>TARA_R110002074_G_scaffold77236_2_pt1 | contig 26152 bp, 35 predicted proteins | sample TARA_R110002074 | Tara Oceans TARA_R110002074 (sample SAMEA4397215) | marine metagenome | biome: Polar Biome; feature: [MIX] marine epipelagic wind mixed layer (ENVO:01000061); material: water (ENVO:00002006), including particulate matter (ENVO:01000060) such as... | depth 10-100 m | reverse complement strand
ATACCCTGCCGAAGCCGCGTTTGAAGTATTGCTGTAAGTGTTTTCAGAGAAGCAATAAGAGGAGTGCAAACAGCCCACCAACAGCACCGATGCCGCGAGCCTGAGATTTCTTACCTTCATTCCATTCTCCTTTATCATTTAGTTCTGCGTCAGGCCATCTTTCGGGTACTTCTTCCCACCTGTCAGCCGCCGATTGCCCCGTAAGACCGTCTATTGGACATGGCGTGCCAGAATTTTTCATTGCCATAAAAACACTTCTGTCAGCACACAACGCAGACACAGCGGCTACTCTCATGCCTAAATTATACAGCTGTTTACTGAGCTTCAACCTGATACAGTTTTCTTCTGTGTAAACCGTTCCCATGCTGATACCAAGTATCTGAGTTTGGACCGCTCCAGCTATCCCGACTGTACATAAATCGCTATTTGAAACATTAATTTGTGGGGTAATTGCTGAAGGTGGCGGCGAAGTTAATTTGGTTGTCGATGTAATATTACTATCAATCGTAGAGTCTGACGTGCTGTCTGTGACTATTGTTTCTGCATTTAGATAACTGATATTAATTAAAAATAATATTGTACTTAATCTTATAATATTCCGCATGGAATTACTCCAATTTTATAGGCGTTGCTAAAAACTCAATATGATGTTTCGTTGATAATGTTTCTCTTTCAAATTTAAAATATTGCAAAACTTTAGGATACCACCAGTCACCATTCTTAATTATTGTATGAAGATTGGAGCCGTCTTGAAAGAAACCGTGAGAGGCAACTAAACATATACTAAAGTATACCCCTTTAATAGAATGTCTATGAATATGTTTTAATACATCTTCTAAACACTCTGGCTCAATATGCTCAAGAACATCTACACATACAATGAAATCTGCTTTGTTGTTTAGAACATCTTTTCCTTCAATTCCTATGTCGTATTCCGTAACTTCGTAATTATAATTTTTTTCTACAAAATCTTTAAGATTAGATTTACCACAACCATAATCAATAATTGTTTTGCATTCATTTTTTTCTAAGAAATCTTCAAAATGTTTTACTTTGTTAAGGCTTGCCCCATGACCCCATGATGTATGAGTTTCGTGTTCCATATAAAGTTGTTTCTTATAGCTATCTGTAGCTAACATTATTTTGAAGCCCACGAACAAACGTAAGGAATTTCCCATTCACAAACAAATTCTACAGGCTTTGCGCAACCATTAAGAATAACTAATAAAATTAATAATTTAATTTTCAATTTAATTTCTCCCTATTTATTAATCTTTACTGGCAAAAGCTGAACCCGTCAATATTGCCCCAAATGCCAAGTGAAAAAGTCCACCCCCCAGCAAAGTGAAAGGTTGGTGCTGTCCAGTCATCTTTTTCATCAATTCCATTTGAACCATAGGCTCTGACGTGGCGTTAATAATATCCATAAATTCAGAGATGTCTGGTCGGTTCAGTCCCCACCACACTGGACAAAACAGGAAGTCATAAAAGCAGATTAGTAGGTAAAATATTAGAGCAGTCCACCGCCACGTCATTGTGGATTTTTGTTGTGCTGTAAGTTCCTTGCTCATTTAGAGACAAGGCGGCTCACACATCGCCGAATTTGTGCCGTAAAAAATAATTCCTGCCACTATTATCAAGCCTAAAGCAATCCATATCCATTTATTTTTCATGTGTTTCACTCCTGTTTTTTAAAGTTGTATATAATATATTAAGCCTCCAACCCCTGTGGTAATACAAATCCAAAACATACGTTCAGCCATTGCGCTTTTTACTGCGCTTTCTGCTAGTTTATCTATTTTTTTATCAGTTTTTTCTTGAGATAATTCATGACTATCCATCCTAATAAAAAGTGTTTTAATTCTTTCTTCAATTCTCGCCAGTGTTATCTCCGCTTTTTCTACCATTATGAAACCTCCGTACAACTAAAGGAAATGCCATATGTTGATATGTGGTTTGCGTCCCACCCTAAATCGTTATTATCCATTCTCATTACGCATTGTGGAGCGGTGTAATCTACAGTCGCTCCTGCTGATATAGCTAATTTTAATGGTGGCTCTATGTTAATTGTTACTCTGCTACCGCTTGCGGTTGCATTGTCCACTATCATATAAAGCCGTGAATTTCCTTGAGTACCAAACTGGACATAGTCACCAGCTTTAAAAACTACAGTTCCATTATTTGAAGCCGCAACAGTTAAAATAATAGCATCAATTCCAATTGCTTTAGCGTTTGTAACAGTAACATCGCCAGTTATTGAGCCTTGTGCAGTTTTAGCGTCAGGGTCGCCCAAAAGGAAGCTTCCTGCCCTACCATGCAATTTCATAAAGAACGCTTGCCACAGAGCCGCTACATCGCGTCTCATAGGTGGTAATGAAACGGTTGCGCTCCAAATTGCTTTATCATACTCATATGTTTGGCTTTCCCCAGTAAATGGGCTTGTTGATACAGATACCGCTCTATTCAATTTCCAATTACTATTCGTAAATCCTGTTGTTGGGATTACTGTGTCATCTGGGTAAGTGTAAGCCATTTGTTATCCTATTGCTTTAGCGAATGAGCCGCCGCGTCTTTTTCCGTCTGCAACTGCTCTCATTGTATCGTTTCTAATAGCTGGTAGTAAATTGGCTATTTCCGCTCTTACTGTTTGAGCAACTCCCGTACTGACATTTATTGATTGATTTATTACCATACCGCCGCCACCCATTGCATTTTTAGTATTCATATTATTCATTAAAGTTCCTGCCCCAGATGGTACAAATAATTCTGGTCCTCTTTCACCAACTAAATGTGGTCTATTCGCTTGCATTGTTCCACCACCTGCCAACTTTCCAAACCCTAAGATTTCCATAGTTGAACTTTTCATCCCAAGAGCAGAAAGGATAGGTGCTATAACTTGCATTTTTAATATGTGAGCAATCATTTTTGCAACGGTGCTTTTTACAAGATTTGCCAAACTATCTAATGATAGTTTTCCGCTCATAAAGGCATCAGCGAATGTTTGAGAAATTGTATCTGCAACTTGCTTCAATCCATCTGTAATTATTTTATACATAGGTTCTAATTCTTTTAGTTGTTGAATTGTTTGACCCATCAACTTTTGATGCAACTCGTCTGTAATTAACTCTGCTTCTTTTAACTCATTTAAACTTGCTTGTTGTTTTTTAAGCTTATCAATGACAGAAATATTTTGCTCAGTTAGGTTAATGCCTATTTTTCTTAAGTCATTGCGTTTAGCATTAGCTTCATTAGCCATTTCAATATCTACAAGCGCGTCTGCTTCTAGCGCAAGCATTATATTAAGGTTTTGTCTGTCCTGCCCTGTAAAGTTTGTATCAGCATGATGTTTATTAGATTCTGACTGCAATTTTTCAAACATATTCTGCTGACGGGATGACTTACTAAGTTTGGTATTAGTTTCTAATGATGTTTGAATTGCATTAATTTTATTTAATTCTACTGTTAACTGGGTCATTTTAATATCGTGCGCTCTACGACTTTCCGATTTATTTTTGTCTTGCTCTTCTCTGTGTTTAAATAATGCTTTGTCCACATCAGTTAAAATCGAACTTGTTCCAACTTGTTGATTTCCTAAAGTTCTTTGTTTGGGCGCACCGTTATGTTGGGGCATCGGAATAGAAAGGTTCATGTACATTAATTTTTGTTGTAATATAAAACCATCTTTTATATTTTTTAATTTTTCTTCTTCAATTCTTAATTCTTTTTCTCCGCGTCGCGCATCAAGACTTCTGGGCGAATTAAGCATCTGAGCTTTTACTTGGTTTGTAATCTTTTCTTCCAACGCTAATTTTTTACGAAGTACCTCCTCTTGGCTTTCCATAATTCCAAGTACAGTGTCAGCAAAAAATTCCTGTTCAGCATCAGGATTCCCAATAACCCCTTTTATTGAATCCGCTAAATTTCCTCCTAAACCTTTCGACGTAGCCCACTTAAACAATGCTACAAGGGCTTTCTTTGTCTTGGTATCCCCAACCGCCATTGCATCTAATAAAGACGTTTTTCCGTCTCCCACTAACATAGCTTCTTTTATTGCCTTTATCTGGCCTTCAAGTCTCTTTAATTTTCCTAAGTCTGTATCTGCAATTAAGCCCAAGTCCTTCAAAAAACCTGAAGTCGCGTGTGTTAATTCAGTCATAGTCTGAACTAAGGTTTTCATAAAGGGCATCAATGTTGTGCCTATTTCAACACCTAAATCATTCAGAGCGGCTTTCATTTCTTTCACTCTGTTTGCATAACTGTTACCAGTTCTAACTGCATCACCTTGAGCGTCAGACGTTCCTTTGACTATAAGGTTTAACCTAGCTTGAACTTTTTGAGCGTTTGTGGCGGCTTTTATTCCACCTTCTATTCCCATAGTGAACAATTCTTGTCCAAGTGTTGCTTGCGTAATCACAACACCAAATTGACGTAGTGTCATATGATTTCCAACTAAAGCACTTTGGAAGGCTCTCATTACTTCATCGTCAGCTTTGTTGTTAAACGATGCAACATCAACAGCCAATGTAACTAATTGTTTTGATAATTCTTTTGCTTCTTCCCTAGCAAATCCCATCGGAACAAAAGTGTCCTGCACAGTTGCACCCATAGCTTCTAATTCAAACCTTGACCGCCCTGTTGCTTTTCCTAATTCTGCTGTGAATTGTCTAAAGTCTTCTGCAAATTTACCAAATACAACAGAACTTTTGGCTTGCATTTCTTCGACACCAGAAGCCAACTTTGTCAAAGCAATTGCCGCTTGAGCGGCTTGCCTGACCACAACGGCAACCATTGCAACTTTAAATACCTTGCCAACTCCTGCAAAGGATTTATTCATTTTGTCTGTAGATTGTTTTGTTGTCCGCTGAATTTTATCTAAATCTCTGCGAACGCCTTTCATATCTGTTTGAATACGAATTAGCAGGGTATCTACTGTAGTTGCCATCTAATCTGGATACCTTTCCATTAAATCTTCGAGTTCATCTTTACCCAAGGGCGGCGGTTCTCCCCCAGAATGAAACTCAGCAAATCCGTCTACAGCAAGATTAAATTCTTGAAAACTCATATTCCAGAAAACATCTGGAGATATTCCCATTTTTCCAAGACCAATCTTCATATAGTCAGACCAAGGAAAAGTATTTAACTTGCTACCGCCGCTTCTTCGTTTCCCACTTCGTCATCCCCTGATGATAAAGCGGTTGATAATATCTCACCCACAACAGCCATTGTTGGGGCAAGTCCTGCATTCCAAACAGATGTTCGGATTTCCTTCATTTGGATATCATTTCCACCTGCTCGAACAACTGGTAATAGAATATCGCATAGTTGAGTAGTGGTCATTTTTCCTTCAGATAGTAGAGTAATAATTTCAACTATTCCTTTGTCCAAAGCCGTCTCAACTCTCATAATAACATCAAGCGTTACTTTCGCTCTCCATGTCGTCTTTCCCAATTTGAGGTTTAATTCCCCTCGTTTGAGGTTTGGTGCTGTTTTTTCCAATACTTATCTCCTTAGTTTCTACTAATAACTCCTCGCCCCTCTGAGCGATATCTTCAACACTTAAAATTTTATGTTCTTTTGACCCGACCTTAAAACTGTCTCCAACTTTAAGGTCAGATGCAAAAGGAACACTAAACTCATCACCACGTTGGAACCCGATATATTCAGTCTTATCTGTTTTAACTTTTACCCGAACCCAAGCCATGATTTTCTCCTATAATATTATATTACGCAAAAGTAACTGCTCCTGACGATTCTAAGGTTACAGAATAAGTAACTTCTCCATTATATTCACCAGAATATTCTAAAGAAGCAATCATAAATTTTCCTTTATAAGAACCAAAATCAGGAAGAACTACTTCATAATTACTAAACGCTGATGCACCAAAAGCACTTTTTAAAGTTGTTTCTGTAGTCGCATCAGTAAACACACCAGAACCAGAAATAGATACTGATGTGACACCGCCATTCGCTATAAGGTTTCGAACCCCTGCGCTGTCTTTATTTGTTACATCAACCGCTTCATCACTATGTGATATTGATGTTGACCTTAAACCACCTACTGTTGTGTAAGTGTCTGCGCTTACCGCCGCCGTAGCATCCGCGCCGATTTTTAACAATAGTGCTGAACCTTTTTGTGCCGCCATGTTTTTTCTCCTTTAACTGTCAAACACAACAGCACGAAATCGAATGACGCCATGCCGTGTTATTCCATCAACTTCCATAAGTGTCGTTTCAAACTCTTGTTTGATGTTCACAAAAGAAGCACCTGTTACGCTTATATCAGTATCATGCAGTTGTGTATAGATAGATTGCATAATCTCCTTTATTTCTCTTCGCCCTTGATACTGTGACCAGACGTGAAGCGTTAGCGTATGTTCATTTCCATCTTGATTTTTTGTTCCAATATTAATTGCTGTTTCCTCACCAAGACTTATATATGGGTAAGCTGTTCCTGTTGGAACGTGGTCATAGACACCAACCGCAGAGCTATCAACTCCCGTAATACTGGCTCCTGATATCTTTGTAAAAACTGCTTTTTGTAATTCCCAAGAATGCAATGCCATTATTTACTCCTTAGATTTTTAAAAAGTCGGTTTATTTTATTTTTATTTTCTTCTAGTGCAGGTTGCATAAATGGTCTTGCTCCCATTTTACTAGTTCCAAATTCTAAAGCTTTTGAATAATCAGCCCTACTTTCGACTGAGACACCAAGCTTATCGTTATCAATATTAATAAAAATATTACTTGCTAAATGTCCTGTGTCAGTATTTGGGGGAGACCCTGCTTTAGATGCAGTATGCTTTCCATAAGTCACACCAGAGCTTTGGTGTGTATGAATTGATTTGATAGCGGTATTTCTTACTAAATTACCAGCATTCGCAATATCATTTTTTATTTGCTTTTCATATTGCTGTAAAATAGCTTTATATCTTGGGTTTATGCTTTTTACTCTTGTTGTGAACCTATTGCTCATGTTGCGACGCCTTCTTCGCAACCAATATGCAGATATTTAAATTTATTATCGGGGTTTAAAATACCCTTAACATTAAATGTTCTAGTTACTTCTATCCCATTTCTTATGAAAGTTTGGACTAATCTATTCTTTGTCGTAATGTTATATCTATGCCGAATAATAATAACGTGGGTTAATACTTCTCTTAATTGGTCGCCAAACAAAGACTCATTAGCTCTAGATGGATTAATGCTACCATAAACAGTTACTACCTTTGACCATGTTAAACTAGATGAACCACCGCCATCAGATGAAGCCGCAGAGCTTTGTAATTCTAATTTACTTCTCATAGAGCCAACAGACATTAGCCAATTCCTGTTTTAAGCATTTTGCTATATGCATTTGACCCAAATCTTAATATTTTATATGGGCTTAATAATTGTTCACATATTTTTGGTGGCATAATATTATTTTGCTCAACATCACCTCTATGCTCATACATAAAGGTCATATACTGCATGAGAGCGACTCTAATAGCCTCTGGCACGTCTGTTTTGCTAGTTCCATATCCTGCTGTAAAATTAATCTCCAAGCCATTAGCGGCTCTTAAATTAGTAGGATAAGTTCCTGTATCTCTAAGAACTATTCTTGCTGGTTCTCTAATCATATCTACATAATAATTGCTTGTTGCCCATGTTGCGACAGTATCGCTATCATTATAATATTTTATACTAGATACCGCAGAAACTGGGGTGCTAACAATCTCAATATAATTTTGATAATTAGTTATATGTATCCCAGTTCTAGTTCCTTCCCACAACGGGCTGTCTAGCTCACTAAAGCCGTCAAGATACATTTGCATTGTTCTGCTAATGAAAGACCTACCTGTGTAATTTTCGCCCCATTGTCGTGCCGCTAAAATCAAAGAATAAACTAGTGTTTCATCTACATCATCATCCAGACGCAAATGGTCACGCGCCTCAATAACACTTATTGGCTCTATGCTTGGTTCTGTTACTGTAACTAGACCACTCATTTCAAACTCCTACGCAATATCGTCAAGAATATCCACTTGGATATAATCACTATTCGGGAATGTCTCGACCGTTCCGTCTGAAAAAGTCACTTCAAATTCTGCTTGGTATGACCCAACGGTATCTGTATCCGCAGATTGCCATATGTATTTTACTGTCCCCGTGTCCTCATCTACTATTGCCGCCGCCGCATCAACTTTAGTTGAAGTCCCTCTGTATTTTTTCATATGAAACCTAATCCCTGCACCTGTTAAATCTACCGCCGCGTCATTTGCGTCAGTAAGAACCGCTTGAATTACGGGGCTAGTATCATTTTGTTTAATTTTAAATCCCATTTTTATCCTCGTTTATCATGCGGCGTTCGCGCTATACGTTAGAGTTGCTTTATTTGCTGAATTAGCTGTTATACTTACTATTCTTGGTAAGCCAATATCATAAACTAGAGTTGGCACAGAAGGAATACCAGACGTAATTGTTACGCCACCTAAAACACTTACTTGTGAAATAACGGTAGTGGAGATTGTAGGCGAACCAGAATTGAATGAAATTGGAGCAAGAATATTACGTTCAGTTATATCAGCAGTAGAAACGCTTGGTATTCCAGAATTTAAATTTGCGGTTTGTAATGTTTGGCCTTGATTAAATATTGCATTATCAACCGTTGAACTACAGGTAATTGCAATACCCAATAAACTTTGAGTTTGAATTATATTTGTAGAGCTAACAGTCGGTTGACCTGCACTTACTGTAGACCCTGCAATATTATGAGTTTGATTAATTACAGACGTAGCGACATTATAAGCACCACTGTCAATATTAGCAGAAGTAAATGTTTCTTCTTCACTCATTGTAACAGAAGGAACAGTATGGCTTTCACCGCTAACAGTATCTCCAGAAACAATGTGAGTTTGGTTAATTATAGAAGTGGCAATTGTTGGTATTCCAGCATTAAGAGATGGTGCTGAAAAAGTTTCTTCCTCGCTCATTGTTAAGGTTGAGACACTAAAGTTTCCAGATAAATTTTCTGGGGCAACAATAACATGATTTTGATTAATACTTGCAGTTCCAACTATCGCAGAATAAGTCGTTACATTGCTTGTGTTAAATGTTTCTTCCTCAGACATAGCCGTTGTAGGTACGTCTGGAGCGTTGAGAGTTACCGCTATAGCTGTGAAGATATTAGTTTCGACAATCGCAGAGCTAGGAACGCTAGGAACTCCAGAGCTTATTGCGGCTGTAGCAAGCCCGTTGTTTTCTGTAATGCTTGCCGTGTCTACTACTGCTGAATAAGTATAGACATTACTTGTATTAAAAGTTTCTTCTTCGCTCATGTTACAGGTCGGGACATCTGGGGCATTAACAGATATAGTTGCTCCACCCATTGCATGATTTTGAGCAATTACAGTTGTCGCTACTGTTGGAACCCCAAAGCTTATTGTTGTTGTGTATAAAAACTGAGCAAGAGTTAATGGAGAGTCGTCAACTACTGGCGTTCCTAGAGTAACATCAGCGGTTGTAAAAGTTTCATCTTCAGACATTGCCACCGTTGGCACATCCGCATTACCAACCGTAATGGATGCAACGACAACATGATTTTGAGTTATCGCAGAAGTAGCTACACTTGGTGTTCCTGCTGAAACATTAGGAACATTAAAGCTTTCTTCTTCCGACATTGCAGTTGTAGGAATGCTAGGTGCGCCCAGAGTGACTACTGAGGTAGCAAAAGCATTATTTTCTATTAAGGCTCCATTAGAAACACTTGCCGCTCCTGTGCTAATTGTAGCCGTTGTAAGGGCGTTTGTTTCTGTAATATCAGCAGTGCCTACAACCGCTGAATAAGTATAAACGCTTGAAGTGTTAAATGTTTCCTCTTCAGACATATTACAAGTTGGAACATCAGGGGCGTTGAGCGTTACGGTGGCTCCCCCTAAAGCATGAACTTGCGTCATACCTGTAGTAGCGACAGAGGGCGTGCCAGCGTCTAAATTAGAAACCACTAGGTTTTTAACAATTAGACCTGTAGCTCCTAACGGTGCGGATGCTAGTGGGGAAAAACCTAGCATTTAAATCTCCTGTCTATTTAAATTTATTACTTCTTCTTATCAAAATCGTATTAATTAGTCCAACAATCGTTTCAACTATTCCGCTTGTCTCTTAAATCCTGCAAATTTTTTTCTTTAGAGCCACCATCATATGCCCAAGCATAACCCTTATTAACTAATTGATGATTTAAAGAAGTCATATCTCCATCAGCCCATAACCATCCAAGCATTCTACCAAATTTTCCATCTTTTTCTGTTTTTACTTCAAGTTCTTCCGATGAATTAAGCATTTTAGTTAAAGCTTCTTTTGCTTCTAATCCCATCGCTTTTTCTTCTAAGTCTAATGTTCGTGACTCTGGTGTATCAATACCAGCTAATCTAACTCTTTCTTTTTTTGTTAAGCCAAAGCCCAAATCGATTAAAATATCAATTGTATCTCCATCAACAATTTTAATTATTTCTTTTATTTTATACTCGTACATTTTATTTTCCTATTCTGAAAGTTCACTTAAATCAAAAAGATATACCTTATCCCCATCATCATCAGTTGCTATTTCTTCAGCACTTGTTCTCCCTGCTGACCAATCTTTTATTTCTGTTGTTTCATACATAAAAGAAACAGCATGAGTTATACCCCTAGCTATTTGAAATGTGGCTCTTTTCGCCATCATTGTCGTTCCAATTCTTTGCCCTTTATAATCTGCATGTACATAAATAGATGTTGCCGCATCAACATTAGCTAAGTTAATACTTTTTGCTTCTATAGCATCCAACATAGACTCTACCCAAGCCCCAGAAGCCAATGCCCCACTATCACCAGTTTTGCCGCTTTCAGACCTTTTCCCAACCCCAGATGGGGGAGTCCATCCACGACGAGTCATAGGATACTGACTTAAATCGCCAAATCCAAACAATCCCACTAAACTATTATCAGTATCGTCTCTAGCTGTTACACAATACAAATCTAAAACATCTCTATAGCCCGTGAGAATACTTCTAGTGTCATCATCTGACTCGCCCTTGTCAGCTCCCATTGCCGACCTTGCAATATTCACACAATCTTCAATTATATAATTAGGTCGAAGAAGGGTATTCATTTTATTAGTTGCATAAACAATACTCATTCTTTTCTCCGTTCCATTGTTCCGCTTTCATTCCATAGATATTTATATCTATATTCTTCTCTTAATTTCATAATGTAATCTAAATACTGGTCAATTCTATCTTTCCAATTTTCGTCTAATTCTGGGTTTACAATTCCGCTTTTATAACTATTAAACGCTTTTTGAATAAAGTTTTTTTGTTCTTCGTTTGTTTTTCTTTCAAATATATTATTTGCTATATTGTAAAAAGTTCCTTCATGAGCTTTTTGATACACATCAATGCAATCTACTTCTTTACCTAACGCAACAGCATAAAGAATAGACTCGCTTCTATGGCCTGTATAAACGACTTCTGCTTCAATTAATAGTTTGTAAAGATTATCATCTCTGTTTAATACAACTTTCTCTCCAAACTCATCACGAAGTTCCCCAACTATTTGATGTGTAGTTAAAGGATGTGGTTTTAAATAAACTTCGTCCTCTCCATGAGTGTTTATGATATATTTTAACTTATTAATACAAACTGTTTCTTTTATTTTATTACTTCCAACTGGAACAATTAAATGGTCGCGTGGTTCAATTTTTTTATTCTTCACGTGGCTGTATTTATTAGCAACATCAGAATGTATTCTATCTTTTAAGTATTTTACATAATCTAATTTTACTTCAACATCATGCTCAAACGCTTCTTGCATTTGTCTAGCTGAAACTAATGGAGAAAGAGGATACATCATAAAGCTATGAGCAATCTCTGTATAGCTCATTGTTCTAAACCAAGGCGGCTCGTTAGCGTTTACATCATAATCTTGGTCTACTGGTAGTTTATTTATTTCTTTTAAAAAATATCTTTCGACGGGTTTTAAATGCTCTAATGTTGTTGATTTCGGCATATCGCCAATTTGTTTTTGCAAACTGTGCTTGTTAAACATTTTCATCTTGATAACTCCTATGAGTAAAAATTAGTCACCCTCTGAGTGTTGAAGGTCGTGGTAGTTGAGTGACTAGTATTATAGGTAGTTGTGGTACTTTGTGAAGTTGAAAATGTTGTGGTTGTAGAGTGATTAGTTGAAAACGTCGTAGTGGTAGAATGAGATGTTCCAAATGTCGTAGTAGTATTTGTGCTGTGAGATGTAGAAAATGTTGTTGTTGTCGAGTGATTTGTAGAAAATGTTGTAGTTGTAGCATGTGAAGTTGAAAATGTAGTCGTTGTTGAGTTGCTTGTATTGTAAGATGTTGTTGTCGCACGAGAAGTAGAAAATGTTGTCGTAGTAGATTTGCTAGTTGAGTAAGTAGTAGTTGTACTTTTACTTGTATTGAATGTTGTCGTAGTATTTGTTGCCCTAGATGTATTGTAAGTTGTTGTTGTGGAATGAGATGTAGCAAATGTTGTCGTAGTTGAGTGACTAGTTGCATAAGTAGTCGTCGTACTTCTGGTTGTGTTATATGACGTAGTAGTAGATTTGCTAGTTGCATAAGTAGTAGTGGTGGATTTGCTTGTATTGAATGTTGTAGTAGTAGATTTGCTAGTATTATAAGTTGTCGTTGTGGCTCTACTAGTATTGTAGGTTGTCGTGGTTGCGCGAGTAGTATTATAACTGGTTGTAGTCGCCCTAGATGTAGCAAATGTTGTTACTCGAGAAGTATTATAGGTTGTTGTTGTGGCTTTACTAGTTGCATAAGTTGTGGTGCGAGATGTGCCAAATGTTGTTGTTGTGGTACGATTTGTTGTCGTATTATGAGTAGTAGTGCAAGTATCACCACCTTTTCCACAGATATAAGTTGTCGTCCATTGAGAATTAAATTGTGTGTTTGTACCTCTAGTTGTATTATAAGATGTTACTCGAGAAGTGTTATATGTGGTCGTAGTGGATTTGCTAGTTGCATAAGTTGTTGTTCTAGTGGTGTTAAATGTTGTCGTAGTTGATTTACTAGTTCCAAAAGTAGTTGTGGTTGATTTACTAGTATTATAAGTTGTTGTCGTGCTATGCGAAGTTGCATAAACAGTAGTAGTTGCTCTAGTCGTGTTATAAGTTGTCGTTGTGGAATGAGATGTATTATAGGTAGTTGTGGTTGATTTAGACGTGCCGAATGTTGTTGTAGTAGATTTGGTAGTGTTATACGTCGTGGTCGTTGCTCTTGTTGTATTATAAGTTGTGGTAGTCGATTTAGACGTGCTGAACGTAGTCGTGGTAGCTGTAGCACGAGTAGTATTATAAACAGTAGTTGTTGCATGACTCGTATTATAAACAGTAGTAGTCGCTCTTGTAGTGTTGAATGTTGTTGTAGTTGAGTGAGACGTGCTAAACGTAGTCGTTGTGGATTTAGATGTATTGTAAGTTGTAGTGGTTGACCTCGTGGTATTGTAAGTAGTTGTTGTGGCACGAGTGGTATTATATATGGTTGTTGTAGCTGTAGAACGAGTGGTATTATATGAAGTAGTTGTTGCTCTAGTGGTGTTGTAAGTTGTCGTAGTAGCGTTGGAAGTGTTCCAAGAAGTTGTTGTGGCCTTGTTTGTACTATAAGTAGTTGTTGTATTACGATTAGTTGAAACCGTTGTGTTCCATTCTACTTTTTCAGAAAAAGCAATCCCCCACATTATGCAAAGTCTCCAATGTAGTTAACTAAAACTACCGTGGATGCACATACATAATAGCTCATTACACTTATTTCATATGCTCCTGTATTTTGAACTATAGTTGCACCGTTAATTGGTGTCTTAGCTGTAGAAGGTAATGTGAAATCTCTACCGCCTGTACCGTCTTGAAAAATAATAATGTTTCCAGAGCAACCTATTGAAGTACTTATATTAGTAAAAGTAAATGTTGTGTCTGCTGACATGTTGACAAAAAAATTATTGGATGCACCGAAATCTAATGTTGTTGCTGAACTATTTGCCGCTACTGTAGATTGCGTTAATTTTACTCTGGCAAAAGTTGGAGTGGCTGTAGATGTAACAGATTGATTAAGGGCTTTTACATCTGCAATAGATGTTAGCTCACTATCCATCAAGGCTCCAGAAGCAGTAACATTAGCGGTGTCTGTAACATCCGCAGAGGCCTCTATAGCATTTAACTTTGTATGGTCTGCATCCGTGAAGACGTTACTGTCAGAAGCCGCTTCAACAGCGGCTCTAATTTCCGCATCAGTTTGGTCAGCCGTTGCGCTTGTTTCTATAGTGTCTAGCTTTGTACCATCTGTGGCTACATCTCTTCCGTCAAACGTGCTGTTGGTCGTAATAGCCCCTGTCATGGCTCCACCGCCCTTTGGAAGAGCGTTAGTTGCTAATGTACCTTGAGCGGATGTCGCGTAGTCACTAGCGTCAAAAGCCTTAACTTCTGCAAGGTTTGTGACCTCACTATCCATCAATGCCCCTGCCGCAGTAACATTAGTTGTGTCTGTTACATCAGCACTGGCTTCGATGGCATTTAGTTTGGTATGGTCAGCGTCAGTGAACACATTGCTGTCTGTTGCGGCTTCAACTGCTGTTCTTATCTCTGCGTTGCTTTGGTCAGCAGTGGCACTAGCCTCTATTGCGTTTAGCTTAGAATGGTCAGCATCCGTAAAAACATTGCTATCGCTTGCCGCTTCTACCGCTGTTCGTATTTCAGCATCAGTTTGGTCTGCTGTAGCACTGGCTTCAATACCGTTTAGTTTTGTATGGTCTGCGTCTGTAAAAACATTACTATCAGAAGCACTTTCAACCAAAACTCTAATTTCTGCGGCCGTTTGGTCTGCTGTCGCGCTTGCCTCTATTGCATCAAGCTTTGTTCCGTCAGTCGCAACATCCCTACCGTCAAAGGTAGAGTTGGTTGTGATAGCACCTGTCATAGCTCCACCGCTTTTTTGAAGAGCGGCGTCTAAATCAGCGGCAGTGGCAGTGAGAAAAACTTCACTTGAGCCACTTAGAACTAATAAATTATCACTATTTGAGCTTTCACTAACTGTTCTGCTTAGAGTAGTGCCACTAGCGGTGTAAGTGCCACTACCAATTTCAAAGGCATCACCATTTTCAATGACATATCTAACCGTCATTGAATTTGTGACACCAGCATTAGCAAATGTTTGAAACCCCGTAACAGCAGAACCAAGAGTTACTGTACCAGTTCCAGTTGTCGCGGTAGCCATCTTTGCTCTATTTACAAGCGTTACCATTTAAAAACCCCTTAGATTAAGTTAAATTATGAAGGGTCAGGTATTCCGATGTCAAAACTTGCTAAAGTGAAAGTGTTTCCATTAGTAACAGCCTGAGATGCTGTAAGCGAACCCGTAACCAACAATCTAGTATTTGATGTGTCGATTATAGCATAATGTGTTGCTGTACCCGTTGCTGAAACTGCACCATCTGAAATCGCCGCTACAGTTACTTTTCTGCCGCCGCCGCTTCTATCCGCAGGAGCGGCAATGCTTAAAGATGTTGAAGCACCTAAAGCATGAGTAGAGTTAGCACTTGCATAAGTTGTAGACTCTTGAGATGTTACTGTGATTTTATTCGCTTCTGTATCGAGAATGGTCAAGCCATTATCAAATACGCGGTCATTTAGTGTAGCCATATTTAAACTCCTAGTATTTTCGCTATATTAAAAAATAGCCCAAATTTTCTGAAAACCCACTTGGGAAATGAAAAATACCATATGGCATTAAAGACAACTTATCAGTATTCATGTCTATTATCAATATTTACTTTGTAATTAATTCTATGACGGTTTTGTAGGCCAAGTAATACTTGATGGGTCTGAAGTGTTAGCAGGTAGATCCAATAGATTAGTTCTATAAGTTGTCCATTCTGTTTTCTTACTTGAACTTAACTCAGCCCAACGCAAAGCATTAGAAACAACTGGGTCAACATCGTATTCAAGTCTTGTATCTCGTTCCATTCTTAAATCTAAAAATAATCTTGCTTGTTCTCTTGATGTGTTTTTGACCCAAGAACCATCAGTATAATCATAATCCTGATTGGGTCTTTTGGCTACTGCAACTGTTCCAGATGGATAAGCCGCAACAATTTCTGAACTTGGTGTAGATATACACTCCCAATAATCTGTGCCTTTTAAATAATACATTTTACCTCAATTCCACCCACGCACTATCTCCATTGCTATGTCTACCACCATAATAATAATAATTATTTGGGACAACAAACCCAACTGCCGCTTGCTCATAATGACCAGTTCCATTTCCGAATGCAATCATTCTAAGCGCACCACTCGTTGACGCGCTTGTATTTAAATAAACATCATGACCACCACCAGTTGAGCAAATATTTACATAAATAGGGCCGCCTGTTGTGTTTTGATACCATGTAGCGTTATTTCTACCTAATCCTGCACTGCCATTTCCATAATTTGTGTACGCCGATGGCAAAGTGCCAGCTTTTAGAAGTGCTACTTTAGCTTCAGTTAACTCCACTAAGTCAACTATTTCTGCGCCTACAGTTGTGTATGAAATATAAACTCTACCAACAGCACCAGAACCACCATTACTAACATTACCATTGCCGTAATAAGAATTGTAACTACCAGCCGCTCCTGCCGCTACAGTAACATTAAATCCACCTGCTAAACTTAAATCATATGTATTGCTTAAAGAAGTTCCTGCTAAACCGCCCTGCCCTTGGGTAGTTGCATCTTGCCCAGAATTAAGCCAACCGCCATAAGGTCTTGAACCGCCACCGCCGCCCCCTGCACCATAAGCTGTTGCCGCCGCAGACGCTCCAGTAGATTGAGAAGCACCTACCGCTCCTCCTGCACCATAAGAAGTGCTTCCTCCTGCTCCTACACCTCCAGAAGCGATATTGGAGCCATTGGCACCTCCTGCACCTCCTGCCGCTGACAAACTTACTAAACTACCACCATTTACACCTGTCGCTGTAAAAGAAGCAGTAGTAGCAGAACCATTAGCACCCACCGCAGGATTATAGGAATTATTTGACATATCACTCTGACTACCACCACCGCCGCCACCGCCGCCAATTAGTGTAACTGTCATTTGTGTAGCATCAGTAGGAATAGCCATTGTGCCGCTTCCTGCGTTATTTAAATAAGCGGTTGACGCTCCTGTGTAAATTGTTGGATTATACAGAGAAAATTCTGAAGCATTCATATTAATGGCTTTTCTTGAACTTCCGCTTCCCGTGCTAAAAGCAAAAGCATAATCATGAGTAGCCCCAGAAGGGTTGCCAACATAAATACCAGAACCATCATTGAAAGCAGTCATGCCAGAATAGTATGCTCCACCATCTAAAAACGCTAAGTTATCAGCAATTTCTAGTTGTTGTGCAGTTATTTTTCCTGTTGTAATCTGGTCTGCATCAATTTCTATCAACCTAGCGTAATTTGCAGAGATTTCATTTGCAGTAATACTACCTGTAGCAATAATACTTCCATCAACCGCGATATCATTAGGTGTCACAGTAGCATGAGCCGACCATTGATTATTTGCTGGAGTAAAAACTCTGATACTTACTTTTGGGTTTCCTTCACTATCGTTTGTATTATTACTAATAAACTTCATTACATAAATGCCATCATCAGGCATTTCTAAAAGATTAGTATTTGTAAACCCAGAAGAATAAGCCGCAACCGCTGTTACTGTTGCCGCATTTAAAGAGCTTTGAACTCCATTAGATACTGTGGTTGGGTCTCCTGCATATTCTACTTGAAATCCGTAAGGAATTGGCGACTGTCCTGACGTAACATCAGGTTTGCTTAATGTGGTCGAAGAGTTAGTTGTGCCTGAGTTACCAGTGAAATAACTTTTATTACCGCTTAAATCTTCAGACGTTAGATAATAATAGCGAGTTGCTAAATTACCTAAATTACTGTCAATAAATTCTGTACCGCGTATCTCAGCAATTTTTGCACTTGAAGCAGGACTACCAGTTGAGCCAGTATAACGATGAATATTAAAATGCGATAAATCTCTTAACTCTGTTCCTGTTCCTTGGTTTGTTGTTGGCAAAGTCCAAGATAGTTTAATTGCTTGATACATTCCTGTTGCCGTTACATTTGTTGGAGCAGATGGTGGAACAGAATCATAAGTAGTTACCGTGAAAGCACCGCTTGAGTATATATCATAAGCTGAAGCAATCCCTAAGTTATTAACTGCCCTTACTTTATAATTATAAATTAATCCTTTTTGTACTCCGATAAGTTCATATTTTAAGCCACTTACTCGTGTTATTGTGTAGGTACTATCTGTGCTGAGTTTCCACGCAAAATCATAATTATTTGAAACTGTCCCTGTTGTCGCCGCAGTCCAAGTAAAAATAATTTTTGAAGTTGCAAACCCATCATAATTTTGTTGTGTTAATTGCGTTGGGTTTTGCATAACTGGCACGCCAACTTCAAACGGGCTTGGAAGTGTTGTGTTGTTAGCTGTTATTATAGAATAATCATTTTCAACCCAAGAGAAAGCCGCTTGTGAAGTCTCCCTGAGAGTAAGATTTACAACGGTTGTTTCCCCGACACCAAAACTCCAACTAACAACCTCAAATAGCTTGTCTGTCCATCCGTATCGAGCAAGAGTTAACTTTACGATATCCCCTGCCTGTATATCAAAAGCTTTTATTCCAAATGACGCTGAGAAAGTCATCTGTTCTCTATTTCTTAATAAAGTTTGTTTGGCTAATCGTTGCGCTGTAGCTGAACTTGTTGTTAACGGCAAAGATAAATCTAAAATACTTTCTTGCGAATTATCTTCAGTTATTGACGAAGCGTCTCTATATTGTGGATAATCTACAGTTATATAATCTTGAGCGGCATCAGCAAATTGACCTTGTATAATATTAAAAGCATCACGCCTAGACATTCTTGTATCTAAACTAATTGGTCCTCTTAAATCTCCCAGAGTTAAAGCTGTCGTTCTTGGTGTTTGATAACCTATCATAAGTTTCCACGCACCTTGCCCCCAGAACAAAGTTCCACCACAAGCTGTCATCATTTGATTTAATATTGATTGAGGTGTTGATGATGTTTGGACAACGCCGTTTATATCAAATGGATTATTTGGGTCGCTACCTACTGATACAGTAGCACAAGCATTAGCCGCTAATATTATACTGGCGTCATCAATCTCTGAGCTGGGAGAATTAACCCCGTAGTCGCTTGTTAGGTAATCTCTGACACACAAGGCCGCATTTGCAGACCAGTCCCATGATGAAGCGTTTCCACTCGTCTGACCAGCTTCTCTAGGGTCATAAACTTTTTTCCCTTTAAGCTTTGCTGTAAATGTTGGGATACCGCCCGAAAACACTTCTCCATCATATTCTAAGCGGACATAAAGGTAAGTTAATCCTGACCCAATAAATGCGTTAGTCATTCCGCTGTTTTCTGTTTCTGTGTGTAGAGTGTTTACTAATGTTTTGTTTGATGTGTTTGTTGAGCCGCCAATATTAGAAAAAACTGTTGATAATGTTTGCGCTCCAGTATGGGCAAATATTCTTATTTTGCTAGCCCACGTTTTATCATCACCACTTCCATCTTCTTCTATATAGGATGTGACAAGGCCATTACCGTCAATAGTTGCTACTTTGTCATTTATATAAATACTTTCAACCGCATCACATTCGTGTCCTGCTAATACAACAATCATATGAAGATATTTATTAGTGTCCGTTGTTTCCATATAAGTAACAACACCGCCTTTTCTTGTTCGCCCATAAACAATGTCATGAGGAGCGGTTGTGCTTTTAAAATTTGTTTGAGTTCCGTTTGACCCCATGCCGCCAAAATCTGGCTTTGGCATTAAAGCATTCGTAACTAAAGATGTAGCCGCAGAGAAAACCAACCCCCCAATAACAACTTGACCCCAAGCTAAAGTACCCCCTACTGCTACTGCTGTAGCTGTTGTCGTGCCAGTAAATAAAAGGGATGCTGTAGTTACTGCCATTATATCAACCTTTTTCTATAGACGTTTTCAATGTGCTTATACATCATTCTATCAAGTAATACATCAAAAGGTTTATGGCATTTACTGTTAATAGTCATAATACTTACACCGTCTTCTTTTAAGCATTTCTCAGCAAATTTAATCAACTTCATTGCCGCAAACCCTTTTCGATGCTCTGGGTGAATAAAAATAATATCATTATAAGCAAATAAATGGTCTTTATAATGCATATTTCTACTAACAATTAATACAAAATAACCAACTAATTTACCATTTTCTCTAGCTGTAAACCCTTTTAAAGCCCCCTTGTCTTCTGCTTCTTGGTACATTTTCCAATCAGGATTTAATTTAATTACATCTTTGTCTAATGCTATCTCGTCATAATGCATAACAAGCAGTTCTTGGATTTCATTTTTAACTTGAGCCAAGAACTCTTGGCGGTATATCATGCGTCAGGCTTTCCCCAGTTTACTGTTTTATCTGACATATCAGCCATGAATGAAAAGAAGGTATCGCTTGCATATCGGGTCTTTTGACTTTCGTGGGTATATCTTCGAACTCTTACTCTATCTAAATCAACTAATTTATTCTCAACATTTACAGTAATCGTTGCACCATTTTCGTTCTCTGAAATAGTCATCTTATCCATATAGCCAGAAAAGACTTCAGTTAAATTAGTATTTCCCTTAACGCCAAAATAAATTTTACATTTCCTGCCGTGATAAGGAGTACCCAATGCTAAACTAACTAATGTTGATGGAACGCCCGATAATGTAAGAGTTGCACCATTTGCTGTTAAATCTCCTGTTTCAGAAAGCCCATCTATTGCTAGTAAATCTTGCGCTCCCTGATAGGTTATTGACCCATCAACTAACGTACCAACCCCTGTCCAATAATAAACTGGTGTAGCAAATTCTAAATTAACCGCATAAAATGGCTTAATATTATCAGCCGCTAAAGCCGTAACTATCGTTGAATTAACTGTACGAGCCATATTTTATCCTTTTGTTTCTATTCTCAAATCTAATTCTTGTATTCTAATTGCTCTACCAATGAACATCAAATGTTCCATTAAAATTTTTTCTCTTGCATCAGATGGTTTTATTTTTTTACCTATTTGATAAGTTTTAGAACTATCTTTATCTGTATAAATTTTAGTTATTAAATACGTCAATTACACTCATCCCAAATAATAATTAATGGTTCTTTGTAAACGGCTTTATACTCTGGGTCTCCCCGAAAATCTTTGCCTAAATATACGAAATCTATTGTTGTATCTAAATTACTTGCGTTTGCAAAAATGTAAGACATGCATACCACCTTAGAAATAATGAGCGGCTAACATGAGTAGAAGAATTATAGCTATAATTGTTTTTACCCACATTCGGATATAAAGTAGCTTCGACGCTCGCTCTCTTGATTGAAGATACTTCATAGTAAGTGGGGGAGCATGTAAGCCCCCCCTCTAATTATTAAGATGTTGCGTGTTTTAGAACTCGCATTGCTTCCGCAAGTACAACTTCGCCACCAACTCTTCTTCGTGCTAAGTATCGCACGTTTCCAGTTGCCGCTTGACTGTATGGGTCTCTAAGAACTGATAGAGCGATACGGTCAACAATCATGTAGCCTTTGCCAAAATCACCAAAGATAACTGATTTAGCTCCACTTGCCGCAGTAGCTACGTCAGTAGCTTCTACATATGGATGACCAAGAATAGTATTTGGAAGTCCTGCCTGACCTGAGAAACCAGCTTGGAAGATATACTGACCAGCCGTGTCTTTCAGTTTTCGGATAACACCCAAAGTAGTTCTATTCATCATCATTACAGCATTAGCCGCATATTCAGATTTCAAGCCATGAACCAAGTCCATTAGGTTATCAGTAGTTATTGCCGCAGAAGCCGCACCAGTAGCGGTGTGACCTACAGTAGAACCATCTGTTATACCTGTTGGTTTGTTAGTTCCGTTACCAGAAACAAACGCAAGACCTTCAGCTTTTGCAAACTGCTCTGCAAACTCAGTATTCATTTCAGCTTCCAAATCAAAGACAGAGTCTTCAAGTAAGGCAGATGAAATATCAACAAGAGCGTACATTTCATGAGTTGGTATTGTGTTTAAGCTAGTTGTATAGCCAGTTGTTTCAGAACGTGTTCCTGCTTCAGCAGTCCAAGCCGCCGCAAAAGATGCAGTTTTGCTAGGCACTTCAATTTCTTTGTTTGAAGTAGCACGAACTTTAGCAACAGACCGAACAGGACTGATTTGAGTTACAACTTTAATCAACTCGTTGATATACTCAGCAGGAGCTAAGTTACCAGCAGTCGCGGCTGTACCAACAACAAGAGCTTTTTGCTCTTCTGGGCTAATGTTATCGCCTTTACGCATCCAAGCTTCAAATGATTTCATTGCAAAATCAATCTCAACAGCAGGAGCGGCGTTAGATGGTCTTTTTAGCATTGCTTCAATATCGTTTAGCTTTGCATCAAAACCTTCAGCGGCTTTACTTTGTGTTACTAACTTCTGGTTGAAGTCTTCATATTTGTTAAGGTCGCTTTCAATTTTAGCAAGCTTTTCCTCAACGATTGGGTCAGCCGAACCTTTAACTTCGACCTGCTTTAGACGCTCGTCATTAGTAGCTTTGAACTCTTCAAAAGCACTAGCAAGACCATCTACAGCGTTCTTAATCATATCATCAGACATAATGTTTACTCCGTATTTTGTGGTTTCAGGATATTTGTTAAGTTCTCTATTGAACTAATTACTTCAGGCTTATGGTCAGAACAATCATCCCGATTGCTTAGTGCCTTGGTCACAGCCGTTGCCGCCACCTTCGCTTCGTTCCTAGAAAGACTTCCTGCATCCCGCATTATTTCTTCCCACTCTCGAACCGTCTTGTCTTCGCCTTTTACCATTTCCACCCTAGCTTTAGGGTTCATTGGGAATGTAACAGCCGAAATTTCCATTAGGTCAACTTCTTTGATATAACGTCTTTTGCCGCCTTTATCGTATTCTGACCCTTTTTCATTAATTCTAAATCCAATAGACAGCCCATCAAGCGCACCCATTTTCATTAATTCAAATACTTCTCGACCCCGTTGGGTTCCCATCGCAAGCCTACCTTTTACAGCAAGTCCTTTGCTATCCTCGAGTATTTCATCGAAAACACCAATTGGCTCGTCTGCTTTATGTTGATATAAAAGCTTGACTGATTTCGCGCCTTTTCGCGCTATAGATTTAGCAAACGCGCCCTCAACGACAATATCATTTCCTAAATCTTTATTACCAAAGATGGAGCCATAACCAGAAAACTCACCTTTTTCTTCATTACCTTCAACAGCTTTCATGTCAAATTTAACATCTAGCGTATCAGTTTCAAATTTTTCCTCTAGTTCTTCTAGCATTTAAATACCCCTTCCTCAGTCACATTATAGCGTTAATAAAGCCAACTGACAAGTTACTCGTCCACTACAGTATCTTCTGGAGATACATATAGTAAAACACAACGGCAATTGATAGTGTTAATTGCTCCCCCTCTGGGGTCGGATGGTTTGGACATACTATAGCTTATTCCATTAACATTTACCACAAAATCTTCATCCATCGGTATTCTTGTCCCACTTACCGCAGAATGATGGCTTCGAGTTCGCCCATCACTAACAGAAATCCATTGTTTTTCTAAGTCTGGAATATTCATATTTTTAGCAACCGCATGGTTGGCGTAACTTGCCGCAGAATGCGTTTCTGTTCTAGCTATAGTAGCCGCTCGATATCTTGGAAACGCACCACGTTGTGATTGGTATATTGCCCTTCCTATTACTGCTCTGCTTTGGTTTTCTTTTTCCATTTCTGCAATTAATCTAATTATACCTAACCTTGTGGTCTGAGAAATATTTGCAATCGCCAACGCGCCAAAATTGTTAATATATTCTTGTATTAAGAAATCAAAATTAGGAATATTTTTTAAATTATCGTAAACCCGTAGCCCAAACTTTTCTATTACTGACCTATAATGTGGGCTTAATATTTTTCTAAATTTTTGATTAACATTAATTTTTGTAGCAAAAAGAAGCCCAGACGCTTCGTATTCAATTTGAGCCTCTTTACCAATTTTTGCAAATTCAGTTAGCAATTGTAAATTAAGTCTTTTTTCAAAAGAAACGCGTAATCTATTTTGTTCTAAGATTTCTTTACGAGCAGAAATCCTTACAGACCCAATTTTTTGCAAAGCTTTTTTATTATAGTGCAAGAGTTATTCCTATTTTATTATTCCGTAAACGCTTTTCTAAAATCTCATACGCCATATCTATAATTTCGTCTGTTATTCGTTCTGGTATTTCCATGTACAAATCCGCTGTAATAAATTCCCAATTGATACCGTATAGATTTTCACTATCATAGTTTTCTTTTTTTGTCAGCAGTCCTTCCCGAATAATAAAATCACACAAAGAAGATGGCGAGATATGTTTATATGGTCTAATTTCACCTCTTTTTATTATGCCCATTTTTAGACCTATAAAATTTTTTAAATAACAATTTGTCTACTGTCGTTCGTACTCCAAATAACCTATGCAAAAATATACCCAGAACAAACGTGCCAAGCAAAACTAAAATATAATTGATAGTAGGAAATAAATAAATTTGGAAAACCCAAGCCAACAATAAAGCTAAGAATAAATCAGCTATTGAAATATTAAAAATTCGATAGCTATGCGGTCCCCATTTGGGAGGTCCTAATATCCACCAAAATTTATTAAAAGGAAACATATAATATTAATACCTGTATTTTAAAAAAAATCAAGTTTCTGGAGATATGGTAACCCATTCATCTCTATTATTTGATTCCTGAGAAGTGATTATAAACTTATTCAAACTTTGATTTTTTTTGTTTGGGAAATGAATGCTACATAAAAGCCTAGCACTATTACACTCAGTTTTGTGATATTGCCCTGTTGGGATGTAGAGAAAATCTCCACCCTTTAAAACAAATTCATCTATTATTGTCTCAGGTTTTTCATTGTCAAACTCTTTATACATTGTCCATTTTGTTTCTCCGTATTGATGAAACAGGAAATTTTCTGTGGTGTCTTTATGAACATTAAAACATTTAGAACCTTTACAGGGAGAAGCGTAAATATTTGCAGTTCCAATTCCAAAATATTGCTCAAATGTATAACACAAATCTACAAGTTTTTTATTTTGATATTCTGCTAAAGGAATAACTATTGTTTTTCCCTTGTTCCATAAATCAGCAATTGCTTTTTTATTTAGAAATGGTTGCCCCATATCTCTATGTTTTTCAAAGCACCATCGAGTTCCATACCCATCATAATCTACTACTTGCAAGGTTTTTACATATGGGTATTGATTAATATAACTTTCCATATCATGAAAGTTAAACAAGTCCATATACTTAACTCGCTCTATAACTAAGTGCTTTTTACCCCAATATTCTTTAAAAAAAGTTTCTGAAGAAATGGGGTCAAGTATATCATCTATTGTTATATGGTCATCAATCATTTCATGCCGCCCCTAACTTTTCTAATTTTTTTTGCGCGTGTCTAATACCGCTTTGATAAGCTTTAGCACATTTCCTGCAATATGCTCTAGTATTTTTATCAACATCTAAATCTAATGAGTCCGCTAAATATTGTATCATCATATTTACGTTAACTCCGTATTGAGTTTTCCAATGTTTAATTGTTGCTTCTTTTGTAGGTCTTCCCATTATTTCTGTCCTATTGTTTTAAAGCCATGCTTATTTAAATGTGCTTTTAGCTTTGCTTGCTTTTCATCAAACCATTTGCCGCCATTATAAATCTCAGGCTCGTCATCCCATTCGCCCTCGCGGTAATCAATGCTTGCTCTATTATCCACATCGCTTTGAAATATTATTAATGCCAAAGCATCTACCATAGTTGTCGGTTTTAATTTTCCTGCTCTAAAGTCATCTAAAAATGGTTTGTAAACATCCCATTCTTCTTTATGATAAGCGTCTCCACCACCGTCTAGCCATTGTGCGGTTTCGCTTTCAGCGTAACGAGTGCATTTCATTCTTATGCCAAATGGTATTTGTTTTGCTTCTATTATTTCTGGCTCATCAGAATCGTCATCGTCATCGTCATCAAGCTTAATGCTTGGG
>TARA_R110002074_G_scaffold107499_7_pt1 | contig 26168 bp, 29 predicted proteins | sample TARA_R110002074 | Tara Oceans TARA_R110002074 (sample SAMEA4397215) | marine metagenome | biome: Polar Biome; feature: [MIX] marine epipelagic wind mixed layer (ENVO:01000061); material: water (ENVO:00002006), including particulate matter (ENVO:01000060) such as... | depth 10-100 m | reverse complement strand
CATGGTTCCAGGACCAATGGAAAGCACGCTTATTTCAGCTTCATTAGATAGCTTTAACTGTTGTGCATTACCAAAAAACGAACAAATAAAAAATAATAGTAAAAGTAATTTTAACTTCATAGGCTATCTAAAAATACTAAAATCTAATTTTACTGAAAACACATTGGAATATAAGGCAGCACTTTGGTCGCCAATATCTGTAAAAGCATAATCAATTTGAATGCCTCTATATTTAAAACCAACACCAAAATTTGGCTGAAAACTTAATTGCTCAGTATTATCTATTTGTAATTCAGTTTGAAAATTCCCAAGTCCAGCACGTAAAAAAACCATATCTGTATATCCAAATTCGAAGCCTAATGCAGGATTAATACTAGCAAACGAAGTAGAAATAATATCGTTGTTTTGTTCAAATCGAATGTTTAAATCGAGCTCTGTTCTAAGTGTGTAATCGTAGTTAAAAACAAATTGTTTAGACATGCCAATTTGCATTTTTGGCAATGTAATTTCTGTGCCTTCGGGTGCTTCTTGGTTTTCACCTGGAATCGCATTTTTTATATCGGTCAATCTATCTTCGTTTATTGCCCAAGCATTAAAAGTGGTAGTAATGTCTCTTACCATGACGCCAAACTTCCAGTCGTTTCGTTCAAACTGTATGCCCAAGTCAAATCCAAAGCCCCAAGATGATGCAAAATCACCAATAATACGTCTAATTACTTTAGCGTTAATACCATAGTTTAAACCTTCAATAGGTAATTTTCTTGCGTACGAAAAAGTAAAACCATAATCGGCAGCCGAAAACAAATTAATATTGTCGTAATTTACATTGCCTTGCTCGTCAATTAGTTGTGTGGTATCTAATATGTCATCAACTCCAAAACGTATAATAGAAAAACCAATGGCACTTCTATCATCTAATGGTTTTGCATAAGCTATGTAGTTATAATTTGCAATGTTGGCAAAATAACTGGAGTGCATCAAGGCAATTTGATTGTCTTCCAAATGCACTAAACCAGCAGGATTCCAATAACCAGAGTTAACATCGTTTGTGGTCGCAATAACTGCATTGCTCATACCAAGAGCAGCAGCATCCACACCAATATTCATGAACTCATTAGAATACTTTCTAGTAGTTTGGGCACAAACTATCGTGGCACCTAAAATAAATAGCGAAACTAAATACGTTTTCAAAAGGCAATTTCTTTTATACAAAGATGCATAATATTTTTTAACCTTTTAAACTCTTAATTGTAATAGATATTGTGCTTTTTTAGAGTTCAACCCAAATAGTTTATTATTTTTACTCCATTAAATATTTTGAGTTTGATAAAACATATTCCAAATTTTGTAACACTTTTAAATCTTTTTTGTGGAAGTATTGCTGTAATATTTGCTGTTAATGGTTTTTTGGTAACCGCTTCTTTTTTTGCGTTTCTTGGTATTTTCTTCGATTTTTTTGATGGTCTTTTAGCTAGAAAACTAAATGCACAGAGCGAGCTTGGGTTACAACTAGATTCTTTGGCAGATATGGTAACTAGTGGATTGGTGCCAGGAATTGTAATGTTTCAACTTTTTAATTTTATTGATTCTAACAATTGGTTTCCGTATGATTACATGGATACAGTAAGTTTTACTCAATCTTTTTTATCAAGCAACTTTACACCTTTTATTGGACTTCTAATAACACTCGCATCAGCCTACCGTTTGGCGAATTTTAATATAGACGAAAACCAAACCGATTCATTTATTGGCTTACCAACACCTGCAAATACCTTACTTATTTTGTCTTTTCCGTTGATTATGGAGTTTCAGAATAATGATATTATGAATTCGATTATTTTAAATAAATGGTTTTTAATTGCTGTAACGCTTGTAAGTTGTTATTTATTAAATGCCAATATGAAGCTCTTGGCTTTAAAGTTTAAAACATGGAACTTTCAGGATAATGCCGCAAGATATATTCTTGTTATGTTGGCAGCTATTTTATTGATTATTTTTCAGTTTGCAGCCATCCCATTAATCATCTTAGCTTACATAATCATTTCTATTTTAAATAAAAAATAATCTATAAATGGCATCAGGATTTTTTGCACTACTCGACGACATTTCGGTGCTCATGGACGATGTGGTAACCATGAGCAAGATTACCACCAAGAAAACTGCAGGCATCCTCGGTGACGATTTGGCTGTAAATGCCGAAAAGGCTTCTGGATTTGTATCTTCAAGAGAATTACCTGTATTGTGGGCAATAACAAAAGGGTCGTTTTTAAATAAACTAATTATTTTACCAATAGCTTTTTTATTGAGTGCTTTTTTGCCTTGGGCAGTTACTGTAATATTACTTTTGGGCGCAGTGTATTTAGCTTTTGAAGGTGCAGAAAAAATCTATGAATATTTTGTGCCACACACTCATGAAACTCCTATTTTAAAAACTGAAAACTTATCGAAAGCAGCCATTTTAGAGTTAGAAAAGAAGAAAATAAAATCTGCAATAATAACAGATTTCATACTATCTATTGAAATTGTGATTATTGCCTTAGGAACTGTTATAAATGAACCTTTGTTAACTCAAATATTAGTAGTTACTGTAGTAGCAATTATCGCTACAGTTGGTGTTTATGGCATTGTAGCTCTAATTGTTAGAATGGATGATTTAGGTTTACGATTGGTGCAATTGAGTAATGGTAATAAGAATTTACTGCAATTTATTGGCAAACTACTGGTTAATGCCCTACCATTTATTATTAAATCACTTTCGGTTATTGGTACAATCGCACTGTTATTGGTTGCAGGAGGTATTTTTACACATAATATCGAGTATTTGCACCACTTTTTAGAAACGTGGCCTGGTATTTTAAGGGATTTTGTAGTTGGTTTAGGTGTTGGTGTTTTGGCGCTTCTTAGCTTTAAGTTGCTTAAACGATTTATAAAATTAGTAAGTTAAGTGTTACCTAAAGTATGGATCTTAATTTTATAGACCTCATAGGTTTTTAAAACTTGTGAGGTCTATAGAATGAGAAAAATAGTAACATATTGAAAAACAACCTTTTATTATTCTACTAATTTTTTTTTCTTCATGTGTTAATAATCCTATTGAAGAAGTTGATTTTACTGTAAATTATGTTCGCTGTAAAACAGGGTCAATAGGTTCCAGAAGCTTGATTAAAGTGAAATTTAGAGAAAAGATTTATAACGTTGCAATAACTAAAAGTACTTGTAAGAATATAAAACTTGGAGATACAATTAGGTTATTTTACAATTTAATTAGAGGTAGAGTAATAGAAATAATCAAATAAGGCTTAGCGTTTAAAAGTCCAATTTCTTTTTACGTAGCTCAAAATTCTGACCTAAATATACTTTACGAACCATGTCATCGGCAGCGAGTTCTTCGGGTTTTCCAGCTTTTAGGATGCTACCTTCGAACATTAAGTAGGTTCTATCGGTAATGGCAAGGGTTTCTTGCACATTATGGTCGGTTATTAATATCCCAATATTCTTTTTGGTTAGTTTTGCTACAATGCGTTGTATATCTTCAACAGCAACAGGATCGACACCAGCAAAGGGCTCATCAAGTAAAATAAAACTAGGGTCGGTTGCTAAAGCACGAGCAATTTCGGTACGTCGTCTTTCACCACCAGACAATAAATCACCACGACTTTTACGTATATGACCAAGTCCAAATTCTTCAATAAGCGACTCCATTTTATCAAGTTGCTCCTTTTTGGAAAGTTTGGTAAGTTGCAATACACTTAAAATATTGTCTTCAATGCTTAGTTTTCTAAAAACCGATGCCTCTTGTGCCAAATAACCAATACCATTTTGTGCACGTTTGTACATTGGGTAATTGGTAATTTCGGTACTGTCTAAAAATATGTTTCCACCATTAGGTTTTATTAAACCAACAATCATGTAAAAAGAGGTTGTTTTACCAGCACCATTTGGTCCAAGTAACCCAACAATTTCACCTTGATTTACTTCAAGGGAAACGTCTTTTACAACTTTTCGTCCACTATAGGACTTCATTAAATTATTGGCTTTTAAAATCATACACTTATAATGAACGCTAAAAATAGTAAAAACATATAAGTTACTATTACTGCGTAGGTTTTTTATAAATTATTTAACCTTGTTGCTCTAAAGCGTCCCAATATTCATAAGCACGACGCAAATGCGGAATAACAATAGTGCCTCCAACCAAAGTGGCAATACTTAATGCTTCAACAACTTCTTCTTTCCTTAAACCTTCTTTATAACTGCTTTCTAAATGATATTTTATACAATCATCGCAACGCAACACGGTTGAGGCTACTAAACCTAAAAGTTCTTTGGTTTTAACATCCAAAGCACCTTCTTTAAAGGCATTGGTATCAAGATTAAAAATGCGTTTTATTATTTTATTATTATCGGCTAAAATCTTATCATTCATTTTAGCACGATACTCGTTAAATTCATTAACTGGATTTGACATGTCTAGCTTCTTTTTTCTTTTGATTTCTTATCACAATTTTAGATATATATATGCTGACTTGATATAATATGATTATTGGAATGGCAACAATAATTTGACTTGCAATATCTGGAGGTGTAATAATTGCAGATAATATCAATACAATTACTAAAGCATATTTACGGTATTTTTTTAAAAATTCAGGTGTTACTAAACCTATTTTTGTTAAGAAGTAAATAATTATTGGTAACTCAAATACCAAACCAGAAGCCAAAGTAGCAGATCGTACCAAAGCGATATAAGAACCAATATCTATTTGATTATCTACAATATCTGAGATGCTATAATTTGCTAAAAAGTTAATTGAAAGTGGTGTTACAATATAATAACCAAACAACACGCCTAAGAAAAACAACAAGGAACAAATGATGATGAACCCTCTGGAATGCTTGCGTTCATCTGGATGCATTCCAGGACTAATAAACTTCCATAGTTGATAGATAACATAAGGAAAAGCAATAATGAAACCAGCTAAAATAGATGTCCAGATATCTGCCGAAAATTGCCCAGCCATTGTCCTATTCTGAATCATCATCGGTAATTCTTCAGCACAGAAAGTAGTATCTACGTTAATAAATTGTGCAGCTTTACACAACATTTTATAGGTAGGAAAACTCATTACTGTTGGCGCAAAAATAATAAGCTTAAAGATTGAACGACTAAAAATGAAGGCTAGCGTTCCTACAATTATAATTGCTGATGTTGCTCGTATTAAATGCCATCTTAAATCTTCAAGATGGTCTAAAAAAGACATTTCATTGATGTTCTTTTTTTTCTTTGCCATTATATAATGCCTTCTTTTATAAGATCATGTAAATGTATTACTCCTGCGTAGTTGCCATTGTCTTCAACTAGTAATTGCGAAATTTCGTTTTCTTCCATAAGTTCCATGGCGTCAACAGCCATGGAATCTATGTCTATGTATTTTGGATTTGAACCCATAATATCTTTTGCTGTAAAACTCGAAAAATCATCAGTTTTACTTAACATACGTCTTAAATCACCATCTGTGATGATACCAATAATTTTATCATTTTCAACAACTGCAGTTACACCCATCATTTTTTCAGATATTTCAATAATAACATCTTTTATTTTAGTGTCTTTTGAAACTTTTGGTTTTTGATTTACTGAAGAGATATCGCTCACACGTAAATACAATTTTTTGCCTAGTGCACCTCCTGGATGGTATTTTGCAAAATCTTTACTCGAAAATCCACGCAATTCCAATAAACAAACCGCTAAAGCATCACCCATAACCAACTGCGCAGTTGTACTGGTTGTTGGTGCTAAATTGTTTGGACAAGCTTCTTTTTTAACAAAAGTATTTAATACGAAGTCGGCATTTTGACCTAGAAAAGACTCAGTATTTCCAGTAATTGCAATCATTTTATTTGGGCCATTTTTTATTAGAGGCACTAAAACCTTAATCTCTGGCGTATTACCGCTTTTTGAGATGCATACTACTACATCATCTTCCAAAATAAGGCCTAGGTCACCATGAATAGCATCAGCAGCATGCATGAAAATAGCAGGAGTTCCTGTTGAATTAAGCGTTGCTACAATTTTATTGGCAATAATGGCACTCTTTCCAATACCAGTAATAATAACTCTACCTTTAGAGTTGTAAATTAGCTGCACCGATTTTGAAAAATTGTCATCCAACAAATTAGAAAGATTTGCAATCGCATGACTCTCCATATTAATGGTGTCTTTTGCAATATCTAAAATAGATTTTGAAGTATTCAAAATTTATAATTTTTAAGGTTATGTATTTTAAAGATTTTACTATCTTTAAAAGTCATTTTAATTTTATTACTTTTAAGTAACGAAAATTATAGTACAAAAAAACGAAAAAAAATAATGGGAGTTCTCTAAATTTGAATATTTAATGACTCTTTTAATAAATTTTGATTTAGCATAATAAAGAAACTGAGGGATTAATGAGTTTTGATGAAACCGATTTACACCAAGCCTTAAAAAAATATTTTGGGTTTGATAAATTTAAAGGACTACAAGAAGAAGTAATTAAAAGCGTAGTAGCAGGAGAAAATACATTTGTTGTCATGCCTACTGGAGGAGGAAAGTCTTTATGTTACCAACTTCCAGCACTTATGAAAGAAGGAACTGCAATTGTAGTATCTCCTTTAATTGCATTAATGAAGAATCAAGTGGATGCTATTAGAGGCGTGTCTAACGAAGAAGGCGTCGCGCATGTATTAAATTCTTCCCTAAATAAAACCCAAGTAAAACGAGTAAAGGACGATATTGAAAAAGGTATTACCAAATTGCTATATGTAGCTCCAGAATCACTTACTAAAGAAGAGAATGTAGAGTTTTTAAAATCTCAAAAAATCTCTTTTATGGCTATTGACGAAGCACATTGTATAAGTGAGTGGGGACACGATTTTAGACCAGAATACCGAAATTTAAGACATATTATAAAGCGTATTGGAGACAATATACCAATGGTTGGTTTAACTGCCACAGCGACACCAAAAGTTCAAGAAGACATTTTAAAAAATTTAGGAATTACTGATGCTACCACTTTTAAAGCATCTTTTAATAGACCAAATTTGTTTTATGAAGTTCGCCCAAAAACAAAATCGGTTGATGCCGATATTATTCGTTTTGTAAAGCAAAATCAAGGAAAATCAGGAATTGTTTACTGTTTAAGTAGAAAACGCGTAGAAGAACTAGCTCAGGTTTTACAAGTTAATGGTATTAAGGCTGTGCCATACCATGCTGGACTAGATGCAAAAACTAGAGTAAAGCATCAAGATATGTTTTTAATGGAAGATGCCGATGTTGTGGTGGCTACTATCGCTTTTGGTATGGGAATCGATAAACCAGACGTACGTTTTGTAATTCACCACGATATCCCAAAGAGTATTGAAAGTTATTACCAAGAAACTGGTCGTGCAGGAAGAGATGGAGGCGAAGGGCATTGTTTGGCATACTATGCATATAAGGATATCGAAAAACTCGAAAAATTTATGTCCGGAAAACCTGTTGCTGAACAAGAAATAGGACATGCTTTACTGCAAGAGGTAGTAGCTTTTGCCGAAACAGCAGTTTCTAGACGTAAGTTTATATTACATTACTTTGGAGAAGCGTTTGATAATGAAACAGGTGAAGGTGGCGATATGGATGATAATGTTAGAAATCCTAAAAAGAAAAGTGAAGCTAAAGATGAAGTTGTTACATTAATAGAAGTAGTCGCCAAAACCCATGAAACATACAAAAGCAAAGATTTGGTAAATGTTATTATTGGAAAAGAGAATGCACTAATAAAGTCGCATAAAACAGACTCCCAACCATTTTTTGGAATCGGAAAAAATAAAGATGATAAATTTTGGATGGCACTTATAAGACAGGTGTTAGTGGCTGGATATTTAAGGAAGGACATAGAAACTTACGGAGTACTTAAGGCAACCGATTTAGGAAGGGAATTTGTAAACAAACCAACCTCTTTCATGATGGCTGAAGACCATATTTTTGATGAAGGAGACCATACTGGAATTATCACTGCCAAAAAAGGAGCAGGAGCTTCGGTAGACGAAAAATTAATGTCAATGTTAAAGGATTTAAGAAAGCGAAATGCAAAAAAACTTGGTGTGCCTCCATTTGTTGTCTTTCAAGACCCTTCATTGGAGGATATGGCTCTAAAATATCCAATTTCAATGGAGGAACTATCTAATGTTCATGGTGTTGGTGAAGGCAAAGCCAAAAAATATGGGAAAGATTTTATAGATTTAATATCTTCTTATGTAGAAGAAAACGATATTATTAGACCAGAGGACATGATTGTTAAATCTACTGGTTCAAATTCGGCCTTAAAATTGTATATCATTCAAAATATAGATAGAAAATTACCTTTAGATGATATTGCATCAGCCAAAGGTTTAGAAATGCAAGATTTTGTTAAAGAAATGGAAGCTATTGTTTATTCAGGCACAAAACTTAATATTAATTACTGGTTGAATGATATTCTAGATGAAGACCAACAAGAGGAAATTCACGAGTATTTTATGGAATCTGAAAACGATAAAATAGATGAAGCAATTGAAGAATTTGATGGCGAATATGACGATGAAGAATTACGTTTATATCGTATCAAGTTTATAAGTGAAGTTGCCAATTAGCCTTCAACAAGTGTAAACGAAACATCTTGTTTTTTAGAGATTACTCGTAAACTTTCAATTTTTGATGTATTTAGTTTTTCAATTTGAATTTTTTCAATGTCAAAATCAATAGCTGTAATAAAACTGTTTGAGACTTCACCAAAATCTGATTTTAATTCATCCATATTAGACTTTAGTGTCATTTCAAAATTCTTACAATTTATAATGATTTGGGCACCTTTAAATGTGTTAATCTTAAATTTACCAACCAAAACAAGTCTAAAATAATAATAGCCTGCAAGTTCACTCATTCCTGCAAACATTATGTTCCTACTAGAGATAGCAAATGGTTTATCTTTAATCGAAGTCATTATTTTTTCTAAATAAATAGAGTCTTCAGTTTTGTCATTTGTATCATTTTTGCCAAATGCGGTTCGTAAGTTATTTAAAGAAAGCTTCATTATTTCTAATTTTCAACAAACATAATAAAGAAATAGTAAATGATTTGTTCAAAAACTCTTAATTACTATTCATAAATCATAAATCCTCACTATCTTTGCACTTTCTTAAAAACAAGAACAATGCAAGACGGTTTATACGCAAAATTTAATACAAGTAAAGGTGACATAGTTGTCGCTTTAGAATACAAAAAAACTCCAGGAACAGTTGGGAATTTTGTTGCTTTGGCTGAAGGAAATTTAGAAAACTCAGTAAAGCCACAAGGAACTCCTTATTATGATGGATTAAAGTTTCACAGAGTTATTCCAGATTTTATGATTCAAGGAGGCTGCCCTTTGGGAAGTGGAACAGGAAATCCTGGATACCAATTTGATGACGAAATTCATCCAGACCTAAAACATGATGGTCCAGGTGTATTATCTATGGCAAATGCTGGTCCTGGAACTAATGGAAGCCAGTTTTTTATCACGCATATACAAACGGCTTGGTTAGATGGAAAACATACAGTTTTTGGTAAAGTAGTAGAAGGACAAAGTGTTGTTGATGCTATTGCCCAAGGAGATACTATTGATAATTTAGAGATTATTAGAGTTGGAGCAGATGCTGAGGCATATAATGCTGTGGAAGCGTTTAGAACTTTTGAAGGCGCTAGAGAGAAAAGAATAGCACAAGCAAAAGCCGAAGCCGAAGCTGAAATGGAAAAACTAGCAGCTGGTTTTAGTAAAACAAATAGCGGATTACGTTATCAAGTACTTCAAGAAGGTAACGGTAATAAAGCTGAAAAAGGTAAAACGGTCTCAGTACATTATAAAGGGCAACTTACTGATGGGACAGTATTTGATTCGTCTTATAAACGTAATCAACCAATCGATTTTGCTTTAGGCGTTGGCCAAGTAATCTCAGGTTGGGACGAAGGGATTCAATTACTTAAAGTAGGAGATAAGGCGCGTTTTGTAATACCAAGCGATTTGGCTTATGGAAGTGCTGGAGCTGGTGGTGTAATTCCTCCAGATGCCACTTTGATTTTTGACGTTGAATTGATGAACGTAAAATAAATAAAGTATCATTATAATTTAAAAGCTGCCTTTTTGGCGGCTTTTTTTGTATTTGTATTTTTAGTTATCAAAAAGAATGAACAATCAGCATAAGTTTTTGCTATTTAATGCCTTGTTTAGTAATTTTAGAGCAATTAATCCATAAGACCCATGTACCTAAAAAAATATTTGCTTGGAGTATGCATTATGCTTTCTACTTTAGTTGGAGCATTTGCTCAAGAAGAAGGACTTATTTCTTCCATAGATGATTTTTCAATTGATAAAGTTGCGTTTAATCCCAACGGAATAAAAATTTTAGCTTTCGATAATACGCTAACTTTAGAGTTTAGAAATGAAGTTTCTAATTTGAGATATGAAGTCATTAATAAAAAAGGCGATTTATTATTGGTAAAAGAAGGGATTTCTGCCAAAAAATCGTTGTTGAATATATCAAAACTAAAAAAAGGAACTTACTACGTTAGGGTTTTTTCAGATGAAGTAAAAGATTTTTTAAAATTTGATAAAACATAAAATAATTTTAAAGTTTTTTATAATTAAAAACTGCCTTTTGGCGGTTTTTTTTGTATTTGTTGTTTTTTTATGGATTAAAACAGACCACTCGTCTCTATTCTTTGTGATTTAATAGTCTGCTAATTAAGTTTATAGCAGTTAATCCAAAGAACTATGAAACCAAATAAACTTGCAATAGCCATGTGGCTATTGCTATTTTCGGCAATGGCAATAAATGCCCAAGATAGTAGCGAAACAGCTTTTTTAGAAACAACGAGTGTTTTTTCTACAAGCACAACAATTACTTTTAACCCAAGTGGTGTTGGTATGAATGTTACAGACAATACCTTGTCATTATTTTTTCAAAACAGAATGTCTAACCTAAGATATGAAGTTATTAATAATAAAGGAGAAGTGTTATTACTCAAAAAGGCAAAAAGTACTCAACAATCATCTTTAGATATCTCTGGTTTAAAAAGAGGCACCTATTTTGTAAGAGTATATAATGGCACTTTAAAAGAGTTTTTAAAATTTAAGAAAAAATAAAATTGCTTGTGTATTTTTGTTAAATGACTTTACAAACACTTGAGCAAATAAAATATCCTATTGGACAATTTAAGTGTCCTAAGATAATAACAACTTCGCATATAGAAAACTGGATTGAGGTTTTAGAGCAATTTCCATTACAATTAAAACATCTGGTTAAGCATCTTAATGATGAACAATTAGATACGCCATATCGTACCAAAGGCTGGACGGTAAGGCAAGTAGTGCATCATTTGTCTGATAGTCATCACCATAGTTATGTTCGTTTTAAATGGGCTTTAACCGAAAATAAGCCAATAATTAAATATTATCACGAGCAACTTTGGGCAGAATTACCTGATGCTAAGCATGCACCAATACAAATGTCGTTAGACCATTTAGCAGCAGTCCATTTTAAACTAGTTTACTTACTAAAAGGCTTAAGTGAGGATGATTTAAATAAAAGTTTTATCCATCCAGAGTATAACAAAGAAGTAGTGCTAAAAAAAAATGTTGGTATTTATGCTTGGCACTGTAACCATCATTATGCCCATATTAAGAATATGCTTGTAAGGGAGGGTTGGTTATAATAGGTCTTTCCCAAAGCACACACTATTTTCCACACCAATATATTGATCGTAGTTTGAAATAATTGAGTAGTTATTTTTCTTATAAAGCGCAATAGCTTGTGGTTGTTTTTTACCCGTTTCAAGGATACAACGTTTAAATTCTAATTGAGCTGCCCAATTCTCTAATTCATTTAAAACTCTTGTAGCAATACCCTTGCCTCTTGCTTCTGGTAAAGTAAACATACGCTTAATTTCTACGGTTAAGGTATCGTATTGTTTTATTGCGCCACAAGCCACAGGTAAATCATCATGATATGCTACAACTGTATATTTTATAGTGTCAATTCCGTTGTATTGATTATAAAAACCATGATCTTCACCATCAGAGATGGCTAAGTCTTTATCCAATAACTTTACAAGTAATTTAAAGTGTGTGTTTTTTGAATCAGTTCTTACCAGTCTTACCATTTAATCAAAAATTATTTCTTCCACTTAATATTACAGCCAATACTAGGTTTTTGAACGTTTGTGTTTTCTATGTTATTCAATAAACAATCAAGTGCATGTTTTAAATCATTTCCCGATATTGGAATTCCATTTCCAGGACTGGAGTTATCCAATTGTCCTCTATACACCAAGTTTAAAGTATTATTAAACACATAAATATCTGGTGTGCAAGCAGCATCAAAAGCTTTAGCAATTTCTTGAGTTTCGTCGTATAAATATGGAAATGGATAATTATTTTCTTGTGCATGAAGGGTCATTTTCCCAGGAGAATCCTGAGGATAATTAACCACGTCGTTACTGGAAATTGCAATAAAACCTATACCTTCCATAGAATAGTGGTTAGCAATTTCAACTAACATTTTATTAACATGAATCACAAATGGGCAATGGTTGCAAATAAACATAATTACTGTTCCTTTTGTTCCTTTAAGGTCGTTTAGGCTCTTATTGGTATTTGAGATTGTATCTAGAAGTGTAAAATCTGGCGCTTTGGTACCTAAGGGAAGCATCTTGGATGGAGTTCTAGCCATAATTTTTTATTGTTCATCAAAAATAAAGAAACCATAAGATTAAACATAATTGTAAATTAAAATTTATATATTCAGCGTCTAACTAAATGCCTAATGAAGGAAACTATTTCTTTTGAAGATTTTACAAAGGTTGATTTACGAGTAGGAACAATTATAGAAGTAAACGATTTTCCAAAAGCTAAAAAACCAGCATATCGGCTTACCATTGATTTTGGCGAACTGGGAAAAAAACAATCTTCGGCACAAATAACCACCTTATATACCAAGGACGATTTATTGCACAAACAAATTGTAGCTACGGTCAATTTTCCTAAAAAACAGATCGCAAATTTTATGAGCGAATGCTTGGTTATGGGAGCTGTTAAGGATAAGGATGTTATACTGTTACATCCAGAGCATAAAGTAAAAAATGGTTCAACTGTATCTTAGAGTATGCAAGAATTAGATGCAGTAAAAATTAATTTTGACAGTGGAGGGCTTTGGGTTTTAAATATCGCTCTAGCAGTGGTTATGTTTGGTGTTGCACTTGGTATTACTTTTAACGATTTTAAAGGTTTATTGAAACAGCCTAAACTTGTAATAATAGGTATTGTCTCTCAATTTGTGTTATTGCCTTTAGCGACATATTTAATTATTTTATTGGTAAAACCACAACCAAGTATTGCTTTGGGGATGATAATGGTTGCTGCTTGTCCAGGTGGTAATATTTCAAATTTCATGACTCATTTGGCCAAAGGTAATACAGCATTATCTGTAAGTTTAACAGCATTTGCAACTTTTTTGGCAATATTTATGACACCTCTAAATTTTCAATTTTACGGAAACCTTTATGAGCCAACCGCACAAATATTAAAAACAGTATCGTTAGAGCCTTTTGAATTGGTAAAACTGGTTGTTTTAATCCTTGGAATACCTTTGGCTTTAGGAATGGTTTTAAGGCAAAAAAACGAGAAACTTGCTATAAAATTATCTAAAATTTTAAAGCCTTTGTCCATAATTGTTTTTGTAGCTATTGTGGTTATAGCATTTTTAAACAATCTAGATATTTTTAACGATTATGCACATCGTGTTTTCGCTATAGGTATAGGACATAATTTGTTGGCCTTACTTTTAGGTTTTGGTGTTGCTAAGCTATTTCGGTTATCGTTTAGAGATGCAAAAACATTAACAATTGAAACTGGAATCCAAAATTCAGGGTTAGGGTTATTACTCATCTTCACATTTTTTAATGGCTTGGGAGGAATGGCTATTTTAGCTGCTTTCTGGGGAATTTGGCATATAATATCTGGATTGATATTAGCAACTTATTGGTCCAAAAAAAGCAATGGTATTGAAAAAGCTTTGGCTACATAGTGTAAGAAGTTATTTAAGATTAGGCATGTTCTTTTATTTTAAAAGAATACATGTGCATAATGTTGAAAACATCCCAAAGAACAAACCTGTTTTATTATTGGCCAATCATCAAAATGCATTGTTAGATGCTCTGTTAATAGCAACAAAAAGTGACAGGTTTTTATTTTTTTTAACTAGGGCAGCAGTCTTTAAAAAGATGTATGTTAGCAAAATATTGAATAGTTTGCAAATGCTTCCTGTATATAGAGTGAGAGATGGATGGAGTACAATTTCCAATAATAACGCCATTTTTGAAAATTGTTCCGAGATTTTAAATAAAAATGAAGCCATTGTGATATTTCCAGAAGGAAGCCACAATTTGGCACGTCGTGTAAGACCATTAAGTAAAGGATTTACAAGAATTGTATTTGACACGCTTAAAAAGTATCCTGATTTAGATTTACAATTGATCCCAATTGGGCTCAACTTTGTAAATGCTATAGCATGTCCAGATAGTACTGCTATTTATTTTGGAGAACCTTTTGCTGCAAAAGATTTTATAAGAGACAATAAAAAGGAGGAAACATTAGAGCTTAAACAAACTGTGCAGAATAAAATTATGAACTTGACAGCTCATATTTCTGAAGAAAATTATGAGGCGGATTTGCAAAAATTAAATAATCTTAATGTTGACTTTTTAAAACCTAATGAAGTTAATTTATGTTTGAAAAGTAATTTTGAGAACTGCAAAGCTAAGACTAAAAATAAAGCCAAATATTTAAGCTCCTTTTTTCAAATATTGTTAAAGATAAATCTGATTGTTCCATATGTAATATGGAAATTCGTCGCACGACCAAAAATTAAGGAAATAGAGTTTATATCTACATTTAGGTTTGTAATTGCCATTACTTTAGTGCCTATTTATTTATTGATTGTAACTGTAGTACTTTTAATTATGCACTCCGTTTTAGCAGGACTTTTATACTTAATGCTAAGCTTGATAATTGCACTATTTGCGATAAAACTTTAAGCATAAAAAAACCGCTACAATATGCAACGGTTTTATGTGTTATTAGTTTGTTTAAAAATTATATATCTTCAAAGTTAACGTCGGTAAAACTTTCAGGAGAGGTAGGTGTTTCATTGTCACTTTGCTTGCCGTTGTACTCCTCTTTTTTAAAATCTTTTTGATGACGCTCGCTAATCACTTCCTCGCCTTTTTCTTCGATAACATAATCGGTCATTTCCTTTAAAATGCTATTAAACTCTGCGAAATCTTCCTTGTACAAATAAATCTTATGCTTTTTGTAATGGAAAGATCCATCGTCATTGGTAAACTTTTTACTTTCGGTAATAGTTAGATAATAATCGCCAGCTTTGGTAGCTCTTACATCAAAAAAGTAAGTTCGCCTACCAGCTCTTAAAACTTTTGAAAATATTTCTTCTTTCTCCATCATATCATTATTACTCATAGTAGTGTTATATTTTAATTAGTGACTCAAAAATCTAAAAAATATATATAGCAACCAACTAATTAACACATTTCTTTTTTTGGTTGTTTCATTTTATTGGTAAAAGCAGTTAAAAAGAAAAATTAGTTTTTCTCGTTTAAGGTTTCCGATAATTGTTTTAAATAGAGCTCTTTGTAGTAACCATCAACGTTTATAAGGTTTTCATGTGATCCTTGTTGAATTATTTTACCTTCATCCAATACTATGATATGATTGGCATTTTTCGCCGAAGAAATTCTATGACTAACTATAATAGTTGTTTTGCCTTTAGACACTTTATTTAGATTGTTTAAAATTTGCTCTTCAGTTTCAGTATCTACCGCCGAGAGGCAATCGTCAAGTAATAGTATCTTTGGATTTTTTATGATAGCCCTAGCTATAGAAATGCGTTGTTTTTGACCTCCAGAAAGTGTAATGCCACGTTCTCCTAAAACTGTTTCATAACCTTTGTTAAAGCCCTTGATGTTTTTGTGTACAACGGCATTTTTTGCAGCTTTTATAACATCTTCATCTGTTGCATTGGCAGAACCAAATTTTATGTTGTCTTTTATTGAATCTGAAAAAAGAAATGCATCTTGCGGTACAAATCCTATGCTGTTTCTTAAGCTGGTTAAGTTAACATTTTCAATGGGTAATCCATCAATTTCAATAGCACCTTCATTCACATCATAAAGCCTACCAATTAAATCTAGAATGGTCGATTTTCCTGATCCTGTTTTACCAATAATTGCAAGTGTTTCACCACTATTTACTTTAAAACTAAGTCCTTTTAATGCTTCAATATTAGTGTCACTATAAACAAAGTGTACGTCTTTAAACGCTATAGTACCATTTATTTTTGTAGGGGAATTAGCTGTGTTCTTAATCTCTGGTTCTTCTCTTAAAAACTCATTTATCCTTTTTTGAGAAGCTTCAGCTTGCTGTACAATTGAGGTTACCCAACCTAAGGTGGCCACAGGCCATGTAAGCATATTTACATAAATAATAAATTCAGCTATTACACCAATACTTTTTATTTCACCATTAATATATTGAAGGCCTCCAATATAAATAACCAAAATGTTACTCACTCCAATTAGTAAAATCATTAATGGAAAAAACAAGGCCTGTACCTTAGTTAGGTCAATTTGTTTTTGTCTATTTTCAGTAGATAAGATTTCAAAATCACGATTTGTAATTGGCTCAATACCATAAGCTTTAATAACCGAAATCCCACTAAAAGATTCTTGCGTAAATGTTGATAATTTTGAAAGGTATTCTTGTACAATAGTACTTCGTTTATGTATTTCTTTACTTAAAAAATAAATTATTACCGACAGTATAGGAAGCGGTATTATCGTGTACATGGTTAGTTTTGGAGACTGGTTGTACATATAAAAAAAAGCAACAACAAAAAGCGTAATCATATTTAATGAATACATAATTGCTGGTCCAGCATACATACGTACCCTACTAACATCTTCAGTAATGCGATTCATTAAATCTCCAGTACGATTACTTTTGTAAAAATTTAGAGATAAACGTTGATATTGTTGGTAGATTTCATTTTTTAAATCAAACTCAATATATCTAGAAACATTAATAATGGTTTGACGCATTAAAAAAGTTAAGGCTCCAGCAGCTAGTGCAGCAGCGATTAAATAAAGAATTGTTAGCATTAATTCTTTCCTAAACATTTCTTCTGTAATGGACCCATTTATTTTGTTTGAGATAACATCTATAGCACTTCCAATTAAACGAGGTGTAAAAAGCTTAAAAATAATAGCACTAATAGTAATTATTACGCCAAATAAAAGCTTGTATTTATATTTTAAAAAATATTTATTAAGGTGTTGTAATTCTTTCATTTAAAATTTTCTTCTTCAAAATCATTAATTAGTGATTTCTTGTTTTTAAACAGGTTTTTTTGCTTAAAATGTAATATTAGATTATTTTTGCATGCTGTTATTATTAATTTTCTAATAATAACCATAAAAATAAAAAATAATATTAATGATTTCAGACGTCATAAACCCCAAAGACATCAAAAAAGTTGACCCAGTGTTTGGACAACTTTCTTTTGACAACCACGAACAAGTCGTTTTTTGTAATGACAAAGATACAGGTTTAAAAGCAATAATAGGAATACATAGTACGGTTTTAGGACCAGCACTTGGTGGTACTCGAATGTGGCAATACAATAATGAGTGGGAAGCCTTAAACGATGTATTAAGGCTTTCGAGAGGAATGACCTTTAAAGCGGCTATTACTGGATTAAACCTTGGAGGAGGGAAGGCAGTAATAATTGGTGATGCCAAAACACAAAAAACTCCCGAATTAATGAAAAAATTTGGAGAGTATGTTCATTCTTTAAGCGGAAAGTATATTACAGCAGAAGACGTTGGGATGGAAACCTCTGATATGGATTTAGTAAGAGAAGTGACGCCTTATGTTACAGGAATATCCGAAAGTAAAGGTGGAGCCGGAAATCCTTCACCCATAACAGCTTTTGGTGTTTTTATGGGAATGAAAGCTGCCGCTAAATTTAAATTTGGAACAGATATCCTAGAAGACAAAACAGTATTTGTTCAAGGAATTGGGCATGTTGGTGAGTCTTTAGTGGAGCATCTAGTTAATGAAGGTGCTAGAGTTGTTATTGCCGATATAAACGAAGAGCGTTTACAAGAAGTTAGCTCCAAATACGGAGCTACCATTTATACTGGTAACGACATTTATAGTGAGCCTATGGATATTTATGCACCTTGTGCATTAGGAGCCACTGTAAATGACGATACTATTTATAAATTAAAAGCTCAAGTAATTGCAGGAGCAGCAAACAACCAGTTAGCTATTGAGGATAAGCATGGTGCTATACTTCAAAAAAGAGGCATTGTGTATGCACCAGATTTTTTAATAAATGCTGGAGGTATAATTAATGTGTATGCCGAATTGGAAAATTATGGTAAGCAAGAGATTATTAGAAAAACCGAGAATATCTATAATACAACGCTTCAAATATTAGAAAAGGCGCAAGATAATAATGTAACCACTAACCAAGCTGCATTGGATATAGCAAGAGAAAGAATAGCAACTAGAAAAAAAGAAGCTTAAAATAAATTCTTTTTAAAATAATACTATTTTTGCGAACCGAAAGATAATTATCTTTTGCATCCTTAATTTTAAAATAAAATAATTCTTTAGAATTATAAAAAGTTCTTTAATATGCTTAATAGAAGACATGTTCGTGTAAAAGTAATGCAAGTAATATATGCATTTCGAGGTACTGAAAGTGATGATTTAAAAATAAATCAGAAATTTTTACTAGAAAGCATGGAGAATATGTACAACTTGTACCTCTTAATTCTTTCCTTATTAATTGAGATACAAGCTAAAGCAGAAGACCACTTGATAAAATCACAAAAAAAGCATTTGGCCACAATTGAAGAAAGAAACCCTAGTAGAAAGTTTATTAATAATGAATTGCTTCTTCTTTTAAAAGAAAACACCTTATTAAATGAAGCACTGCAAGCTAGAAAAGTTGACAATTGGAAACTGGACAACGAGTATGTTGATGTAATATTTAAAATTCTTTTGGAAAGCGATTTGTATAAAGAGTATATGGCAACAAAAACATCGACCTTTAAAGAAGACAAATTTTTTATAATAGATGTTTTTAAAGAAATTATAGCACCAAACGAAAAGCTTTACAATTATTTAGAAGATAAGAATATTACTTGGTTAGATGATTTACCAGTAATTAATACCACTATTGTTAAACTACTTAGAAAAGCAAACCCTCAAATATCACAAAGCCATTTTCTTCCAAAGCTTGTTAGAGATGTTGAGGATAAAGAGTTTGCAAACGATTTATTAAACAAAACAATTTTGAACTTAACGTCTTTAAGCAAAGAGATTGAAGAAAAAACAGCTAACTGGGATAAAGACAGAATTGCGAATATCGATTTTGTGCTGTTGCAAATGGCTATATGCGAGTTTCAAAAATTTCCATCTATTCCAGTTAAAGTAACAATTAATGAATATTTAGAGATTGCAAAGGAATATTCCACCCCAAAAAGCAGCGTGTTTATTAATGGAATATTAGACAAATTAGTAAAGGAATATAATGATAAAGGAACGTTAAATAAAGTAGGCAGAGGGCTGATTTAATTAAAATTTATTACATTTATGCCCGAAATAACCTATAAAACAAATAAATAACCCAAAAGTTTATCTTGAATAGACAATTAAAAATGAAAATTATGAAAAAAATAATTTTAAGTTTAAGTGCCTTATGTTTGGTTGCATTTACATCTTGTAAAGAAGATGCAACAAGTAAAATTAAAGCAGAAAATGTTACACAAGCAGCTGAAAGAGATGCTGTTGCAGGAGATTTTCCTGTTATTACTTTTGACAAAAAAGAGCACGATTTTGGAGAAATTGAAAATGGAACTCCAGTAGAAACTGTATTTAATTATACAAATACAGGAAACGCACCATTGGTAATTACCGATATTAAGAGTACATGTGGTTGTACTGTTCCTCAAGATTGGAGCAAAGAGCCATTGGCACCAGGATCTTCATCAAAATTTACTGTTAAGTTTAACGGAAAAGGATCTCCAGGTAGTAGTACATCAAAAACGGTTACTGTAACTGCAAATACTGAAGCTGGTACAGAAACTGTAAAAATCAAAGCCTTTATTAAAGGTACTCCTGCAAATGGAATTCCTGCTGTAGCTAACACTCAAGTTAAGTCTAGTACACAGCCAGGTCACGAAGGTCATAACCACGATTAATTCATTTAAATGGAAGGATTAGGGCAATTTGCACCTTTTATACTCATGTTTGTTGTTGTGTATTTCTTTATGATTGCACCACAGATGAAACGTGCTAAGCAAGAGAAAAAATTTGCTGCAGACTTAAAAAGAGGAGATAAAGTTATTACCAAAAGCGGTATGCATGGTAAAGTTATAGAACTTAACGATAAAGATGGTTCTTGTATTATCGAAACCTCGGCAGGGAAAATAAAATTTGAGCGATCGGCTCTTTCTATGGAAATGAGCAGAAAACTCAATTTACCAGCAAAATAATATTAAAAAAAAGCAGCTCATCGAGCTGCTTTTTTTAAATCCTACCATTTTCCATTCTAATTGTCATGCTTAGCTTTGAGAAGAATGCTAGTAACATAATGTTAATTACATTATATGAGACTCTTCATTCCATTAAGAATGACATTATTTTTTATCTAACAGTTTTTATACTTATCATGTAAACCTGCACCTTGCAGTATCATAGGTTTAATCTTTTCTAATCGACTTAATTTAGTAGCTTCTCGTTTAGCTGTAGCTATATGTTCGCAATATTCACGCTGTTTTGATGGGGATAATGTGTTAAAACTATTAGCAAGAGCTGTATTTTTATCTAACTCAGACTTTAGTTCTTGAGGGATAATCGTTTCTTTTTTACGTCTATCAGGTTTTATTTCTTTTCCAGCTTTTTGGTTGTCTATAGCTTCTTTTACATAAGCTAATACAGCTTTTTTATTAATATCGTTAATAGATTCAAACCTCATTTGTCGTAAGGCTTTGGTTTTGCCTTCTTGAGCATTGACTAGTAGATTGTCTTTGTCTTTTAAAAAAACGCCGTTAAAAAACCATATACAAAAATGATTTTTAAATGCACCAATACCTACCACATTTTTGCCTTTAAGGTCATATACTGGAGCGCTCCATTTTATGGCTTCGTTAAGTCCTGTGGAATTTATAATATTTCGTAATATAGTTAATGCATCACTAAAATGCTCGTTGGTTTCTATGTATTCTTCAACTGAGTGTATTTTTTTCATGAGTTTTTTACTTTAGTTATTTGTTTCTAGATTTAAGTTCTTTTTCAATTCTTTTAATCACATTGTCAATTTCTTCAACAGTTTCGGCCTCTTTACTTACTATTCTACTTCTACCCCAAAGTGTCAATTGTAAGGTTTTTAAGAGGTTGTTATCTGTTAAAAATGTGTCATAGTCTTTTATTTTTAATTTGTAAATCGTAATAGAATCTGAATATTTAAATCCGAATTTTGTGGGTTCACTATAATCAGCGAATAAATATTTATTTTGATAAGGAAATAATTGTTCCATAAAATCAAAACTAGAGTTTCTAAATCCGAAATCATCTTCCAAATGTTTTAAGTCTAATTGATACAAATTAGATATGGAAATTCTCAAACTGTCATTTGATAAGGTGTTTAAACCAATGTTTTTTAAGTTTTCAAAAGCACTTGTTTTAGGAATCACCTGAAAGTCACTACCTGATTCTGTAAAAAAATTATAGATAGTATTTGAGTATGGTTTTTTATTATAGAGATCAAATATTAGTTGTTGATTTGATTTAAGTATTTCTTTATGCTTAAAAATTGTTTGTTGGATATCGTTTCTAGTTTGCAGTAAATCGCTTTTTATCTCTGTATATATTTGTGTTTCTTGTTTTTGTGCTTTCAGATTTTCATTCCAATTATTAATCTGTAAAGCAATTAAAATTCCTATAACTACAAGAATAATTTCGCCAATGGCATATTTAAAATACTTTCCAGTTTTATTTTCTATAAGTAAATTTTGGCGAATTTTTCTAAAGAATTTTATCATTTGTTAGCGGTTAGTGATAATGAAACACAACTTAATATGTGTATGAGTTGGTTTAATAATTTGTACGCTATGCTTTTTAAGCATATTAAGCGCAAGTAAACGAATTTCGACTATTTTTTTGAGAAAGTCAAGTTATAAAATGTGTTACCAAATTCCAGCATATTCCAAATTTTCGTTGGTTTGGCTATTTAAATAATCAAACTTATGTTTTATAATTTGTCTAATATGTAAGTAATCGTGTGCTAGCCAATTGCACAAATAATATTTGGCTGTTGTTTTTCCTAGTTTTGGGTGCATATAAGAGTTCTCCCAATTTGGTTTTTTTAAATTTTTTAACCAAGCTATAGAAACATCTCGTTCTAATAGAAATTTTTTAATCATCTCGTTATATTCTTGTCCCATATATTTATGCTCTTTAACCCAATCTAAAGGGTTAAATGGAGGAGGTAATTGCTTAGGTTTTTCTAAAACCCATTGTGTCCTGAATCTGAAATCAAATTGTTCTTCGTCATATAAATGGCAAAGTATTTCCAGTAAACACCACTTATCTGGTTTAGATCGCCATGTAATAAATTCTTTGGGAGCACCTTCCAACAAAGATTGAAATACAAATTTATTTTTTTGAAGCTGTTCTACAATGTTCATTATTTATAGCGTTCTTGGGTTAATTCAGCAATTTTACATATTACTTGTGTTGCTTTTAATATACTTTCAACAGGGACATACTCATAACGACCATGAAAATTATGGCCTCCAGCAAAAATGTTTGGGCAAGGTAAACCCATATAACTCAACTGTGAGCCATCGGTTCCGCCTCTTATGGCTTTAATTATTGGTTTTATACCTAATTGGAGCATTGCTTTTTCAGCGATATCAACAATATATTTTACAGGTTCAACCTTTTCTTTCATGTTGAAATATTGGTCTTTAATTTCAATGTCAACAATTGGTTTTCCATACTTTTTATTCAAGTCATTGGCAATTTTTTGCATTAATGTTTTTCTTGCTTCAAATTTATCTTTATCATGGTCTCGAATAATATATTCTAAAAGTGACTTTTCGACAGTTCCATTCATATCATGCAAATGGAAAAATCCTTGATAGCCTTCGGTATGTTCAGGAGTTTCCAGTTGAGGCAGCATAGTTATAAATTCTGTGGCAAAATGCATGGAGTTTATCATTTTTCCTTTGGCATAACCAGGATGCACAATTTTGCCTTTAAATGTTACTTTAGCACTTGCTGCATTAAAGTTTTCGTATTCCAGCTCACCAACTTGACTGCCATCCATAGTATAAGCCCAATCTGCACCAAATTTTTCAATATCAAATTTATGAGCGCCTCGACCAATTTCTTCATCAGGTGTAAAACCAACTTTAATAGTACCATGTTTAATTTCGGGATGTTGTATCAAATATTCCATGGCAGTCACTATTTCACAAACACCAGCTTTATCATCGGCTCCTAATAGAGTCTTACCATCGGTTGTTATTAAAGTTTGCCCTTTATAAAGTAGTAAATCTTCAAAATAATTTGGCGATAATACAATGTTTTCTTTAGTATTTAGAATAATGTCTTTACCATCATAATTTTCAACAAGTTGAGGCTTGACATTGGCTCCTGTAAAATCTGGTGAGGTATCAAAATGTGAAATAAATCCAATGGTTGGGACTTCATGTTCTACATTGCTTGGTAATGTTGCCATGATATATGCATTGTCATCAATGCTTACATCTGTCATACCAATTGCTATGAGTTCTTCATATAACTTATTGGCTAAATCCCATTGTTTCTTTGTACTTGGTGTGGTATTGCTTTTTGGGTCGCTTTCTGTATCAATTTTCACATAACTTAAAAAGCGATCAATAATGAGCTGTTTGTTTAACATTATACGGTTGGATTTACTCAAAAATAACCAACGATTTTGTAAGGGGCAAGTATTAATTGTTTCTTTTTTTATGCTAATAAATAATGTATTTTTGCAGTCAAAATCTAGAAAATGTATAAAATACTGATTCGCCCTCTGCTTTTTTGTTTCGACCCAGAAAAAGTACATCATTTTACATTTTCCTTTATTAAAAACCTATTCAAAATCCCATTTGTTTCAACCATTATTAAAGCACTTTATGCAGTTGAAGACAAATCCCTAGAACGAAATTTATTTGGTTTAACCTTTAAAAACCCTGTAGGTTTGGCAGCAGGTTTTGATAAAAATGCTCTTCTCTATAATGAATTGGCTAACTTCGGCTTTGGGTTTATAGAGATTGGCACTGTAACACCAGTGGGTCAAGAGGGAAACCCCAAAAAGCGATTGTTTAGGTTAAAGGCAGATCAAGGCATTATTAACCGAATGGGATTTAATAATGAAGGTCTTGAAGCTGCTATTGAGCAATTAAAGAAAAACAAAGGAAAGGTTATAATTGGAGGGAATATTGGTAAAAATACTAACACAAATCCCAAAGATTATACAAAAGATTATTTAGAGTGCTTTAATGGGTTACATCCTTATGTGGATTATTTTGTGCTTAACGTAAGTTGCCCTAATGTTGGGAGTCATGCAAAACTAACAGATAAAGATTACCTTGAAGAGTTAATAGGAGAAGTGCAAACTGTAAACAAAAGTCATAACACCCAAAAACCCATTTTATTAAAGATAGCTCCAGATTTAAATACTATTCAATTAGATGAAATAATAGAATTGGTAGCAGAAACTAAAATAGATGGCGTAATAGCTTCAAATACCTCAGTATCCAGAGATGGTTTAAAAACATCAAAAGAAGTTTTGGAAACAATTGGAAAAGGAGGGTTAAGTGGTCAACCAATAAAAGATAAAAGCACTAAAGTAATTGAGTATTTAGCTAAAAAGAGCCACAAGGCGTTTCCAATAATTGGAGTAGGTGGTATTCACTCTGCAAAAGATGCTTTAGAGAAAATTGAAGCAGGAGCAGACTTAGTTCAAATCTATACAGGATTTATTTACGAAGGCCCTCAGTTAATAAAGGCAATTAATAAAACGCTTATAAAAAAGAAAAAGGACTCATAAAAATTAGCCCTTTTTCTTATTATTGAATTACAAATCTTTTTATTGTTTTTGTGCCTTCATGCTTTAAAATCAAGAAGTAAGTACCAGAAGTTAAATTATTAACCTTAATTTGATTTTCCGTGAGAGTACCTTCTAAAACTATTTGACCTATAATGTTTGCAACTTTATAAGATAGACCAGCTAAAAAAGTACGACTATTTATATTTAAAACCATATTAGAAACTGGGTTTGGATAAATTTTAATAGTCGATAGTTCATTTTTGTCTGTGCTTAATAAATTAGCATAAACTCTCATATCGTCTATAGCTATATCGCCATCCCAATTAGTACCTCGAATAGCTCTAAAACGTATTTTTATAGACTGACCGTAATATGATGAAAGATTTACTTTTTGTAGTAGATAAGCATCAGTTTGAGCAGTTTGCTGTTGGCCAATTAAGGGTGTGATAACATCTAGCACTTCACCCGAATCGGTTAAAATATCTAAGTGTAGTTCGCCAGTATTGGAGCCAAACATATGGTAAGCAAATTCCAACTCTGCACTTGAAGTACTAATATTTATACAAGGAGACACGTATTCAGCAACATCGCCAACAACAGAATAGGAGGCTTCAGCATAAATAAATGTCCCTGATGCAGTTCCAGTAGTATTATCTACTTCTGGACCAGTACCATTTGAAGGTGTTCCACCATTAGTTGCTATCCAATTATAGCCATTACCACTAACATCGTTAGCCGTCCAACCATCTTTATTGGCAATATCAAAACTTTCAAAATCTTCTTCTAATGGTGTTGATTTTTGAGTGCCAATTTTTATATATTCAAAAAATGTTTTAGTGATTGTATTTGTTCCATTTGATACTGTTAATGTAACATCGTAAACTCCCGAAGTATAGGTGTGTGAG
>TARA_R110002074_G_scaffold287383_4_pt1 | contig 26190 bp, 18 predicted proteins | sample TARA_R110002074 | Tara Oceans TARA_R110002074 (sample SAMEA4397215) | marine metagenome | biome: Polar Biome; feature: [MIX] marine epipelagic wind mixed layer (ENVO:01000061); material: water (ENVO:00002006), including particulate matter (ENVO:01000060) such as... | depth 10-100 m | reverse complement strand
AGAGTTTTAGCCTCTTTTTTACCTCACGAAAGCGGAGAAGAGCCAGGAAGAAAACAAATTAATCAGGATTATCATGCCGTTATGATTCCGAGTGAGCCATTGTTAGGCTCTAAAGGTATTACTCTTGCGTTAGCTGATGGCATTAGTAGTAGTACAGTTAGTCAAATCGCAAGTGCCACGGCTATTAATGGATTTATTCAAGACTATTACAGTACTTCAGATGCCTGGTCTGTGAAAACCTCGGCACAGCGCGTATTAAAGGCGACAAACTCTTGGTTGTACGCACAAACACAAAATAGCCCATATCGCTTCAATAAAGACAAAGGTTTTATCTGTACCTTTAGCGCCATTATTTTTAAATCAAATACTGCTCATTTATTTCATAGCGGTGATTCTCGAATATATCGTGTTGTTGATCATAATCTTGAGCAACTAACGACTGACCATAGACGTGTTGTGGATGCTGAAACAAGCTATTTAAGTCGCGCTTTAGGTATTCACGACACCTTGGAAGTTGATTACAAGGCGACACAGATAACTATTGGCGACACATTTATTCTTGCAACGGACGGTGTCTATGAGTTTCTAAGCGCAAAGCATATTGCTGATGTGGCGAAAGAAAGTCGTGACTTGGATGAAGCTGCCCAGCGTCTTGTTAAAGAAGCTTTTGAAGCGGGTTCTGATGATAATTTAACGATTCAAATTGCTAAGGTAAATAGTTTGCCTAGCCAGCATATTGCCGAAATTCAACAAATGGTGCATCAATTGCCTGTTGCGCCTCAGCTTTTTGCACGTATGGTGTTTGATGGCTTTACCATTATTCGTGATATCTACATTAGCAGCCGGAGCCATGTTTTTTTAGCGGAAGATAATGACTCAAAAGAAAAGGTAGTGTTAAAAACACCCTCTGCCGAAATGCGTAATAATCAGGTTTATCTTGAAAGCTTTTTAATGGAAGACTGGATTGCCAAGCGAGTTAACAATGCCCATGTTCTTAAAGCTATTGAGCCGACACGAAAACGAAATTACTTATATATCGTAACAGAGTACATTGAAGGCCAGACCCTGGCGCAATGGATGGCAGATAACCCGTCACCTGGTATTGATTCAGTTCGAATTATCATAGAGCAGATCGCCAAAGGTTTGCAGGCATTTCATCGGCAGGAAATGGTGCATCAGGATCTTAGGCCAAATAATATTATGATAGACACAGACGGCACCGTTAAAATTATTGACTTTGGTGCAGCTAAAGTCGCGGGTGTTTCTGAAGTGTTTGATCTGAATAAGGGGATTGTAGGTACTGCACAGTTTACAGCGCCTGAATATTTTATTGGCGAGTCAGGAACCGCTCAATCAGATTTATTTTCCTTAGGCGTCATCGCCTATAAAATGCTGTCGGGTGATTTGCCCTATGGCAACGCGATCTCAAGAACGACTAATCGACGATCACAGGGGCGTTTACGGTATCGGCCTCTTCGTACTGAAAACAACGGGATACCAGAATGGATAGATTATGCGATTAGCAAAGCAAGCAGTATTGATCCTTTGAAACGTTATACGGAAGTCTCCGAGTTTATCTATGAGCTCAAAAACCCAAGTAAAGTTTATCAGAATAAGACTAAACCACCTTTAATGGAAAGAAACCCGGTTTTGTTTTGGCAATGTGTGTGTATTGTTTTATTCGGTGTGATTGTTTTTCAGAATGTGTAGGGGCAGATCCACGTGTCTGCCCAGTGCCTAAAATGCCGTGTGTTGTAAATGACCAATAAAACTTTCCTCAAGTCTTTCGTCCTTATATGGCATTTTCTTTACCTAGGGCGAACACGTGGGTTCGCCCTTACAGACATAGATTCGAAATGATTTGATATTTAGTCGTTAAAAATGAAAAAACCATTACCAAGTTTTATAAGGTAAAAATTTACCATTTAAAGTGAGGATAACGCGGTCACCATTCGGATTTTCTTCTTTCTCTACATCCATGCTGAAATCGATGGCGCTCATGATGCCGTCACCGAATTTTTCCTGAATGACTTCTTTCAAAGTATCACCGTACACACCGACAACTTCATATAAACGATAAATTAATGGGTCTTGCGGGATAGACTTCTCCCAAGTTTTAGTCGGGTATTCCATCATTGCAGGTTTTGCTTCTGCTGGTAAATCAAGCATAGCGCAGACTTTATCAGCAACCTCTTCAGGCATACTGTTCATGCCCAAACAGGCAGAGGTCACCCAAACTGTTCCCATTTCAAGTTCGTTTGCAATGCCTTCCCAGGTAAGGCTTTTTGCTTTTTTTGCCAATACGATTGCTTCTACCACGTCCTCTTTTTTCATGAGTCATCTCCTGAATAGTCGGTTTTTTACTAGGCTAAGTACAAAGGTCCCATACAGGCTTGGTTAAGCAGTTACTATGCCACTTTGTTTGTGTTTTATATAAGGCTTTATATATCAAATGGATAGTAGAATTTATGGTGTGGTTGTTTATGGTTGGTAGGGTATTACGAGCAAAATATATGCATTTTTATTTATTAAGTTCTTTAATGGTGCGCTTATGGTTAAAATCGAGGAAGCGTAAAGATAAGGCAATAAAAACATTATGAGCACCAATGGCCAGAATCAGCTCAGGGGGCGATAAGCTAACCCAGTAAGCTCATTTCAGATAATACCTCCTGAGAGATGGCTTTATTGCGGCCTTGTGATTTTGCCAGATATAAACAACGGTCTGCACGGCCAATCAGCTTTTCAGGATTATCTGTCGCAGTTTTGCATGAAACCCCCATCGATAAAGTTAAACGACCTAACTGCTCATTGTTAGAACTGTCGTAAAGCTTTTGCTTGGATAGATAAGAACGTATGTTATTGGCAACGCATAAGGCATTTTCAAGAGGCGTGTCAGGCAGAATCACCACAAACTCTTCGCCACCAAAGCGGGCTAAATAGTCTTGGCCACGAATGTTTTTTCCAATTAAAGACGCCACAAATTTGAGCACTTTATCGCCGGCTAAGTGGCCGTAGGTATCATTCAAACGCTTAAAATGGTCAATATCGATCATAATAATCGATAGTTTTTTCTGTTTATCCGCTAAGGCTTCAGAAAGTTTTTGATTAAAGGCGCGCCGGTTATAAATCCCCGTTAGAGCGTCGGTATTAGCATCGATAGCCACACGCTTAAGTCGCTTGTCCAAGTCTTCAACTTCCTGCGACATTTCTTTGATTTTAGTGCGAAAAGCTTCGTTCTCTTTATTGCGAAGATGTGCTTCTGACACTAACTTCGCTATTAAACTTTCTAGGTCGGAAAGCTGCGCAATGCTAGTGACTTGGTTGGTCAGTTTCCCAAGCGATTCACTATAACCATTTAAACCTTGGTCTTCTCTTTGAATTTGGGCTAATAAGTTATCGATGACGCTTTTTACGCTGGCATTTAATTGATGAATAGAGAGTTGAGGGCGTTTAGCGATAAAGATTTCATACAGGTTATCGTTAACGGTTTGTGTGAACTCGCGACCTTCAGCTTTGAGTGAATCAATTTTCTTTACCAGTGAGGCATTTTTTCCAGTGGTGTATTCATACCAGACGGCATAATTTTCTGGCGTGGTTGGAATCTTGAGTTGAGCCATCTCGGGTAAGACCATTTTTAGATACTTAATGGCTTGTGAGTAGTCGTCGTAGTGAATTGCAGAACCCATGGGCTTACCTAAATGAATGATTTTAAAAAGCCTGACGTTGCGACTACAGTCTCAGGTGCCGGAATTATAACGTGTTTAAAAATCACAAATGTGAGTCGTGTCACATAAAAAATTGGTTTGAAAAGGGTGGATATATGCGCTGCCTGTCAAATATATCGTTATATCTTGGTGTTTTTTACGACAATAAAATGTCTTTTTTACTTAAAGTGACGCTGTCATGAATGTTTTACTTGTTTTTCACAATGTTTAACAATTTATATATGTATTTTAATAACTAAAAGATATAAAAAGGCATCTAATGTAATTTATTGTTAACAAAGTGTAACATTATATAAATGATTTTAAGAGGTGACCGACGTGATTGAAAACGGTGATTTAATCTTAAATTACCTTGATCGATTAGGAATAGAGTATGTGTTTGGTGTACCCGGTGGCAGCATCGAACCCTTATACAATGCTTTAGCGAGAAGTGAGCGGAACGGAGGCCCCAAGGCAATTTTAGCAAGGCACGAAGCAGGTGCTGCATTTATGGCAGATGGCTATGCGCGTGCAACAGGTAAAATAGGGGTCTGTTGTTCAACCTCGGGCCCAGGTGCAACCAATCTGATTACAGGGGTGGCAAATGCCTATGCAGACAGCATTCCTTTATTGGTGATAAGCGCACAACCCGCTATAGATAAGTTTGGCTTAGGTGCCTTTCAAGAAGGTTCGTGTACCGGTATTAACACCGTGGCTATGTTTGAATCGTGTACACGCTACAACACCTTAGTGTCGCATTCTGCCCAAATCGAAACTAAATTGCTGCAAGCGATTAGCTATACCAAGAGTAATCGCCCTGGCCCAGCCCATTTGAGTATTCCGCTTGATATTATGCGCGCCAAAGTTGAGCCTAGGTATGGCGAACAGCATCTAAGGGCGTTTATTAACCACGAAGTTGTTACCAGTAGCCAAGGTTTAGACCTGCTACTCAAATACTTAACGGACGCAAAAAAAGTGACTTTTGTGGTGGGCGAAGGCTGTGCTGGTGCCATTAAACAGTTGCTTGAATTAGCAGAGCAGCAAAACTGGCTAATGGTGACCACGCCAATGGCGAAAGGTCTTATCTCAGACTTTCACCCTTTATATAGAGGCGTGTTTGGTTTAGGCGGCCATGAAAGTGCCCGAGATGCCCTGCTGCCAGAAAATGCAGACTACGTTGTAGTGGTTGGCACCGCTTTAGACGAAATCACCACGGGTGGGTGGGATACCGAAGCGGTACTGTCAAACCGGATGATCCATATTTCCCAAAACTCAGAGCATTTAAGCCGTTCTATCTTAGCGAAAGCCTGTATTTTAGGTTCGCCAAAACTGCTTTTAGAGCAACTATTTAATTGGATTCCTAAATCTGAAAAAAGCCAAAACGTTGAATACCTGTCAGGAAACGACGGTTTTCCAAAGTATGTGAAATACCGAGATAAAGAGGTGTGCTTTCAAGATACTTCACCGGTTAAACCACAAGCACTTTATTGGACTTTATCGCAGATATGCCCGCCAAATACCTATGTGTTAATGGATACCGGTAATAGCTTCCTTTGGGGAATCCACTATTGGCAAACCCATAATAAAGCCGGCAGTGCAGAAAATTTATTTCATATTGGGATGGGTTTTGCCTCGATGGGTTGGGCAATTGGCGCCTCTATTGGCATGGCCTTAGGCAACAAATCCCCAGTGATTTGTTTCACTGGCGATGGCAGTGTTTTGATGAACGGCCAAGAAATGACGGTGGCCAAAGAGCATAACCTGAATGTTTTATTCGTGATCTTAAATGATTCCTCATTAGGTATGATCAAACACGGCCAACAACTAGGTGGAGCAGAGGATATAGGTAACGAGCTGCCGAAGGTCGATTTTGCCGCCATGGCTCATGCAATGGGGCTACAGGGCCATCGTATCAATAAACTATCCGACTTAGATGATATTGGTATCGATGAGATCTTCAAGCAACAAGGTCCGTGTGTACTGGATGTAGTGATCGATGCCAATGAAGTGCCGCCAATGGGCAGTCGAATGAAAGTATTAGCGGGTGGTGGCGGTGCTGCTGAAGGAGATCAAACATGAGTAAGCAACAGGTTTATCATTCAAGCTTTTGGGAAGAAGTGGCCGAAGACGACAACCCCTTTGCCACCCAAGAAGCCTATTGCCATGGTTATAACGTTTATGAAGATATTCTGCAAAAGGCAACGTGGTTTGAATATCTCTATGTGATGTTTAAAGGTGAAAAGCCTACAGAGGCACAAGCCAAGTTGTTAGAAAAATTAGCGATAGCCTTGGCTAATCCTGGGCCACGGGAAGCCAGTGTGCGTGCCGCGATGAATGGTGGGGTAAGTAAAGCGGCTCATGCTTCTTCGCTCATGGCAGCGCTTGCTGTCGGTGCAGGGCAATATGGTGGTAGTCATGAGGTCTATATTGTTCATGGTTTATTGTCTAAGTGTGGTTGTGATCTGGAAACTTGGCGTGAAGAGTTATTGAGGCCTTCTGATAAAAGCTTTGCTGATATTTGGTTACCTATGGAACATGTGCCTGGATTTGACCCTAATGGTGAAAAAACACCAACAGTCTTGTTAAATATATTGGATGAGTTGGTAAAGATTGAATTAGGACATGCTCAGCTAACTTGGCTTAAAGAGAATAGAGACGAGTTAGAGTTAATAGTGGGCTATCCAATGAGTATAACATTGATTGCGGCGACGACACTTTATGCATTGGGTTTTGATGAGCATCAGGCATCCATGTTATTTCTTATTTTAAGGTTGCCGGGTGCAGCGGCTCATGCTTTAGAGCAAAGAGATGTTGGTTGGAAGCGTTTTCCTTTTTATTCAGAGTCTATTCAATTGATGAACGATCCAGGTGATAAAGGGCTACCAGTTGTTGAGGGCTTAAACCTATGAGTAATAAATTATTATTGAAGAGTGAAGATAAGCTTGAAACAAATATGGGTAAAGCGTTTTTAAAAGAGCGTGTCGTGATGAGGGGCAAAGATTTGCATCATGACTTGGCAGATATGGATTGGTTCGCTACTCACTTATTTAGTATCACTGGAAGACGGTTTTCAGCTAATCAATTAGAACTTCTTAACTACATTTGGTCTTCAACGGGTTATCCCGATGCGAGCATTTGGCCAAATAATACCGCAGCTCTAGCGGGTTCAGTTCGAAGTACTGCTTCATTAGCGATGGCAGCAGGTTTGATTAACTCAGAAGCCACACTTTTTGGTGGGCGTCCTTTAAAGAGGACGCAGGACTTTTTCTTACGAGCACGAAAAATGCGTACGGAAGGTATAAGTGTTAAAGATATCGTCGAAGGTGAGATTAAAGAGCGTGGTGTGATTTTTGGTTATGGTCGGCCTTTAGCGAGTATTGATGAGCGAGTGCCGCATACGTTATTGAAAGTCAGAGAGCTGGGGTTTGGTGAGGGTGAGTGTGTCAGAATGTCGCTTGAGATTAATGACTATTTGATAGAAACACGGAAAATAGCTATGAATATCGTTGCTCTAGATGGCGCTGTTGGAGCAGATTTCGGCTTTACGCCTGAAGAGTTTCATTTATATATGAACTTGTGTTTCTACTCTGGTCAACCACCTTGCTACTTAGATGCAGTAGAAAAGCCAGAAGGCAGTTTTTTTCCTATTCGTTGTGAAAGTATTTCATATTCGGGTAAAGGAAGGCGATCTTGGTAAGGGCTTAGGCTAAGAGTATATCATTATACTCTTAGCCGTTTTTTTAGAATTGATAAGCGAGTTCGCCATATATATTTCGACCTGCCATTGGGTAGTCTCCGGGTACATTTATCCCAGGTGACAGGCTAGGTTCTAGAATACCTTCATCGAATAAATTTCTAATTGATACTGAAATATCTAAGTCTTTTACAACATTGAACTGTCTTAAGGTTAAATCAACCGTTGTATAATATGGTACAGACTTTGTACGAACATCCGAGGGGGCTCGTTTTTGGCTGCCTACCCAGTTCAGCTGAGGTGAAATTAGCCATTTATCATCAACTCTCCATTCTGAGCGAAGGTATATTTGATGGTTGGGTGTTTCACCTAGATCATCATTGCTTTCTTTTTCTTTAGTTTTTTGAAACGCATAATTTGCTAATACTCTTAGTTGTTTAGATGCCTCATAATCGAATTCAAGTTCTAAGCCATTCCCCTTAATATCACTTGTGTTCTGCCACTGTTTAGCGCCACCACCGATATCAGCAAGAGAAATTAGACCATCGACTTCATAATGAAAAATATTCACAGAATATCTCAGTTTTGAAGAAACTTGTTGTGATAGAGCTAACTCATAGGTATCAATTTTCTCAGGGTCAAGATTTTTATCACCTAAATTGACGGGGTTGCTGATAACAAAAAGTTCATTAATTGTGGGGGCCCTAAAGGCGCGACCATAAAGTAATTTGGTTGTTATGCTATCTGTTGTGGCCCAGACGAGCGCTAATCTAGGGTTTAAGGTATCCCCAAAATCAGAATAATCATCATAACGAACGCCTGAAGTGAATGCCCAGTTGTCTGCAAATAACCACTCATCTTGAATATATAGAGATGTATTGGTTCTTTGTTTTTCCGGTAGGAAAACCTCTGCTGTATCAGCAACTTCTTCAAGCCCGCCTGGCCGAGGACTTAAATCGGCAAAAAAGTTCTTTTGCTCTGTTGTCTCATAGATATCACCCCAGAAATAACCAGCGCCGAATCTGATAATGTGTTTATCTAAACCATTAAATTCGGCATCGATATTAAATCGAGCTTGTTCTTCTCTAAACTCAGGGTTACCAATTACGCCATTCGGGAACGCAGGCTCTGAAGGTGGTGTGCCAAGAGGGTAAAATGCATTGGTTCCAGCAGGAAATAAGATATTATCTTTTTCTGTTTGCTGATCATTATAATAGTAACTAGTGGTCGTTTTGATGTTTAAGTTTTCTACTAAGTTATTAAAGTTATAACTGAAATCGACATTCACTCTATCACTTGAAAACTCAGATGAAGGGCTTAATGCTTCTGCGATACCTGCACCTGCTTCAACCTTATCCCGACCTTGGTAGCCTAAGTGAAAGACCCAGTCTTTTTGGCTTAGTTCCAAGCGCATATCTATCATTTGCTTGCCCATATTTGTTTCGCCTGGGGCAAGTGAGGCAGTGGTTCCAGTGATTGAGTCAAAGAAAGTTTGAGAATCGGCATTGATTGGTTCTTTGAAACCATCAGTTTCGGTATATTCTAGCGTAAAGCCTATGTCGATAGGGGTGTTTCGATTGCCATAGGAAAGCCAAGCGCTTTTTGTATTGAAACTTCCAGAACTGAATCCGGCTTCGCCTTTAGGAATGTCATTAGCTGATTTCGTCGTAATGTTTATTACGCCAGCAAATGCATCTGCACCGTATAGAGCAGAGCCTGGGCCTCGAATGACTTCGATTTGTTTAATAGCTTTAATCGGCATACCTGCCCAGACAAGCGAAGGTGTTCCTAGGTAAAGTGATGAAATGGGTATGCCGTTGATTAAAATAAGTGTTTGAGCGCCATACGCTGAAGTGATGCCGCGAATATTATATTTAGGAGTGTAATCAATCGGGTTTCTGCTGATATGCATACCCGGTACAGTTTCTAATACCTCTTCAATATCGCGTGCCCCCATGGCAATAATGTCATCTTCTGTTATCACCGTGGCCACGGCCGCTGCTTTATCTAATGGGGTAGCGGTTCCGCTTGCTAAGGTAGTAACACGAATTTGGCCTAACTCTTCGAGTGACATGTCCCATAAGGAATCATTTTCAGCCAAGGCAATGTTCGCTTGCAACAGGCTGGCAAGTATAAAAGGTGTCGTTAGGTTTATTTTATGAGTGAGTATTATTTTTTTTATGTTCACGAAATTCTCCAGGGTAAGGAGCGATTTTCTGCTAATTTTTTATGTTTTTATTCGGCTTTTTTATTATTTGTTTTAAGTATAGACAGAAATGGAAACGTGTCATTTTTTATCTAAGAGTTGCTCGTTGTTTTTTTGGTGTTGTGTATGGTTTTCTGTAGGGGCAGACCCGTGTGTCTGCCCTTGTATCATGGGTGTTGTTTCATCAGGGCGCACACGCAGGTGCGCCCCTACGGGTTGGTCGAATGGCGTTGTGTTTGGGTTGGTATTTACCTAAGCGGCCCGGGTCTTTCTATACCAAAACCTTGCGCAAAGTCGACGCCGATTAACTTCAAGGCATCGGCGGTTTCCTGATTCTCAACAAACTCTGCAATGGTTTGCAGGCCAGCGGCATGGCTTATGCCGTTACAGGCTTCAACAATACCCCTGTCTATTGGATCGGTGAGTAAGTTAAGCACAAAGCTGCCATCGATTTTCAGGTAATCGACAGGGATCTTTTTTAAGTATGAGAAGGAGCTCATGCCTGCACCAAAATCATCCAAAGCAAACTTGAAACCTTCATCGCGAATTTCGGTAATAAATTCTACCGCTGATTGAAAGTTATCAATGGCAGAGGTTTCAGTGATTTCTAAACAAATGCGTTGGGGGTTGATTTGGTATTTAGCAAGTAGGCTGCGTATATCGTTAAAGAATGCTTTGTCACTTAAAGAACTGCCCGACAAGTTGATAAAGAAGGTGCCTTCATCTTTAAAACCTAGGCCAGATTCTGCTAGGTATTTAAAAGCATTTTCCACCACCCAGCGGTCTAGCTTTGGCATTAGTTTATACCGCTCGGCGGCGGGAATAAATTCACCTGGATAAACTAAATGATCCGTCTCATTCAGACGGACTAAAAATTCACCATGCAAGCCTAAGCAGTGAGATTGTAAACCGGCCATCGTTTGGAAATGCAGTACAAATTGATCATCAGCAATGCCTTGTTTGATTTTACTGACCCAGTGCATTTCACTACGACGTTTAAGGTATTCGGGGTCATCTTCATTAAACCATTGAATACCGTCATGGCCTTTATCTTTGGCGGCATTACACGCCATATCGGCACAACTTAGGGTATTAACAACAGATGACGTGTTTTCGGAAATACTCACCACACCAATACTAATGCTGGTACTGAATGTTTTGTGGTCCCATGTGAAGTTTAAATCGCGAATGGAGGCTTGAATATGTCGGGCAATTTGAAGTGCTTGTTCTTGTGAGGTGTGGTTGAGAAGAACAGCAAACTCATCAGCGCCCATTCTGGCCACTTTGTCTTTGTCTTTGGTTTGTCTGATCAAAATTAAAGATACTTGTTTTAATAACTCGTCGCCCGCAAAGTGGCCGCAGGTATCGTTAATGATTTTAAACTGGTCTAGATCCAGAGACATAAGCGCATGTTCTGGCTGGTCGTGTGTCGCGTGCTCTATGGTAGTTTGTAAAAAGTGTTCGAAGTGTTCTCTGTTGGCCAGGCCTGTTAATTGGTCATGATAGGCGAGGTGTTCTAAATCTTGTTCAACCTTGCGCTTTTCGTGGCGAACTTCGCTTTCTTTAATTTCACGTTCTATGGCGGGGATCAAGCGGGCCAGATTATCTTTCATGACATAGTCTTGCGCACCGCGCCGCATGTTTTTTATCGCGTCTAATTCTGAAATTTCGCCCGAGACAATAATAACCGGTATGTCACTATTTAGTTCTCGAATGGTCTGGAGTGCTTCGGTTGATGAATAGCCAGGGAGGTTGTGGTCTGAAATGATGAGATCCCAGTCACCATCGATAAGGCACTTTCTTAGGCTGACATCGGATTCAACACGTTGCGAATGAATAGTTAACCCATTTTTCTTGAGTTCGCGTAACAGCAATACAGCATCGTCTTCAGAGTCATCAACGATTAAAATATTATACATACGAATCTTTCTTAGTGTAGGGGCTTAAAGCTATATTTGAATAAGCCGTTTGTGTGAATAATTTGAGTATTTTTCTGACGTTTTGTTGTCATTACCCTGAATATATAGGTGTTTTTAAATACCTACATTTGGGTAGTGGTTTGTGTTTTTAGTCAGTGTATTTATGAGTTTAGGGTAAAAACTAGTAAATACAATCAAGGGCTTATATTTTTTTGTACTGAGCCACAAATTTAACTTCACCTTCTGCACTATTCGAACTTGGTGGGAAGAGTGTAAAGTAAAATGTGGTGCCTTTATTTTTTTCAGAGTTTGCCCAGATTTTACCGTGATGTCGTTCAATAATACGAGCCACGGTTGCCAGGCCGATGCCTGTTCCATCGAATTCTTCTGCTGAATGCAGGCGGTTGAAAGGTTTAAATAACTGGTTGGCATACTTCATGTCGAAGCCTGCACCATTGTCTTTTATGTAAAAAACAGTATTACCCAAGTGATTATGGCTACCAATTTCAATTTTTGCCAAGGGCTCTTTTTGGCTGTACTTCCACGCATTGGATATTAGGTTATCGAGAAGGATTTCAACTAAAAGGGGGTCTCCTGTTGCGATTAGATTGTTGTGAATATGAATGTCAGTATTGCGCTCGCTATTATCTGATTTTAATTCAGCAAGAATTTTTTGTGATAAGGCGCTGATATCAATATTTTGCTTATTCAATTCCAAGCGTGTAACGCGCGATAATTGCAATAGATTACTGATTAATTGCGACATTTTTGCGCTGCCTGCACGTACTCTGCTTAAGTAATGTAACGCGGTGTCATCCAGCTGTTCGCCATAGTCCTCTTCGAGTGCCAGACTAAAGCCTTCAATGGTTCGAAGAGGGGCTTTTAAATCATGTGAGACCGAGTAACTAAAGGCTTCCAGCTCTTTATTTGCCAACGCTAACTCTTTTGTTCGTTCATCGACTTCTTGCTCCAAGTTGTCGGTATGGGCCACAATAATTTCATTTTGCTTGGCTATGGTTTTAATCATTTTGTTGAACGCATCGACCAGAGCACCAATTTCATCGTCATTGTGTTTATTTACGCTCGGCATTATTTGGCTTTCCAAGCTAACGTTTTCTGTTGCACGCTGAAGCTCGATTAGCGGGTTTGAAATGTAACGTTGAATATAACGGGCAAAATTAAAGGCTAAGAAAATAACCAATGCTGACAAGGTTAAGGCAGAAACTGTGGTGGTTATTACGTCGTTAGTAAGTTTTGAAGTCGATGCTTGAATGTAAACAAAGCCGCTAGCTTCACCGTTTACATTAATGGGTTCGGCAATATGGAAGTAATCTTTGTTAAAATGATCCTCAATGATGAAAGGTTTTGGTGGGCATTTTGTTTGATTATTCGTTCGCGCCACATATTTAGCTAGCAGGGTGTTTTCAGCGTTATACGTACACGCTAAGGTAACCTGAGGGTGTAAGGCCAAACTTGACAGGGTTTCACTCAGGGCTTGAGTATCTTCAAAAAGTATCGCGGCATTAGATCTGTCAGCAATAATCTGGGTAATGGTTGAGAATTCATCACTAATTTGCAGCTTAAACGAATCATAGCGCTGGACAATAAATACCGAGCTTAGAATAAAGACACTTAAAAGCGCACTAATCATGATAAAACTGATTAGTTTGGTTCGAATGGGTAAGTCTTTAAATTTAGTCATATTATTGTTCAACCTGATTAGCAAGTTCAAGTAACTTGGAGCTAATTGAAAGCTGGGTGTCTCTGGCTTGTTTTAAGTTGATATCAAAGCGAATAATATTGCCTAGGGTGATAAAACCTATCATCCCGCCTCTATGAATAAAGCCATCCGTGCTGCTCACCGTGAGCGTGGGTGTATCTGAATAAAACTTGATGATTTTGTCGATAAACTTGTTTTCAGATTCTCCAATAAATACAGCGTGGCATTTTGTGTTGTTGTTTAAGGTATATAAATATTCGACATGCAGCTTGAGATTATGAAGCTGTTTTGATTCGAGCATTTTGATGGCTTCATTGGACGGGTCGTCACCAATCACGCAAAGATTAAATTCGGACTGCCCTTCAAAACTTGGCCATACGATAAACTTCATAAAGTTGTAGAGATACGCGGCTTTGATATCTTGCTCGGTTTTGGCAAGTCCGATAGAGGCGTGTAGTGCGAGAGGAATCCATAAAAACGAGGTAATAAGAAGTAGCTTCGAGCGAATCCATTTGCGTGAAAAAATTATTGGCATGAGTTTTTATGCGCTTTTGGTGTATTGCTATTCTTATATTTGTTTAGTCAAAATAATAAAGAGTCGCAATATTAGTTTTTATTTTTAATGTTAGACAGTAATTTAACGCAGACCCAAGGTCTGCGTCAATCATCACGAATATAGTTTTGGACACCCGCAAGCTGAAACGGTTGTACAAACGGATTTAAGCATTGGCGGCTTTTTTATCCTGTTGTTTTAAAAGGATTAGGTGTTTTTTGCTCAGATTTATGAATGTGGGGGTTGGGCCTGCATCTTCGTAGAGTGGATCGCCCATTTCATCGTGGGCAATTATTTTATCGCCCGATACATAAGGCATCGCGGTTTCGAGTTCTTCTAGCGCAGCAGAGATAAGTTCACCTAATAGCTCGCTTCTGGATCGTTTCGGGTACATTTCTGTCAGTGCATTAATTTTAGCGGCATCTTCGAGAGGCAATCTTAATGCAAATTCTTCAGAAGTGAGTGTCGCCTTTGCTTGCTTTTCCCAGCAGTCAGCTAGAGATTTAATTTTCATTGGCTTTGTCCTTTTCCTTTTCATAGCAGTGTTCTGTGACGTATTGTCGATCTATTGCGAACGGGTTAGCAGATAGATAGAAGGTGCTTTTTTGGATAATGTGCCCGATCAAAACTTGACCTATGTCAAAAATCACCTCACTTATTTAAAGTTTAGCGAAGGCTAGGTGTTTGACGTACATAGAATTGTGTGGAATTGTTACTAAACTAAATTAACCAGTGATTTTTAGATTAAAAAAATATAAAGCACATTTTTTTAAGTGGCTTGAGTAATATTGCAAGGTTATCTCAAATAAATTAAGACCTTAGCACCGACACAACAAATGAATAAAAGAGGATGGTATGGAAGAACTACACCCGGAACTACGTGAAAATGTTCGGTTGCTTGGTGAATTGTTAGGCCAAAACATTAAAGAACATTTGGGTCAGGGCTTTCTCGATAAGGTGGAAGCCATTCGTTCTACAGCGAAACTCGATAGAGAAGAGCTTTCTGGTGACGCAAGCCCGGAACTAGTCGGTTTGCTTAAAGATCTTGGTGATGATGAAGTGTTTTTTGTTGCGCGAGCGTTTAATCAATTCCTCAATTTGGCAAACATTGCCGAGCAATACCATGGGGTACGTAGAAATCGTACCGATCAGGAAAGCGGCCTTGAAACCTTTGATGCGTTATTGGAGCGTCTAAAAAATAGCGGCAGCAGTAAAAACGATTTAGCGAGTTTATTAGACGATTTATCTATCGAGTTCGTGTTAACTGCACATCCGACTGAAGTCACTCGCCGCACCTTGATTATGAAATATGATGCGATGACGGAGTGCCTTGCCGCCAAAGACAGGCAGGATCTAAGTGAAAAAGAGCGCAAGGATATTCTGGAACGCTTGAATCGACTGGTCTGTGAAGCTTGGCATTCAGATGAAATCCGACAAGACCGACCTTCAGCCGTAGACGAAGCTAAATGGGGCTTTGCAGTGATTGAAAATAGCCTTTGGCAAGCCTTGCCCGCTTTCCTTAAAGAGTTTGATATTGCTTTGCAGGAAAAATTTGGCCATAGCATGCCACCGGACTTCAGCCCCATAAAGTTCACATCCTGGATGGGCGGTGATCGTGATGGCAATCCGAATGTTACCGCTTCACTTACCCAAGAAGTCTTAAGTCTAAGTCGTTGGATGGCGGCTGATCTATATCTTCGGGATATACGTGAACTCACCAATGAGCTTTCTATGTGGGATGCTTCAGAGGAACTGGTCAAAGCGGCATCGATTCATCGTGATGCATTTAAACGTAACCGTGATGAGCCTTATCGATTGATTTTAGCCAACGTAAGAAAACGCTTGCTGGCAACGATGGATTGGTCGGCAAAATTAGCAAAAGGTGAATTAGCCGAACCCGGTGATGCGCTGTTAACAAACGAAGAGCTGCTTGAGCCTTTAATGATGTGCTATCGCTCGCTCATGGAAAAGGGTATGCACAGTGTTGCCAATGGCTTGTTGCTGGATACCATTCGACGTGCGAGCTGCTTTGGCTTGCCGTTACTCAAACTGGATATCAGGCAAGACTCGGAACGCCATTTAAATGTGATGTCGGAATTAACCCAGTATTTGGGTTTAGGTGATTTCGCAACGTGGGAAGAGCAAGATAAACAAACTTTTCTGATTAAAGAATTACAAAACAAACGCCCGCTGATTCCTCAAGTTTGGCCTTGTAGTGATGAAGTGAGAGAAGTGCTGGCGACTTGCAGCGTGGTCGCCGCGCAACCTGCTGAAGCCCTAGGTTCTTATGTGATATCGATGGCAAGTTTGCCGTCGGATGTCTTGACGGTAATTTTGCTGCTGAAAGAGTCGGGTATTGAACATAATATGGGGGTCGTTCCCTTATTTGAAACCTTGGATGACCTGTCAGGTGCAAACGATGCAATTGATGCGCTCTTATCCATTCCATGGTATTTAGGCTATTGCAGTCAGGCGCAACAAGTCATGATTGGTTATTCTGATTCGGCCAAAGACGCAGGGCAGATGGCCGCGGCATGGGCGCAATATCAAGCACAGGAATCTTTAGTGGCTGTGGCGACAAAGCATGCCGTGAAGCTGACTTTATTTCATGGCCGAGGCGGTACGGTTGGCCGCGGTGGTGGCCCCGCGAACAGAGCCATATTATCTCAGCCTCCCGGTTCAGTTGCCGGAAGTTTTCGAATAACAGAGCAAGGCGAAATGATTCGGTTTAAATTTGGTATGCCGACGGTGGCCAAGCAGAGTTTGAAGCTTTATTTAAATGCGGTCATTGAAGCTAGTTTGCTGCCGCCGCCAGAACCAAAACCTGAGTGGCGTGCCTTGATGAAAGAAATGACCAATGACGCCTTAACGTCTTATCGAGCAACTGTCAGAGAAAATCCGGACTTTGTACCGTATTTTCGGTCTGTAACGCCTGAACAAGAGTTAGGAAAATTAGCTCTGGGCAGTCGTCCGGCAAGACGAAAAGCAACGGGGGGCGTGGAAAGTCTAAGAGCCATTCCCTGGATTTTTGCCTGGACGCAAATCCGCTTAATGCTACCGGCATGGCTCGGGAGCGATGAAGCCTTAAAGCGTGTTTTAAATTCTGACAAAGCGAAGGTTCTAGATGAAATGTTTGACGCGTGGCCTTTCTTCAAAACCCATATAGATATGTTGGAAATGGTCGTGGCCAAAGGTGATGCGCGTATTGCGCGTTACTATGATCAGCTATTAGTTGCAGAGCAATACAAGCCGCTAGGGCATACCTTGCGGCATCGCTTTCTAGATATGATCGACCGTGTTAATGAAGTCAAAAAACAGTCTCAGCTTCAAGTCGATAACCCGCAGCTTAGAGGCTCGTTAAATGTGAGAAACCCGTATACAGATCCCTTGCATTACTTACAGGCAGAGCTATTGAGGCGAGACCGTTTGGCTAATGAAAATCCAGAGGCGCCAGACATGCCTTATGCGCGTAAAAATCGAGTGGAAATGGCCTTAAAAGTCACCATGGCAGGGATTGCTGCGGGTATTCGTAATACGGGTTGATTTCACCTCTATCCGTTTTTATTCGGGCGGACACACAGGTTAGCCCCTACAAAACATTACGTGGTTTAACAAAATACTTAATAATATAAGGGCTTAATGTGAACGCTGGCAGTGCGAAAGATAGCAGAAGGGCTACACTTTAAAGGCAAACTTATGTCCACCTGTTTCAACGAGTAGAGTACCGTGCCAGTAGCCGCTAAATTAAGTCAGTTTATCAATCGAAAAGGTATTTTGTGCCAGCCTGTTCATCACCCACGCAGCCAAGACTTTGCGCAGGCGATTGAACAAGCCAGTGCTATCCCTGAATTATGTGCGAAATGTGTTGCACTTATTGACCGAACTGGCCCGGTAGTGGCTGTGATCCCCTTTTTGGCTGATTTAAATTTGGCGGTATTAAATCAAACCTTGGGTAGAAACTTTCAAACGCTTTCTAAAGAAATGACCAATAAATTATTTTCAGATTGTGAACCCGGTGCCTTTCCTGCTTTGGCGATGGCCTATGGTTTACCTGTGATTATTGATATTGATATGTTGGAAAATGAAACGGTTTTTTCAGCAAGCGGTTGTTCAAGTACCTTACTAAAAATCCCTGGCATGGCATTTCGTTTAGCCATGCGGGGTGCTGTGAAGGGGCATATTGCAGTATGGCCTGACCAGGTTGAAAAGTTGGCGGCTCCTGATCGCTCATCTGACACACCTAACACCTTAGATAGCGTGACACGAAAATTACAACGCTTGCACCAGTTGCCTCCTATGCCAGAAACCGCAGTGCGAATTATGCACTTAACGTCAGACCCTGAGTCAGATGTTTTTCAACTGGCAGAGTTGATAGAACGTGACCCTAGTCTTACAGCGCAAGTAATGCGTTATGCGCGTTCTGCTTTGTTTGCTTATCGTGGCGAGCTTAGTTCTGTGAAAGATGCGGTGAATATAGTGCTTGGTTTCGACCGTGTTGCCCAACTTGCCATGGGTATTTCGGCTGCGAAGGCGTTTAATATTCCTCAAGATGGGCCTTTCGGTTTAACAAAATTCTGGCAACATGCTTTATATAATGGTGTGTTGTCGCAGGCTTTAGCGTTACTCGCGAACCCTGATTTATTAATTGATGATAAACAAGCGTATTTATCAGGTCTATTGCATAACTTTGGTTTACTGCTTTTAGGGCATTTATTTCCACCTGAATTTAAAATGCTTAATAGGCTTCGTGAAACAAACCCCGACGCGAGCATGCAAGAAATAGAAGATCAAGTCTTCGGTATGGGGGGAGCACAAGATATTATCGCTATTGGCCATGCTCCAGTTGGCGCCAGTTTGTTAAAAATATGGGGGCTGCCAGAGACCAGTATTATGGTGGCTGCCAAGCATAACCATGCAAACTATTCCGGTGCGCATGATAACTATGTGAGTCTGGTGCAATTAGCGAATTATTATTTAGCACAGCATGGGGTAGGGGATGAACCGATTAATTATGAATCCGGCCCCTTGCTAGATAAGCTGGGTATTCAAGAAAGTCAGGCTCAGCAGCTAATGGAGGCCTGTATCGAACAGTGCCACAGCCTTGACGCGATGATTGCTAATATGGCGGCATAGCGATTTATTTCAATGTGAAGCACGTTGTTCTTTTTCTATCAAATTCTTGGTAGCGATTCTTCTTTTAATGGCTAAACTTAGCTAGTCTGGCTTGGCGGACTTTCACTTGCTGGCGCATGGACGTATAATGCCGCGTTTTGCTTATCCATTTCTACGCATAATGGCGGTATCAATATTGAGTATTTAAGCAGCATAAAGTCTGGGAATATATTCTCTCTTAGCATGTCGATGATGATTCATTTATATGCTGTTTTATAAGGCCTTGAAAGCGCTTTGGTATCTGTGCTTTCGTTCTATAGGGCTTATTTGGCAAGTGTGATAAGGGCTTAACAAATCAAAAGAAAAGGTTCTATATATACCTTTTCTAACAACAGAATTTTCTTTTTATTTAAATTATCAGGAGCAATCCGTTTATGAAATTAATTTTATTAGGTGCACCAGGCGCTGGCAAAGGCACACAAGCCCAGTTTCTGACTGAAAAATATGGCATTCCACAAATATCAACCGGGGATATGTTAAGAGCGGCCGTTAAAGCAGGTTCGCCATTAGGCCTTAAAGTAAAAGAAGTGATGGCCTCGGGTGGTTTGGTGTCTGATGAAACCATTATCGAATTAATTGAAGAGCGAACAAAAGAAGAAGACTGTAAAGGTGGTTATCTTTTCGATGGTTTTCCACGGACTATTCCTCAAGCAGAAGCATTGAAGAAGCGTAATATCAATATTGATGCGGTTGTTGAAATAAATGTACCTGACGAAGAAATTATAAAACGTCTAAGTGGTCGCCGTGTTCATGAGGCAAGTGGCCGTATTTATCATGTTGATCACAATCCACCTACAGTACCGGGGAAAGATAATGAAACGGGTGATGCCTTGATCCAGCGTGAAGATGATCAAGAAGAAACAATCCGCAAACGTTTAGGGGTCTATCATTCACAAACATCCCCCTTGGTTGAATACTACTCTGCTGCCGCTGAAGAAGGCGGTGACAATGCACCTCGATATGTGATGGTGAACGGTGTTGGTGAAATGGCTGATATTCGCGCCCAGATCGTAACAGGCTTGGATGCATAGTTTGATGATAGTCTTGATGAATAGCTAGCGCGTTAATATTACGCGATGTAAACCAGTCAGGCTCTCTTGGCTGGTATTTTTTTGCCTTAGTAAAAGACCTTATGAAAACAATTCTTGCACTTGATAGTTCTTCTGAAAATTGCTCTGTTGCAGTGTCTCATCAACATCTGATGAGCCTGCGTTCTGAGCATGCCCCCAGAAAACACACGCAACTTATGTTACCGCTTATGAAGCAGGAATTAACAGAGCGAAGTTTGCAGTTAGATGACGTCGATGCCATCGCCTTTGGTGCGGGGCCGGGTTCATTTACCGGCATTAGAATCGCAGCGGGTGTTGCGCAGGGTTTGGCGTATGGTTTAGATGTGCCTATTTATGCGATTTCAAATTTAAAAGCCCTGGCTTTACAAGGTTATCTCAAAGATAAGTCTCCTGTTGTCTTGGCGTGTACCGATGCACGAATGGGCGAGGTATACTGGGGGCTTTTTAAGGTGTTTGAAGATCGTGTAGAAGAACAGGGGCTTCGGTTCACGCGTTACACCGTGACGGCTTTAACCAAGGAACAAGTGAACTCGCCTGAATTGGTAAGCTTGCCAAGCGAATGTTTAGCTTTAGTGTCTAATGAGACGCTATCTGGAATCGGAAGCGGTATTGAATTATTAGATAGCTCGGTATTGCAACTTATCAGTAAGATTGATCCGAATGCACACGCAAATGCCGACACTATTGCCTTTCTTGCCGAAACCGCCATGTCTGAAGGTAAGCCCGGTGAGTTGAATAAAGCCTTACCAAGTTATGTAAGAGATACCGTGACCTGGAATAAACTTCCTGGTCGATAATCAGGTAAAGCTAAGCTGCTTAAATTATCCCAAGTGTTAACTTTGGTGATTTTTTGAGCGGAAACGTTAATTTTAACTAGACTAAATATTACAGGTTTCACTACACTAAGAGTCTGTTTAACGGGGGCGTCCAAGATGGATCTGTCTAATTCATTGCTAACATCAAGGTTTCAGTCACCGATACTGACACCTGCCAGTCAGGCTGAACGCCAGTCGAGGCTGCCTGCTCCTAATCAGCCGTCTACAGATAATAAAAATACGCCAGAGAATAAACAAACTCAAGATGACACTATTCGTGTTAATTCCGCTGAATTTATCAAGAAGGGTGAAGCGGTCCAAGCTGAACGTTTTCAGCGCCTTAACTCGCTAGAAAGTGCACCGCTCAAAGGGCAGCAAGCTGTTAACTCTTACCAACAAACGATTGACGCCGCCAAACAATATGAAGAAGGTGAGTTGGTCGGAATCGATTTATACATCTAATTATTGTTAATTCTAAGCCTGCTTTTATGATTGCCACACCTGTTTCTTATCCCCAAAACCTATCGACAAGTCTGTGTGTATTTGCTGCGGATGACTCTGTGTTGTCTGTCGCCAAACAATTTTCTGAACGTTTGCAGCTGTGTTTTTTTTCATACAAGGACCTGCCTGACCCTACTCAGTTGGAATTTCCTTTTGTCTTTGTCTACCAAGGTTTACTTGCAAATATTATACAAACCGGTAAAGCCGCTCCTGGCCCTGTCACGGCCTCGTTTTTACAAGGCAAAACCAGCCACCGTTTAAAGTTTGGTGGTGGTAAGGGGCAAATGATCGCCAAGGCAGTCGGCCTCAATAGAGGGGTTTGTCCAAGTGTTTTAGATGCGACGGCAGGGCTGGCTCAGGATGCATTTGTCTTGGCATCCTTAGGCTGTCAATTGACACTTCTGGAACGTTCACCCATCATTGCTGAATTGCTTCGTGTGGCTTTAAAAGAAAGTGAAACGAGTGATGTACGGGATATTACCGGTCGAATGAGTTTAAAGTCGGTTGATGCGTGCACATGGTTAACCGCTCAGACTGAAAAAGTTGCCGATGTGATCTACTTAGACCCGATGTACCCACATACTGATAAAACAGCCTTGGTTAAAAAGGAAATGCGGCTGTTTCACTCTTTAGTAGGTGAAACAACCGATGATGCCGAATTACTCGATATCGCCTTACAAAAAGCACGTTACCGTGTTGTGGTGAAGCGCCCAAGAAAAGGTGAGAGCATAAAAGGCCAGCAACCCGCGCACCAAATTCTTGGAAAAAGTTGCCGGTATGACATCTATCCGCTTCAACGTCTAGAAAATATGAAAAACAGCGTCTCTCCTGATTCTTGAAATTGCTGGCCCTGACTTTATTGAAGGGTCGAAGGGGCGAATCAAGCGTATATAAAACTCAAGTAAACCACGTTAGGAAAGTGCTATGAAACTAAACCCATTCAATCGAAAAATTGGTTTAGCGCTTGGCGGAGGCGCCGCAAAAGGCATTGCTCATATTGGTGTCCTCAAGGCGATGGAAGAAAATGGCTTAAAAATTGAGTATATATCAGGCACAAGCATTGGTGCTCTGGTTGCCAGTTATTATGCCTTTGGTAAAAGCATTGATACCTTAGAAGCAGTTTCTGCTGATATGAGCTTCTCTTCATTAATTGGTTTCAAACTCCAAAAGCAGGGTATTTTCTCAACGAAATCAATCAAAGAAATGATCGAAAGAGATATTGGTGACGTTTGCATTGAGCAAGCGCGTATCCCCTTGGCTATTTGCGCGACCGACATTGCAACAGGCGAACAAGTGACGCTCACAAAAGGTAAACTTGCTGATGCGGTCTGTGCATCGATGGCTGTACCGGGAGTGTTTATTCCCATTGAAATCCATGGCAGAACCCTAGTGGATGGGGGTATTACAGAAAATGTTCCCGTATCTGTTCTCGATAAAATGGGTGCCGGTATTACCATTGCGGTTAATTTGAATGGTTTTCCGCACTATCAAGAACCGAAAGACCTTATTGCTATTATGGGAAATGCCATCGATATCGCCATAGACCTGCGAACAAAAGAGCAGATAAGAAAAGCAGATTTAATTCTATCGATGGATTTGGCTCACTTTAGTCGTTTGGGCAATGAAAAAGAGTTTAAAGAACTCATGACTTTGGGTTATGAAGGTATGAGTAAAAAGCTGAATCAGTATTTCTGGTATAAAAGAACACGTTACTTCTTTTATCTTAAAAAAATACTCCTGCTTATTGCGCCAATCAAAGTGCCTGATGTCTTGAATTTACCCAAACTATTTAAAAAATGGTCGTCTAAAAACGAGTAGATGAAGGCATTTATTCTAAAAAGTGATGTCGGAAGTTTCCTTGTAAAAAAAAGCTCACTTTAAAAAATGAGCTATAGTAAAACTATGCAAAAAAACTCAAATAAATCGCTTTGGCGTACATACACTTTTATTGTCTTCTTTTCGTGCTTGGCAGCGGGCACGTTTTTGAACGTAAAGTGGCTCGATATAAAAGCCGAGGCCATATCCCAGCAAAGCTATACTAATAAATTGATAGCAAATTCTATTTTAAATTATCTGGATAAATACGAAGTATTTTTGAGTGTGGTGGGCTCACAGCTATTGACTCAGTTATCAGACAATAAGCAGCTTGCCGCAAAAAAGTTGCTAGAGAGTATGATGGCGAATCATAGTGAATTAGCGGGTATAGGCTTAGCTAATAGCCAAGGTAAATTAATTCTGACATCCGAGAGCCTTAATCATCATGAGTTAATTAATTTAAAAGATAATCCTAAAGCGAAAGATACGTTTCTAGAAGCTTTAAAAAGCCACCAACTAGTCATGGGGCGTAGCTACTTTATGCCTAACGCCAAAAAGTGGGTGGTACCATTGCAAATAGCGATTAGAAATGAGTCGGGTGCGGTGACTGGGGTGATGACCGTCGGTCTAAAGCTAGATGACTTAGAAACTGAATGGTTAGGAAACTCTTTACCCGAAAAGCTGAGATTATTGGTATTAAGGAAAGATTTATATAGACAGTTTGCTACATTTATTAGTCCGGATGACTACCCGGAATGGATAGCTAAACCTCTTTCAGACGCTAAATTTGAAATTATTCTAAAGATGGCTTATGAACAGACGGGTAAAACACTTGAGGATATTCAAACGAAAGGCCTGTTTTTGTCCTATGTTGGCCCAGGCAAAGATGGAAAATCATTCATTCAGACAGTTAGTTATAACACTAAATACAACTATTATATTGTTACCGCAACGAGTTATGTCGTTCTTTTTGAGAGGCTGTTCTCGCCAGTTTCATGGTCGATCGTATTTCTGTTATTTTTTAATTTTGGCTTGTATTTGTTATTCAGAAATAATATTAAAAATCATTGGCAAGCGAAAGTATCATTACAATATCAGGTGGAACATGACCCACTGACTAAACTTCCCAACCGACGCTATCTTGTGAATCATTACCAAGAGTGGTCTACAAGCCATTTACGAGAACATTCTCTACTGTATTTGGATTTAAACAATTTTAAAACCTGTAATGATATTTATGGCCACACGACGGGTGACAAGATTCTATGTGCTGCTGCTGACAGGCTTACTACATTCTTTTCAGATAGTTTGTGTGCACGGCAGGGTGGTGATGAGTTTATTATTTTGAGCCCTGTCACCAATGAATCTGTTTTGCTTAAAAAATGTGAAGAGTTTTCAAAAAATCTGGCAAAAACAATCCATATAGATCACTTGGAATTCTCAATTTTTGCCTCAATGGGGATTTCGTTTGCGCCCAGTGATGGGGAAACACTCGATGAGTTATTACGTAAAGCTGATATGGCGATGTACGAAGCGAAGCGGAAACAACGTAATATCGGCTTCTATACCGAAGAGCTCGAAGCGAAAACCAAACAAGCTTCCGATATTGAGCATGAGCTCCTTACAGCGCTAGAGAATAAGGAGTTTTCTGTTGTCTATCAGCCTCAGGTAGATGCCTATTCTTATCATGTGTTAGGCATCGAAGCGTTACTTCGATGGAATAACCCGCGACTTGGTTTTGTGCCTCCGGATATCTTTATTCCTGTTGCCGAATCTAGCGGTTTGATCAATGAAATAGGCCGTTTCGTGATGGAGCAAGCTTTAAAAGACGGGCATGAAGTGTCAGATCGATGCGGCTTAACACACAAGTTACGTGTGTCTGTTAACTTATCTGTATCCCAGCTATTTAATGACGATTTTACGACGCATCTTGAAAATTTGCTTAAGCAATATCAAGGGCAAGCTATCACCTTTATGCTTGAGGTCACCGAGAGTTTATTTATTGATGACCTGATACGGGCAAAAGATATTCTCGAGCAAGCAAGGTTGTTAGGGGTTTATATTTCATTAGATGATTTTGGTACAGGCTACTCTTCACTCAGTGTTTTAAGCAAACTACCCATTAACGAGTTAAAAATTGACCGTAGTTTCGTGAATGATATTCTAACAGATGAAAATGACTGGCTTCTGGCAAAAAGTATTATTTACTTATGCAAGAGTTTATCCATACCCGTTGTCGCAGAAGGCGTAGAAAATAAAGCGCAGGCCGATCGTTTGGCTGCGCATGGCTGTGATGTTTTCCAAGGTTATTACTTTGCCAAACCCATGCCAAAAGAAGACCTCGTGGTATTTCTAAATAACAAAAAGCAAGCAGATCAAGGCGCGACCTTAACTTAGCCGAACCCGATACACTTCCTCTAGCGACGTTAACTGCTGACGCGCTAAGCTTAATGCGTGTTCTGTTAAGGGTTTCATGCCACAAGTAATGGCTGCTTTTTCTATCTCTGTTGTATTTGCTTTAGGTTGAATTAAGTCGCGTATTTCTGATGTTATTTCTAGTAGTTCATAAGTGGCTAGTCTACCCGCATGGCCTGTTCCATGGCAGGTATCGCAGCCTTTTCCTTTATAGAATACTTCATCAGCAGAAATGTTTAGCGCCTTACGGACAACGGCAGGGGCGGCTTCTTGCTCCAAACAGTGAGGGCAGTTACGTTTCACTAAACGCTGCGCTAATACAGCCAGTAAGGTTGAGTTTAGCAAGTAGGATTGAATGCCAATTTCCAGCAAGCGAGTGATAGTTGCAGCCGCACTGTTGGTATGCAATGTGGATAAAACCAAATGCCCGGTTAATGAACTTTCAACCGCCATGTTAGCGGTTTCTGAATCTCTAATTTCACCAATCATGATTGCGTCGGGGTCATGCCTTAAAATGTTCTTAAGCGCGCGAGCAAAGGTGTAGTCTATCGACGGGTTAACCTGGATTTGTAAAATATTCTCTATATGATATTCCACAGGATCTTC
>TARA_R110002074_G_scaffold401493_2_pt1 | contig 26299 bp, 20 predicted proteins | sample TARA_R110002074 | Tara Oceans TARA_R110002074 (sample SAMEA4397215) | marine metagenome | biome: Polar Biome; feature: [MIX] marine epipelagic wind mixed layer (ENVO:01000061); material: water (ENVO:00002006), including particulate matter (ENVO:01000060) such as... | depth 10-100 m | reverse complement strand
GCCAATAAACACGAGTTGTTATGGAAAGCACATCTTTTTTTGAATAAAACAAAAAAGATAGACCATCCCAAACTATTTGCACCACGGCATCAACATTTTGAAATCCCCTCATTATATAGTACCAATTTAGAAGTTGCTTTTACGCAACTGGAGTTATTGGGGTTTAGCTTATGTAGTCCGTTTGAACTCTTGTCTGAGCCACTATTGAATAGTACGGGTAGTAAAGATTTTGAAAGATACTTGAACAGAAACATTGATATCTATGGCTATTTGGTGACAGTAAAACGAACTAAAACACATACGAATAAGGCGATGTATTTTGCGACGCTAATAGACCAACAGGGGCAGGTTTTCGACACGGTACTATTTCCGCCCGTAGCTGCTAAATATATGTTTAGAGGTAGGGGTATTTACCGATTCTATGGTAAGGTGGTAAGCGAATTTGGTTTTTTGAGTATAGAAGTCATTAAACTACAAAAACAAGATTTTGTTCAAGATCCAAGGTACGCTGATATGAAAACCAGCGCCAAAGTTTTTGACCAAAAGAAAATGAATGACCAAGAAGAAAATAGATTAGGGAATCAGCTTGCTTAAAAAGCGTCAAGCACATATCCTAAAATCCAGAATAATATAAGAAACACAAAAAAGGTTCCTATGCATCCACATTTTCCACCACCAATTTTCTTTGCACCATACCAGGCACCAATAATTTGAATGATTTTTTTCATGAGAACAATTTACGGGTTTTGGTGGTTACTTTTAAAACAAAATGTAACTCAAAAAAACATAATTGGTGTTTGAATTCCTTTTTAAGAAATCCAAAACTAATTATGAAAAATTATAAAACTATCCTTCAATTGTTTTTGTAAGCCTTGTCTAAAAACTCATAACGAGCATCATTCTCGGCTTCTATTAATTTGCTTTCTGTATCGATTACCATAACAGAAGGGCTACTGTCTTTTGGTTCTGCGGCTTCCCAATTTGGTAAACCTTCTCCATTCGGGTTTCCAGTTTTAATGAAATTAGCGAAATAGGTCATCATGTCTTTAGAAACCTTAAAGTCATCTGCAGTCCAAGCATAGTCTTTTACCAAGTGTAAATTTCCCATACAGTATTCAATTTCGCAAGCATGTGGTGCTCCAACTGCTTTTGGCATTGGTGGCGCATCTGATCCTTTTTCTACTGTTCCGCCAGCTAAACCTGAAGCAAGGTTGTTGTCTACAAGAGCTGGTCTTAATTTGCTGTATAAATAGCGGTATACAGGTTGGTTGCTATTTTTTCTATGAAGGTCAAACCATTTCCAAGTACTGTACGATATAAATCTGTCGGATGCCAAAGCCGTGGCAGAAAGTTCTATTTCTTTTTCTGACCCATGTGGGTACAATTCTAATACCTTGGCATACTCCTTAGGGTAAGCTTCTTTTACCTTGTTCACATAATTTTCTTCTGTATAAGTTCCTTGGGTAAATGCCATGCCAGGGATTTCGGCAGAATTCCAACCAAGTAATAAAGGAACCATGGCTTGTTCTTTGCTCTCAAATAGTTCAGGAAGTGTCTTAGGTAAAAAATAACCATCTAATACAGCAGGAAACCCAAATCTTTTTGAACTATTGTATAGTTCATAAACTTCCCTTGTACTCAATTTTCTTAATTCTGCAAGAGTTGGGTAGCCTATGCTTTTCGCAAATTCTAATCCTGTTTTTTCAGCTTCTTTTAAAGTCACTGGTGACATTGTAGGGTTTATCGAAGCACCGCTTTCCCCTATTGCACCAGCAATTAGATTTTTTGATAATGGCGAAGCCATTTGTTGGCTTGCATCAATTGATCCCGCCGATTCGCCAGCGATGGTTACTTTGTTAGGGTCGCCGCCAAAAGCAGTAATATTTTTATTCACCCACTTTAAAGCTGCATTTTGGTCTAATAAACCATAATTTCCTGATGCCTTATAGGAGGCCTCTGCACTTAATTCTGGATGCGCTAAAAAACCAAATATATTTAAGCGATAGTTAGTAGTTACCACAACGATACCTTCTTTAGCCATGCTTTCACCATCATAACGTGGTTCAGAAGCATCACCAGCAACATTGCCACCTCCGAAAAAGTAAACAAGTACTGGTAAATCTTTAGTATCCATGTTCGCTGGTGTCCAAACATTTAAATAAAGGCAATCTTCACTAACACCATTTGACCTAGAGTTCATATCCCCAAAAACCATAGTTTGCATGGGTCTTGGTCCAAATGCTTTTGTTTCTTTTATTCCATCCCAGTTATCTAGTGGTTGCGGAGCTTTCCAACGAAGCTCTCCTACTGGTGGTTTTGCAAATGGAATTCCGAAATAGCGTTGAATACCATTATGGGTATCATAATTACCTTCTATGGTACCGTTTTCAATTTTTAATAGAACAGGAAAAGAGTTGGTCTCTTGCGCTGCAGAGTAAGAACTAGATAAAATAATGGTGATTATTAGAATTTGAAGATTTTTCATTTGCAAAAGTTTTCTATTGTCTCAATATGTAACAATAATACATTTATTATTTTAAATATTTGACCATCTGTCAATTAAAAACATTCTTTTAGATGTGTGTTAGAAAAACAATGCTCAAAGTTATTTCAGAAATTATTTTTTGAAATGTATGTGTTCTTCTTTAGTTTTATAGTGCTACCATTCTAGTTAATAAAACTTATTATCTATAAAAAGACCTAAATTTAGACGTTAATCTGAATCTTATGAAATCGATATTATATTGTGCTCTCTTGACTTTTTCTACCTTAAGTTTTTCACAACAAGATGGTTGGTCAGAATTAAACGATTTGGTAAAACCACGTATGCGGGTAATTATCGATAATGATTTAGGAGGTGATCCAGACGGACTTTTTCAGTTAGCACACCACTTAATGTCTCCGTCCGTAGAAATATGCGGAGTTATTACTTCTCATTTATATGAGCAGGGTTTTGGGGGTCCCGGTACTTCGGAATATGCCAAAGAGCAGGCAATGAAAATTATTAAGATTTTAAAATTGGAAAACTCAATATCAGTCTACACTGATAAAAGTGAAAGCATGGTTGATGTTAAGACACCAATAGACAGTGATGCCGTTCAGGCAATTATTAAAGAGGCCATGCGCACAGATACAGATTTGCCACTTTATGTAGTTTGTGGTGGTGGTTTAACCAATATCGCAAGTGCATATTTATTAGAGCCTAAAATTGCAGATAAAATAACGTTAGTATGGATTGGTGGTCCAGAATATACAGACATTGCCATACCACCACCAGGATATACCACCTTAGAATACAATTTGGGTATTGATGTTAAAGCTGCTCAAGTTATTTTCAATACCGCTAACATTAAGTTATGGCAAGTACCTAGAAATGTATACAGGCAACCGATTATGTCTGACGCTGAACTTTTAACACGAGTAAAAGGAAAAGGTGCATTAGGTAACCATTTATATGGTGTAATGAAAGATGCTTTAGGTAAATTGAATACATGGAATATACCTATTGGTGAAGTATATATTTATGGAGATAACCCCCTAGTGTTATTGACCGCAATTCAATCTTCTTTTGAGCCAGATCCATCATCAAGTACTTATATAAATAAGCAAGCACCAAGTATTAATGATGTTGGAGTTTATGAAACTAACCTGAGCGGTAGAATTATTAGAGTCTATCAACAATTAGATAACAGACTTCTATTCGAAGATTTTTACGCTAAACTAGAATTGTTTTCAAAACAAAAAAATTAAATAGTTCGCCCACTCAATTTCTCTAATAGTTCTGTAAACAATAATATCATTCCTTGTCTGCTTTTCGCTTTTCTATAATCTCATCTAGCTTACCTTGATTGACTCCGAAAATGCCATTTACCTCTACATCGTCCATAAAGGTATTTATGTATTTTTGGTTCAATTCATCACTGTCACCATACTTTTTTCTTACTTCTTCTAACTCTTTATGCAGTTTCTCTTTAATAGAAGCATAAGCAGGGTTATCATATTCATTGGTTAATTCTTTTGGGTCTTTTAATCGGTCTATCAATTCCCAATGGTCCAAGTCAAAATAGTAATGAATTAATTTGTATTCTTTGGTGATAATAGCATAGTGCCTATTAACCATATGCTCTGCTGGATATTCGTAATAATGATAGTAAACAGCTTCTCGATTCCAATCTTCCATTTTACCGGTAAGAATTGGCATTAGACTTTCCCCTTGCATATCTGATGGTTGTTCTACACCGGCTGCATCTAAAAATGTTTGTGCAAAATCTAAATTCTGAACCATTTCATCTGATGTTGTGCCAGGCTTTACTTTGTTGGGCCACGCAACTAAAAGTGGGGTTTTAAACGATTCATCATAGACAAAACGCTTGTCGAACCAACCATGTTCCCCTAAATAGAAGCCTTGGTCAGAGGTGTAAACGATGATGGTGTTTTCCATTAAATTATTCTCTTCTAAATAATCTATAACCCTACCTACATTTTCATCGACCGATTTAATGGTGCCTAAATAATCTTGCATATAGCGTTGGTATCTCCATTTCATTTGGTCTTCATCGCTGAGAGAAGGGTAGTTGTTTTTAAAATCTTTATTTATTTTGTCGTACTGAGTTCTAAATTTGACCATTTGCTCAGCGTCCATTCTACCTACCGAATTTTCGAATCTTCTTTTATCGATACCTATTTCTGGCTCATTCATTTCATCGATAGTTTCAGGGTATATTTTATTATCTCCTGTCCAGCTTAAATGTTTTAAAATACTCATTTCGGCCTCTGCCGCAGCAGGGCGACCTTCATAAGTATCGAACAATGTTGCCGGTTCTGGAAAAATTCTATTAGTGAATTCTTCCATATGGCGCTCGGCCATTAACCAAGAACGGTGAGGTGCTTTATGTAAATACATTAATAAAAAAGGGTCTTCTTGCTTGCGCTCGTTTTTTAACCATTCTAAAGTCATATCGGTAATGATATCTGTCACATACCCTTTTACATTGATTTCACCTTCATTTTTTGTAATGAAATCAGGATTGTAATAGGCACCCTGACCTGGTAGTATCTTGAATTGGTCAAATCCCTTAGGGTTATTTCCAAAGTGAAGTTTCCCGAACATTGCCGTTTGGTAACCTGCATTTTGAAGAATTTGCGGGAAGGTGACATTGGTAGTATCAAATGGAAAATGATTGTCAATTTTCCCATTGATGTGAGAATGCTTTCCTGTAAGAATTACGGCTCTAGAGGGTGCGCAAATTGAATTGGTGACACTTGCATTGGTAAACAACATTCCCATTTTTGCAATACGATCTATATTCGGAGTTTCAATCAAGCTATTGTCGTATGCAGAAATTGCCTGATATGCATGGTCGTCAGACATTATGAAAACAATATTAGGTCGAGGTTGTAGAATTTCTTCTTTCTTAGAGTTACAACCTATGCAAAGAAGAGAAGTAATACCTAATCGGTAGATGAAATTTTTCATGAAAGATAGTGGTTGTTTAATTAGATAATTAAAGTACATAAAATAGCGCAATCTTTATCAATAGGTAGGCTTTGATATGATTCGTTTTTTGGTTTGATATTTGAATTTTCTAAAATTGAATTACGTTGTTAGCCCACACAAAAGGGACATGAGTTACCATTTGTACGGATAGAATTCTAAAATATGATTAGGATAAATTATTTTTGAAAAAAAATACAAAACCATGGCTTCAGGATTTTTTGCGATTTTAGATGATGTAGCAGCACTGTTAGATGATGTTGCGGCGATGAGTAAAATTGCAACTAAAAAAACAGCAGGTATACTTGGCGATGATTTAGCGGTAAATGCAGAGAAAGCCTCTGGTTTTGTTTCTAAACGAGAGCTGCCTGTGTTGTGGGCCATTACCAAAGGATCTCTTCTCAATAAAATTATAATTCTACCCATAGCGTTTTTACTAAGTGCCTTTTTACCCTGGGCAGTAACGGTGGTTTTGGTGTTAGGCGGAGTCTATCTTGCTTTTGAAGGTGCCGAAAAAATTTATGAATTTTTTGTACCTCATGAGCATGCCCATGCTATTGCTGAAATAGAAGAAATAAGCAAAGAGGAAATTTTGGAAATGGAAAAGACAAAGGTAAAATCGGCCATAGTAACCGATTTTATTCTAAGTATAGAAATTGTAATCATTGCTTTGGGCTCAGTGATAAATGAACCTTTAGAAATACAAATTGCTGTAGTGTCTGTGGTTGCATTACTAGCAACAGTTGGTGTTTATGGTATTGTGGCCCTTATTGTTCGTATGGATGAATTCGGATTTAGATTAATTAACCTCAACAAAGAAGATGATAGTATCTCAGATAAAATAGGGCACTTTTTTGTTAATGCGTTACCTAAAGTTATTAAAGCACTTTCGGTAATTGGAACAATTGCATTGCTACTAGTTTCTGGTGGTATTTTTGTTCACAACATTGATTTTTTTCACCATCTTCTACCAAATGTTCCAGGTATACTTGTAGAATTTATTGTGGGCTTGGCTATTGGTTTTATAGCGCTACTATTATTTATGGCCTTTAAGAAGGTATTTTTTAAAACCACCTAAAGTTCAATTGTTTTTCACAAAGGGATTTATAAAAAAACTTAGAAATTATTATAAACGAAAAAAGCTCTCAATTTCTTGAGAGCTTCTTGCGGTCTGGACGGGACTCGAACCCGCGACCCCCTGCGTGACAGGCAGGTATTCTAACCAACTGAACTACCAGACCGTGGCGTTTAGCGAGTGCAAATATATGTTGTTTATTGAATTGCACAAACATTTTCTTTAAATTTTTTTAGTCTAAAGAAATTTATTTCGCTCAACTAAGAACGTATTTAGAACTGTAGAGAAATCGCTTTTAATATCTATATCTACATATTTAATTTTATATTGAGCGCATTTCATCTTAATATCAGCGATATAGGCACTTGTTTGTTTATGATAAGCCTCTTTGATATTGTCTGCATAAAGATCTAAATGCTCACCTGTTTCAACATCAATAAATCGTTTTGGAGTATTTTCAAAATTGAAAAATAATTCATGTTGCTTGTCCATTGGGTGAAAAAGGACCACATCATGCTTATTATATTTCAAATGACGAAGTGCTTCAAACAATTCGGCATCATCTTTTTCGGTCTGAAACATGTCAGTGAACAAAAATATAAGGCTACGGCGTTTTATATTTTCTGCAATCTGATGTAGATAGGTATAGGTCTTGGTTTCTTTTGGCGGATTTTTTGTTTTACCAATCTCGCTTAATTGTGCCAATAACATTTGAAAATGTCGCTCACTTCCCTTTTCTGGGGCGTAGTAATTATAACTGTCTGAATAGATACTTAAACCAACGGCATCTCGCTGCCTTTTAAGAATGCTCATCAAAGCTGCTATAGCTAGAACACTAAATCCGATTTTATGTAATGAATCAATACTTAGATTATCAACCTCGGGATAATACATAGAGGCAGAATTATCTAAAATCATATGACACCTAAGGTTGGTTTCTTCTTCGTAGCGCTTTGTATACAGCTTATCGGTCTTTGCATATAATTTCCAATCGATATGTCTGGTGCTTTCCCCGTTATTGTAAATTTTGTGTTCTGCGAATTCTGCAGAAAAGCCATGAAACGGACTTCTGTGTATACCACTAATAAACCCTTCTACTACTTGATTGGCAAGAAGTTCAAGATTAGAGAATAAAGATGATCTATTTAATTCTGATTGTAAGTTCACAAGATTAAAGATAGTAATTGCCCCCTACCTTCCAAAGATAGAACTACTAAGATTTAGGTAAAAAAAAGAGGATGTCTAACAAGACATCCTCTTTTTAAGAAAATTATATTTTATATAGACAGCTTATAAAGCGGCGTCAATAGCATCTGTGTAAACTTTCTTAGGTGAAACACCTACTTGTCTGCTTACAATTTCACCATTTTTAAATACCAATACTGTTGGTATGTTACGTACACCGTACTTTGCAGCGAATTCTTGATTTGCATCAACATCTACTTTACCTACAACAGCTTTGCCTTCATATTCAGTACTAACTTCGTCAATAATAGGACCAACCATTCTACAAGGACCACACCATGCTGCCCAAAAATCTACTACTACTGGTTTATCGCTTTTTAAAACTACCTCGTCAAAAGTAGCATCTGTTATTTCTAATGCCATCTTATTTACTTTTATTGATTATGCAAATTTAGTCAATTATTCTTCCGATTCCTTACCAGGTAACGATTCGTTTTACCTATTAAGGTATCAAGCTAATTTATCTATTTATCTAGCAAGTTTTCACGTATCCTGAACTAATTTTAGTTTTTACGGCGGCTATTTGTCTTGTATGAAATAGAACTGTGTTGTTAACGAGATTCAGACTCAAATGAGTATTGTTGTTTTAATTCAATTTATAATGCACATTTTGTTCTTCAAGGCAATGTAATAATTCAGTTGAAATTTGCACTTTTTGTCTTCTACTCGATAAATTCACCTTTATTTTTTCCTCCATTTCATACACTATAAAATTAATTGGATGCTCTCCTTTATGATTTACAAGTGTATCTTTTAGCTGTAGTACTTTGTTTTCTTCTAATTCGGTGATGTTTAATTTTATGGTCAATTTTCGTGCATAGGTTTCCATGACTTCTTGCAGCATCATAAAACTATTGAACTGCATTCTGGGGTCACCTTTCTTGCCAGTATCTTTATTTGTCCAACCCTCGCGAACAAATAGCTTTACATAAGCGAAAGAATTAATCATAAGAAAATGACGAAATTTCAAATATTCTTCACCAAAAATCCGGAATTCAAAAGAGTCGGTATAATCTTCCATGGTAAATGCTGCCCAACCTTTTCCATTTTTAGAAACCCTATGCTGCACATCGGTGATAACCCCAGCAAAGGTAAGTTCACGGTTCACATAACTCGGTAAATCGGTAGCACAGGCAACATTTGCATTGCAGAAAGATTTTATTTCTGTTTTAAAATCATCTAGCGGATGCCCAGAAATGTAGATGCCTACTACCTCTTTTTCTCTGCGTAATTTTTCCATGGTTCCCCATTCCTCGCAAGGTGGCACCATAGGTTCTGGAATCTGCACTTCACTGGCATCGCCAAATAAACTTACTTGTGCCGAGTTTTCGTTTTCTTGAAACTTTGCTCCGTATTTAATCACCTTTTCCAAAAAGGTAATTCCGTCACCTTCGTCATGAAAATATTGTGCTCTATGTGAGGTGCCAAAAGAATCGAAACCACCTGCTACCGCCAAATTTTCAAATGCTTTCTTATTCGCAGCGCGAAGGTCTATGCGTTTTGTTAAGTCAAAAACCGATTTAAAAGAACCATCTTCTTGGCGATTTTTTACGATGGTCTCTACAGCAGAACGCCCTACACCTTTTACAGCGCCCATACCAAAACGGACGGCACCTTGTTTATTTACGGCAAATTTGTAATACGATTCATTCACATCTGGCCCCAGTACATCTAAGCCCATACGCTTACATTCTTCCATAAAGAAGGTAACTTGCTTAATATCGTTCATATTGTTGCTCAATACGGCTGCCATATATTCGGCAGGGTAGTGGGCTTTTAAATAAGCGGTTTGGTATGCGATGTATGCATAACAGGTAGAGTGACTCTTATTGAATGCATACGCAGCAAAGGCTTCCCAATCTTTCCAGATTTTTTCTAATATTTCTCTCGGATGTCCTTTTTTCTCTCCACCATCTAAAAACTGAGGTTTCAATTTTTGTAGTAAAGCGAATATCTTTTTACCCATCGCTTTACGCAAAACATCGGCATCACCTTTAGAGAAGCCTGCCAGTTTTTGCGATAGGAGCATCACTTGCTCTTGGTACACCGTAATACCATAAGTTTCTTTAAGATACTCTTCCATGTCTGGAAGGTCATAGGCAATTTCTTCATTTCCGTTTTTACGCGCTACGAAACTTGGAATATATTCCATTGGACCAGGGCGATACAAGGCGTTCATGGCAATAAGGTCATCAAAAACAGAAGGTTTTAAATCCTTCATGTGTTTTTGCATCCCGGGAGATTCATATTGAAAAACCCCAACAGTTTCTCCTCGTTGAAAAAGCGCATAGGTCTTTTCATCATCCAGCGGAAAATCATCTGGCACTAAATCAATACCATGTTTCGCCTTTACAATTTTTACGGTATCCTTAATTAAGGTCAAGGTTTTTAATCCCAAGAAATCCATTTTCAGTAAGCCGGCACTTTCAACAACAGAGTTATCGAATTGGGTTACATATAAATCGGAATCTTTGGCCGTCGCAACGGGTACGAAATCGGTAATATCACTTGGGGTAATAATCACCCCACAGGCATGAATACCGGTGTTACGAACAGAACCTTCTAATGTTCGTGCCATTTTAAGGGTCTGGCCTTCTAGGTCGTCACCATCATGTATGTTTAAAAGCTGATGTATTTTTTCTAAATCATCGGCCCTAAATTTCTTTTTTAAGTCAGCTTCGCTTTGTCCAAAAATTTTGCTCAATTTGGACATGGTCGGAATCAACTTTGCAATTCTATCGGAGTCGCTCAACGGTAAATCGAGAACACGGGCCGTATCTCTTATAGAAGATTTAGCCGCCATGGTACCATAGGTGATAATTTGAGCTACTTGATTGGCACCATATTTCTTGATTACATAATCCATAACCCTACTACGGCCCTCGTCATCAAAATCAATATCAATATCGGGCATAGACACACGATCCGGATTCAAGAAACGCTCAAAAAGCAAATCGTATTTTAAAGGGTCAATGTTAGTAATGGTCAAACAATAGGCCACTACCGATCCCGCTGCAGAACCACGACCAGGACCAACGGAGACATCTATATTTCGTGCTTCTCGAATAAAATCTTCTGTAATCAAAAAGTAGCCAGGGTAACCTGAGTTTCGAATGGTGTCTAATTCGAAATCGATACGTTCCCTTATTTCCGGTGTAATTTCAGGATATCGTTTTTTAGCACCTTCGTAAGTGATGTGCCTTAAATAGGCATTTTCACCCCGATTACCGCCATCTTTCGCATCCTCAGGGTCTTTGTATTCTTCTGGGATGTCGAAAACGGGTAACAGTACATCACGAGCCAATTCATAAGGTTCAATCTTATCAAGAATTTCTGAGACATTTAAAATAGCATCCGGTAAATCTTTAAAGAGTTCTTTCATCTCATTTTGAGACTTGAAATAGTACTCTTGATTCGGTAAACCGTATCTATAACCTCTTCCACGACCAATTGGGGTAGCTTGTTTTTCTCCGTCTTTTACGCAGAGCAAAACATCATGGGCGTCGGCATCTTCTTTGGCGCAGTAATAAGTATTGTTTGTTGCGACTAACTTAACCTCATGTTTTTTGGCAAACTCAAGTAATACTTTATTGACTCTTTCTTCATCTTCCTGGCCATGGCGCATGAGTTCCATATACAGGTCGTCGCCAAACTCTTGTTTCCACCATAGTAAGGCTTCTTCAGCTTGGTGCTCACCAACATTCAAAACTTTGCCGGGTACTTCACCGTACAAGTTACCAGTCAATACAATGAGATCTTCTTTGTATTGTTGAATCACTTTTTTATCGATACGCGGCACGTAGTAAAATCCGTTCGTGTAAGCGATAGAAGACATTTTGGCCAAATTGTGATATCCTTTTTTGTTTTTGGCTAATAAAACAATCTGATATCCGTAATCCTTAACACTTTTATTGGTATGGTCTTCACAGACAAAGAATTCACAGCCGATAATTGGTTTTACTTCTTTTGCCGTAGGTTCCTCACCTTTTTCAATGGCTTCGGCATTCTTAGCTTGAACAGATTTGTTATATGCACCTATTTCCTTTACGAAATGGAACGCGCCCATCATATTTGCATGGTCAGTTATTGCAACTGCCGGCATTTCTGCATCACCAGCAGCTTTGACCAAATCTTTTACGGAAATGGTAGATTGTAATACAGAAAATTGGGAATGGTTATGAAGATGAGCAAAGGTTGCATCTTCTAAGGTCTTAATATTTTCTTTTATCTCTTCTTTAGAAACACCGCCAGTATCTTTCGCCCACAGCGCATCTGAAATTTTCTTAGATGCCTTTTTAAGGTTGATGTGCTTAAGGCCGATGAGTTCGATTTCTTTCGGATTGGCTTCTGAGAAATTCTTGAAATAATCGGGCTGAAGATCTAATTGTTCGGTAGTGTATTGTTGTTTTCTAATGAGCTCTAAAAAACAACGTGTGGTAGCCTCAACATCTGCCGTTGCATTGTGCGCTTCCCCAAAAGGTTCACCGAATAAATACTGATGAAGTTCTGTAAGGGTGGGTAGTTTGAATTTACCACCACGGCCACCAGGTATTTGACACAATTTAGCCGTGTGTTCTGTACAGGTATCTAAAACAGGAAGTTCTTGTAATTGGTTTTCAACACTTAAACGGTGAAATTCTGCACCCATAATATTAAGGTCGAACTTGACATTCTGGCCAACAATAAATTTGGTTTTGGACATTGCACTATTGAACTTCTCTAAAACTTCTGCTAGCGGAATACCTTTTTGTTCTGCCAACTCGGTCGAGATACCGTGAATTTGCTCTGCATCGAACGGAATGGTAAACCCGTCTGGTTTTACCAAATAATCTTGATGCTCAATCAACATCCCCATGTCATCATGCAATTGCCAAGCAATTTGTATGCAACGTGGCCAGTTGTCCGTGTCAGTAAAAGGAGCATTCCAATTTTTAGGAAGACCGGTGGTTTCGGTATCAAAAATAAGGTACATAGCGAATTTTATGAGTGTTCAAAAGAGGCCTGTTCATTGGCCTAAAAAGTGCTTATAAAATTACTAAAAAGTAAGGTGTTGAAAAAGTGGAGTTGCTAGGAGTTATTAACTAAAGAAATCGATTCTACAGCTATTGGGAACATATTCAATATGAATAACAGAGTGTTTATGGCTTATTAAGGGATAAAGTAAATGACTGGATGCACTAGTTTATGTTAGATATATGAGCAATTTTACGGATATATTTACTTGAGTTAAATAATGAAGTTGATTGCTATTTAAATAACTGTAAATCTTGATTGTGTATTAATTAAAATCGAGTATATTTGCACCCGCTTAAGAGTAAGCGAAATAAAAAGAATTAATAACCAAGGGTCGGGCACCCTACAAATTAATGTGATATGCCAGTAAAAATTAGATTACAAAGACACGGTAAAAAAGGAAAACCATTCTATTGGGTAGTTGCAGCAGATGCAAGAGCTAAAAGAGATGGTAAATTCTTAGAGAAATTAGGGATCTACAATCCTAATACAAACCCTGCAACAATTGAACTTGATATTGATGGTACAGTAAAATGGTTGCAAAATGGTGCACAACCTACAGATACTGCAAAAGCTATTCTTTCGTATAGAGGTGTACTTTTAAAGCATCACTTATTAGGTGGCGTTCGTAAAGGTGCTTTAACAGAAGAGCAAGCTGAAGAAAAATTCAATACTTGGGTTTCTGAAAAAGAACAAGCTATCGCTGATAAAGTAGGTGGTTTAGATAAAGTAAAAGCTGACGCTAGAGCTGCTGCATTAAAAGCAGAAAAAGAAGTAAATGAAAAGCGTGCTGCTGAAGCTGCTGCTGCATTACTTCCTGAAACTCCAGAAGGTGAAAGTGCTGAAGCTGAGGTAGAGGCAGTTGAAGCTGCTGGTGAGCCAGAACAAGTTGTTGAAGCTGCAGATGCAACTCCAGAAGCTCCTGCTGCTGAAGAAGATAAAGCATAATTTTTAAGAAACGATGCAAAAGGAAGATTGTTTCTACCTAGGTAATATCGTTTCAAAATATAGTTTCAAAGGTGAGGTGCTAGTAAAACTAGATACCGATGACCCCGAGATATACGAAAACATGGAATCAGTATTCGTTTCTTTAGGAAACAATCTGGTTCCATTTTTTATTAAAAGATGTCGCCTTCATAAATCTAATCTACTTCGTATAGATTTTGAAGAAGTAAAGTCAGAATCTGATGCAGACCGTATTATGAAATGTGGTCTCTATCTACCACTAACAAAGTTACCAAAGCTTACAGGGAATAAATTTTATTATCACGAGGTAATAGGGTTCACTGTAATAGACTCTGTACGTGGTGATATTGGTATTATACAAAGTGTAAACGATACTACAGCACAAGCTTTGTTCGAAATACAAAAAGAAGACAAGCAATTGTTGATTCCTATCAATGATGATATTGTAACTAAGGTAGATCGTGAAAACAACACCGTTTTCGTGAAAACACCTGAAGGTTTGGTCGACCTATACCTTAATTAACTTTCTAAAGCATTCTTAGCATAAGCTAAACATTTCTTAACTTCTTGAACCGCATCTGACCCTTCTGGAATATCATATTCTAATTCAATAGTTGCTGGGAATTTATATTTATTGTCTCGCATTAATTGTAGCACTTCAACAATTGGTGTGTCACCGGTACCCCATAACACATTGCCCTTATCATGTTCAGGAGTTTGTCTATCCTTTAAATGCATACTCTTAATGTTGCGGTGTTTTTTGGTTACAATTTCTAGAGGAGCTTCGTTACCTGCTGCTACATAATGGCCTAGGTCTAAGTTTAAAGCATTATGGCTAGATTGTTCTAAGGCGGTATCCCAAAAAGTGGGTGTTTGCTGTTCGTGACCATGGTATGCTACGAAAATATCATGTTTTTCTGCCATTTGACCCAATTTCAACGTGTGGGCGTCATCACTAGGGTGCTCTAAAGTTACATGACTAGCACCTAGAGCTTTTGCCGCTTTCATTCCCCAATTAATTTCTTCGTCAGTATTGTCTTTTCCAAAGGCATTTGGCTTAAAGGCATAAATGGTTACACCAGCATCATTATACATTTTACGAAGCGCTACAAACTTTTCCATCGAGACTGTAGCGCGCCAAGTTGCAACGGTTTTATTATATGCCTCTACTTTCGATTGCATTTCTAGAAATTCTTTTTCCTCTACATCATTAAGTTCGTTATTCCTTTTACGCCTCATTAGGCCATAAAAAGCCATTCTGTTTACGGGACTTTCTGGTTTTCCTGCATATTGTTCTGCGGGGTCTCCCATAAGTTCTATTGCATTTATTCCTGTATCTAAAATATACTGTAATGTAGCTTCAGCGCTTTGGTCTGGCATTGTTCTAAAAGAGTAGGTAATAAGACCCAATTGAACGCCTTTAATCTTGGAATTTGGTTGTGGTGTAAAATTCAGAAAACTAGGTGCTCCAAAAACTGAAGGTCCTAATAGGGTTGTGCCAGCAATTAACGCTGTTGCGTTTTTAAGAAAAGACCTTCGTTGTTGAATTGATTTTTTTGTTTTCATGATAATGGGTTTTGGTGCTGTAAAAAATTGAAATAGTTTTATTTAGATAGTTCTTTTTTGGTGTTTAGAGCATATAATTTTAACTGTCGTATACGCCATGGAATTTCATTCTCATCTTCTACGGTAGATGTCAATTTAAATTTTAGGAATTTTGTCAAAACCGGATTGAAATCTAATTTATAATCTTGGTCTGTTCCATCGCCCTTATCCAGTACTACCCAATTTTTGCCATCTTTAGAAGTCGATATTTCATAGGAATTTGCGAACGTTTGTAATGGTGGTGGTGAACCTTCTCTCCATCCTCTTGATATTGGAGGGGAATTGAATTGTAAACTTGTAAGCGCTAAAGCGTATGGAAATTCAATTTGAAACCACATGCCTTCTTTTTGATTTTCACCGGTAGTCCATCCTTCAAAATTAAATGCACTTTTTGGCGAAGCTGTTCCTCCAATTCGATTAGGCGCTGTGTGACTTGCTGTTACCTTCCAATCAGGCTGTAGCGGTAACGGAGTCGGTACAGATTGTATTAACTCATTATATTTATAGGTACCATGTTGGTCGCGTGTTTTTGCTCTAACTTCGGCTACATATTCACTCGTTACCATTGAAGCTTCGTTAGATAGGTTGTTTCTAATATAAGAGGCGATTGCAGCAACCCAATCATCAGATTGTTCTTTGTTTCCTACCATGATGCCAGCGGCATATGTTTTGCCATCTATTGCACCTTCTAGGCCATGAAGAATGGTTTTAATGATATATTCTGGATGTTCCTGTACACGCACTGATCCAGATAAAGGTGGAGCCATTACGGTTCCGTTCCCTAAAGGAGTTCCTGTACCATCGTTGCCGTGACATTGTACACAAAGTTCATTGAATATCACTTTACCTTTTTCCAAACTTTCTTGCTGCACATCAGTTAAGAGAACTTCATTTTGATTCCAACGATTTTCTTGTTTTGTTGGTGTTAATATTTGATTGCCAACCGTTTGAATCCCTTTAGCTTGATTGGTTTTTACAATTTTGAAGAGTGCTTTTTTATAATCAGGTACCTCAAGAAACTTAACGGTTAACATGGCTTGTAGCGCTACATCAACATTGTCATCTTCCAATAATTTTAAATAGGATGTTGCAAGACTTTTATTCCCAGATTTATACAATGTTTCGCTGGCCCGAATTGCTTGTATACTTATCTTAGGATTAGGATCTTGAAAAAGTGTTTTTAATAGGTCTGTTTGTAGTACTCCAAGTCCTTCTAGACACCAAATGGCATGGGTTCTAGCAAATTGATTTTTATTTGATAATGCTACTTTTTGTAGCTCTGGCACAGTACTTTGGTCACGTGAAAGAACAATTAATTGTTGTGCCTTGTCTCGCCACCAACCATTCGGATGTTCTAAATACCTTATCAATTCACCCGGAGTTTTCTCGAACATTTTAGGTTGGGTCTTATCACGCTCCTTACTATCATGCGTAATACGCCATATTCTACCTAGTCCAATGACTTTGTCTAATTGGTATTGTTCTATTTTGGTTCTCAGATAGGTGCCTTTTTGTGCCCATTGCCCTTCTTGAATAATACCGTGATACATATCGGTAATATATAGTGTGCCATCGGGAGCTGTAGTCATGTCTACAGGTCTGAATAAGGGATCTGTAGAACGAAGAAATTCAGATTGTTTTTCTTGATAGGCATTATGCAGTGTGGTTAAACCTTCGGTAACTACTGGGTTAATTTGCCTTACGATTCTTGCAACAGGTTCGCCATAGAAATATTGGCCATATAATTCGGCTGGTAAACGATCACCGCGGTAAATATCGTTACCTGCAGAACCAGTTACTCGATTGGTAGAACCATCTGGCTGTCGTACCCTATCCATTCCTTCCTGAAGATCAGCAATTTTTATGGCAGCACCATAAGGAATTTCAAAGCCATCGGCCAGTTCATTTTCTATCGTGTAATTGCCATAATGAATGGGAAATTGAAAATGCGATGGAACGCCGCTAGCACCACCTTGAAACCATAATTTACCATCATCATCATGTGTTACGCCCCATTGCGCTCTGTTGTAACCTGTTTTTTCTCTTATAACTCCATTAGGTGTTTCTTTAACCCTAAATGCATTTACCGTACTGTAGAGCCAATTATCCATGCCATAATACATGAAGGCTTGTTGATGTTCAACATTACCAGACCGGCCGTATTTATTAGTAAAAAACTCTTTTTTATCAGCTTTACCATCACCAGTGGTGTCTGTATATTTATACACATTGTCGGTATCAGATTCCATTGTTAAAATACAATCCTTGCCGTATGGCAATACAAACCGAGGAAAAATTAAACTATCAACAAATACGGTGCCTGTTTCATAGATGCCATCATTGTCTTTGTCCTCCCACCTAGAGATTCTACTTTTTGGGTCTAAGGTGCCATCAGAATCTGCAGATAGCATATAAGTTCTTAATTCTAATACGTACATTCTACCGTTTCCATCAAAAGAAATGGCCCCTGGTTGCTCAATTTGGGGTTCTGTTAATATGGGTTCTATGTGATATCCTTCAGGTAGTAAAAACTTTGCTGCTTCTTGTTCAGGGTAAAGTGGAAGAACAGGTGATTTCGGTTCAAGGTCTATACCTGCCCAATCTTCATTTTCTGGGTCTACATCTTCTGGAAGAGTTAAAACTGGAAGTGTATCTGACATTGAACTTATAACAATATCTACGGGTTTTGGATTTGCTTTTTCTCTGTTACAACTAAACAATAGGCCAGAAACAATAATTGTACTAAAAAGAAGTGAAATTTTCATTTAAGATAGTAATGGTTTAAAGACAGCAAATACGTTTTTCTATTCTTTGAAATTATTAAAATTTACATTGTTAGCTTCATTTAATTTTTAGTATTTACTTTTATTAGTGTTAAAAAGAATAGAATGGTTGTAAAAATTAACTTTTTACTGATAGTATCATTATTTATTTTGCAAAAAACTTCGGGACAGAATTCTGAAAGGCAACAAGATTTATTGCCCAATATCATTTTAATTTTCACAGATGATCAAGGGTATAATGATGTAGGGGTTTTTGGTGCTAAGGATATTTCTACACCTAATCTTGACCAAATGGCTAAAGATGGGGCGAAGCTCACAAATTTTTATGCTGCTCAAGCGGTTTGTTCAGCCTCACGAGCTGCAATTCTAACGGGTAGTTATCCTAATCGAATTGGAATACATAATGCTCTTATGCCAAATAGTAAGAAAGGACTAAACCCCAAAGAGACTACTCTTGCAGAAATTCTAAAAAACAAAGGCTATGCAACAGCGATATTTGGTAAGTGGCACTTAGGAGACGCTGTTGAGTTTATGCCGACTAAACAGGGATTTGATGAGTATCTCGGTATTCCGTATTCTAACGATATGTGGCCATTGCATCCTCAGCAAGGCCCTATTTTTGACTTTGGTCCACTACCATTATATGAGAACGAGAAAGTAATCGATACACTTACAGATCAGACAAACTTCACAACATTGATTACACAGCGCAGTGTTGATTTTATTGAGCGGAAAAAAGACAATCCATTTTTTTTATATGTCCCACATCCGCAGCCTCATGTGCCTCTGTATGTATCCGATAAGTTTAAAGGCAAGTCGAATAGAGGTCTTTATGGGGATGTGATTATGGAGCTAGATTGGTCGGTTGGTGAAATTATAAAGTCTGTAGAGAAAAATGGTTTAACAGAGAATACAATTATAATTTTTACATCAGATAACGGGCCTTGGCTTGCATACGGCAACCATTCAGGTAGTGCATATCCTTTTAGAGAAGGTAAAGGTACAGGTTGGGAAGGTGGCCAACGAGAACCTTTTATAATTAAATATCCAAAAGAGATCGAAGCAGGTGTTACCATAGATGCGCCATTAATGGCTATCGATATTTTCCCATCCCTAGCAGAAGTGACAAAATCTAAACTTCCTGATGAGGTAATTGATGGCAAAAGCGCATGGAGTTTATTGACAGGAAAAACAAATGAAAGTCCTCAAGAAGCCTATTTCTTTTATTACAGAGTGAATGAATTATTTGGAGTACGATATGGAAAATGGAAATTATATTTTCCACACACGTATAGAACTATGAATGGTCAAACACCTGGAAAGGATGGCTTGCCTGGAGAATACAAAATGATTGATTTAAAGCAAATTGAGTTGTATGATTTAGAATCAGATGCTAGTGAAACAAATAATGTGGCTGCAAGTAATGCTAAAGTAGTAGCCACCATCAAGAAACTGGCAGATGAAATGCGTACAAGGCTAGGGGACTCTTTAATGGGTATGGAAGGTCTAGAAAACAGAGCTCCCGGAATTATAGATTAATTTATTCTAATTGGTTAACATTGAAATTTAGTTCTTCTGTATTTCGAAAAACTGAAGTTCATCATCATTATTTCCTACCAGTACATAATCTTTTTGTCATCTTTGGCAGCATAAAAACGCTTTAAATAATAATTGAATTTTTGGAATTCAACTACATTCATTTGTTTTGTGATTGGCTAATTACGGCCCATTGAGCATCGGTAATTGCAGGCCCATCAAAGAAAGAAACTCCTTTTGCCCCGTTGGATTGGGCTTGATGAATTGCTTCTTTTAATTGTTCTGGAGTCATTTCGGGAACATAAATACCTGTATGAAGTTCGGTGTTTTTACCCTTCAAATCCTCTACACCTTGTTTGGTTGCATAGCCGATCCAATCTATTTCTTCGTTATAAAAAACGTTGTAGATCATAGGTAAAACTATATCAACATTCCATTTGTCCCAACGTTGGCGAACCATATGGTCTGCCATTTCTGGATAAGGAAAAACAGCTGCGGTTAATAGTTTGCCATTGTCATGGGTAATTTTATAGGCCTCATCTACAATTGACTTTATCTTGTTTAATCTAAAGTTTTTCCACTCCATATCAATCGATGGATTACTAAAATCATTTGGGTTTTTATGGTGCTCTTTTTCAAATTCAGAAGTACACACCTCACAATAACAGAAATCATATCTTGGCAATTCAACTTCTTGTTTTAAATCATATTTTGGCAAAAGACCAATAGGTAAGAATATGTCAGAATACCTGATATAATCTAAATGAAAACTTGCTACACCTTCAACTTTGGCCAAACCTTCAATTAAGCTTAATACGTGTTCACGTGATTCTTTTCGTGTAGGGCAAAGCCATTTGTAATAGCCTACATAAGGTGGGTCATCATAACAAGATTTACCATCTCTACTTACAGCATACCATTCAGGGTGCTGTTCGGCAACTTTGTCTCCAGGTCTGTTCATTGTAAACATCCAGGCATGTACCTCAAGATTGTGCTTTTTTGCAATAGGCACCAACCTTGTTAATAAAGCTGGGTCGCCATAGGTATTTATTAGAATAGCATGAATGCCATTCTTATTATATTTATCAAATTCCTCATCAAAAGAATCATCAGTTCTATCTTTATCGGCAGTTATCCACGTCCAAAGTTTGAATGGTTTTTCGACTGAAATACTTGTATTTTCTGATGTATTAGCTGGTTTTGGTTCTTTTTTTTGTTCACAGGAAGTTGCTAAAACAAAGAAGAGTAAGACTAAAAATTTTAAATAGTTCGTTTGTTTAATCATTGTAAGTTTCGAATTTTCCGTCATTGTGTACAACCAATTTTTTATTTGTGAAAGGGCTCTTTACCCAGATATCAAAGCCAAAATTATTTTTTTCTAGAATGGGTGTAATCAACTTGCCTAATATAGTTTTGGGTTCTTTTTGAAGTTGACCATTTTTTTTCGACCACCCATTTTCCCCTATTTTTTCATTTTTTAAATCTCTATATAATTCATAGAGATACCATTTTATGTGTTCGTCTTCTGGAATTGTAAAAACGGATTGCTCAGCGTTTTCATCATTTACGAAATAAACATAACCCCAATGTTCAGGTTCGTGCATATTAATAACACCTTGTGGAGACCATACCCAATTATTTTCGTGCATGAATTTTCCTGTAGCATCTTTTTTTCTACTGTATTTTTTATTTTCGACCTCGAAAGACCAATTAACTCTAGAAAAATTGATTCTCCAGAAATCATTTTCAGGAACTTTAGTTTTTCTACCGGGTTCTGTAGTAAAAGACCACGGTATTGCTATTTCAATCGACCAACCTTCATCGATATCTGAGGCGTTGTTTAATGTACCGTTAACTTGAATGGCAGATTTCATGCCTTTAAAATCCCACCCGTCAAGTATATAGCCATTATTTCTGTAGGGTTTAGATAAGAATAAATCCCAAATGGTATTGAAGGCGTTTAACTCAAGCTCATAATAATTGTGGGTGTCCCCGTCGGGATCAAGAAATATTTCAAAATCATTATTGTAAAAAATAATAGTATCCTTTTGTTTTAACGTAGCCCAGACATGTGGTTCTTTCAATTCAGCAAAAAAATATAGATAGCTTTCATCCCAAATCATTTTTACTTTGGTGTCATACGTTGGTTTTTTACTACCTTCTATGTCTATAAAATTATTTGTCCACTTGGCATTCTTCCAAGAAGTTTCATCCATTTTTCCGTCAATAAGTAGTGTTTCGATGGTTTTTTGAGCGACATAGGTTTGAGGTGTATTTTGGGCCAGTAGAGAAATGCTTCCTATGTACAAAAGAAACAATAGAATGGCCAAGGTTTTTTTTGTCTTTATCGATTTGTATTCAAAAATTGCCATTCCTCGATTGGTTGGTTATGTTGGTATTTTTTTTAAAGCTTTAGATATTAAATAAAACCTTTGAGCAATACTTAAAAATTGATTTCAATTTTGAATCAATATAATTTTAATTTTTGGACTGAATTCATAAAAAAATTATGTTAATATGAATTATTTAAAACTAAAAAGTATTTCACGTGGTTGTTCAATTTTCAAAATGAATTTAAGCCTATTGTTGTTTTTAATTACATTTAGCAACAAATAGCAATTTATTATATTTCGTAATTACTCTTGAATATTTTTAAAATTAGTGAGAGTGGGAATAAATTTAGCTTAACAACTTCAGATTGATGTTCAACGTCAATTATGAATATAAAAAAGATGTGATTTTTGTCTATGAAGATTAAGATATTGAATTTTTTACGTAGACCTAAATTTTTAGGCAGCAACGATATTAAACCATTGCATCATGTTTTATTTTGGTCGGTTTATTTTATGTTCAACACTTTTCGTTGGAGTTTTATTCACGACGATTTCTTACTCTCTTTAAGAACCAACTTAATAGGTTTTCCTATTCATATGTTTTTGGCTTATTTAAATGCGTATTATTTAATGCCAAAATTTATTTACACAAAAAAGTATGTTCAATATACCGCCTATATTCTTTTGGCGTTGTTTGTCATGCTCCTAGTCAAATTCAATTTAACGTATTATCTAGTAAGTACTGATGTAATGCCAGAAGCGCCAGAGGTTGTAGATGCTCTTACCATTCGTTATGCTGTGCAGACCATGATTGGTGAAGTTTATGTTATTTCCTTTTTTACTGCTATAAAACTAACTATAGATTGGTTACGCGAAAGTAGTAAGCTTCACGATTTAGAAAAGCGGCAATTAAAAACTGAACTTCGTTTTTTAAGGTCACAAGTATCTCCTCATTTCTTCTTTAATACCCTCAATAATATATACTCTTTAACCTTAGAGAAGTCGGATCAAGCGCCTGAGGTCATTCTTAAATTATCAGAATTAATGCGGTATTTATTGTACGCAACAAAAAAACAAAGACAAGATTTAACTAGTGAGATAAATTGTATTAAGAATTACATAGATTTGGAGCGTATTAGATTTGACGATAGTCTAAAGATAGAAATGAATATTTCAGGAGATCTTGATAATTATAAAATTGCTCCTATGCTATTAATTCCTTTAGTAGAAAACTGTTTTAAACATGGTGCAAGTAAGAATATCGGTGAAATGAAAATTAATATAGATTTACAGGTTATTGATGGTTTTATGAATTTTAAGGTATCAAATACAATACCTAATCCCCATAAAGAATTTAATTATCCAGTAAAGTCGGGAGGAATAGGTCTTTCTAATGTGAAAAAACGTTTAGAACTTGGGTATGCAAAAGGTGATTATGAGCTCTCTATTTTCAATGAGAATAAAATGTTTAATGTTATTTTAAAGCTTAAGGTAATATGATTTTGAAAGTGATTGTAGTAGATGATGAACCATTGGCGATTAATGTAATTAAAAACTATATTCTTAGGGTAAAAGAGTTGCAATTGGAAGGAACATTTTCTAATGCCATGGATGCTTCCACTTTTTTAAGAGATAACCCTGTTGATATTATGTTTTTAGATATTAATATGCCTTACCTAAATGGGTTAGAATTTTTGAGCACACTTCATCAAAAGCCTTTTGTGATTATGACAACGGCACATGAAGAACATGCCTTAAAAAGTTTTGAGCTCGAGGCAATAGATTATCTAGTAAAGCCAATATCATTACCTAGATTTATTAAATCTGTAGATAGAATTATAGGCCTTAAACAAGGGGTGAATAAAGTTGTAAATGACAAAGAAGAAAAGCCCTCGATTTTTGTCAAGGTCGATAAGAAAAAATTACAGAAAATATTTCTAGATGAAATAATGGTAATTGAAAGTCTTAAAGATTATATCAGAATTATTACCCCAACAGCAAAGTACATTATTCATCGAACCTTAAGCAGTTTTACTGATGAATTGCCTGGGGATAATTTTATTCGTATTCATAGATCTTACACTATTGCAGTTGATAAGGTCAGTGTAGTTGAAGGCAACAGCGTTGAAATTGGCGGAATACGATATACTATTGGTAGAAGTTATTTAAACGATGCAAAGAATAGAATTTTGAATGATATAAATGAATAGTGATCGTAAATTATTGACCATTTTAAGAGGGATTTTATAATGAGCGAGCCATTTCGATTTAAACAATTTAAGATTAACCAAGATCGTTGTGCTATGAAAATTGGTACAGACGGGGTTTTACTCGGCGCTTGGACTAATATCAAGAATGCCGATTCTATATTGGATATTGGAGCAGGCACTGGCGTTATTGCTTTAATGCTCGCGCAAAGAAGCAACGCTGAAGTTATAGATGCTATTGAAATTGATTCGAATGCTTATGAGCAATGTGTAGAGAATTTCGAAAGTTCTTTTTGGGGAGATAGACTTTATTGTTATCATGCTGGTTTAGATGAGTTTATTGAAGAAATAGAAGATGTATATGATGTAATTGTTTGTAATCCTCCTTTTTACACCGAAAGCGTTCCTTCTGGTGATTTACAAAGAGATCAGGCTAGACAAAATGAATTTCTTCCTTTCAATGAACTATTGGAAGGGGTTTCAGAACTAATTGCTAAAAATGGAATCTTTAGCACTATAATACCTTTTAAAGAAAAAGATGATTTTATACGAATGGCTGCAACCTTTGATTTATTTCCAAGTCGTTGTTTGCAGGTAAAAGGCAACCCTGCTTCCGAAGTAAAAAGGGTGTTGTTAGAGTTTAGTAAGCAAAAAAAAGCATTTGAGGTCCTAGATTTAACCATTGAAAAGGAAAGACATGTGTATACAATGGAGTACGTTAATCTAACAAAAGATTTTTATATAAAAATGTAACTATACAGTTGCATAATGTTATATTTCTTTAATTATCTTTGATAAAAGCAATGTTATGAGACCTGATTTATTTGAAGCACCAGACTATTATAATTTAGATGATTTATTTTCTGAAGAGCATTTATTGGTTCGTGATGCAGCGCGCCAATGGGTAAAAAGAGATGTGTCACCTATAATTGAGGAATATGCGCAAAAAGCAGAATTTCCAAAACAGATTATTGGCGGTCTTGCAGAAATTGGAGCCTTTGGGCCATATATTCCTGAAGAGTATGGTGGTGCTGGTTTAGATCAAATTAGTTACGGCCTTATCATGCAAGAAATTGAAAGAGGTGATAGTGGTGTACGCTCAACAGCATCGGTGCAATCATCGTTGGTCATGTATCCTATATTTACTTACGGTACTGAAGAACAACGTAAAAAATATTTACCAAAATTAGCAACAGGAGAATGGATGGGGTCGTTCGGATTAACGGAGCCTAACCATGGTTCTAACCCAAGTGGTATGGAAACCAAATACAAAGATATGGGTGATCATTATCTTTTAAATGGAGCCAAATTATGGATTTCAAATTCACCATTCTGTGATATTGCAGTGGTATGGGCCAAGAATGAAGAAGGGCGTATTCACGGTCTTATTGTTGAGCGTGGTATGGAAGGGTTCACTACTCCTGAGACACATAATAAATGGTCGTTAAGAGCTTCGGCAACAGGAGAATTGATTTTCGATAATGTTAAAGTACCAAAAGAGAATTTATTACCTAATAAATCAGGTTTAGGTGCGCCATTAGGCTGTTTAGATTCTGCTAGATTTGGAATCGCATGGGGAGCAATCGGTGCTGCTATGGATTGTTATGATACTGCCTTGCGATATGCAAAAGAGCGAATTCAATTTGGAAAACCAATTGCAGCTACTCAATTACAACAAAAGAAATTGGCAGAAATGATTACCGAAATCACAAAGGCTCAATTGTTAGCTTTTCGTTTGGGGCAACTTAAGAACGAAGGGAAAGCAACAACTGCACAGATTTCAATGGCTAAAAGAAACAATGTTGATATGGCTATACATATAGCACGTGAAGCAAGACAGGTTTTGGGCGGTATGGGAATAACGGGTGAGTATAGTATTATGAGGCACATGATGAACTTAGAAAGTGTGATTACCTATGAGGGTACTCATGATATTCATTTATTGATTACTGGTGCCGATATTACAGGTATGCCAGCTTTTCAATAAGATAACATTTCACTATAATAATCTTAACATGCATCTATAAATCTCAATCAATCTT
>TARA_R110002074_G_scaffold40343_6_pt1 | contig 26419 bp, 22 predicted proteins | sample TARA_R110002074 | Tara Oceans TARA_R110002074 (sample SAMEA4397215) | marine metagenome | biome: Polar Biome; feature: [MIX] marine epipelagic wind mixed layer (ENVO:01000061); material: water (ENVO:00002006), including particulate matter (ENVO:01000060) such as... | depth 10-100 m | reverse complement strand
CCCTCCGCTTCTTTGCAAAATAACCAACATAGTGCGCCAAACTTTGCACCAAGTTATGGTCCTCAAAGTGCGATGAGTTTATCCGGCTCTCCTGATAGCCCAAACTCTGGCCATCAAAATAATGGCGCCACAGTCGGGGCGGGTTTTGGCGATCATCTATCTCCTCAGCAGCAGTCAGGTTCTATTGCAGAAGTCATGTCGCATTATAAGTCTCTTCATCCTGATCAAGATAGCTTCGATTCGTTACAGGCTTCTTCTCAGGCGGAGCAAAATAGCCAGGAATATCCGCTTGGTTTTGCGGTTGCTCAATTACATGGTGTTTATATTCTGGCTCAAAATATAAACGGTCTCATTGTTGTCGATATGCATGCAGCGCATGAGAGAATTACTTACGAAAGAATGAAAACAGATTTTTATCAGAAAGGTATCGTGTCACAGCCTTTGCTGGTGCCAATGAATATTGCCGTAAGTCAAAAAGAAGCGGATATCGCAGAAACCAGCGCTGAAGGCTTGCTTAAATTTGGTTTACGCCTTGAGCGTTCAGGGCCCGAAAGTATTATTGTTCGGCAAGTGCCTGTTATTTTGCAGAATGTTGACGTAGCTTTGTTGGTCAGAGATTTGTTAAGTGACATGATTGAATATGGCTATTCTGATCAACTCGAAAAAGCAGCCAATGAATTGATGAGCAGCATGGCCTGTCATGGTTCTGTTAGAGCGAATAGAGCCCTGACCGTGCCCGAAATGAATGCTTTATTAAGAGATATGGAAGCAACCGAACGCAGCGGCCAATGTAATCACGGACGACCTACTTGGACAGCTTTATCTATGCATGACTTAGATAAGCTGTTTCTGCGAGGGCGTTAGTGTGAAAACTGACGTGTTAGAAAATGATGACCTGCCTCTGTTGAACGAAGATAAGGCGAGGCAATCCTCAATGGAAGGATTACCTCTCGCGATTTGTCTGATGGGGCCAACTGCCGCGGGCAAAACAGATCTGGCATTGGCGCTAACCCAAAGCTTACCTTGCGATATTATTAGTGTTGACTCTGCACTGATCTATAAAGGCATGGATATCGGCACAGCCAAACCAGATAACGCTTTTTTGAAAAAAGCACCGCATCGGCTTATTGATATTATTGAACCTTACGAAAGCTATTCTGTGGCGCAGTTCTATGCTGATGCCCACCAAGAAATGCAAAAAATCATCGCAAAGGGGCGAGTGCCCTTGTTAGTAGGCGGTACGATGATGTACTACCGTATTATTCAGCAAGGCATTGCAAACCTCCCCTCTGCTGATGAGAAAGTGAGAGAGGTCATTAAGCAGGATGCTGATAACTATGGTTGGGTCTATGTTCACAAACAGCTGGCAGAGCTTGACCCGGATTCTGCCGCTCGAATTAAGCCGACCGATCCACAAAGGCTTCAGCGTGCACTAGAGGTATATCGGGTTACAGGGAAAACCATGACCCAGTTATGGCAAGAGCAGCAGGATGTTACTGGTAAATTGTCAGATGATGATTACACTCAAACACATATTCAAGATAGGGATGTTAGCGATAAAGTGGGTGGTTTGCCGTCTTTACCTTATCATTTTGTAAACTTTTCAATAGCACCTCAAGACAGAAAAGAGCTGCATAAACGCATTGAAAAACGCTTTGACCAGATGCTTGATAACGGTTTTTTAGCCGAGGTAGAGGTCTTATATCGGCAAGCAGAAATACACTCAAATATGCCATCAATGCGTTGCGTTGGTTATCGTCAGGCTTGGGATTATTTGGACGGAAAATTAAGTTTTGAAGAAATGCGAGAGCGGGGCATTATAGCAACCCGCCAGTTAGCAAAAAGGCAATTGACATGGTTAAGAAGTTGGCCAAACTTATATCAATTAGAAACAAATGATACAAAAGTACTGGCTAAAGCATTGAAAATCGTTGAAAATGCCGCATATTAAGACGCAGCTCACATATTTTAGGCTTTAAGTGCGTTATTTGAATACCATAATAGATAGACAGATTTAAAAAATACTAGGAGATAATAACATGTCTAAGGGCCATTCACTTCAAGATCCATACTTAAATGCATTGCGTAAAGAGCGCATACCTGTTTCCATATTTTTGGTGAACGGCATTAAACTTCAAGGTCAGATAGAATCATTTGATCAATTTGTTATTCTGCTAAAAAATACCGTGAGTCAAATGGTTTATAAACACGCTATTTCTACGGTTGTGCCAGCTCGAAATGTTCGTGTTGCTGCACCGGAAGACCAAGACGCTTAATATTGGGTGTATGTTCCAACTGTTTCTCTTCTCTTTTAAGGGTGTCATTTCTCATTTTTACGAAACGACACCCTTGTTTATAGATAAGCTTATAGCTAAATCCTTCTCTTTCATTTCATTTGCTTCTCCGGAGATATCTAAGCGTGTTTGATCGTCCTGACTCTGGTGAGTTTGCTGTATTAGTGCATATTGATTTCTTTGCCGACAAAGAGCGAGAAGATGTTCAAGAGTTCAAAGAACTCGTCGCGTCAGCGGGTGTTGAAGCCTTAAAAGTTGTTATGGGGTCTAGAGATAAACCTGATTCCAGATACTTTGTCGGCAAAGGCAAACTTGAAGAAATTCGTTTCGAAGTGGAGCATGCTGAAGCAGATGTCGTGTTATTTAATCATGCTTTATCGCCTAGTCAGCAGCGTAATCTGGAGGCCACGCTAGAATGTCGTGTCATTGATCGAACGGGTGTGATTCTGGATATTTTTGCGCAACGAGCCAGAACCCATGAAGGGAAGTTGCAGGTTGAATTGGCGCAACTTGACTATATGTCTACACGTTTAGTACGTGGCTGGACTCACTTGGAAAGGCAGAAAGGTGGTATTGGTCTACGTGGGCCGGGTGAGACTCAGTTAGAGTCTGACCGCCGTTTGTTAAGGGCGCGGATTAAAACAATCTCTGGAAGGCTGGAAAAAGTTAGAAAACAGCGAGATCAAGGTAGAAAAGCGCGCGTTAAAGCTGAAATTCCAACCGTCTCTCTAGTGGGTTATACCAACGCAGGTAAATCTACTTTATTTAATCGACTGACAGAATCAGATGTGTACGCGGCTGATCAGCTATTTGCTACGCTGGACCCAACCCTTCGCCGCTTAACGATTCCTGATATCGGTCATACCATTTTAGTCGATACAGTCGGTTTTATACGGCATCTTCCTCATAAACTGGTTGATGCATTTAGAGCCACTCTAGAAGAAACATGTAATGCCACATTATTACTGCATGTGATCGATTGTCATGATGAAGATCGTTTAGATAATATTCAGCAAGTAGAGCATGTATTATCAGAAATTGGTGCAGATGATATTCCAACCTTGATGGTATATAACAAGCTGGATTTATTAGATGATCGCAAACCGAGAATTGATCGTGATGAAGAGGGTGTGCCCAAACGAGTATGGGTGTCAGCTCAGACAGGTGAAGGGCTAGAGCTGCTGCGGCAGGTCGTTTCTGAGTTGTTAGGTGATGAAATTGTTCATAAAATCATTGAAATGACACCTGAGCTTGGAAAATTAAGAGCGCTGTTTTACTCAACTTCTGCCATCGTGCAAGAGAAGGCGGATGAAGAGGGGAGGGTGTTTTTAGAGATCAGAATGCAAATAGCTGACTTTGAAAAGGTATTGCGCCAGGCAAATATTTCTGAAGATCAGTTAAAGTGTCAAGGTGTTTCCTCTTAACCTCTGTATGTTATCCAAAGCTAAATATATCTAACGCACAGGTTTTAACAAATTCACACTAAAAGCTACGAGAAATCGTCTGTATTTACTACGCTTTTTATTTTTCTGTCTATACTCACACTAAGGCGTAAATTTTTAAGAAAGCATAAGGCTTTTCTTCATTGCATAGATGCAAATTTAAAAATGATTAATATAGGAAATTAGGGTATGTCATTTCGAAGCAGTCTCCTGGGTATGATGTTTCTTCCAAGCTTATTATTAGTGGGTTGTGGTGGAAATAGTGACTTTAAAATCGGTAATGGTGTCGGTAATTTTGGTGGTATTGATGAGCCTGCTGATACCACTGAAACAACTGATCCAGTTGATGGCTCTAGCCCTAATACCTCGAATGTAAGCTATTTACCTTTAGCTGTGTTAGAAAAATATAAAACTTTTTCTGGGGATAATTTTAGTGGGGATAACTTATTCCAAGGAGAAGCCCAATTCCCATTAATACCTGTTCATATGATTAATCCGATCAACGCGACCACACTAGAGTCTATAACTGATGCTTTAGCTAGTGATTATAAAGTCACGATTGATGGTATTGAAATAGATCCCCAAGAGAGCTTTCCTACATTACAAAAGATAATCGGTATGCCTGTCCAGCTTAAAACAGCTCTGGTTTTTGATACGAGTAATAGTATGGACTTAACTTCGACAGAGTACGATGCCTTAAAAGCTGAAGCTAAGTCTTATATAGATAAGGCTCAGGCGCACTCAAACTCGATTATTGCGAATCAAAAGTTTGTAGTATGGGAGTTCGATGAGATTGCGACAGATTTAACGCTTGGGTTTAGTAATGATGCAAATTATGTCAAAGGTCGAATTGATACAATAGAAAGAAATATTGGCACCTCAAGTAATCTGCATAAAGCGATTGTTAAGGTTGTTGGTCGCTATAAAGACACTAGTGCAACACCACCGATAGATTTCGATACGGATGGCGCAAATCAAGACCCTGTTACTGAAAATAGCAATGAAAGTGACGATGATAATGACTTGGTTGATGAAGTGAAAAGTGACGGCATTTACCTAACGCAAATAGTCTTATTTTCTTCTGGACAAGATTCTAAGTTAGAATTTGAACAGTCAAAGATGAGAGAAGCTATCCAGTCGCAGGGTTTCTTGAGTTATGACCCTATTGACCCTACGGCGGCTGACTCTTCCACAAGTACTGAAAACTTTACAGATAAACCTGTGTTTTATTATGTGATGGGTGGAACAACTTCGGGAACTACTTACCAAGCTTTAAGTGACTTAGCTGAAAATACGACTGCTTTAACTATTTCTGACGGTGTGTATGCTTTTAGTGATTCTTTGATAGATTTGCAGTTAGCGGCTATTGATAAAAGGATTGATTTAGATAATCAATATATTTATCGATATGCTTTTTTGCCCAGACAAGGTGATCATACGTCTATTTTTTCATCTAATAGTGCTAACTTTAACTATTCATTTACGACAGCTTATGCAGCAGCGTTCTTTACTGATCCATTCGATTTGACGAGTATGGGAACGCCTTACAATGAGCTGTCTTCATTAGTCGAAATTACAGGCCCTAATGGTGAATTCTTACCCGTGAATACTGCCAGTTTACAAAATGTTTCCACATTTAAACCCGCAACACGCTGGACGACTGAAACCTACCAAGCGGCAGACTACACTTGGACTATCACTAACGGAGCAGGCACACAAAACGCAGATGGCTCTTTTACGGTAACTTCGATAGCTGGTGCCTCTGCAACTCTGGAGGTTGAAAATACCGCGATCGTGCGAAATAATGAAACGGCTCGAATAACAATTACCAATTAGTACCATTTAAAGGCCGCTTAAGTGATTAGCGGCCTCAAAGTATTACCTTCCTTTAATACCTTCTAAATTTTCTTGCTGTCCTTTCTCAAGATCAATACTATGTTGCCCTTGCATTTAGCTTTGTATGCCCCATTAATAAATAGTTGGGTAAATTAAGCTCGCATCTGTATCCTTTGGATCAATTTAAACACTAATTTAAGCGAACGGAGAAGTCTATGGCCTGGAATGAGCCGGGTGGTAACGGCAATGATAATGACCCTTGGGGCAGTAATAACAAAGGTCGTAATGGTGGCAATCAAGGGCCACCAGATTTGGATCAAGCATTAAAGCAATTACTCGATAAACTGAATGGTTTATTTGGTAATGGCGGTAATAAAGGCGCTGGTGGTTCTAATTCAAGCTCTAATGGCGGTGTTGGCGGCATTATTGTTTTGGTATTGGTCTTGTTGGTTGTTTTTCTAGGTTTCAAATCTGTGTATACCATTGATGAGCAGCAACGTGGCATCGTTTTACAGTTAGGTAAATACAATAGAACATTAGACCCCGGTTTACGTTTTGTGTTTCCTTTAATTGAAAAGGTGATCCCTGTAAACGTGACTAATGTCCGTAATGCCGAACTAAAAGATGAAATGCTGACACAAGATGAAAACATTGTTGGCATCGCGCTAAACGTTCAGTTTACGGTTTCAGACCCTGTTGCATTTGCATTAAGAACAGAAGACCCAGAGCGTACTTTATCCCATGCTGCTGAGTCTGCTTTAAGGCACGAGGTTGGAAGTACAAACCTGAACTCTATTATGACAGCAGGGCGTGCCGTCTTAGCTGAAAATACTAGAATACGGCTTCAGGATTTTATGGATACATACCAGACCGGTATTAATGTCAGTATTGTAAACGTTAAAGAAGCTCGGGCTCCTTCTCCTGTTCAGGCTGCATTCGACGATGTTCAAAAGGCTAATTTAGATAAAGAACGTTATGTGAATGAAGCTGAAGCTTATGCGAACACCGTTATTCCAGAAGCGCGTGGTAAGTCACAACGTATGATGGAAGAAGCAAATGCCTATAAAGAAAAGGTTATTGCTAAAGCATCAGGTGAGGCAGGACGTTTTGAAAAGCTTCTAATAGAGTATAAAAAAGCCCCAAAAGTGACCCGGGATCGTTTGTATCTTGATGCTATTTCAAATGTTTATGCCAATAGCAGTAAGGTCTTGATCGATGTTGAAGGTGGAAATAATATGATGTATTTACCTTTAGATAAATTGATGTCAAGCAGGTCTGTATCTAATGATGATTCTGAAAATCAGCCGGTTTCAGATATTGCTGATCAAGTAATTGAAGAGCTAAGATCAAGAAATACAAGAACAACAAGGGAGGCTAGATAATGTCAAAAGGTTCTATATTTTCCCTGGTTATTTTAGTTATTGGTGTGCTGGTTCTGTCCTCTTCGCTTTATGTTGTTGATGAAAGAGAAGTGGCTATCAAGCTGCAATTTGGTGAGATTGTTGAAAGTGATATTGCGCCAGGTTTGCATTTTAAAGTCCCATTCTTTCAGAATATAAGAAAGTTTGATGCACGAATATTAACCTTAGACTCAACCCCCGAGCGTTTTCTTACGGTGGGTAAAAAATTCGTTATTGTTGATTCATTTATCAAATGGCGAATAGTCGATGTTAAATCTTATTATAAAGCGACGGCTGGTAATCTTTTTCAGGCACAGAATCTTTTATCTAACTCGACCAATAAAGGGCTGCGAGATGAATTTGGTTCACGTAGCTTAACCGAGGTTGTTTCTGGTGAGCGTGATGAGTTGATGGAAATTATTACCAGAAAGCTAAATGAACAAACTATTGGTGAGTTTGGTATTAAAGTACTTGATGTTCGAGTTAAAGGGATAGACCTTCCTGAAGATTTGAGCAAAAACGTTTACCGTAGAATGTCGACCGAACGTGAACGAGAAGCACGTGAAACAAGATCTCAAGGTAAAGAACTAGCCGAAGGAATAAAAGCAAATGCAGATAGGCAGAAAGTTGTTCTAGAAGCGGAAGCGTATCGTAAAGCAGAAGCACTTCGTGGTGAGGGCGATGCGATAGCCTCTGCCACTTATGCGCAAGCCTATACGAAAGATGCAGAATTTTATTCATTCACTCGAAGCTTGAAGGCTTATACAGAGACATTTTCTGGTAAAGATGATGTGCTTTTGTTGAAGCCTGATAGTGACTTCTTTAAGTATATGAAGAGTTCTACCGCCAAATAACAGTCATTTGTTATTTGAAAAAACGCGGATTGGCCAAGCTAATCCGCGTTTTTTTGTGCTTTTTTAAATCACAGGTTTTTTTGTGGGCAAGAAACCGTTAAAATCTCCGCTTTTGTGAAAGTCGATTCTTCTAAATCGTTTAGTAGTTAAGTCGTCTAGCAGTAAGTGCCAAGAGAGTAGAAACATGAGTGTATCTGAACGCTGGTTATTGCCTGATGGGGTTGATGAGCTATTACCGCCAGAAGCCTGGTCAGTTGAATTAATGCGTCGAGAGTTATTGGATCTATATTCAAAATATGGTTACCAATTAATTTCACCCCCTCTTATTGAATATCTTGAATCACTGCTTACCGGTACTGGTAATAATCTCGATTTACAAACCTTTAAATTAACGGATCAATTAACGGGCCGTTTGATGGGTGTTCGCGCTGATATTACGCCTCAGGTTGCAAGAATAGATGCTCATTTATTGCAAAGTAAGGGGATTAGTCGGCTTTGTTATGTCGATACCGTCTTGCATACGCGCCCAGCTCATATACAAACAAGTCGTAACCCACTTCAAATAGGTTGTGAGCTGTTTGGAGAAGCTAATTCTAAGGCTGATATTGAAGTGATTGCTTTGATGTTAGAAACGCTTACTTTGGCTGGTATACCCAGTATTCATATCGATTTAGCGCATGTTGGTATCTATAAAGGTTTAATAGAATCTTCTTCCCTTGATGGCGAAACTGAGAATAAAATATTTGACGCCTTGAGTAGAAAGTCTATTCCTGAATTAAATTCCTTAGCGGAATTAGTGCCAGATAATAAGGAGATTATTCTTCTTATTAAAGATATTGCTAATCTTAGTGGCGGTAGCGATGCATTGGATAAGATTGAAAAAACAGTCTCAAGCTTAGAATTGAGTAGCGCGAATATTGTCATAGATGCGATTAATGAGCTTCGCTTAATTACTTCGCAAATTCGGACGTGTTTTAAGCAGGTAGAAATTGGCTTCGATTTTTGTGAGCTAAGGGGTTACAGCTACCATACCGGGATTTTATTTTCAGCCTTCAGTACTGGGTATGGTTATGCTTTGGCTAAAGGTGGTCGCTACAATGATATTGGAAAAAGTTTTGGACATATTGGTCAGGTTAAAGACCAAACATCTAGGCCTGCGACAGGATTTAGTGCGGATTTAAAGGCTCTGGTGCGTTTAGCGAAGCAACAAGTTAAAAACATAAGCCATCAAGCTATTTTCGCGCCTGTTAGTGATGACACTGTATTATTGGCAAAAGTAAAAGAATTAAGGCTAAATCATAGTGTTATTCAAGGCCTGAGTGAAAAGGATACACCGGAATTACTTGGTTGTAATCAGGCTTTGGTTTTTGAAAGCAATAGCTGGCAGGTAAAGCCTGTTTTGTAGAACTGATTATGTTTAGTTCCAAGAAAGAAATTTAATTTAGCGGTCTTTAAGATCATTTGGCCTAACAGGTACTAAAGCGTTTCGCTTTTTCAATGAGAAGATAAGTTATGGGTAAAAATGTTGTCATTTTGGGCACTCAATGGGGTGACGAAGGCAAAGGTAAAATTGTTGATTTGCTGACCGATCAAGCTTCTGTCGTAGCACGCTTTCAAGGTGGGCATAATGCGGGTCATACTTTGGTCATTGATGGTGAAAAAACGGTTTTGCATCTGATTCCTTCCGGCATCTTGCGTGACAATGTTAGTTGCTTAATAGGTAATGGCGTTGTTTTATCACCGGATGCTCTTTTAAAAGAAATGACAGAGCTTGAAGATAAAGGTATTCCGGTTAAAGAGCGTTTAAAGTTGAGCTTGGCTTGTCCGCTTATTCTTCCTTACCATGTTGCGCTTGATAAGGCACGTGAAGTAGCAAAAGGTGATGCTAAAATTGGTACAACGGGCCGAGGTATTGGGCCAGCGTATGAAGATAAGGTGTCTCGACGTGGTTTGCGCTTAGGTGACTTGGTTCACCCTGAAAGCTTTGCAGACAAGCTTAAAGAAATTATGGAATACCATAATTTTGTCTTGGAACACTTCTATAAAGTAGAGACGGTTGATTACCAAAAAACATTAGATGATGCCCTAGAAATGGCTAAGATATTATTGCCAATGTCGATTGATGTGACTGATGAGCTGCACCGTTGTCGTAAAGCGGGCGAGAATATTTTATTTGAAGGTGCCCAAGGTTCTTTATTAGATATCGACCATGGTACTTATCCTTTTGTAACGTCTTCAAATACTACTGCGGGTGGTACTGCAACGGGCAGTGGTTTTGGCCCCATGTATCTTGATTATATTCTAGGTATTACCAAAGCCTATACCACACGTGTCGGTTCTGGGCCTTTCCCCACTGAATTATTTGACGATCAAGGTAAGCATTTAGCAAAACAAGGTCATGAGTTTGGTGCGACAACAGGTCGTCCTAGGCGCTGTGGTTGGTTCGACGCGGTCGGTTTACGCCATGCTATTCAAATAAATTCGGTGTCCGGTATCTGTTTAACAAAACTGGATGTGCTAGACGGACTAGAAACAATTAACGTGTGTGTGGGTTATCAAACCAAAGCGGGTAAAGCCTTAACTCGACCTCCACTGGATGGGCGTGGTTATGAAGATTTAGAGCCTATTTATGAAACTCTGCCTGGCTGGACGGAAAGTACTTTAGGTGCAAAGACTTTAGAAGAGCTTCCTGAGAACGCTCGTAACTATATAAATTACATAGAGCAACAAGTTGAGGCCCCCGTCGATATTATCTCAACGGGCCCTGATCGTGTTGAAACAATCGTCTTAAGACACCCTTTCAATTAAGTTTAAGCAGCACTTAAGCGAAAAAAAACCTGAATTTTAAAAATTAAAAGTTCAGGTTTTTTTTAGGCTATTTTTCGGGAGTATTTTTTTTATTCCACTTGCATTGCTGATCTTCATTAGTTTAGTGTCGCCACCTTCGGGGTGGCGGACATGTCTTTTGTGTCAGATATTTTTACAGTCGTCATCAGGCTTTATCTTATTTTTCCTTTATAATCAGCTAGATATATAGTTGGCTTATCTTTTGCTTTATTCTTTGCAAATTGATTTATTTTGGAGTTGTAAGATGAAAAATTTAACAAAGGTTATTGCTGCAACATGTTTGGCTGTATTGGTTTCTGGTGGTGCACAGGCGAACTTAATTGATAATGGTAGTTTTGAAGATATTGGTAGCTCGGTTGCTATAGGTGGTTATGGCGCGGCTTCTACATGGCAGATTTATTCATCTATCCCTGAATGGGATGCAAGTCAAAACGTAGAGATCTGGTCTAATAATTTTATTGTACCTGCTTATGAGGGTAACAGAGTACTTGAGTTAAATGCTCATCCAGGTGATGCAAATGGAACGTTTTCGATTTTTCAATCTTTCATGACTAATATTGGTCAAACATACGAATTAACCTTTGCAGGGCGTCGTCGACAAGAAAACTCTGATGAAAGCTTTTCAGTGAGTGTGGGGGATTTAACTGACTCTATATATAACCAGGCTTGGGGCTACTGGAATGAATACAGCTATCAGTTTACAGCTTTAGCAGCATTATCTACGTTGACATTTACATCGCTTGATGGCGGGCAAGATACAACAGGTAATATTTTTGATGATGTTAGAGTGACAGCCGTACCGGCGCCTGGATCTTTAGTGCTAATGGTAATTGGTTTGGCAGGTTTGGCTTATAGCCGAAAAAAAGCTAAATAATATCGATAGTGTTGTTCTGCATTAAACCATCTCTCAAATTTGTTTTAATGCAGCTTGAAATTGAAAAATCCTCTTATCATCTGATAAGAGGATTTTTTTTGTAGAGTCTATTTATTTCTTTTTTTACATATACCAACACTTCACATTCTCAAGTATTGGCTATACTTGTTGTTAGCATTAGGAAATGTGATTTCAAACTTGCCATATTAACTTTCTGAAATTTTGAAAAAACACTGGCGCTTATTTAACAAAAGCGACGTGTGTGCACCATTTTTCTGGCAAACAAATGATTGATCGAAGTCGCATAATCGTCTTACCCAGGCAGCCAAGTAAGGTAAAGTAATGAGTGCTTCAGAATCTAAAAAAAACCAAAAAAGTGAACGTGTTAAGTCCTCAACTAGTTCTTCAACTGGTTCTTCAACAAGGTCTTCTGATCCTGCATCAGACATCATGGATCCTCAAACGCAGCTTCGCGAAATTCAGCAGCTATTATTTGGTCAGGAAGTCGCTGAAGTACGCCAAACGATAGAAACTTTAAGTAGCCATAATGAGAATCAATTTGCTGAAATGAACAAGCAAATTACACACTCAATAAAAGAATTGAAAACACAGTTTAACCGTCAATTAGATGACTTGACGTCTCATGTAAACAAGTTGAATGATGACGCTCAGGGCCGTGACTCATTAATAGAGGGTGAGTTATCTACCTTGCAGCAAGATTTTGATGGTTTCCAAAAGCAAACAGTTACAGCGCAAGACTCACTTGAAAGTCAGTTATTTGCTGAAGCAGAAAAATTAGCCGCAGAGATGGAAAATAAATATAAAGATGTATTAGAAAAACTAGGCAATGCATCGGGTGATTTATCTGACCGTAAAACAGATAGAAAAGCACTGGCTGCACTATTTGCAAATATGGCCAATAGTTTAGAAGGCGAATCTAGCTGAAATGCAGAAACCTGAAGGTAAAGCTGAAGGCCAACAACCTTTAGATGATACTTTAGAAAAACCAGAAACCCATGCCCCTCATAGCAAGGTTGATGATGGTGTGGAAAATGATTACCTAAAGCTTAGACGTTTATTGCTAGGTGATGATTATTCAGAAGCATTACATCGATATATATCAAAAGAAGAAGATGTTGATCGTATTGTCGAGGCCTTACCCAGGGCTTTGAAAAAAAGTTCACTTCATGATTTGGGCGAATCACTAGCACCGGTTGTGGACCAAGCAATTGGAAAATCAATTGATCAAAACCCTTCTCGAATTACCAATATTCTGTTTCCTATCATGGGACCTGCTATTCGAAAAGCAGTCGCATCAGCCTTAGCTGAAATGGTTCAATCTTTAAATACCTTACTTGAACAAAGCTTATCACTTGGCTCGCTTAAATGGCGTATTCAAGCATGGCGCGCAGGCATGCCTTATGCAAAATATATACTGTTGCAGACGATGGCATTTCGTGTTGAACAAGTATTGCTTGTCCATAAAGAAACCGGCTTGCTTTTAAATTCTGTTACTGCGCCGGAAGTTGAAGCACAAGACCCTGAGTTGGTGTCGAGTATGCTGACGGCGATTAGTGACTTCGTTTCAGATTCTTTTTCAGGTGGGCGTGAAACACTTGAACGTATTCGTTTTGGAGATCTTGAGCTATATTTGAATGTTGGCCCTCATGCCATTCTAGCGATTGCAGTACGCGGCTCGGCTTCAGATGAGCTGTTTTTACACGCTCATACCACTATTGAAATAATACATGCAGACTTTGCTCAGCAATTAAAATGCTTTGATGGTGATCGGACTATATTCGAAAAAAGTAGTCCAATTTTATCTGAATGTTTATTAAGTCAAAAAGTGAGTCACAAATCCAAACGAAAACCTTGGTTAGCAGTCTCTCTTATAATAGGCTTTATGGCCTACCTTATCGGGCAAAGCATCACATCCTGGCAGCTCGATCAACAATTCAAACAACTAGAAACCTCAATGGCCAGTGAAACAGGGTATGTTGTGATCTCTACCCGACGTGAAGGTAAACGCCTTTATGTCAAGGCATTGCGAAGCCCCGAGTCTCGTTCAGAGGATGATATAGAGTCATCTTTAGCAAATAAAACGGGTGTAGGCATTATGATTGATGCAAATGTTGTGCATTTTGGCGCTTTACCAAAACCGGTTGTAAAGCCTCAAACTAATTATGAATTATTCCAAACGCTTGTATATAGCTTACAAAATACGACATTTTATTTTGAAGCGGGTAAAGTTCAATTATCAGAAATAGAGTTAATGAAAATACCCAGTCTAATAAAAAATATTACAGAAATAGAGCGTTTGGTGAATGAAAATCAGTTTGAAAACTTTCAGATTATTTTGATGGGGTTTGCAGATAGTTCCGGCTCTTCGAGCATTAATAAGAAGGTGAGTCAGTTGAGGGCAAATGAGGTTAAATCGATTCTCACAGCGAATAAGATAAATGCAGATATCATCGTAACCTGGGGAGCAGGGAATATTGATCGGGATGATGTATCTGAAGATCTTCAGCGAAGAGTCACACTTCAGGTGCTTGCCAAGCCTAAAAAACAAAATGCTAGCCAGCAAGGAGAGCTGTTGTGACTAAGGTGATAGCCAAAAAAATCTGTATGGTCGGGCCCTTTGCTGTTGGCAAAACGAGTTTGGTGCGCCGCTTTGTGGAAAGTATTTTTAGCGATAATTATATGACAACTATTGGCGTCAAAATTTCCAAAAAAATAGTCGAAGCAAATGATTATCAGGTCAATTTAATGATCTGGGATATTGAGGGGGTTGATGTTTTTACCTCACTTAAACCGAGTAACTTGAGAGGTGCAGCGGGTGTCTTATTGGTATTGGATGGCACTCGACCAAAAAGCATCGACGTTGCTGACGATATTTATAAGACACTGCGTGAGTACCTGCCAGACGTGCCTGTCGTTTGTTTATTAAATAAAAGTGACCTGGATATTGATTGGAAGTTAGAGTCCACTGATATCCAAAAGCTTGAAGCATCAGGTATGACAACCATCAAGACCAGTGCAAAAACAGGTGAAAATGTCGAACAAGCATTTCAGATACTGGTAGATGAAATGGCGCAAAATTCAGAAGGCTCAGTATTATTATGAGTCTATTGGATGGTGTTATTCAAGAGCTTGGTGTTGTTGCACTGGCCAAAGAAGATAATAGTCATTTCAGGGTGCTGAATAATCAATGTTCTTGGTTTGACGATTTATTACGATCACTTGGTTGTATTTTATCTGAAGATTCATCTTCAATTAGTTGCGATGCTTTATGCAATGCCTTTCCTTTTATTGAAAACTTTTTGATTGATGCAAAAGACATATGGAATAGCAGCAATCAGCAAACAATACGTTCGGGAATCTGGACAGAGTTAGATCAAAAAAATAACGAGTATCAACTCGAAGCAAGAGCTTGCTGTATTCAGGGTGAAGCCGTTTTATTAATAGAAAACCACACCCCGACATTTTTCAAATATCAGGGTGTATACCAAAAAGCACGCGACATAGCTTTGCTGAATGAAAAGCTGATTTCTGAATTAAATTTACGTCAACGTCAGCTTCAAAGTGAAATAGAACGTCATATTTTACAGAGTAACTCTATTCAGCAAGTTTCCGACAGTATTCAGGGGCATACTTCGGCGGTGCTGATATGTCAGCCAAATGGTGATGTTGAAGTGATCAATAAAGCCTTGGTTGATATTTATCAGTTAGATCCTCAGGCTGATTTGAAGCGCACATCATTGCTTGACCAGTGGATAGCTGAAGCTGAAAAAGTCTATCCGGAATTGAAACGTGTTATTGAAAAAGGTTCATATTGGGAAGGTGAGTTCGAGAGTAAAAATGCTTCAGGAATCACACGCTGGGTTCGCCTGACTATTGGTCCGATCAAAGAATATGATGGCAGTATTTCTCATTACGTTTGTGTCGCCAATGATATTAGCGAATTTCGGAATATGAATGACAGTAATAGTTCAGAGCATGGTTATGACTTTACGACTCATCTCCCGAATCGACGGCATTTCTGGCGACATATCAATAATTTGGCAGAGTCTGTTCGGTCTGATGAATATGGCATGGCTTTGATGTATATCGATTTAGATTACTTCAAGCGGGTGAACGATGATTTAGGCCATCAGGCCGGTGACTTTCTTCTTAGTACTATTGCCACACGGATATCACGTTGCGTCAAATATCACGACTTTGTGGCTCACCTGGGTGGTGATGAGTTTGTGGTCGTGATGCAGTATGTTGAAGATATAGCGTTGCTTCAGTTGGTGGCAGAACGAATTTTAGCCGCGGTTAGAGAGTCCTTGTTTGTGAATGAGCAATCTATTTCTATGTCTGCCAGTATTGGCATTGCAACTACTTTTGATGCCCGGTTTGAACCGGGTGATTTAGTTCGACAGGCTGATCTCGCCATGTATGCAGCGAAAGAGTTAGGGAAAGGTCAGGCGCGTTTTTATGAAATCCATATGGAGCACAATATACCCCATAAATTACAGCGAGAAAGGGAGTTAATAGATGCCTTGGAAAAACAAGAGTTTGTTCTTCACTTTCAACCCCAGATTAGTATTTCAGGAAAAGAAAGTGTTCGAGCAGAGGCGCTGATCAGATGGCAACACCCAGCCCATGGCTTGCTTGCACCGGGTGACTTTATTGCTATTGCCGAAGAATCTGGCTTGATCATCCCTATCGGTACTTGGGTTTTAAAACAAGCGTGTCGTGTGGGGGCTGATTTAATAGGGCGCCACCAGCAAACCTCTATTACTGTGAATATTTCAGCGAAACAACTAAAACATCCTGGGTTTTATGACACCTTGGTTCAATGTCTTTCAGAGAGTCAGTTTCCGGCAAGTCTTCTAGAATTAGAAATTACAGAAAGTTGTTTTCTAGAAGATATGGAGATCGTTATTAGCTTATTGAATAGAATACGCCAGCTGGGTGTCACCATTGCCTTGGATGATTTTGGAACAGGGTTTTCTTCATTAAATTATCTACGAAAACTCCCTGTCGATTACCTGAAAATAGACCGCTCCTTTATTCAGGAATTGAAGGTAGATCATGAAAGTCAGGCGATTACTGCATCGGTCATTAAGCTGGCTCAGAAATTAAATATTCGAGTTGTTGCAGAAGGTGTGGAAACGCTTGAACAGTTTGATTTCTTAAGGCGCTGGCATGTTGATTTTGTCCAAGGTTTTTTATTTTATAAACCTCTGCCATTAAATGTCTTACAAGAATCATATTGCACCATTAGAACCCTTAATGATGAAAATAAGTTAGCGGATTCATAGTTAGATTTGACTGATGTACCTACAAATTATACATATTTATGCTTATGCCGATATTTATGTGCCGGGTATGAGCCCAGAATACGCATTTCTTTGCCAAAAAAATCGAGTTCTTCTAAGGCATTCCTGACTGCTTTTTGCTGGTGATGTCCTGTTATATCTATGTGGAAATGACTTGCCTCCATGGTCCCACCATCCATATAGCTTTCTAGCTTTATCATGTTAATGCCGTTCGTAGCAAACCCTCCTAATGCTTTATAAAGTGCTGCAGGCATATTCCGGACTGAAAACAGAATGCTGGTAATATAGTGCTGTTTTGGATCGTAGTTAGCGTCTAAAGCGCTTTTTGCCAAAATAATAAATCGTGTTGTGTTGCCCATTATATCCTGAAAGTTTTCGGCAATGATCTCTAGGCCATAAAGTTTTGCTGCCAAGGTTGAGGCAATCGCGCCATGGCTGCCATATAACGAAGCTGAGTCTTTTTTCTGGGCTAACTCCTTAGCAGAAAGTGCCGTATCCATTGCAACCAATGGCGTAATGTTTAAATTATCTAATCTATGGAAGCATTGAGCCAAAGCTTGCGGATGAGAAGCTACTGTCTTGATTTGTTCAAGCTTGATGCCAGGAAGAGCCAGTAAGCAATGATTGACCGGCTCAAAGTGTTCACCAATGATATGTAAGTGAGTTTTGGGCAGTAGACGATAAATTTCTTCAACACGCCCTGCCGTTGAATTTTCAAGTGGAATCATGGCGAAGTCTGCTTTACCTTTTTCAACCAGTTGGATGGCTGTCTGAAAGTTCTCACACGCAAGAGCTTGGTAGTTTGGAAAAACGGTTTTGCAGGCTAGATGAGAATAAGCCCCCTCAATACCTTGGTAAGCGACAGTAACAGTAGTGGGTGCTGCTTGTTTGTTGTTCATAAATAATGTTTTTATATGGGTGAAAGGCTCTTTATATGAATTTTAATCTCTTTTGGCAAGTTAGTAATTAATTGGTATTGAAATTGTTGCCATTGAGAGGATAATCCCTTCCATTCAAGTAGCAGGTGCTCGGCTAAAAAGGGTTCTCTTTCAAGCTCCAAACACAGAAGCATTTTCTTCTAGTTCGCTTTTGTTTCGAGAACTAAGACACCGCTCTTTCAATTATTTAAAACTTAAAATAGGAGAGTAAAATGAGGTGGTATATTGCCTTTGTAATTGGCTTACTGGTAAGTGGGAGTGCGCACGCATTAGAAACTAATGGATTGATACTGGATTTAACCAGCCATTGGGTTGGGTATGCTTCGATCGCTATCTTTATAGCGGCTTATGTTTTTGTCATTCTAGAAGAAAAAATACATATGCGAAAGTCAAAACCTGTCATGCTCGCCGCAGGTTTGATCTGGATACTAATCGCGCTAACCTATAACTCGCAAGGTTTGCCTGAAAGTGTCGAACCCGCCATTCGGCACAATTTTCTAGAATATGCAGAACTCTTTTTCTTCCTGCTTGTCGCCATGACCTATATTAATGCCATGTTAGAACGCGGTGTTTTTGAAGCACTACGAAATTGGTTGGTTGCAAAAGGTCTGAGTTATCGCGCTTTATTTTGGTTAACAGGAATTCTGGCATTCTTTATCTCGCCAGTTGCAGATAACCTGACAACCGCATTAATAATGTGCGCTGTTGTGCTTGCTGTCGGTAAGGATCAGCCTAAGTTTGTCGCTATTGCTTGTGTTAATATTGTCGTGGGCGCTAATGCTGGTGGGGCCTTTAGCCCTTTCGGTGATATTACCACCTTGATGGTTTGGCAAAAAGGGGTGGTTGATTTTTGGGAATTTTTTAATCTATTTATTCCTTCAGTCATTAACTTTGTCTTGCCGGCACTTATTATGCAATTCGCTTTACCTGCGGGTAAACCACCCAAAGCAGAAGTGGATATGGACGGAATGAAATTCGGTGGGCTAACGGTTGTAGGTCTGTTTCTTATGACCATCGTGACCGCAGTCAGTTTCCATAATTTTCTACATATTCCACCCGTATTCGGGATGATGACAGGCTTGGCGTATCTGAAACTCTATGGTTTTCATTTGCGTCAGAAATCAAAAGCATGGTCGCATTGCACTGAAAACCCTCCCGGCTCAAATGATGATCCTTATGATTTCGATGTTTTTGCCAAAATTGCGCATGCAGAATGGGATACCTTATTCTTCTTCTATGGCGTTATTTTAGCGGTAGGCGGTCTCGGTTTTATCGGTTACTTAAGTATGATTTCTGGATTTATGTATGGTGAACTTGGCGCTACCAATGCCAATATTCTGGTCGGTGTGCTGTCAGCGATTGTTGATAATATACCGGTGATGTTTGCTGTGTTAACCATGAACCCTGAAATGTCTCATATGCAGTGGTTATTAGTCACTTTAACGGCAGGCGTAGGGGGTAGTCTTTTGTCAATTGGTTCCGCAGCAGGCGTTGCTCTAATGGGGCAGGCTCGAGGCCAATATACTTTTTTCAGTCATCTAAAATGGACCCCAGTGATTGCGCTTGGTTACGGTGCCAGTATTTGGGCTCATCTGTTATTGCATGCTTAATCTAAAGAATTAAATCTTTTGACCTGTGTCTATGACGCAGGTTTATACTGTTTTTGGAAAGTTAAAGCACAGTATTAATTCTTAGGCGTTTCCCGTTTTTAATGCTGTGAATATGGACACGTTTTAGTGACATGTGAACCCGAAAATATAGAAAGGACGTACTAATGCATTTCCCAATACGCATGCCCAAGGGCTTAAGATGCCACCGTGTTTTTCTGGCTGTCATATTAGTCTCTATTGCCGAATATACCGTTAGTGCAGAAGAAAAATTGGCAGCTTCACAGCAGCCGCTGCAAGAGTCTGTTACTGATAAAAAACAACAGGCTCTCTCGCCAGAAATGCAGCTTTATGAAATACAAAAAATTCTTGGGAAAATCGATAATTCAAATGCCAACCCCGTTATGAAGGTAGTAACTGAGGCGAAAGAAGTCTCAAATGTGATGAATGATAATGCACAAGCCAAACACGCGAAACCGGCTATGGGCAAGAAAATGAAAATGAAAATGAAAATGAAAATGAAAAACAAAAATAAAAACAAGATGAATATGCAGAGGCAGAAGTCAATGATGGGGCAGCGACCTATGTCCCAGGCTAGTTCAATGCAAACCACGGATAGTTTGCCTGGTTATCCGCAAGCGGCCCACCTATACCACTTGGGTGCAGCAGATTTTTTTCTTGATCACACCGAGCAACTTTCACTATCAAGTCAACAGACAGAATCGTTGACTGTTATTAAAAGTGGATGGGTGGCGTATCAAGAAAAGGCTAATGTGCAGATTGCTGATCTTGAGCAGATTCTTTGGCAAGAGACTGCTCAAGGACAGCCAGACCTTGAGAATATCCGCAAAATAATAGCGGATATCGAAGCATTAAATGCTCAGCTCCGGCTAGACTTTATTACTCGGGTGGGTAAGGCCGTCACCGTACTAAGAGCTGAACAAGTCGCCCTTTTAATCTCAGTTGAGAAATAACCATAATGAATCTTTTTAATCAGCGTAAGTTACTTACAGCAACACCGACACCGCTTTTTTACACATTAAGAAAATTTGTACTGGCCCTCGTGATGAGTGTTTTTCTATGTTTGCCGGTAGCGGCTCAGCAGTCGCAAGCGGAGCATGAAAGCCACCATCCGGATGTCTATGGTGGACAGCCTGGCGCTGCCAATCAAGCTATACCCCAAACTATACCCCAAACTATACCCAATACACCGCAGACAACAAATAAGAGAGCAGGGAAGGGGGGCGGTATGGGCGCTGGCATGGGCAGCGGTATGGGAGGAGGCATGGGTGGCGGCGCAGGCGGTGGCATGGGCGGTATGATGGAAAAAATGGGCGCACCCAAACCAAAGGACTTGTACCCATCATTAATGCGACTACCGGAATTACCACCAGAACAGCGTGATAAAGTCGAAAGTGATGCTCAGCAACGCATGGAAACTGGAACAGGGATTATGATGCAAGGTTTCAGTGCCTTGAGTCAGGCAAGTGCGCGCCAGGATTTTGAACTAATGCAAGCTGCGGTTAGTGATGTTGAACAAGGGTTAGCTCAATATGATAGTGGCTTAGCGGCCAAGCGGGCGTTGGCTGAAGGGCAAGCACCGCGCAACGTCGCCTTGCAATGGTTCAAGCGTGAAATGAATTTATTGCCGACCCTGGCCGCTGAAGGTGAATACTTTTTCCTAGGCATGTCTCCGCTGCACACAGGCGTTATGCTGATCTTGCTGTTATTTACGGTGGTGATGGTGTGGATGTATCTGTTTAAAATGCGCAGGGCAGCAGCGCTGTTAGGCGAATTACGCGATCGGTCGGCGGTACCTGAAAAAGGGGAGCAGTCGGTGCCAACAGCATCTACCAGCAGCACTGGCCTCGAAACACCAGCACCAACACCAGCACCAACACCAGCACCAGCACCAGCACCAACACCAGCACCAACACCAACAACGGCACCAACAACAGCACCAGCAACAGCAACACCACCAACATCGGAAGCATCGGTAACGCCCGTGGTTTCTCAGGCGGTCAAAGGCGGACGTTATAACGGGCCGCTAAAAGTTGTCGGTATCTTTACTGAAACACATGAAGTGAAAACCTTCAGATTGGCTGCTCCCGATGGGCAGCCTCTACCTTTTACCTATGAGCCGGGTCAGTTTGCAACCTTGACCTTAAACATTCCGGGGCAAAGTAAGCCAGTTAAGCGTTCATATACCATTGCGTCCTCACCGACACAGCGCGATTATCTTGAGTTGACAATTAAGCGCGAAAGTCAGGGGCTTGTATCACGGCATATGCATGACACCGTGGCATTGAATGACCTGTTAGAGGTCAAAGCGCCGAATGGAAGGTTCTATTTCAATGGCCGTGATACTGATAGTGTTGTTTTGATCTCGGGTGGTGTAGGGGTTACACCGATGATGAGTGCAGCGCGCTATCTGACGGACAAGTGCTGGTCTGGAGAAATTTATTTTTTATTTTGCACCCGCACCAGCAACGATTTTATTTTTCAGAAAGAACTTATGTACATGCAGTCGCGTCATAAAAACTTACATGTACTGGTCAGTATGACGCGGTCTGAAGGCACAAGTTGGATGGGGCCACAGGGTCGTTTTACACCACAATTAATCAATGATTTTGTGCCAGATATTAGTTCTAAGGAAATTCATATTTGTGGCCCCCAGCCTATGATGGATGGCACTATCTCAATGTTGACAGAATTAGGCGTTCCAAGAAATCTGATACAGCTCGAGGCATTTGGCGCTGCTCCGACAGCGAAAAAAGCCCCGCCACCCCCAACACCCCCTTCGCAAACGTCACCCGCACCAAGTGCCCCTATGCCGCCTTCTCAAACGGCATTTACGACGCAATTTTCATCATCAGGCAAAACGGCTCAAATGAGCGCCGGTGAAACCGTGCTAGAAGCGGCTGAGGCTGTGGATGTGGAAATTGATAATTCATGTCGTGCAGGCAGTTGTGGCAGTTGTATGGTCAAGCTGTTATCTGGCGAAGTTGCGATGGAAGTTGATGATGCCTTAGAAGAAGAGGACAAAGCTCAGGGGTATATTTTGGCCTGTCAGGCTGTCCCTGCTACTAATATTGTAGTGGAGGCGTAAGCGCGTGAATTCTCAAGAGCGTTACTTGGTTGGCTCATTGGTGGGGTTAATGTTGTTGTTATGGTCAGGGTTTATTTGGCATCGTGATCCTGCATTTCCGGGCAGTTTTATCGGGAGTATGCTCGGTATTGCGGCTGCTACATTGATGTTTGTACCACTTTTTTATTTGGTGATTAAACGAATCAAACCACTAAAGAAATGGATCACGCAGCGAGTATCGATGCCTAAATTGTTGCTGTGGCATGTCTACGCAGGAATTTTCGGCCCCCTCTTGGCGCTCCTGCATAGCGCTCATCGATTTGACAGTAGCTTAGGTATCGCATTGATTTTTTTAATGTTTGTTGTGGTAATCAGCGGTTTTGTGGGGCGCTATCTACTAAGTCATATCTCGTCTGGTATTCGCACAAAGACAGCATTGCGGAATGACTTATACCAGAAATTCCAGCAGGCTTCTGCGGCATTCTGTCATCAAGAGCACTGCGCTCAGGTAACACAACTGAGCAATACAAATACGGCTTTATTGCCAGCCGCTAGCATGGTCAGTTGGCAAGGGAAGTCAGCAGTGGACAGTTCTAGGCATGAAGTGTTGCGTTTAGTCGATGCTCTCTCTGATATTGATTACAGCATCAAAATGCATAACAGCATTAAACGCTGGTTTAAACGCTGGTTGAAATCCCATATAGCAATCTCTTGTACGCTGTATGGGCTGGTGATTTTTCATATTGCGGCTGAAATATATTTTGGGTTGAGGTGGTTATGAAAAAAATACTCATACTGGTATTGGGCGTTGGATTGGTCATTGCGCTGATCAGTCACTATACCCACTTACCAGAAACACTATCTGACATTGCTTGGGAACAAGTCGTAGTGCCTGGAAAGCTCAGTGCCGCTCATGCGTTTCTAGATAATGACTGCGAAGCCTGTCATACACCAATTGAAGGCGTAGAGCGTGATAAATGTGTGATATGTCATGCTAATGACAGCTATATTACCCAGCGTCAACCCACGGCCTTTCATACTGATATCGGTGAATGCAGCGCCTGCCACACAGAGCATAAGGGGCGCGAGGCGAAGATTTCAACGATGGATCATCGTGCACTGACAACCATCGGCCTGAATATGCTGGGGCAATTCAAAGGCCCGAACCATGAAGGGGTTATTGCGAAAGCTTTTCTTGACGACTTATTAGCCTCAGGCCGAATGCCTGCCTCATTATTTGTTCATCCAGATGTGTCGAGTGAGGAAGCTCTGTTGCAGTGTAGTACTTGCCATCAAAACGACGATCGGCACTTTACGCTATTCGGGCAAGACTGCGTGCAATGTCACCGAACCGATCAGTGGTCATTGCCAGAATTCTTGCATCCATCCAATCAATCCCGTGACTGCAACCAGTGCCATGAAGCACCGCCAAGTCACTACATGAAGCATTTTAAAAAGATCTCAGCCAAGGTGGCAGGCAATCCCAAGGCGCCGGTCGAAAACTGTTTTGCCTGCCACCAAAGTACATCGTGGAATGATATTAAACGGGCGGGCTGGTACAAGCACCACTAAGATAGAGATAAGATTAACACTGCTACTTAATCGTATTGCCATTGCTGGCGCCCCGCTCCCCTGGAGAGGAAACAAACAAAAGGAAAAAGTATGAACATGACAACTAAAATCAAACGAGATTTTCTCATGGCATTTTTAAGCCTAATAATAGTTGGTTTGTCAGGCTGTGCTAGCCTGCATGATGGTGAGGGCCTCGAGCACGAACCAGGTGAGTCAAAAATAAAACACAAACACTGAAAAACTTTGTAGCACGGTAAGGATAAAGTGGTGACTAAGGAGCATAATGGAATAGGAGGGTAGAACCTCAAGGGCGTATTGATCTTAACCAGTAAAAAGATAATAGCAATTATCCTGACACAAGAGAGTCAGCAGACCAGCCATCAAATAAATCGGTAGTGCTGCTCGCCCTTGATCACTGTAAAGATGAAAGCGTCGCATTTTTTCTATTTAACCGTTGACAGTATAGTCATGATTCACCTAAATTAGCGCCCCTATGAAAAAAATATTGACCTGCCTACTGTTGTTGGCCAACTTGAGTTCAGGATTGGCGTTTGCTTGGGATTCCCATCCAGAGGCAGTTGTGGGTCATGGTTCAGCAGACATTAATCTATTGGCTGATTCAGATTATGACTATCCCGATGGCGGTCTGAACCACAATGGCCACTGCTGCCACAGTGGAGCCCATTTAGTGGACCTCATTTTTGACCACGCCACCCCGTTTGTGGCCAGTAGTGATGATGCTTTTATCGTACTAACCCAGGCCCCTGTTTTTCTCTATATCGCCCCGCTCTTAAGACCCCCTATCGCCTAAATTCTTCCCCTGTTTTTTTGTGCGTGCCGTGCAGCATCATGCGCGGTGTTTTTCTCTTCAGCACATGAAGGATTTAGTTTATGTTTTTAAAGAAATGTTTATTGGCGGGCGTGCTCGCCTGTCTGATGTTGCCTGCTTGGGCGGTCATTGCATCCGAATATAAAGAAGTTCCATTATCAATCAGTACCAATGCGGTGCAAAAAATCGATGCCTCACTTACGGGGTTCATTCAACAGGTGTGGTCAGAAAGCCCAGCCATACAGGGCGCTCAAGCCGCTGTTGAAGCAGCGTTGGCGCGAGCCGAAGGTGCTGGCCGTCCTATCTACAACCCCAACCTAGAACTGGATACTGAGCGTACGGATGTCAACACATCCTTTATCGGTTTCAATCAGGCCTTGGATTGGAACGACAAACAGGAGGCTCAAACTCGCATCGCCGATCAAGAAGTTCAGGCTATTATCGCCGAACTGAAGGAAGCTCAACAAAATATAGCAGTGGAGACCTTGGATGCTCTGGCACAATACTTTGCTGCACAGGAGATGCAGGCACTGGCGCTACGTCGCAGTCAGTTGATGAAGGGCTTTATTGATGTGGTGAAACAGCGTCAGGATGCTGGAGACATGGGGGCGCTGGATGGCACCCTGGCTCAAGTCGCCTACAGCGAAGCGTTGATGCAGCAGGCAGCGAGCGAAAGTGAGTTGGCCGAAGCCGAAGCAGCATTGCAGGCTGTTACCGGATTAACCCCCGGTTTAAATCGATCTCGCTGGCCTCAGTTACCTAGTGAATTAGTTGCACCACCGGAGCGGGTTGATTCTGCCTTGATTCAATCTCTGCCAGCACTTGTCGTGTTACGCAGCCGTATGGAAGCCGCTAGATCGCGCATTCGTTTGATTGAACGCGAGAGTCGCGCAGATCCCACCATCGGCATTCGCGCTGGCCGCGACGGTTCTGAAACCCTGTTGGGGCTGAATCTGGAAATCCCCTTGTTTGTTCGTAATAACTTCAAAGCTGGCGTGCGTGCCGCCTCCCATGAAGCAGTTGCTGAAGAGCTGCTTTATCGCGATGCCCACCGTCGTGCCAAGGCCCGTCTCGATGGCAATTTGGGGCGATTCCAAAACACCACCCGTGCTTGGACTTCCTGGGTTGCCACGGGGCAGCAGGCTCACCGTGAACAAGCTGAATTGTTGGAACGGTTGTGGCAAGCAGGTGAATTAAGGGCTACCGATTTTCTGATTCAGACCAAACAAAATATCGATACCCAAGTAGCAGCCACTGTGCTGAAGGGTGAAGTGTGGCGGGCAGCGATTGCCTGGTTGGATGCTTCAGCCCAGGTAGGAGATTGGCTGGGTGTGACACCTAATGCACCGACACAAACAAAGAGTTTTGGAGAGTAGAAGAATGAAAAATAGATTAATTTTATTGATGTTAGTGAGCTTGGCTAGTCCCAGCGTTGTTTTTGCAGGAGAGGGGCATGATCACTCAGACGATTTCTCCGGTATTGAGATGAAAGAAGGTCGTGATGGGCATGA
>TARA_R110002074_G_scaffold203432_10_pt1 | contig 26447 bp, 21 predicted proteins | sample TARA_R110002074 | Tara Oceans TARA_R110002074 (sample SAMEA4397215) | marine metagenome | biome: Polar Biome; feature: [MIX] marine epipelagic wind mixed layer (ENVO:01000061); material: water (ENVO:00002006), including particulate matter (ENVO:01000060) such as... | depth... | reverse complement strand
AAATTACATATGACCAAACAACTTACCCATATAGACGATACTGGCAAGGCTTCAATGGTAGATGTGTCAAATAAGCAAGCAACAATAAGAACGGCAATTGCGTCAGGAAAGGTTATTTTTCCTTCAAATGTTTTTGATACCTTGGCCTCTCAAGACTTTTTAGGCCATAAGGGAAGTATAATTCAAACAGCCGTTATTACAGGTATTCAAGCAGTTAAAAAGACTGCTGATTTAATTCCACTTTGTCACCAACTTAATCTTTCTAAAATACAAATAGATATTGTACCGATAGATAATGCTTTGCATGTTACCTGTAAAGTAAAATGCAACGAGCAAACAGGGGTAGAAATGGAAGCACTAACAGGTGTGTCGGTTAGCGCATTAACTATTTATGATATGTGTAAAGCATTGTCGCACGATATAAAAATTTCTGAAATACAATTGGAACACAAAACAGGAGGTAAAAATGACTTCAATCGCTAAGCTATACGGTCTTGTACTATCTGGAGGGAAAAGTACTCGAATGGGTACAGACAAAGGATTGATTGAATATCACGGCGTTCCTCAACGTGAATACTTATACAATTTACTAAGTCAAGTTTGTGAATATACTTTTATTAGTTTGCGTGAAGAACAGAAAGCTGAAGTTCCGGAAACTATGAAGACGATTGTTGATTTGAATGAATTTAGAGGGCCATATAACGGACTTTTATCCGCTCACAAAAAATACCCTGATGCTGCATGGTTAGTTTTGGCCTGCGATCTTCCTTTGATGGATTTGGACGCCTTAAAAGAGCTGATTTCACAACGGGATAGTACAAAACAAGCGACATCGTTCGCTTTAAAAGAGAATCCGTTACCAGAACCTTTATGTGCAATTTGGGAGCCACTTGCACTACAAAAATCTGTTTCATATTTGGAAAGTGGAAATGGGACTTGCCCAAGAAAATATCTAATCAATCATGACACAAAATTGGTGTTCCCGAAAAATGAGAACGTTCTGTTAAACGCAAACTCAAAGGAGGAATATAAAGAGGCATTGCACAAATTGGCGTAAGAATGAATAATGAACGTTACACTAGGCAAACCATCCTAAAAGGCTTTGGTGAAAATGGACAACATAAACTAGCACAAGCAAAAGTTTTGGTTGTTGGAGCCGGTGGTCTAGGTGTTCCAGTGCTTACATATTTGAACGCAATGGGTGTAGGTACCATTGGCATTGTAGACAATGATATTGTTTCGATTACCAATTTACACCGTCAAGTATTATATTCTGAGAATGATTTAGGCGAATTGAAGGTAAATGCAGCCTTAGCGAAACTAAGAGCGCAAAATAAAAATACCGACATAGTTGTTTTCAATACTTTTTTAACAACAAAAAATGCTCTTGATATTATAACCGACTATGATGTCGTGGTTGATGCATCAGACAATTTTCCAACCCGCTATTTAGTTAATGATGCTTGTGTTATGCTTAAAAAGCCATTTGTATATGGTGCTTTGCATGGTTACGAAGGACAGGTAAGTGTTTTTAATTATAAAGGTGGACCAACGTACCGATGTCTTTTTTCAAACATGCCTAATGAAAATGAGGTTCCGAATTGTAATGAACATGGTGTATTGGGAATTATACCTGGAATCATAGGAAACCTACAGGCTTTAGAGGTAATTAAAGTGATTACAGGAATTGGGGAAATACTCTCAGGAGAACTATTAATTTTTGACGGACTTCAACAATCTTATCAAAAAATAAAATTTAAATTACAGCCTAAAAATTTAAAAATTGAAAAGCTGAAAGATTTTTATGAATGGAATAATCCATGCGAAATTGTACCAACCGTTGAAGCGAAAGAAATTCAAAAATTACTAATTAAAAAGGCCCAAATTATTGATGTACGAACGATTGAGGAATTTGAAAATTTTCATTTACCCAATTCCGTTCATATACCTTTAAATGAACTAAAGGTGAATACTGATAAAATCAACTTTTCAATTCCTGTATATATAGTATGCCAATCAGGAAAACGAAGTGAGATCGCTTGCAGAAATTTGCGTGAAGTGTATCCAGAAAGTTCGCTGTATAGTATTTTAGGAGGTTTAAACCAGTATTTGACTTTATGCTCTTAACCTTTCCCGAATTATTACTATTAATGCTTGGCTTTCTGGTCATTGCAACGCTATATTCCTCGGTAGGTTTTGGCGGTGGCTCTAGCTACTTAGCTTTGCTGGCATTGGTTTTGACCAGTTTTTTTGCCATTAGAAGTATCGCATTAATTTGTAACCTTATTGTCGTTTCTGGAAGTTCTTATCTCTATTGGAAAAATCGACATTTAGATTTAAAAAAGTTTTTACCTTTCATCGTATCTAGTATTCCAATGGCTTTTGTTGGTGCTAGATTTCGATTATCAGAGCATGTGTTCTTTATTATTTTGGGAGGAGCATTGATTATTTCTGCTATTGCCCTAATTTTCCAAACCTTAAAATTTAATAAATCAGAAGAAATAAATCCAAATTACCCACCTTGGGTAACCTATACCTTAGGTGCAGGTATTGGATTGTTGTCTGGCCTTGTAGGTATTGGTGGAGGCATTTTTTTAGCTCCGGTTCTGAACCATATGAAATGGGATAAATCTATTAAAATAGCTGCGCTGGCTAGTTTTTTCATTCTAGTGAACTCTATTTCTAGCATAGGAGGATTGTTAACCAAAGACTCCTTCGAATTTCCTTGGATTGAAGGTTTAGGCTTAGTAGTCTCTGTGTTTATAGGTGGACAAATAGGAATCCGATTAAGCTTAAATAAGCTAACTGGGAATGGTATTAAAGTGGTTACCGCTATTTTGGTTTTGGTTGTTGGAATCCGTGTGCTCTTAGTAAACGGACTTCAACTTGAGTTTTAAGATAACCATGAAATCTTATTTTCAAGGGTATTGTTTGAGTAAACCAAACTGCCACAAGTGATATTTAACATGCATATAGTGGAATAACTCTACATCTTCATATGAGACCTCACCCAAGAAAGAAGCATAAGGAATATAATTTGGATGGTTATCTTGAAATGCATAATATTTTTCGACAGCATTTGGAATTTTTGAAACAGCATCTTGCAGTGTTCTGTAATCTAATGGTGGTAAATCTGCTTTTGTTTTATTGCTAGGTCTATGTGCCAATATTGAACCGTTTTGAATAAATTTCTGCATACCTAATTGCTGCTCAGTGGCGGGGTTTTGACGCTCACCTTCATATTTGACAGTTGCACTTCCTAAAGCTTTAACCAAATGTTCGACCATGTGCTGAGGTGTCATAAGTCCGAAATTAGGTTTTGTTTCTGAGCTTAAAGTATGTAGGAGATCAGGAAATGTTTTAGTGAGAAATTCTCTTTTACTAATTGAGGTCATAATATAAGTTGTTGAAGATGTAATGATTTATTAATATCTGGAAAACAAAGCGCTTTACTGTTTTGCAGAAATTCGCGCGCTTTTCTTAGATTTTATAAAACGATAGAAATATTGAAAGTTGCCGTTATACCAAATCGAAAAGATAAAAGCGATATATATTAGCCAGTCAGGGAATGATAAGGCTACTGCGAAATAGGTTTTAAGCATTAGTATAGTCAATGCTAATCCTGCAATACCAAGAGCAACTACTGTTCTTTTATCTTTCCAATTTATCAGAATCATGATTATTATTAAAAGTCCCATTATGGGCTTTGTATGCAATAACACAGGAATCAAAGTTGCGTATTCAATATCAAAGAAAAGCACCATAGCACTCATATATGCAGTAAGACATAAAGGGCACTTAGGAATGAGAATCAATAAAATAGTAGATAGAAAAGACATAGAACCATTTGCTACTTCCACTTTTTTAGACGTAACAAATTTTGTTTTACAACAAGTTGTCTTCATTGTTTCCATGGTGATCGATTACCATTTTGTACGGTAAGGTACAAAAGGATATACATCATTCGCAAAAAATTGGCTTTTATTTTGCGGTAATATTAAAAAACCATCAGTTTTTACGAGATTAGCGAAATCACCGGATCCATTTCCTTTAATTGCTTCAGCAACTAATTTGCCATCTGGTTTACTTTCTAAAGAAGCTTCCAAGAAATAAACGAGGTCAGGTTTAAACTCCACATCGTTTTTCAGATGTACATAAAGTGTTTCCGATTTTATTCCTAGCGACTTTTGTAGCCAAAATTGCAAGTACATATAAACACAAACAAAAGAAGAAACTGGATTGCCTGGCAGAGCAAAAATCTTTTTACCATTGGCGTTACTACCAAACCAAAAGGGTTTGCCAGGACGTTGTTGAATTTTATGAAAATGTTTTTTGATGTGTAACTCTTCTAGCACATCGGGCAGGTAGTCGAACTTTCCTTTAGATACACCCCCGGTAAAAATAAAGAGGTCATATTCTTTCAATAATCGTGAAATTACAATTAGCATTTCTTTTTTATCGTCTGCAAGATGTTGAAGTTCAGATGAAACTCCCCATTCTTTTAAAGTCGCTTGTATGCCGTAAACATTAGATCTACGAATTTGATGTAGTTTGGGAGTTTGATGTACAGGTACTAATTCATCCCCAGTTGAAAAAATAACCACTTTGGGCATTTTTTTGACTACTAAAGAAGCCTTTCCTACTGCGGCCGCAATATTTATTTCAGCACTTGAAAGCTTTTTTCCTTGATTAACTATTATAGTCCCTTGAGCAATATCTATTCCTTTGAAATGTACATTTTGTTTATGATTTAAGATCCTAAGATTTATTGTGGCCTTATTATCTTCAATAGTTAGGTCTTCATAACGAATTACAGTATCAACATTATTTGGCATAATGGCACCCGTCATCACTTCGATACAATTTGATTTGTTTAATAATGTTAGTTGCAGAGTGCCAGCAGCTGCCGTAGCTTCAATAATGAAGGTTCGTTGTCCCTTTTCGAAGGCTTTATAAGCTATGGCGATTCCATCCATAGTAACACGATCAAAAGGAGGAAAATCACGGTCGGCAATTAAATCTTCTGCAAGATATGCGCCAATACAGTCTTCTAAATTTCTTTTTTCCGTAGAGAAATCACCTCTTTGTTTTTCTAAAATTGAAAGGGCTTTTTCGTATGGGATAAAAACGTTTTCCATTTGCTACATTGAGAGTATTCAAATTTTTTTAAAGTTGGCCTCTTTATTTCTTGATGCAATTATAAACCTTAGTGAGAGTAATTTTTATTTAGCCCCCAATACTGCTCATACTTTGCATTGCAGCAGTAGGAGTAGCACGCATTTTTTCAGCTTCAAATCCGTCTTTTGGTTTTAAGCGAACGATTTCTCGGAATTTATTTGCCAGTTCTTCATCTGAAACTCCTGAACGCATATAATCACGAATATTAAAAACGCCATCATCATATAAGCAACTTTTTATTTCCCCTTTAGATGAAATCCGAAGTCGATTACAAGTATTACAAAACGTTCTTGAAAAAGCAGCAATAACACCAATATTTCCTTTGTAACCAGGAACAGAAATCAAACTCGCCGTATCACCATGCTTACTCGGTAGTTTTTCCAATTCAGAATAATGGGCTTTTAAATCTGCATAAATATCGCGAGCAGAATACATATCGACATTCTCCTTATAGCCTCCGTTAAAAGGCATTTCTTCTATAAAACGAACATCTACAGGATAGTCTTTGGCCAATTCTGCCAAGGGAATAATGTCTTGTGTATTAATACCATTCATGATAACTGCATTGAGTTTGATTTTGAAACCATTGTCAATTAACATATGAAAGGTCTGAATCACTTTATCAAAATCATCGCGTCGGGTGATTTTATGAAAGCGCTCTTTATTCAATGAATCAATACTTAAATTAATTTTGGTAATCCCAAGCTCTTTTAATTTAGGAATATGATTTTGTAAAAGTGTGCCGTTTGAGGTAATGTGAATAGATTTATAAGCTTCTAGCCCCGCTGTTTTCTCCAATAATCGCATAAAATCTTTTCTAAGAAATGGCTCTCCTCCAGTAAATCTTACTTTTTGAAAGCCCAGTTCACCCAAAACTTTTAGTAATCGTGTAATTTCTTCATAGCTCAGTAAATGTGCTTTTGGTTCGTAGGGTATACCTTCGGCCGGCATGCAGTAAAAGCATCGCAAATTACAGCGGTCTGTAACTGCGATACGTACATAGTCTATAGTTCTGTCAAAGGAATCCTTCATAGTATTACTCGGAAATAAGAATAGTCAATATAGCTATTTTTCGATATATTAGGAGGGCTATTTAAGAAAGAAATAAGAACTGTTTCGAATATGAAAGAAATAAAATCGATACTTAAACTATACAAATCTTATATAAATTCTAATGAGAAATGCGCTATAGCACAGGTGGTTCGTGTAGAAGAATCATCGTATAGAAGGGAAGGAGCAAGAATGCTTGTTTTTGAATCTGGAGTTTTTGAAGGCGGAATAAGTGGAGGATGTTTAGAGGGAGATGCCTTAAAACGATCGCAAATTGCTATTCTAAAACAACAACCATCAATTGTTACCTATGATACATCTAAGGAAAACGAAATAGGTGTGGGTCTTGGCTGTAACGGTGTAATTGATGTCTTGATTTCGCCAATTTCAGAGAACTCCTCAACTTTGCAAATGCTACAGAAATGTGTTTCGGACCGAGGCTTTCATATTATAGCTACTGTCACCTCTCTAAATTCAGAAATTGACAGTATACCATTAGGTAGAAGTTTTTACTATGATAAAGATTCGGCATCTTTAGAAGATTGTGAACATGTTGGTTTACGCAATTTTCTTCAAGATAAAATTCAGGATGTTCTAAAAAATCAAAAATCAAAAACCTATCACTTTAATGAAGAAGCGGTAAAAGCTAGTGTTTTTATTGAAATGATTCCTCCACAATTTCATTTGGCAATTTATGGTGATAATTATGATGTTTACCCGATTCTTGAAATGGCTAAGTTGATGGATTGGGATGTGAGCTTGGTCGGCAATGTCCAAAAACTTAAAAAGGAAAAACTACAATCAGTTAAGAATATATATCCAAAAGATCTTAAAGAACGGCCAGTTATTGATAATCAAACAGCTGTAATTCTAATGGCTCATGACTATAAAACAGATTATGCTAATTTGCATAAATTGATAAAAAGTACTGCACCTTATATCGCCTCTTTAGGTCCGCGAAAGCGTTTTGATAAAATGCTGTCGGAATTTAAAGTAAATGGAATCGAATTAACCAAGCAAGAAATTGATCGTGTTTTTGCTCCCTGTGGGTTAGAAATCGGGGCAAATACACCCGAAGAAATTGCATTGAGTTTGTTTAGTGAAATTTTAAGTGTTTTTACTGGGAATACAGGGGGAATGTTAAGAAATAAGGTTGGACCTATACATGAACGGAATTAATCTTTTCCAAGACTGGAATTACCTATATTTTTAGAAGAAAAACTATATTGAGTAACCCAGTGCTATTTTAAATTTATTTTTTCTTTTGATATCGAGCATATTCCTCTTGTATAGAAATTTGAAATTAAGCGCGCCGTTCCCAAAGAATATTTTGCTCACGCTGAGTTGCAACCTCATTTGAAATTATTTCAATTGCTTTCTCAATACCATTTGATGTCGTAAATCGACCAATACTCAAGCGTAAAGAGGCATACGCCAAACTACGTTCAATACCCATTGCAGTTAAAACATGAGAGGGTTCTATAGAAGCAGAATTGCAAGCTGATCCGTTAGAAAGAGCAATTTTTCCACTAAGAGCAGTTAATAGGGTAGTGCCGTCAACATAAGGAAAAGAAATATGTACTGTATTTGGTAATCGTAGAGGAGTTTTACTGTTTGATATTGCCAAATCTATTTTTAGTAAACCTGTTTCTAATTTATTTCGCAAAGTTTTTAAGCGTTCTGTTTCTACATGAAAATTCTCATTGGCTAATTCAATCGCTTTTGAAAAACCTACTATCAAAGGCGTGTTAATGGTTCCGCCTCTTTGTTTTCTTTGTTGTCCTCCGCCCTGTATAAAACTTGGTAATCCATTTTCGTCCTCATTATCCTTTATAAATACCAAACCAATTCCTTTTGGGCCATATATTTTATGTGCCGAAAAGCAGGCGAAATCAACTAGTTGAAATACTTTGCTCAAATCTACTTTTCCCAATGCTTGGGTGGTATCAGAAAACAGTAAACTTCCATTTTCATGAGTTAGTTTTGATATTTCATCTAAGGGTTGAATAGTACCGGTTTCATTGTTGGCATATAGGATAGATACCAGAATGGTTTCGGGGCGCAACGTTTTGTTTAACATATCTAAGGAAATCAGTCCTTTAGAATCAACATCCAAATACGTCACTTCAAAACCATCCTCTTCTAAAAAGGCACACGTATCTAAAACAGCTTTATGCTCTGCTTTTGTTGTAATGATATGATTTCCTTTAGATAGCATTTTTCGAGCAATTCCTTTTAAAACCATATTAATACTCTCAGTAGCGCCAGAAGTGTATACTAAGCTTTTTGGAGAAACTCCTAAATTCCTAGAAATACTCAGTGTGGCATCTTCAACAGCGCTTTTTGCTAACCAGCCATATGCGTGATGACTACTTGAAGGATTTCCAAAATTTTGATAGAAATAAGGTAACATACTATCCACTACTTCCTTTGTGCAAGGAGTGGTGGCGTTGTAGTCAAAATAGATTTGGGAGTGCATTTTTTGAGCTTCGTGGATTTCTACCTTAAAGATAAGAATTATAAAAATTTTGATTTACAAAAGTCCGAATATTAATAAATGTTAATATTTTATTAAATAATTAGTGTATGATATATGTCATTGCTATTTGATTGTTTTTAAGATATATTTATTGCTTACTTCTTAATTTAATTGTTAAAAATTATGATTCCAGCTAATTTCAATTATCATAAAGCAACTTCTTTGAAAGAGGCGATTGCTTTGTCCCAAAAGCTTGGTGAAGAAGCAAAATATATGTCGGGCGGGCACAGCTTGTTGCCGATGATGAAGCTTCGTTTTGCCACTCCAGATCACATTATAGATATCAGTAAAATAAAAGGACTCTCCTATATTAAAGAGGAAGGTGACCTTTTGAAAATTGGGGCATTGACTACCCAAACTGAATTAGAACACAATTCGAATTTAAAAGAAAACTACCCCATTTTTGGCGATGCGGTTTGGTTAACTGCCGACCCTTCAGTTAGAAATTGTGGTACAATAGGGGGTAATATCGCCCATGGTGATGCGGCCAACGATCAACCAGCGTTGATGTTAGCATTACGAGCGACTATAATTGCTGAAGGTGTTGACGGTACAAAATCAATTCCTATTGATGAATTTTTTCACGGATTTTATATGACCGCTTTAGAGCCAGGTGATATATTGACAGAAATACAGATTCCAAAAAATAAAAAGAATAGTGGTGGTGCATATCATAAAGTTGAACGGAAAGTAGGAGATTATGCAACAGCAGGTGTTGCGGTTCATATAGAATTAGATAACAATGGTATATGCAAAGAAATAGGTATTGGACTAACTAATGTTAGCGCAGTGCCAATGCGATTAGAAAGAGGTGAGGCAGTTCTTCGCGGTAATAAAATAACTGACGAGTTAATTGAGAAAGTAGGTATGATTGCAAGTGAGGATTGTGAGCCAGAATCTGATTTAAGAGGTTCGGAAGCTTATAAGCGGTCGATAGTAAATACAATAACAAAACGAATGTTGAACAAGGCTTTGGATAGAGCAAGAAAATAAAGAATTATGGCGAAACATAAAGTAACAATGACTATAAATGGAAAGAGCGTTACAGCCGAAGTGGATTCACGCTTGCTCCTTGTACATTTCATTCGAGAAAATTTAAATATGACGGGTACGCATATTGGTTGCGATACATCGAGTTGTGGTGCATGTACCATTTTAATAGATGGTAAATCGGTGAAGTCGTGTACCTACTTAGCGGTTCGAGCGGACGGCGCTAATATTACAACAATAGAGGGTATTGCTGCCGATGGAACAAATCACCCATTACAGAAAGCATTTCATGATCAACACGGCCTACATTGTGGTTTTTGTACTCCTGGAATGATAATGCGGTCAATAGATTTGTTAAAGACAAACCCAAACCCAACTGAAAAAGAAATACGATGGGGAATTTCAGGAAATCTTTGCCGCTGTACTGGTTACAACAATATCGTTAAATCTGTGCAGCAAGCTGCGGTAGAAATGGCAAAAGAAAAAGAAGCTTCGGTCAAAATCTAACCTCTAAATAAATTAACTATGTTTAAATGTAAAACATCACCAGAGGTTGGCGGAATGGGCCACTCTGTAAAACGAAAAGAAGATGCCAGATTTTTACACGGCAAAGGTAAGTATACCGATGATGTGAAATTACCTGGAATGTTACATATGGTTATTGTGCGTAGTCCTTACGCCTATGCCAAAATCTTAAGTATAAATAAAGAAAAAGCATTAGCCATTGATGGCGTTTTAGCCGTTATTACGGGTGAAGACCTTGCGCAATACAATTTGCATTGGATGCCAACTTTACTTTCAGATACCCAAATGGTTTTGCCTACGGATACAGTAATGCATCAATCGCAAGAAGTGTGCGCTGTTATAGCTACAGATAGATATATTGCTGTTGATGGGGCAGAAGCTGTAGATGTTCAATACGAGCCAATGAAAGCACTTGTTGATCCATATAAAGCCCTAGATAAAGATGCACCATTATTGCGTCCTGATAAAGAAGGTCAAAAAGATAATCATATTTACCATTGGGAACGAGGCGAAAGGGAAAAAACGGATGCTGCTATTGCCGCTGCCGATGTGGTTGTAAAGGAACGTATTTATTTGCCAAGAATTCATGTGGCTTCTATTGAAACTTGTGGTGTGGTTGCTTCTTATGATAAGGATACTGAAAAAATGTTGATTTATTTGACATCTCAAGCTCCACACGCGATTCGTACTATTCTCGCTTTGGTTGCAGGACACGTTGGTCTATCTGAAGAAAAAATTCGAATTATCGCTCCTGATATTGGGGGTGGTTTTGGAGGAAAAGTACCTGTTTATCCAGGTTATGTAATCGCGATTGCAGCATCATTCTTAATAGGAAAACCAGTAAAATGGATTGAAGATCGTTCTGAAAATTTAGTTAATGGTTTTGCACGTGACTATCATATGGACTGTGAATTGGCAGCCACTAAAGAAGGAAAAATTCAAGCGTTTAAAGTCTCGACTTTAGCAGATCACGGATATACAGATTCATCCGCGAATCCTTCTAAATATCCTACGGGCATGTTCTCTATCTGTACAGGATCTTATGATTATGAACATGCTTTTGCTGAATTAGACGCAGTATATACCAACAAAGCACCGGGTGGAGTTGCCTATAGATGTTCTTTCCGTGTGACGGAAGCTGTACATGCTATTGAACGAATGGTAGATAAATTAGCTGCCGAAATTGGTAAAGACCCAGCGCAATTGCGATTTGAAAACTTTATCAAGAAAGAGCAATTTCCATATGCCTCGCCGCTTGGCTGGAGTTATGATAGTGGTGATTACAAACAAACGTTAGAAAAAGCCATGGACATGATTGGCTACGCCGATTATAAAAAGGAACAGGCGGAAAAAAGGGCCCAAGGAAAATTAATGGGTATAGGAATTTGCACCTTTACCGAAGTAGTAGGTGCAGGGCCATCCAAAGATTTTGATATTTTAGGTATTAAGATGTTCGATAGTGCAGAAATTCGAGTGCATCCAACAGGAAAAGCACTGGCTCGTTTCGGTACCAAGTCTCAAGGGCAAGGTCACGAAACTACTTACGCTCAAATTTTAGCTGAAGAGTTGGGAATTCCTTACACCGACATTGAAATTGATGAAGGAGATACAGATACCGCGCCTTATGGGTTAGGTACTTATGCAAGTAGAAGTACACCTACGGCAGGAGCTGCTGCAGCGATGGCAGCACGTATACTTCGTGATAAGGGCAAGAAAATTGCTGCTCACTTGTTAGAAGTCAGCGAAGAAGATATAGAATGGGAAGTAGGAAAGTATTTCGTAAAAGGAGCTCCAGAAAAATCTAAAACTATTCAAGATGTAGCTTTTGCAGCGTATACGAATTTCCCAGAAGGAATGGAACCCGGGTTTGAAGCAACACATTATTATGATCCACCAAATTTAACGTTCCCTAATGGTGCATATATCTGTGTAGTTGAGGTAGAGGAAGAAACTGGAGCAATTGATGTGAAACGCTTTGTGGCTATTGATGATTGCGGAAATATTATTAATCCTATGATTGTAGAAGGTCAGATTCACGGTGGACTAACGCAAGGAATTGCCCCTGCTATGTATGAAGGTATCGTTTATGATGATGAAGGAAATGTTCTTAATGGAACACTTATGGATTATTTAGTTCCTACTGCTGTAGAATCTCCACATTGGGAAACTGGTCATACCATTACGCCCTCACCGCATCATCCATTGGGTGCAAAAGGTGTAGCTGAATCACCAACTGTTGGTGCGCCACCTGCAATCGCAAATGCTATTATCGATGCATTGTATCCATTAGGAATTAAGCATTTGGATATTCCAATTACTCCCGATAAGGTTTGGGATGCTATACAAGCAGCAAAAGCGAAAGCATAATTTAGAATTTGGTTAGAAATGTCAAATACAAAAGATAAAGATGAAATAAAGTGGCTCCTCCCTACAGAATATGGGAGGCGTCCAACTTTGTTTTACCTAGGTTTTATAAGTCAATGTCATTGGGGTAGGGTATTATTTAGCTAAGAAAGCCCTTTACTTGAACTAGCGATTTAGCAAAAAAACAAACAGGTTCTCGCATTTGTGGGAATGAAATAAAATTGCACAACTATGAAAACACAATTAGATAAATCATTCGAAGTGCCCCAAAGCACTGAATTGGTCTGGGAACACCTAATTGATCCAGAAAAGATAATGGACTGCGTTCCTGGTGTCACAATTGATGAAAAAGTGGGTGATAATCATTATAAGGGAAAAGTTGGTATGAAATTCGGTCCTATGGGGGTTAAATACGATGCCGATATTCATTATAATGAAATTGATAAAGCGAACCGAAAAATTATTATAACAGGAGAAGGAGTTGATTCTAAGGGTAACGGAAATGCTGAAATGATGATGACCATTGACCTTAGTGAGCGCCCTGATGGTGGAGTCAAGTTAGATGCTATAATGGATGTTACTGTAAACGGGAAAATTGCTCAATTTGGTTCTCGTTTAATCACAACGGTTTCTAATCAGCTATTTAAACAATTTGTTTCAAATTTTTCAAAGAAACTTGCCGAGGCTGAGGCAGCGGTATAACTAATTTCATAATCTGTTATAATAAAGCTATGCTAGGGACAGGATAGCTTTTCTAAATTAAAGCTATTGAATAAAGAGATCGAAAAGCTTATAAAAGATTTTTATGAGCATGACTATATTTTAAATGAAGAACTGGCAACATCTATTTTTCTTTTGAAAAATTTAGAGAAACCATTATTATTAGAAGGAAACCCAGGGGTTGGAAAGACTATGTTGGCCAAAACCTTAGCAGAACATTTGGGGACAAAATTGATTCGCTTGCAATGTTATGAAGGTTTGGATGTAAGTACCACAATTTATGAATGGAATTACCAAAAACAACTTCTTCATATCAAGCTTTTTGAACAAGATGAGGATAAGTTGGCGCTTCAAAATCAGATTTTTGGAATGGATTATGTACTTCAACGACCCTTGTTACAATCAATAAGTGCTGACAAACCAGTAGTGCTTTTAATTGATGAAATTGATAGGGCTGATGAAGAATTTGAAGCATATCTGTTGGAACTACTTTCAGATTTTCAAATTAGTATTCCTGAATTGGGGACTATAAAGGCAAAATCAAAACCTTTGGTAATTTTGACTTCCAATCGAACTCGAGAGCTTAGTGATGCTTTAAGGCGGAGATGTTTATATCATTGGGTTGATTTTCCGTCAAAAACAAAAGAGATAGATATCATTGCTAAAAAGCTTCCGAATATTGATGAAGCATTGGCAACACAGGTGGTTACTTTTATTCACAATTTGCGAAAATCAAGTTTACACAAACCACCGGGTATCGCAGAATCTTTAGATTGGGCAAAAACTTTATTATTAATGAATCAAAAGAATATTACTGATGAGATTGTAAAAACAACTATTGGTAGTGTTCTGAAACATAAAGATGATGTGGAGTTTGTGAGGAATAAGTCTGTTCAGGAATTTTTATATCCTATTGATTAGAAATTTATCCGAAGCGTAACCGAGGTACTACAAAACTAAATAAAAGCTCAAACTCATTTTAATAACCGTAATTTCTATTATCTGTGCAAGCTGTAGAAAAAACTTTTAAGGAACGCCTTATCGACTTTACCATTTATTGTCGTGAGCGTCAGTTTGTGCTTGGTCCGCAAGAAACACGAGATGCTTTTGCAATTGCAGAAATGGGATATGCCCTTGATAGAAAAATGTTTCAATATAGTTTGAAAGCGATTTATTGTAAACGTAAAGAGCATTTTGACCGCTTTGACGAAATGTTTCAACGATTTTGGAGCCGTTATTATGAAGACAAGTTAGAAAAGCGTCAAAAGCAAATCAAACAACTTAAAAAAGAAAAGGAAACGGCTACGGTGATTTTTTTGGGTACGGAATTTAAACTTCCCAAAAAAGAAGTTCAGGAGCAAGAAGCAAAACAGACGGTTGGTGCAAATGAAAGTATTCGCTTAAGATTTACTGATTTCTCTAAAGTAAATGTTGCTGACAAGGAAAAATTGGAAGAACTAGCCGAAGAGCTTTTTCATCAAATGAGTATGCGTTTTAAACGTAGGCTTGAGAACTCGAACAAAGGCAGCATTGATATTAGAAATACAATTCGTCATGGAGTTTCAAAAGGAGGAATGTTGTTGGACTTGTCTCATAAAAGAAAACGTAAAGAAAAGCGTAAGGTCGTTTTTATTCTTGATGTAAGTGGCTCTATGGATACCTACAGTTATTATCTTTTGAGATATGTAATGGTGTTAAAGAAATATTTTAAGAGCCTAGAGTTTTTTACCTTTAGTACAACCTTAACCCATGTGACGCCAATGCTTCGTCAGAACAACGAACAGGAAATCTTAAAGCAAATTGGGAAGAGTGTAAATTCATGGTCGAGCGGTACTAAAATAGGGGAATCCCTTACGGTATTTCTATCAGAGTATGGTAGTAAATTTTTAAGTCAAAAACATATTGTTGTAATTCTAAGTGATGGACTTGAAACGGGGAATGTTACTGTGCTCAGGGAGGCTGTTAGAACCATACGTAGAAAATGCAAGACCTTAATTTGGCTGAATCCATTGAAAGGTATGGAGGGTTATCAGCCCATTCAAAAAGGAATGGTAAATGTTATGCCGCATTTAGATGCCTTTGAATCGGCACACAACTTAGATAGTTTATTGAAATTAGAAAAATTATTGATGGATGTTTAACGAACTCGCATTACAAATAGAAAAACACCTGGCCTTAGGCGCCAACTTTGCAATTGCACAAATTGTGGATCGTATAGCTCCTTGTTCAGGTAAGGTTGGAGACAAAGCAATTATATTGGAAACCGGCGAGCTTATTGGTTGGGTCGGTGGTGGCTGCGTACGAGGTATCATTATCAAAGAAGCATTAGATGTTATTAAAAGCAAACGTTACCGCCGTGTGCGTATTTCGCCTGAAGGCGGCTCACGTTCAACAGCTACATTTAAAGAATATGTTATGTCATGTCAAAGTAAAGGAACATTAGAAGTTATGATAGAGCCAGTAATACCACAAGCAGAATTAATTGTAGTGGGTAAGAGTAACATTGCCCGTAAATTGGTGCAAATGGCTTCGACAGCCGATTTTAGAGTTAATGTGATGGCTACTGATGCTGACCTTAATATGTTTCCATCTGCCAATAGTGTTTCTAATACAGTAGATTTTAGTTCTTTTAAAAGTTTGACCAATACTTATATTATTATAACAACACAAGGAGAAGATGATGAACTTTCAGTAAAGAAGGCTTTGGAAACTTCAGTGAATTATGTAGGCTTTGTGGCTAGTGCTAAAAAGGCAGAAGATATTAAAGCGTATTTGACCAATGCAGGTGTTTCCGATGCACGTATCTCAGAATTACGCAGCCCAGTAGGTTTGGATATTAATGCGAAACTTGCTAGTGAAGTGGCTATAAGCATATTAGCTGAGGTGATTGACGATTTTCGTAAAAAAAAAACCAGTAATAGTTCTTGTTGTGGTGGCTCTGAAAGCACTAAAACCGAGGCAGATGTAACTGATAAATTTAATGAAGAGTATTATATAAACCCTGTTTGTAATGTACCAGTGTCGAAGAAAAACCCAAAACATATTGTAGAATATGCAGGTGAGAAGGTATATTTCTGTTGTGATGGTTGTAAGGTTAGTTTTGATAATGAACCCGGTAAGTATATAAAAGTATAGTTGTAAAGTCTAAGCCATTTTTAAAATCCAAAATGAGACTTATGTTTTGGGTGAATAAAAGAGAATAATATCTGGTTTATATGAATTAAATATTCTTATACATTCCAATTTTAGGTTGAACGGATGTATTCTAACAAAATTAAATACCTTGTTGTCAAATTACATTCAAAAATGAATACAACGAATTTATTATCCGTTATTTTTTTCTTTGTTTTTTCCTTAGGCTTTTGTCAAGAAAAAGCAAAGGAAAAAGAACCTACTACACCAGATTTCAAATCCTATTTTGAAAAATTGGAGAAGTCAAATCTTGCCCAAGAGTATAGGGGAATAGAAACTGATGCTGGAAGGGAAACCAATCTATTTTCTATTAAACCAACAGGTATTTCAACTGAATCAATACAGAAAGCAGCTAAAACTTTTTTAAGATCTTTGAATCCTGAACAGGAAAATCGTACAACTTTTCCTATTGAAGATAAAGAATGGCGAATGTGGAGTAATGTTGATAATGGAATCTATAAGCGTCAAGGTGTGAGTATAAAGGAGATGGATGAAAATCAACGTAAGCTGGCATTTGATTTAATGCAAGTATCCTTAAGCCTTAAGGGATTGAAATTAAGTAAGGATATCATGAAAACAGATCAGACCTTACGTGAATATAATAATAACGATCCGGCATATGACGAGGAATTGTACTACTTCACAATCTTGGGAGAGCCTTCTGAGACTGAACCATGGGGTTGGCAAATAGATGGTCATCATTTGGTCATCAACTACTTTTTATTAGGAGATTTGGTGGTTATGTCCCCTGTGTTTATGGGAGGAGAACCAATAATAACAACAACGGGAAAATATAAAGGGAATACATTATTACAAGATGAGCAGAATTTAGGTTTGGCATTTATGCAAACACTAAATAAAGAACAACGGGATAAGGCTACCCTCAATCCAAACAAGGCTCATAATGACTTAAAAGCGTCAGCAAGTAAGGATAATATTACCTTAAATTACTCAGGAATTGCCTATTCAGAACTTACGGGAGAACAACAGGAAGCCTTTTTGCATTTGGCAGAGCAATATATTAATAATTTAAAAGAGGGTCATAGCCAGGTAAAAATGGAAGAAATTAAATCTCATCTAGATGCTACCTGGTTCGCTTGGGTGGGAAACATTACAGCGGATGCCGTATTTTATTATCGTATTCATAGCCCTGTTATACTCATTGAATTCGACCATCAAGGGATAGTAGGTATGCCTAAAAATGGAGATGATGGACCTTCTAGACAACATATTCATACTATGGTGCGAACCCCAAATGGGAATGATTATGGTAAAGATTTGTTACGTCAGCATAAAGAAATTCATCATCATGAAAACTAAAATTTAAAGCATATGAATCCGACATTAAAGAATGTTTTGGCAGTAATCGCCGGAATAATTATAGGTAGTATTGTAAACATGGGAATTATAATGTTTAGTGGATCCATCATACCACCACCTGAAGGGGGTGATATCACCACTTTGGAAGGTTTGAAAGCTACCATGCATTTATTTGAACCTAAACATTTTATATTTCCGTTTTTGGCTCATGCCTTAGGTACCTTAGTTGGGGCATATGTAGCTGCCAAAATAGCTGCTACGAGAAAGCAGCTTATGGCCTTGTTAATTGGTGTGTTTTTCTTAATAGGTGGAGCAATAAATATATCAATGTTAGATGGCCCTATGTGGTTCAATGCCTTAGACCTACTAATGGCATATATTCCAATGGCCTATTTAGGGTGGATGTTGGCTAAAAAATAAACTTTAATAACATAGCTAATCCCACTTTATAAGTAATGATTTGTCACTTATAAAGTGGGATTAATAATATCATTTGAACAATACTATTGTCTCTGTTATTTCTCCGAAGGATTTAAAATTTGAGTTTTTACAGCTACAGAATCAATTTTGGATTTAGAATAAAATAAAGGGAAGTATTGGTCATTTGCCCAAGGTTCAAATAGATTACTGTAAAATTGACTGTCTGGATTTCCAGATTGCCCAGGACCATTGGTGGCTACCGAGGCATCCCAATCACCAGTGTTGATTATTACTCTAAAAGAGGCACCGCTGCTTTGTCTTGAGTTTCCACCAGTGGATCCTACAGTTTGGCCGTTTCCTCCCCTTGGTAAAGGGCCAAGATCTAAATTATTTTTGGTAGTTTCATTAACAACACTACCTAAAGCATGCTCCATGTACGTATGCTTGTTATTTACTTGACCATATTGCCAATGGTTCATATCTGAACCTAATCTTGTTTCTAAATTGGTTATGGCAGCTTTGAATGCTTCAGCTAAAAATTTATTTCTACCCATTTTTGGGTTTGCTCCGAATTTCTTATCTGGTTTAATCAGCCAATCTAGTACTCGCTTTAATTGTAAATCAGGGACAATACCTTTACCGGCTTTGGGTACAAACATATCGTAGGCCTTCTGTATTATTTGATCTTCCCATGCAACGTATATGGCAGCAGGTATAGAATTGGCCACTAATTTATAATTCCATTGATTCAATTTGTCTTTTGCCTCCAAAACTTTACCCTCAAAACTAATTTGTTCTAATAACGGAACTAGCTCACGTGCAGGAATAGAAAGATAATCTGTCTGAAGAGCCATCATATCATTCATTGTCAATTTATTACTTGATTCTAGCACTTCCTTAATGCGCTCACCACGATAGGGGTCAGCCCAAGAATATCCTATAGCATCCCAATGGGTATAATCGTTTGGAGTAACGTTTTGGTTAGCTGTAGCTATGAAACCTTCTTTAGGATTTACACTGTGGGGTTTTTCTATAATAGGTAAATACCCATCCCATTCATATCGACCATCCCCAGGTACTGGAACAAGACCACTAAAATTTCTACGAATAGGGGCAATGCCTACAGCTTGCCATCCTATTGTTCCTTCTTTATCTGCCCAAATCATATTTTCTCCTGGAATGTGACTATAATTACACGCTTCTCTAAATTCTTCCCAATTTTTAGCTTGGTTCATTCTTAGCGATGCTAAATAAGGTGATCCACCAGGTTCAAGCCAAGCACAGCGAACGGCATAAGCAACATTATGCTCTTTGTCCTTATAGGTTACCGGGCCATGAAGGGTATAGGATAAATCTACGATACTATCTTTTTGACCTTTTATTTTTATATTTTCAGAAATATGGGTCATGTCTACCCATTGATCCTTATACCTATATTGATTTTGATTCTCAGGATTTAATTCATACACCAATAAATCTTCCCCATCAGTTTCAAATACTGTTAAGCCCCAAGCACCATATTCGTTATGACCTATGGAAATACCAGGAATTTCAGGTTCTCCACCTCCTATAACATTCCATCCAGGAGCAACTAGGTGAGTCATGTATCGTAATGATGGTATTGCAATAGTTCTGTGTGGGTCATTAGCCATATACGTATGACCATCTTCCATTTGCGAACCGTCTACCACCCAATTATTACTTCCTATACCTAAGGAATCAGATTTAACACTTATAAGAGACATTATCGCTTTCTCTTCACTCGTATTTCGAAATGATGGTATAATATCTTCTTTTTTAAACTTAACGGTTTTACGATAGGCATTATATAGTTCTAGAATGTCATTACTTAATAAACTTGTATTTATAACGGGGTCAATTTCTATATTGGGTTCTTTTGGATGTAACCAGAATAGTTCTTTAGTTTTATTAACGCCTAACTTTGCGACCGTACGTCCTATCTGTAGTTCTTCTCCAATATTACCTAAAAGCCCTTGATGTCTTGAAATCACCACTTCTGGTGTCCATTTCTGAGGTTTAATATCTAAAATTTGAAATTCTATAGGTAATAATTCTGGCGTTTTTAAAATGTTTTCTATGTACGCATTTACCCCATCAGTATAGGCGTTTATTATTTCAACACCATCTTTATGATAATGATTCATTTCGGTGTTCATATCGCCTCTAAATTTAAATAGACGAGTACCGATATCTCTTTTTAGTTCACGTTCTCCTAATATTTCAGCTACTGTTCCAGTAGCTTGCCTGCGCCAAATTTCGAATTGAAAAAGCCGGTCTGCCGCAGCGGCATAACCTTGAGCATAAAAAAGATCATGTTGATTTTTCGCATAGATATGGTTAATACCCCATTGATCTCTAACCATCTCAACAGGTTCTTGTAGTTCGGCTAACAGCAACATATCAGAATTGGTGGACTTTGATTTTTTACATGAAAAAGCAAGGACCAATACAAAAAGAATAAAAATGTTTTTCATAAGATTATTGGTTTGTTGGTTATAAATAAATAAAGGGTATGTAAAAAGCCCAATTATTGATTGTATCCAAATAAAAGTTCAATTGTAATATATGGAACCTTATGATTATTTGAATTTATCAGACTTTTTATATACCCTCTTAGTTTAAATACTCAGAATTTAATTAAAGTAAATATGTAATTTTAAGGCCGATGGGTATCAGCTTAAAATTACAGTTTTATTTTATTCTCCTTCGTATTTACCCAAATATCGTTTCCAAAGTTCGGTTTGGTGTGTTTCAAGTGAAACTGATCTACCGTCGATAAAAGCATGTGTTAGCTGATTGCCTGCCATATCCAAGGCATCACCTTCTGATATAAACAAAGTTGCGCTTTTACCATTCTCTAAAGTTCCATATAGGTCATCTATACCTAATATTTTGGCAGTATTCCCTGTTAAAAGCTGCACAGCTACTTCTTTATCCAAACCCTGTTGTACAACTTGCCCAGCATAAAAAGGTAAGTTTCTAGTCTGGAAATTTTCTGCATCCGAATTCTGAATAGCTACCATTAATCCAGCATCTACCAATAATTTAGGGAGCTTATAAGGCAAGTCATAGTCATCATCATCGTAAACAGGTAAATTATGTGTGTATTGCACTAAAACAGGTATGTTATTACTTTTTAGAAACTCAGGAATTTTAAAGGCATGATACCCACCTACTAAAACTATTTCTTTTGCTCCATTAGCTTTTAAAGTGTTAATCGCATCTATGATTTCCTTCTCGCCATCGGCGTGCACATATAGTTTTTGAGTACCATCAAAAATACCTTTCATTGCTGCAAAAGCAGGGTTCATTTCTTTAGAAGTGGATTTGCCATACGCAGCTGCATTTTTGAAAAAAGTAACTACTGCTTGTGTTTGTTCGCCGTAGTCTTTATTGGGTTGGTACCCTCTTTCTTCACCAGCCCACCAACGACCTTGTCTAAAAGTATTTGGCCAGTTTAAATGTACGCCGTCGTCTACTTTAATAGCTGCGTCTTCCCAGTTCCATGCATCAAATTGTACAATTGATGAGGTACCAGATATTCTTCCGCCAGTAGGCGCAATCTGCGCAATTAAAACTCCATTTGGCCTCATACTTTCTACTACCTTCGATTCTGCATTATAAGCGATTAAGCTTCTTACATGTGGAATAAAGTCTCCAAGTTCATCTTCATCTTTTGTTGCTCTTACAGCATCAATTTCAACTAAACCTAATGTTTTTGCAGGAGCTATAAACCCTGGATAAACATGTTTGCCAGTGGCATCGATTACTTTTCCTTTTCGGGAGATTTTCATTTTAGAATCCCCAACAAAAGTAAGTTTACCATCTTCGAACATGATTAGGGAACTTTCAATTACCTCTCCATTTCCTAAATGAGCTGTTGCACCTTCAATGGTGATGGCTTCAGTTTGTTTTGGGGCAGGTGTTTGTTGCGCCATGGTTTGTAAGACCAAACCAAAGACAATTAATAGGGTTATATATTTTTTCATTTCTGTAATTTTAGTTTTTGTGATGTTTAGCATATGTTGAAAAATTAAAGACTTTCACAGGTGAAATCTCTTTTAACACTTTGCTTAGGGCCTTGCGTTTTTTTACCACCGCTTTTTTCTTTAAGCATCATAGTTACCAACTCATTGCGCTCTTTTTTAATCTTTTCACGGTTTTGTTTATCCGTTTCTAAATCAAAATATGTTGTCCCTTCTATCATCGTTCTTTCTGCTTTAGAATAAACCGATAATGGACTACCAGACCATAAAACCACATCTGCATCTTTACCTTCTTTAATACTGCCTACACGATTATCTATATGTAATAGCTTAGCAGGGTTGATGGTTACCATTTTCCAGGCTTCCAATTCTGTCATACCGCCATACTTTATCGTTTTAGCAGCTTCTTGATTTAACCTTCTAATCATTTCTCGGTCATCGCTATTTATAGCGGTTACAACGCCTTGCTTTTGCATTATGGCAGCATTGTATGGTATAGCATCATTTACTTCATATTTATAAGCCCACCAATCACTAAATGTGCCTGCACCTACACCATGCTCTGCCATTTTATCGGCAACCTTATAACCTTCAAGAATATGGGTAAACGTATTAATTCTAAATCCGAAATGTTCTGCAACCTTCATCATCATATTTATTTCGCTCTGAACGTAAGAGTGACATGATATATAACGTTCGCCATTTAGTATTTCAGCCAATACTTCCATTTCCTCATCATAACGATATGGCTCTCCGTTTTTCTTTTTGGTGTCATATTCCTTGGCTCTTTGAAAGTAGTTCATGTAAAGTTGCTCTACACCCATTCGTGTTTGTGGAAAACGGGAGTAACTACCCCAGTTACTTTGTTTTACATTTTCACCTAGTGCAAATTTTATAAACTTAGGTGAGTTGTCATAGATTAAACCATTGGCCTCTTCACCCCATTTTAATTTTAGAATTGCAGATCGACCGCCAATTGGGTTAGCCGAGCCATGCAATAATTGAAGAGATGTTACTCCGCCAGCAAGGGAATGATAAATACCCATATGTTCAGGGTCAACTACATCTTCCATTTTTACTTCAGCAGTGCTATTATGACCAGATTCGTTTACTGCTAAAGCAGCTATATGACTGTGCTCATCAATAATACCAGCAGTTAAATGCTTACCTGTAGCATCTACCACTTTAGCACTTCCACCACTTAAATTTGTACCTATCTTAGCTATTTTTCCATTTTTGATGAGTACATCTGTATTCTTTAAAATACCGGTTTCTTCACTTGTCCATACCGTAGCATTTTTAAACAAAACTGTTTCTGATTTTGGTTTTGTAGCAAAACCATACCCTACATTCGGGTACATTACAGGCATTACTTTAGGCGCGTCTTTAGCTTTATCATCTTTATCTTCTTTTTCTTCAAAAGCTTTAGATTTAGTGGCTGTGAATTGAGTTTCTGTTCCGTTAGGTAAAACTAAAAGGCCAGATAAATTATCAGAAGTATTTGCAATGGCCCCCGTCATTCTATAGGTGTTCTCACCTTCATCAGTAGCGAATGAAATAGTTAGCCAATTGTTGTCATATGCTATTTTAGAAGTAAGTTTCATGGTATCTTGTTTTACCTCTACTGCCGGTTTTGAAACTTCACCGGTTATTGACATAGCGTACGTTTTACCTTGTACGTTTAAATTGTAATCGCCACGAATATCTTTTGTATCCATAGAACTTATTACACTTTTAGAACCTTGTACCCAGTTTTCGAACAACGTAGTTGAACTGTCAAATATATCACCTGAGGTTATTAAGAAGTTCGCGTAAGCACCAGTTTTTAAAGAACCAATTTGATTAGATTTTCCTAAAATCTGAGCCGGTACGGTAGTTAATGCTTCTAAGGCTTTAGTTTTAGGTAGTCCGTATTCAATCGCTTTCATTAATTTTTCCTTGAAATTTGAAGGAGATTTTAAATCATAGGTAGTTAGTGAAAACTGAATGCCGTTTTCTGCCAATACTTTTGGGTTGGTAGGTGCCTGATTCCAGAACCGCATATCTTGCAGTGAAACATAACCAACAGCATAAGGGTCAGAAACGTCATAAGCATCAGGAAAATTAATTGGAATTATAAACTTGGCATTGGTTGCTTTAATCTCTTCGATTCTTTCAAACTCATTACCACCACCTAAAATAGTATATTGAATTCCATTAGCATCTCCAATTTTATCGGCACGCAAATCATTTCCTTTGTCTTTGGCTTCAAAAATTTGAACTAAACTTTTATTAGCATTTAATGCTTCTAAGGATAGGTCGGTGGTTGTCGAATTACCTTTTGAGTACCAATCGGCATCGCTATACATTTGTCTTAACAATGCTAAGGAGCCCATTAATGAGCTAGGATATGACTGGCCTTTAGCAATACTCTTGTCTAAAGAAAAATACTGAGCAGACTTATTGTCTAGAATGCGATTAGCGTCTGTGCCCTCACCATTTAGAGCAATTAAGACTCCGGTTCCTCTTGCAATACCATCTTGTATATGAGAATTTACGACACCAAAACCAGCTTCACGTAAAATCTTGGCCTCTTTATCATCATATTTAAACCTGGCAATTGCTTTATTTTCTGGCATAATATGGTCGTTCCAATAATAGCCATCTCTAGAAGGGGCGTATTCTGCAGATCGCCCACTACCTGGTTTCTTTTTAGGTTGTTCAACTCCAAATTTTGAATAGATATCAATAAAAGATGGATATATTGACTTTCCTTTTAGGTCAATAACTATCGAATTTTTTGGTATGCTCACAGTACTAGAAGCACTTACGATTTTACCATGTTGAATTAATAATGTTCCCTTTTCTATGATTTGTGTTGGAGTTACATAAATTTTAGCGTTTGTAAAAGCCGTGTAGTTATTATTGTTAGCTTTTACCCCTGCATTTTCGGGGAAATACTCTTGTGCAGTTAAAATAGTACTACACCAAAGTAGGCATAGTGCAAAAATTAGTTTCTTCATTATGTTTGGTTTGAATTAGTGTTTTAAAAATACTTGGATTTACCAGTATGTGCGGTCTATTTCACTTTTGTTTAACAGTTGAAAGTTTATTAATTGATAATATACATTCTAATCTTAAAATATTATTGGAAAGATTGTTATTACCTTATTTTATTAAGGAAAGTTTAAACTAATTATAGTGGGTGTTGCTTGTGGTAGGCGACCAAAAGTGATACTACAGCATTGTAACTTCTTATACCTTCGGTTTGATTATTTGCCTTTAGGAAAGAATTGAATATTGACTTAAAAACTGGTTCCATCGGATTTTCGTAAGAATTCCAAAAATCGGCCATTTCTTGAAAGTTGTTCTTTACGCCAGGGTTTAATGTTGAGAGTAATTGGTTGAATTCTTCTTTATCTGCACTTCTTATATCACTTAAGCAATACCCTAAAGCATATGCATAGGCAGCATATTGAAAATAAATATCATTATTATTGGCAGTCACCAAGTAGCCAATAAAGTTTGTTTCGTTCTCTGCAGAATAGCCCAATTGATGACCAATTTCATGACCAACTACTACTGGAAATCTAAAATTTGGAAGTAAACCGTTTACTTGAGCCTCATTAGTAAAAGGGTTCAAATAACCAGCGTAACCCATATAGGTTAGTCCTTTGCTAAACAATGATGTTTTTGCACTAGGGGTAGTGTATGTTAAAAATGGGTGTATGGCTTTAAGTTTATCATATCCAATAATAGTCTTGTTAAAAATTTGCTCTTGACTATACGGTATAGATACGGCCAAACTGGAATCTTTAGTAATATTTAATTGTGCTTCGTTAGTTTTTTGAATTAATTGCTTACTGAAATTTAGAAGTTCATTATAGTCTCTAGTTTCTGTTAACGCCAATTTATCAGCTAATGGCTCTCTATAATAGTTCATGCCCCACATAAAATGAAAGGTGAAGTAAGCGACAGAAAGTATCATTAATACGTTTCGAGCAAAAGATAATTTATTTTTCCAGATAGATTTTCTATTTCTATATAGATAAGCAAGAGCAAGCAGTATTAAGGCGAAATAGATAAGGTCACCGATAGAAAAAGGAATCCAACCAAACAATATTCTAAAAAATCTAGAGATAAACGGATAAAACCCTGTGCTA
>TARA_R110002074_G_scaffold123749_2_pt1 | contig 26483 bp, 21 predicted proteins | sample TARA_R110002074 | Tara Oceans TARA_R110002074 (sample SAMEA4397215) | marine metagenome | biome: Polar Biome; feature: [MIX] marine epipelagic wind mixed layer (ENVO:01000061); material: water (ENVO:00002006), including particulate matter (ENVO:01000060) such as... | depth 10-100 m | reverse complement strand
CTTTTTTGTTTAAGCTATTTTTGAAGTTATTAGTATGATTTTTTTATGATTGATATCAGTTGTAAAAAACATATAAATATCACCTCCATCTTTGATTCCTGATTTTTTTCTTATTTGTTGAACTGTCTCAGGGAAATTTCGAATAGTTATGTTGGCCTTAGTAATGGCTATTTTTTTAAGCTCCTTTTTATTATACTGAATTATCTTTTCTATCTTAAAAACTCGTCCAGGAAAATCAATAAGCGATTCACTAGTATATAAATGCGAATGTTTATGAAATTTAGAAACCTGTAATTGCTTTGATATTTGATTAAAAGCTCCAGCTTTTAAAATAGCAGCATTTGGCTCGTACAAATAGGTGAGTGGTAAGCTATATTTAGATTCGGTTTTCTTTTCTTCTTCCAAATTAAATTTAAAATAGTCTTTGTCTTTTTTTATAAGATTTACAGTTTCTATAGTAATACTTCCTTTAAAACCAACTTCCAAAACCCAGAGCAATTCTTTAACTTCATTATTAACAGCAACAACATGAATGTTCTTTACGCATTTTAATTCATTAATACCAAGAGATATATCTAACAATGGCGATGTTTTAATCATGATATTTTTAGAGTGCTTAAAAAGCACATCTAAATGTTCTGGAACATTTGGTAAACAATCCTTTAAAAAGAACACTTTTCCTTTACTGTCGTGTCGTCTTGAAGGGTCAATATATATCCAATCATAGGTTTGAGATGAATTTTTTAAATATTCAACACCATCCGTTTGAATAGTATCAATATTTTGAACATTTAATTGATTAAAATTATGCTTAACAATTTCTGAGAGCGTTTCATTTATCTCGCAATGCTTTACTGTTTTAAACTGCCTAGAAAAGTAAAAACAATCAACACCAAAACCACCTGTTAAATCAATAATAGAATCACCTTCTAATAATTCCGATTTATATTTTGCTGTAGTTTCGGAAGACGTTTGCTCAATATTTAGTTTGTTTGGGAAGTAAATATTTTTAGTAGAAAACCAAGTAGAGAGTTTAGTTTTACTTCTTTTTTTAGCTTCAATTTGTTCGATAATTGATTTAGTGTCCACTTCTGAAAATGCGATTCCTTTTAGTAATAAAGAATTGACATTAGAATCTAAATTTAAATTTATAAATTCTTGAATTTTAGTATTTAAGATAGCTTTATTCAAAATAAAACTTAAAGGTCTTTAGTGAGTTTTTTTACAATCTTATTTTCAGATAAAAATGCTTTTAGAATAACTTTTAGAGCAGTATAAGCAGGCACAGCAATTATTAAACCAATAACACCAAACAAAATGCCTGTAATTAAGATAACCAAGAAAATTTCAAGAGGATGCGATTTTACACTTTTTGAGAAAATGATAGGCTGACTTCCAAAATTGTCAACCAATTGACCAATCATAAAAACTATAAATACCCAGAATGTTTTAGGCAAAATAACATTACTAAATGATTCTCCAAGGTTGCTTGTCATAGTTAGAGTAAGCATTAAAAACATTCCTACTAATGGACCAACGTATGGAATTAAGTTTAAAAGCGCACATAAAAAAGCAATCACAATAGCATTTTCAACACCAATAATAAGTAACCCAATGGTATAAATAATGAATAGAATTAGTATTTGAAATATAAGACCCACAAAGTATCTAGAAAGTAAATCTTTGATTTTTGTAGAGGATGTTTTCCATCGAGATTCTTTATTATCTGGTATAAATGTTAAAATTCCATTTTCAAATAACCTACTGTCTTTTAAAAAGAAAAATGATATAAATAATACTGAAAATAATCCAATACTAAAGCTGCCTAAACCACTAATTACCGAGTTTAAAAAATTGGGTATTAATGAAAAATCTATTTTAGAAAGTAAGTTAGATTCTTTTAAAGATTGCTCTACATCTATTTGATGTAAATCAAAGTACGTTATAATTTCGCTATATAGATTTTCAATGTTTGTTTGAAGTTCTTCAATATTTAATAAGGATAAATTTTGTCCTTGTTTTATAACTAATGGAATGAATAGACCAACTAAACCAATAAATATTCCTAATAAAAGTACCATGGCTACAATAACTGCAATGGTGTTTTTAAATTTTAATCTGCGTTCTAAGAATAAAACAATAGGTCTGCCAATTAAAGAAATTACTGCAGCTATGGCTACATAGCCAATTACAGATTGTATTTGGTATAAAAAGAAAAGCAATAAAGCGATGCCCAATATGATACCAATAGCTTTTAAAATACCGTTAGAGATGGCGTTAGAATTCATAAAGTAAATATAGGAATTGTTTATAAAAGCTGTTTAGTTATTTCATATAATGCAATATTGGTGGCTTGTACTACGTTCATACTACTATTTTGCCCAAACATTTCAATATGAATGATAGCATCCGAGAGATTTAAAATATGTTCTGAAACACCAAAATTTTCATCACCAATAATTAATGCGATTGGTTTTTCTGTTGAAAATTGAAAACTGTGAATGGCGCGACTTACGTTTGTTATTTCTAATGAAATGATTTGATAGTTTTTGTTTTTTAAATCTTCAACTACTTTTGAAGCATCATTTTTAATTTCATAACGCACTACTTTTTCTGTAGCTCTCGAGGTTTTTGCCATTTTTCGACCTAACAAAATATTATCACCACAAAGAAAAAGTTTTTCAATTCCAAAAGCATCAGCGATTCGAAATAAGCTTCCAATGTTTGGTGCATTGGTAACATTATCACAAATTAAAGTGATTGGAAAGGTATGTTTTTTGAAGTTGGTATTGTAATGGGTGAGTTGCAATTGATTTACGATTTTTGACTTATGATTTACGAATTACAATCGAAAATTGTAAATCGTAATTCTGAAATTAATTTAGTTTTCAAAAGCATATTTCACAATATTAGCACCCATTTTAAGCGCTTTTTCTCTAACATCAGCAGGGTCGTTATGGACTTCGGCATCTTCCCATCCATCTCCTAAATCACTTTCGTAAGTGAATAATAATATGAGTCTGTTTTCCTGAAAAAGCCCATATGCTTGAGGACGTTTTCCATCATGTTCATGTATTTTTGGTAAACCGTTTGGGAATTTATATTCAATATTAAAAATAGCATGATTTTTAGGTAATTCAACTAAATCTTTATCTGGAAATACTTTTTTAAGTTCTTTTGTTATATAAGGTTCCATACCATAGTTGTCGTCAATATGTAAAAACCCACCAGAAATTAGATAATTACGTAAGTTTTCGGCATCGGTTTCGCTAAAAAACACATTGCCATGACCAGTCATGTGCAGAAATGGAAACTGAAAGATATCAGAGCTACCAACTTCAACCGTTTGAGGTTTAGGATTTATTTTAGTGTTGATGTTCTCATTGCAAAATTTAATAAGATTTGGCAGAGCAGTAGGGTTGCCATACCAATCACCACCACCTTTGTATTTTAAAATGGCTAAATCCTGTGTGTAAGAGAATATAGAAAATAGACAAAAGAATAAAGAGATAATTAATTTCATTAAATAAATTATTGCCCATTATGGGCTTCGTTTGTAAAGGCTACTGAATGACAGGCCACTATAGCGGCAGTTTCAGTGCGTAATCTTGTTTCTCCCAAAGTTACAGGAATAAAATTATTTTTAAGTGCTTCTGTTATTTCTTTAACAGAAAAATCACCTTCTGGTCCAATTAAAATAGTAATATCTGTTTTTGGGTTTAGTTGTTGCTTTAAAGATTTTCTGTCGGTTTCTTCACAATGCGCAATAAAAAGATCACTTTCAAAATCTTGATTTATAAAGTCTTGAAAGGAAATCGCGTTATTCAGTTTTGGTAAATAGCAATTTAATGATTGTTTCATAGACGATTGTAAAATACGCCCAAAACGTTCCGGTTTAATCAGTTTTCGTTCACTATGATCGCAAATAATTGGGGTGATGCTGTCTATCCCAATTTCGGTAGCTTTTTCTAAAAACCATTCGTAGCGGTCGTTCATTTTTGTTGGAGCAACGGCCAGATGCAATTTATAGCCTCGCTTTGGTTGAAGTTCTTTTGAAATAATTTTAGCAACACATTTATTGATATTTGGCACAGAAATTTCAGCAGTAAACAACCAACCTTCACCATTTGTAATATGCAACGTGTCACCAATGTTTTTGCGTAATACTTTAACAATATGTTTACTTTCTTCTCTTTCAAAAGTAAATTGTGTCGTATTTTCGTTTATATCTGGACTATAGAAAAGTTGCATTATTCTTTGGTTTCAACAATTTTTAAAACTTCAATTTCTGAAATATCTTTTGGTTCATGAGTTTTTAAAACCACATAGTACCAATTTTTAGAAGGAATGTCAATAGTGAAAACCGCATTCAATTCATGATTTTCGTTAACAACTTCATTTTCAAAAACGGAATGCATATCACTTTTTAGGAACCAACCTAAATCACCACCTTTATTAGCATTTTCATCCATAGAATACTGTTTTGCTAAAAAGTCAAATGGAGCACCTTCATGATATTGAGCTATTATTTTATCTCTGAGTTTATCAATTTCCTTAGCGCCGTATTTAGTCCCATCTAAATAGATGTAAGCTACTCTATAGTACGTGTTTTTAGTTTTTTTAATAACTTTATAAAACGTTTTTTCAAACTCGTTTTCATTAACTCTTGTTTCTCCAATACTTAGCGTAAAGAGTTCTTTTGCTAAAATAGTTTTGTGCTTTTCTTCATTAAAAGTAATTAATTTATTATTTTTTGAGTTTTTAGCTTCTAAATAGCCTTCAACTTGCTCTGGTGTTTCAAGAATTTGAAGTTCCTCTTTTGTTGAAGTTTGAGCCGTAAAAATTGATGTTGTGCCAATAAAAAATAGAATAAGTAAGTTTTTAAACATATTGTAGGTTTTAAATTCAATTTCAAATTTAAGTGTATTGATAAAACCTGAGGGTATTGTAAAAATAAGTTTTTAAGAATGTGTTGTTTATAACTTTGAATCTAGAAAATATTAGTGGCTACCTAAATCTTCAACCGAGCCGAAGCCACAACATCCTGTTCAGCAAAATCACCTTCTAAGAACTTTAAATAACCAACAATAGCAATCATAGCAGCATTATCGGTGGTAAATTCAAATTTCGGGATGTAAGTTTTCCAACCAAATTTTTGTTCTCCATCTTTTAAAGCTTGTCGTATTCCAGAATTAGCAGAAACGCCACCACCAATAGCAATATGTTGTATTCCAGTTTGCTTTGTTGCAAGTTTTAATTTGTCAATCAAAATACCAATAATAGTATATTGAATAGAGGCACAAATGTCATTTAAGTTCTCTTGAATGAAATTAGGATTAGCTTTAACTTCTCGCTGAACAAAATAAAGCACCGCAGTTTTAAATCCAGAAAAGCTAAAGTTTAAACCATCAACTTTTGGTTTTGTAAATTGAAATGCCTTTGGATTTCCCAATGCTGCGCGTTTGTCAATTTCTGGTCCAGCCGGATACCCCAAACCTAAAATTTTTCCACTCTTATCGAAAGCTTCACCAACGGCATCATCAATAGTTTCTCCAATTACAGTCATGTCAAAATAGTTATCTACTCTAACAATTTGCGTATGCCCACCAGAAATGGTCATAGCTAAAAACGGAAAGGGTGGTTTTTCAAAACCATCTTCATCAATAAAATGTGCCAAAATATGCCCTTGCATGTGGTTCACATCAATTAAAGGAATCTTTAAACCATAGGCCAAAGATTTTGCAAATGATGTTCCTACCAGTAAACTCCCCATTAATCCGGGACCTTTGGTAAAGGCTATCGCATTTAATTGTGCTTTACTAATACCTGCTATTTTTATGGCTTGATGCACCACAGGAACAATATTTTGCTGATGCGCCCTAGAGGCTAATTCTGGTACAACACCACCATATTCAGCATGTATTTTTTGGCTTGCAACAACATTGCTTAAAATGCGTCCGTTGTGCATTACAGAAGCCGCTGTATCATCGCAAGACGACTCAATTCCAAGAATGTAAATATTTTGTGAAGACATTAATAAATTTTAGGCACAATAATTGTTAATTTTGAAAAAGAATAGACATCTCAATCGTTACTTTTACGCGTAACTACAAAAGTAGTTTATTCTTAATAAAGTTATAACTTTAAGGGCATCAAAAAATTTCTAAAAATACTATCAAAAATAGCAGGTATTCTGTTATTGTTATTCATCATATTGGTGTTAATGCTGTCTATTCCTGCTGTTCAGACAAGTCTAGGTAAACGTTTAACAAAAATGTTGAATGAAGACTTTAAAACCAATATTAACATTGATCGAGTTAGTTTGCAATTTAATGGCGATGTAGAAATTAAAAATATTTGCATTGAAGATTACAAAAAAGATACGCTTATAAGCATTAAAGAACTTAATACGTCTATTTTAAATTTCAGAAATTTATATAAAGGAAATTTAGAATTTGGTGATATTGATATTGAAAAACTCATATTTAATATCAAAACCTATGAAGGTTCCTCTGAAACAAATCTTGATATTTTTGTAAATAGATTTGAAGATGATAACCCAAGAACTGGGAAAAGCAGTTTTTTATTATCCTCAAGTGATGTTTCTATTTATGATGGGGTTTTTTCGCTATCAGATGAAAATCGAGAAACCATAAATGTGCTTCATTTTGATGATTTAAATATTAATGCTACCAACTTTCTTATAAACGGTAGCGATGTAAGTGCTAGAATAAACACCCTGTCATTTAAAGATAGTAGAGGGTTGGTTATGAAAAATATGATGACCAACTTTGCATATACCTTGCAAGACATGACATTCGCTAATCTCCAAATAAAAACTCCTGGTTCTGTTTTAAAAGGTGATTTAAAATTTTCTTATGAACGAGAAGATTTACAATATTTTGTTGATAAGGTACAAGTAGCTGCGAGTTTTAAAGACTCAAGCGTTTTATTAGATGAGCTCAATACATTTTATAATGAATTTGGAGTTAATCAACACGCAAAATTTAGTGCAGACTTATCTGGCACTTTAAACGATTTGCACACAAGTAATTTAAAGTTAAATACAAACTACACTACAAGAGTTTCTGGTAATATCAATTTTAAAAACTTATTTAACAAAGAAGCTGATAATTTTTATATGAATGGACATTTCAGCAATCTATCTTCAACATATAAAGATTTAAAAGCATTATTGCCAAACGTTCTTGGGGAAGCCATACCAACAGCTTTTGATCGATTGGGTTATTTTACCATAGTTGGAAATTCTCAAGTAACATCTTCAAAAGTTATAGCAGATATTGAAATTGATACCGAGTTAGGTTTTGTTGATTCAAATTTAGAAATCACAAAAATCAATGATATTGATAATGCTGATTATAAAGGTAAAATAATTTTTAAGGAGTTTGATTTTGGTATATTTTTAAATGATCCAAACGTAGGAATCGGGTCTTTAGATTTTGATGTTAATGGAAAAGGGTTTATTGCTGAAAATGTAGATACTAAAGTAAAAGGAGATATTTTTCAATTGGTTTATAATAACTATAATTATCAAAATGTAAAAGTAGCAGGTAACGTAAAAAATAGAATTTTTGATGGAAACCTAAACGTGAATGATAAAAACCTTCAACTAAATTTTACAGGTTTAGTAGATTTTTCAGAAGCAGTAAGAAAATATGATTTTGAAGCTGTAGTTGATTATGCTAATCTAAACACGCTTAATTTTATAAAGAAAGATAGTATATCTATTTTTAAAAGTAAGGTTAAAATGAATATGAATAGTAGTAGTCTTGATGATGCTTTTGGTAAAATAGCATTCAGCAACACAATGTATAAAAACGAAAATGACACCTATTATTTTGAAAAGTTTGATGTGTCCTCTCACTTCGAAAAAGATATGCGTTTTGTAGAATTCAATTCTCCAGATATTATTCAAGGAGCATTTAAAGGGCGCTTCTTTATGAAGGATTTAAAAAAGTTGTTTGAGAATTCTATTGGACATATATATACAAATTATATCCCGCATGAAGTTGATAGCAACCAGAGTATAGACTTTAACTTTAGAATTTACAATAAAATTGTTGAAGTTATTTATCCTGAGATAGAACTTGCGAAAAACACCTTCATTAGAGGGCGAGTGGAAAGTGACGAGAAGAATTTTAAACTAACTTTTAAATCGCCTAAAATAAAATTCTTAGATAATTTCGCCAATAATATTGAATTACAAGTGGATAATAGTAACCCATTATTTAATACTTATATAGAAATTGATAGTTTGAACACTAAATATTATGATGTTTCAAAGTTTAATTTAATAAACGTTACTGTAAATGACACCTTATTTATGCGTTCTGAATTTAGTGGAGGAAAACGTAATAATGATGTTTTTAATTTAAGTTTTTATCATACCATAAATGATGAAAACGAATCGGTGGTTGGCTTCAAACAATCTGATGTTACCATAAAAAATAACAAGTGGTATATTAATGAAAACCAAGATAAGTTTCACAAAATATCCTTTGATAAGAAGCTTACAAAATTTAAAGTTGATAAGTTTAGGGTTAATCATAACAACGAAGAAATTAAACTGTCCGGGTTTGTTAAAGATTCTACACAAAAAGATATCAAGTTAAATTTCACAAACGTTGATTTAGCTAAAATAACACCAGATATAGATAGTTTATCCCTCGCAGGGAATGTTAATGGTAAATTAGATGTATTACAAAAAAACGGAAGCTATCTTCCAAATTCAACCATTGTTATTGACGATTTTATGGTTAATGATTTCTTGTTAGGCTCTTTTGATGCTACCATAACGGGGAATGAATCACTCACCAATTATAGTGTAGATGCTACCATTAAAAATGATATAACAAGATCCTTTGGCGCAAAAGGGAATATTTTTGTTTCAGGAAAGCAATCAACAATTGATGTAACACTTGATTTTAATGCGTTTAATTTGTTCCCGTTAAATCCACTATTGGATGGTGTTCTGTCAGATATTCGAGGTGAAGCTAATGGTAATGTTAAAGTCGTTGGAGATCTTAGAAAACCAGATATAAACGGGGATTTAATTCTCAAGAATGGAGGTTTAGGAATTCCCTATCTTAATGTGGATTATGATTTTAATACCAATGCTTCAGTAACCTTAAAAGACCAAAGTTTTATTTTTAATAACGTAAGATTAACGGATACAAAGTATAGTTCTAAAGGCTTATTAAATGGCACTCTAAGTCATGTCAATTTTTCAAATTGGAACTTAGGCTTAAATATTACAACACCTCGCTTATTAGTTTTAGATACAGAAGAATCTGAAGAGTCACTCTATTATGGTACAGGTTTTATAGGAGGAAGAGCAAGTATTTATGGGCCTACCGAGCAATTAGTTATAAGTGTTGTTGGAGAAACTAAACGAGGTACAGTATTTAAAATCCCTTTGAGTGATGCTGAATCGTTTGGTGATAATACATACATTCATTTTATAACAAAAGAAGAAAAAGAAGCCAGAAAGAAAGGAGTAGAAGTTGTCTTCGAGGAAATAAAAGGACTTGAACTTGCCTTTGATTTAGATGTTACTGAGGATGCTGAAGTTGAAATTATTATAGATAAAGATACAGGACATTCATTAAAAGGACGAGGAATAGGAGGTCTTTTAATTGAAATAAACACAAACAATAAATTTAATATGTGGGGAGATTTTGCGGTATTTGAAGGCGTTTATAATTTTGCTTATGGTGGCATAATCCAAAAGGAATTTATAGTGCAGCCTGGAGGTACCATTGCTTGGGAAGGCGATCCGCTTGACGCCATAATTAACATGCGTGCCATATATAAAACACAGGCTAATCCCTCACCTTTGTTAGATAATCCTATTAATAGAAGCATCCCTGTAGAATTAAACATTGCTATTACTGGAGATTTAGAACAGCCAAAACCTGAATTTAGTTTTGAATTCCCTAATGTAAATTCAACAATAAAATCAGAGCTTAATTACCGTTTAGAATCTAAAGATGAACGAGATACTCAAGCACTATTTTTAGTATCAACAGGTTCTTTTTCAAGTGGTCTTAATGCTTTAAACGCCTCAGGTACTATTGCTGAACGTCTTAATGGTATTATTAACGGTATTTTCACTTCTGATGATAGCAAAGTTAATGTAGGTTTAAATTATGAAGCAGGACAAAATAGACCGGATTATCAAACTGATGATCGGTTTGGGGTAACCTTACAAACCCAAATTAGCGACCGTGTTTTAATAAATGGTAAAGTTGGTGTGCCAGTTGGTGGAGCAACAGAAACTGTAATTGCTGGTGATGTTGAAATTGATTTTCTACTTAATGAAGAAGGAACACTTACTGCAAAAGTATTTAATAGGGAAAATAGTATTAGAAATTTTGGCGAAGCAATAGGTTATACTCAAGGTGTTGGTCTTTCATATAATGTAGATTTTGATACGTTTAAAGAACTTATTAGGAAGCTCTTTAAAAAATCTAAAAAAGTAGAAACAGCTACAGAAGAATCTACACAAAAAGAAGCCAAAAAATCTACTCCAGAATATATTTCATTCAAGTCTTCTTCAAAAAAATAGTAGCTTTTTTACACTGTTTTTCACACCATTAACTTTTTTTTATCAACTAAAACGTTATAGTTTTAAGAGTACTGGTAATTTACTGTAAATGCTATAGATATATGAGTTTTGTTTAGTAATTTTACCTTATTAAATATAGAAATTAATGTCGAAGGCGATAAAAAAAATAGCAGTTTTAACCTCTGGAGGTGATTCTCCAGGAATGAATGCAGCCATTCGTTCTGTAGTTAGAACATGTGCGTATCATAATATAGAATGCGTAGGTGTATACCGTGGATATGAAGGCTTGATAGAAGGCGATTTCAAACAAATGGATGCCCGAAGTGTAAGAGGAATAATAAATAAAGGAGGCACCATTTTAAAATCAGCACGATCTAAAGAATTTAGAACTAAAGAAGGAAGGCAAAAGGCTTTTGAGAAATTAGTACAAAATGAAATTGAAGGTTTAGTGGTTGTTGGTGGAGATGGATCGTTTACTGGAGCTATGATATTTAATGAGGAGTTTGGTTTTCCAGTTATGGGAATTCCAGGTACCATTGATAACGATATTGTCGGTACATCACATACACTTGGATTTGATACCGCTTTGAATACTGTGGTTGATGCTATTGATAAAATTCGAGATACAGCAAGTTCACATAACAGATTATTCTTTATTGAAGTTATGGGGCGCGATGTTGGTCATATAGCACTTAATGTTGGTATAGCAGGTGGAGCTGAAGAGATTTTAATACCAGAAGAAGATTTAGGTTTAGATAGATTGGTAGATTCATTAAATAAAAGTAGAACCTCTGGAAAAACATCTAGTATAGTTATTGTAGCTGAAGGCGATAAAATAGGAAAAAATATTTTTGAGCTTAAAGACTATGTTGACGAAAATATGGAAGGCTACGATGTAAGAGTATCAGTTCTTGGTCATATGCAACGAGGAGGAAGCCCTTCGTGTTTTGATCGTGTGCTGGCAAGTAGAATGGGCGTGAAAGCTGTAGAGTCTATGTTAGAAGGAAAAACAAACTTCATGGTAGGTTTGATAAGTGGTAATATGGAATTAACACCATTAGAAATGGCTATAAAAGGAAAAACAAAAATAAATTTAGAATTATTGCGTGTCTCAGATATCATGAGCATTTAACATTTATAAACAAGAATATGTCAAAATTAAAATTAGGAATTAACGGATTTGGTAGAATAGGTAGAATTGCTTTTAGAGTAGCAGCTTCAAGACCAGATATTGAAGTAGTAGGAATAAACGATTTGTTAGATGTAGATCATTTAGCTTATTTATTAAAGTTCGATTCTGTTCACGGGCAGTTTGATGGAACTATTTCAACCAACAACGGTAACTTAGTTGTTAACGGAAAAGAAATAAGAATTACTGCAGAGCGTAACCCTGAAGATTTAAAATGGGATGCCGTTGGAGCGGAGGTTGTTTTAGATTGTACAGGTATCTTTACAAGTATAGAAGGTGCTGGTAAGCACATTAAAGCTGGAGCTAAGAAGGTTGCTATTTCTGCACCATCTGCAGATGCGCCAATGTTTGTAATGGGAGTAAACCATAAAGCAATTACAGCTGCTGATACTATTGTATCTAACGCGTCTTGTACAACTAACTGTTTAGCACCATTAGCTAAAGTAATTAACGATAAATTTGGGATTGCAGAAGGTTTAATGACAACTGTTCATGCGGCTACTGCAACACAATTTACAGTTGATGGACCATCTAGAAAAGATTACAGATTAGGTCGTGCATCTTTAAATAACATTGTACCAGCTTCAACTGGAGCAGCTAAAGCTGTTGGGAAAGTAATTCCTGAATTAAACGGAAAATTAACAGGTATGGCTTTCAGAGTACCTACTGTTGATGTATCTGTTGTAGATTTAACGTGTCGTTTAGAAAAAAGTGCCTCTTGGGATGAAGTTAAAGCGGCCTTAAAGGATGCTTCTGAAAATGAATTAAAAGGTGTTTTAGGCTATACTGAAGAAGGTGTAGTATCACAAGATTTCGTGTCTGAGCCAAGAACAAGTGTATTCGATGCTAACGCAAGTATGGCATTAAATGATAATTTTGTAAAATTAGTATCTTGGTATGATAATGAGTTTGGATATTCAACTAAATTAGTTGATTTAGCTCAACATATAGGTTCTATATAGTAAATTATTAATATATTTCCATAGCATTAATTTGTTGATTAATGCTATGGATTTTTTTTAGTGAAACTCTATTTTGATAAATTTATAAAATGAAATCAAAATAGAAAGTTGAACTAATCCCGATTATCATCGGGATCTTACTTTTTAATGTTTCGTTTTTTTTATTTAAAATTTACGTGATGTTATTAATCTTTTAACTCTATTACTTATGATTTTAATTGTTGATAGTGGTTCTACAAAATCAGATTGGTTAGCTGTAGATAATAACGGAAATAAATTATTGGAAAAGATTCGTACTAAAGGTCTTAACCCTGCAATTCTTGCAGAAAAAAAGCTAGTGAAAAGAATTAAAAAGAGTAATGATTTAAAGAATAATAGTGAGAAAGTAACTCACGTCTTTTTTTATGGTGCAGGATGCGGAACTGAAAATGCCAGAGAACTTTTAGTAACTGTTTTAAAAAGTATATTTATTAATGCACATATAGAAGTTAATGAAGATACTTTAGCTGCAGTATACTCTACTATAAATCACCCTAAAGAAGCAGCAGTTGTATGTATTTTGGGTACAGGTTCTAACTGTAGTTATTATGATGGAGAGGTGTTACATCAACGTGTAAAATCTCTAGGGTATTCACTAATGGATGATGCTTCAGGTAACTATTATGGCAAACAACTTATTAGAGATTATTATTTTAATCACATGCCAGAAAATGTAAAATTGGCTTTTGGTAGTAAGTATAATATGGATGCAGACTTCATTAAATACAATTTGTATAAGCAACCTAGTCCTAATGCATATTTAGCTAATTTTGCAGAGTTTATGTTTTTGCATAAAGATTCAGAGTACACCATAAACCTTATTAAAAAAGGTGTTAGATTATTTGCTAATAATATGATTATGCAGTTTAAAGAGGAACTAAAAACAGTTCCTGTTCATTTTGCAGGTTCTATAGCTTATTTTGCACAAAAAGAAATTAATGAAGTGGCAGACGAAATGGGCTTTAAAGTTGGTAATTTTGAACGCAGACCAATTGATGGCTTAGTGCCTTTTCATACAAAAGACTTATAATTTCTAGCAATAATATCTTGTGCTAAAGCATTTAGCAATATATATATCCAATCAAGAGAATAAAAATAGGCTCTTAAATAAAATTACTTCTGGAGAACTTATTAAAGAGTTATTCCATTTAAACGGAGGGGTTTTTTCTGAAATAGCTTTAAATAAGTTTATAGAAGAAGAAATGCGTCACGGACATTTTGATGTTCAAACCATAACCAAAAACAGCCTTATAAATTCGTCTGAAGGTGAACGTAAAAAGGCATTACTAAGCCATATTCTATCACAAAATCCTGATTATATCATATTAGATAATGTTTTTGATTCTCTTGATATAAAATCTCAATCAGAAATTAGAAATAAACTCATTCAATTAAGCGATGAATTACTGATAGTTCAAATTACAACTAGAAAACGAGATATTTTACCATTCATAAAAGAGCGGTTTGTTCTAAAAGACAGTAAGCTCTTGCGGTTAGATATTACTAAAAATTTCAAGAAAACCTCAGAGAATTTTATTGGGAACATCCCTAACCCCTATAAATTAAAAAATAAAAACTTTAACACTTTAGTAAAACTAAAAAATGTGAGTGTTAGCTATGGAGAAAGACCAATACTAAAGGATATTTCTTGGGAAATAAAGCCAAATGAATTTTGGCAACTAATTGGGCCTAATGGTTCAGGAAAGAGTACTATTTTAACACTGATTTCTGGAGACAATCCAAAAGGGTTTTTACAAGATATGACTCTATTTGGGATGAAAAAGGGTAGTGGAGAAACGGTTTGGGATATTAAAAAACATATTGGTTTCTTTTCATCCGAAATGTTACGTGGTTTTAAACGTTCAGATACTATCGAAAATATGATTATTTCGGGTTTTCTCGATTCAATTGGACTTTATAAATGCCCTACTGATGTTCAAATTGGTATAGCGCAAGAATGGTTACATGTATTAAATATGTTTCAGTTAAAAGATGAAAGTTTTCAGTCTTTATCAAACGGACATAAAAGACTGGTTTTAATTGCAAGAGCTATGGTAAAACATCCACCATTATTAATATTAGATGAGCCTACCAATGGGCTTGATGACAATGATTCAGAGTTATTATCAAAATTAATTAATAAAATTTCAGAAGAAACTAATACGGCTATTATTTATGTTTCGCATAGAAAAGAGTTGCATATAAGCCCCAATTATATCTATAAATTATTTCCAAATAAAACAGGTTCAATAGGTAAAATACTTAAAACCAATTAGCGCTTAAATACTTTTTTTAGTATAAACCGTATTCTCCTGTTCGGCAACCCTTATAAATGTAGTGCGTTTAGTCAATTCTTTTAATCTGGCAGCACCTACATAAGTACATGTGCTTCTTAATCCACCTAAAATATCTTGCAAAGTATTTTCAACTGTGCCTCGGTAAGGTACTTCAACTGTTTTTCCTTCACTAGCTCTATATTCAGCAACACCTCCAACATGTTTTTCCATGGCAATTGATGAACTCATACCATAAAAGTGTTTATAAGATTTACCGTTTTTCGTAGTCAATTCTCCTCCACTTTCATCATGTCCAGCTAGCATGCCTCCTAACATTACAAAATCGGCTCCAGCACCAAATGCTTTTGCGATGTCTCCCGGAGTTGCACAACCACCATCACTAATAATCTGCCCACCTAAACCATGTGCAGCATCTGCACATTCAATAATTGCAGATAGTTGAGGATAACCAACTCCGGTTTTTATACGCGTAGTACAAACGGACCCTGGTCCAATACCAACTTTAATTATGTCCGCACCAGAAAGTAATAACTCTTCAACCATTTCACCAGTAACCACATTGCCAGCAATAATTACTTTTTCTGGATATTGTTTTCTAGTTTGCTTTACAAATTCAGCAAAATACTCTGAATACCCATTGGCAACATCTATACAAATGAATTTTAATTTTGGATTTAATTTAATTATTTCTGCAAGCTTTATTGCGTCATGTTCGCTAATACCAATGCTTACAGCAATATAATCTTCAATACCTTTTGGAGAATTTTTAAGAAACTTACACCATTCAGCAATAGAATAATGCTTGTGTATGGCAGTAAAAAGTTTGTTCCTTGATAATGCTTTTGCCATTTCAAAAGTGCCAACGGTGTCCATATTTGCTGCTATAATTGGAACACCTTCCCATGTTAATGAGCTGTGTAAAAATTTAAAATTACGATCTAAGTTGACATCTGATCTGCTTTTTAAGGTTGACCGTTTTGGACGTATCATAACGTCCTTAAACCCTAATTTTATATCGTATTCAATACGCATTTTTATGATATGTTTTAGTTCTTATTAGAATTTTAAATTCATAATAAATATAAGACTTAATACCCATAATACTTTTGTTAATTAATATAATTATAGATATGTTTGTTAAAAAGCATCTTTTAATGAAGATTTTCCCTAAATCTATTAAACACATAAAAATGAAAAAGAAATTATCCTTTTTCATTTTTATTTCTATAGCGGCTATATTACTTATTGGATACTTTTTTCTAGAAAAAAAAATATACGCCCAAAGTGCTGCTATTTTCTTGTTCATATTGGCTATTATTCAAGTGCTAGCTTTACAATTTTTTTTAAAGAACCAGTTGAAAAATGAGGTTGTTAAAACCAATTTAAAACTAAGAATAGATGAGCTGAAGGAGAGTTTAGAAATTGCTGAAGAATTGGTAAACCATAAATCTATTTATTTAGAGAACATGAGTTATGAAGTGCGTACACCACTAAATACGGTTTTAGGGATGTTGAATATGCTAAAACAAACGGACTTAAATAGTGATCAAATAGCTCAAGTTGAAATCGCTGAATACTCTTCAAAACACTTATTACAGTTGGTTAATATGGTAACTGATAATGTTAAAGTTAATGAAGGAAAGCTAGAATTGAACTTAAAAACAGTCGATTTAAAAACCAATTTATCTAAGCTTTTTAAAGTCTTTGAATATCAAGCTTGGGAAAAAGGCTTGGAATTTGAGTACAAATTTATATCTGAAGACAAAGGCAAATTCTTGGTATTAGGCGACTCTTCCAGAATTCAGCAGGTATTAATTAATTTGATAAATAATGCTATAAAATTCACTAATACTGGAAAAATATCGATTATTGTAGATCAATCTGTTGGTATTGATAACGACCAATTCATCACCTTTTATATCAAGGATACTGGAATAGGAATGAAACCAGAAGATGCCAAACGTATTTTTAAAAACCCTCAAGGCGTTTATAATAATTCTATAAAGAAAGATTATAGAGGAAGTGGCATGGGGCTTTCAATTTCCCATAATCTAGTAGAACTCATGGGAGGCGAACTTAAATTAGAAAGTAAAGAAAATGAAGGCTCTACATTCTATTTTAGTTTACAGTTAAAAAAGACATTAAAGATTAAACCTGTTGAAGAAGTTCAACAACCTATTTTATCTGATAAGTTTAGTGTTTTAGTTGCTGAAGATAACAGGATGAATCAAAAAGTAATAAAGTTTCTTTTAGAGAAACAAGGAGTAGACTGTACGTTTGTAAAAAATGGATTAGAAGCTGTAGAACTTTATAAAATATTAGATTTTGATATGATTTTTATGGATATATACATGCCAGATATGGATGGATATGAAGCTACAAAATTTATTAAGGAAACTGATAAATATACAAACAATAAAACACCTATTATTGCGGTTTCAGCTAGTGCGTTTGAGAAGGATATTGAAAAAGCAAAACATGCTGGTATCGATGATTTCTTAGCAAAACCAATTGAGGTTGCAAAATTAAAAAAGTTATTAATGAAATTCGCTAAAACGAACACTTCTGCTTAGTGGTTATGTAATGCTATTTCAACTTTTATTTGACATTAAAATATAGATTTTCGGTTTTGAATTTATTTGTAGTGATATCGAACTCGCTTTATTTTATAGCAATCACACTAATTTCAACATTAACATTTTTTGGTAATCTTGCTACTTGTACGGTTTCTCTAGCGGGCGCATTAGCATCATCAAAATAGCTGCCATAAACTTCATTTATTAATCCAAAATCATCCATATTACTAATAAAAATAGATGATTTGATAACATGCTCAAAAGTCATACTTGCTGCTTCTAATACTGCTTTTAAGTTTTGCATAACCTGCTTTGTTTCTGTTTTTATATCGTCTAAAACAAGCGTATTTGTTTCAGGGTTAATAGCAATTTGACCCGATGTAAATAAGGTATTTCCTGTTAAGATGGCTTGATTGTATGGTCCAATAGGAGCCGGAGCATTTTTGGTAGTGATTACTGTTTTCATAATATAATAGTTATTTATCATTTCCGCGAAATCGTAAGATTCATGAATTCATTATTACAAAATAATGAATAAAGCGAAAACCTCTAATTATAATTTATGGTATAAGAATCGTTATATTTTTAGTCGATTTTTAGAATTGAATATCTGGCTGTCTACGCTTCTCATATTTAAGATCTTGTAAAATACTAGATTTTATACCTATAAAGAAATTCCATGAGCTTCTAGAGCTAAATGGAATCCAAGAAAAATTCATTCGCCAACTTAATAAATCGCGTTCAAAACGTAATTGTGTATATGTAAAACCTGCGTTTTTTAAATCGTATCCAGAAGAGGCTCCTATAGACCATTTGGGTGATAGTTCTAAATCTCCAGAAAACATAAGAGAGTGTGATGAAATTTCATTTTGGCGCCTACTATTTGAATAATTTACGGCATAAGCAATTCTTAAATTCCACGGTATTGTATAATGGTATAGGTCACTTGGAGTTTCATTTTCAGATTCGTTAGTTTTACTCAATTGTGGATTTGAAAAATCTTCCGAAATACCAAACAAATCATCTGCTCGACCGCCACTACGCACATTTTCATTAATACCTTTATCTTTTTTATTACTCTTATCATCAGCTTTTTTGCTGGCCAAAGTCCAACTAGCATTTAAACTAGCGCTGGATAATCTAAACAGGCTTCCACCGTTATCTATATTAAATTTATCTATTCTTCTATTGTTATTATCTAAAGCATAAGGATCTAGGGTGGCATTAAAATTAATGCTCATTTTATTTTTAAATAATTGGGTACTTCCACTCATTCTAACGGGACTCCATTTTAAAGAATCTCCTGCAAAATTATAGGATGTAGAAAAGTTTAAATTGTTTAATAAAATAATTTTTTTAGGCTCTGTGGCAGTACTATCTCTATCTCTTACTTTAGCTTCAAGGTTATTGGAAACAGAAAGCCCCATAGAACTAGAAAAGTTTTTATTTGGAGTACCAAAAATACCACCTTCAAATCGGCTATATTCTATAAGGTCTCTTGTGGTAGTACCATCAGCTTCAACAATTTCATCGCCTTCATAAGTATCATAGTATTTATCAAAAGCAGGATTAATATTGTAGCTAATAGAAGGTCTGATAATATGCCGTATGGCCTTTATTTTTTTGTCTTGCCCCTCTTTTTCAAAATTAAACATACCGTAAATGGTGGTCCCTATACTGGTGCTAAAATTATACGTTCTAAAGGCGTCAAAACCATTAATATCTGTTGTAATCGTTTCATTTGTTGTGGTGTCAAAACTTCTGTCTATCGTTTTAAAAGTCCAGACTTCATTAAAATTAGTACTGGCACTAGCACTAAAATATTTAAATAACTTGAAGTTTGTAGTAAGTGGAATAGAATGCTGAAAACCAGCTTTGGCATCATCAAACATTTCTTTTTTAAAGAATAGTGAATCGGTAGTTTGTATTCTATTTTCTGCCCGAAGGTTATATTGAAAATTAACGTTTTGAATAATTCCTTTTTTAGAACTAGTTTTGGAAGCAAAGGGATACATTCTGCTTAAACTTCCTTGAAATGTTGGAAGCGTTAAGTTTATAGTTTCAGTATTTGTGTTTTGCGTATGTGTTGCAGTAAGACTAAAATTAACTTGGGGTTCGCCTTGAAAAGACTTTGAATAAGAAACCGAAGAAGATAATGTGTTATTTAAAAATGCTCCAGAATTTACTTGATTAACAGATTGTCTGAAATAAGTGCTACTACCTAAATTTACCGAAGCTGAAAAACGAGAGCTAGGATTAGCTTTTGAATCTTGACTGTGCGACCACCTGAAGTTATATATGGTGCTTTTTGCATAATCTGGAAAACCACGTTCACTTGAAATTAAATTTTCATATCTAAAACCAATATTACCTCTAAATCTGTAGCGTTTTGAATACGTGGTTTCCGTACGAATACCATAACTTCCATTAGTATAATAATCTCCTAATACTGCTAAATCTAAAAAATCACTTATAGCGAAATAATAACCTCCATTTTGCAGGAAATAACCTCGATCATTTTGTTCTCCAAAAGATGGTATGATGACACCAGAGGTTTGTGTCTCGCTTTGCGGAAAGAAACCAAAAGGTAATCCTAAAGGTGTTGGTACATTATAAATAAAAAGATTAGCCAAACCTGTTACAATTTTTTTACCAGGTACAATTTTTGCTTTTCTTAATTTTATGTAATATTCTGGATCATCTAGATTATCTGAAGTGGTATATTTTGCATCTTTTACAAAGTAAACAGAATCGTTCTCTTTTTTTGTGGTTTCAGATATTACGGTCCCTTCACCTTGTTCTGTTTTAGAATTATAGATAAGCGCTTTTTGTGATTCTGTGTTAAAAACAATGGAGTCTGGTTCTATGACATTGCTACCTTGCGTAAAAACAGGCTTTTGTGTATAACCACTCACAGTATCTGTAATACCTCTGGCGTAAACGGTATTTTTATTATAATCTATAGTTATATTTCCTGCAGTAATATTCATATCGCCATAGTCAATTTTGGCTTCATTATATAAATACAATTTTTGCTTTTTTTGACTAAACCTTGTGTAATCTTTAGCGTGGTACTTGACAATGGTTTCTAAAAGCTCTTTTTTAGGCTTTATAGAATCTTTTGTAATAGTATCTTGAGTTTTTTCAGAAGGTGCAGAAATTTGAAGACTATCTATTTTTGCAACTAAGCTATCCTTGGTGCTTCTATTAATAATTTTTCCATTCTTTGGAATATCTTGAGAGTAGCTTAACGTGTTAATAAACACTGTAAAACTTAATGCAAAAAGTATTTTAAAGTTGTTTGTACGCAACGCTTTTAAATGTATTTTTGTAAAAGTATGGCTCGGTTTTTGAAAAGTCAAAATTACATATATTTTTCTCGGATTAATTTATTATTCAGGTAAATATTTAAAATTAAAATAAACCGAGTTTTTTGGTCGTTAAAACCTTATAAAACTTCTCTGAGTACATGACAAAAATTGATAATATATCGGATGTCAATCTGAGCGCAGTCGAAGACATTGGAAATATCGTATTCAAAAGCATTTCGACTGCGCTCAATGTGACACTTTTATATTTTTGTCATATACTAAAAAAACTTCTACTAAATTTGTATCAAAAATGATGCCTTGGGTTGATTTATTATGCAATCGATTAAAAAAATAGTAATTACCACATGAGAACGCAAAACATTTTACTTTTCTTATCTTTTATAATAGTATTAACATATTCTTCATTTATTGATAATGATGAAAATGATTTGCAAGACAAGTTTGTTGTTGTTTTAGATGCCGGCCATGGAGGCAAAGATCCTGGGAATTTAGGAAATGGCTATCGAGAAAAAGATATTGCTTTAAAAATTGTTTTGGCTGTTGGGGCAGCCCTTGATAAATACCCAAATATTAAAGTGGTTTATACACGTAAAACAGATGTGTTTATAGATTTATTTGTTAGAGGAAAAATAGCCAATAAAGAAAAAGCAGATTTATTTGTTTCTATTCATTGTGATTCTCATACTTCTCAGGCATACGGTGCTGGAACCTTTGTTTTAGGAACTCACAGAAATAAAACTAATTTTGAAGTAGCCAAAAAAGAAAACTCAGTAATTTTCATGGAGGATGACTATGAAAAAAATTATGCTGGATTCGATCCTAATTCTCCAGAATCTGTCATGAGTATTCTATTGAGTCAAGAGGAATATCTCGATCAAAGCATTCAATTGGCTAGTTTAATTCAAAAAAGCTTTACGAGTAAGTTAAATCGAAAAAATAGAAAAGTAAAGCAAGCTGGTTTTATAGTTTTACATCAAACGGTGATGCCTAGTGTATTAGTCGAACTAGGTTTTTTAACTAATAAAAAAGAAGGTGCTTACCTGAATTCTAAAAAAGGGCAACAACAAATGTCTACCGCTATAAAAGATGCCATTCTAGAATATAAAGCCAGTATTGATAAAAATGTTAGTGATTATAATGTCATTGAAAATGTTAATGAACCAATAAATCAATTTTCAGATAATATAATATTCAAAATTCAAATCGCAGCAAGTTCAAAAGCACTAGAAACAAAATCTTATAACTTTAAGGGTTTAAACGCTATTTCAAGATTAAAAGAAGGGCGTTTATACAAGTATTTTTACGGCAGCACTTCTGATTACGAGCAAACTAAGGTACTCGAACATGAAGCAAGAAGCAAAGGCTATAATTCAAGTTTTATTGTAGCATTTAAAGATGGAAAAAAGATTGCTTTAATTGATGCTTTAAAATCAACAACTAATTAAAGGTTTTCTTCTTATATTTATATTAAATTTGTTTCTCTAAAGAAATTCAGTTTGAAAATATCAAAAGAAGTTAAAACAGGCATATTAGTACTATTAGGCATCATCCTCTTTATTTTTGGGTTCAATTACCTTAAAGGTCAAAATCTTCTAGATTCTTCTCGTGTATTTTATACAACTTATAATAATGTTGAAGGCTTAGTGTCATCTACGCCGGTAACCATAAACGGATTGTCTGTAGGTAAGGTTGTTAATATTGCTTTTAAAGGAGATGGATCAGGGAAACTACAAATTAAACTTTTAGTAGATAGTGAATTTGAATTTTCAAAAAACAGCAAAGCTGAATTATACGAAACAGGTTTAATAGGAGGAAAGGCCATAGCTATTGTTCCCGCTTTTGACGGCGCAGAAATCGCTAAAGAAAATGATATTCTTGAAGGTACTGTTAAAGCAGGATTGACAGATTTAGTAAATCAGCGTTTAACGCCATTGCAAGAAAAAATAGAAGTGATGATGGTGGATGCAGATGTATTGCTAAATAACTTAAATGATGTTTTTGATGATAAAACAAAAGCAAACCTTAGAGCAAGCGTAGCTGGTTTAAATGATGTTATTCAGAATTTTAAAACCACTTCAAATTCGCTTAATACCTTGATGGCAAATAATGAAGAAAAGTTAAATAATACCTTAACAAATGTGGATAAAATTTCTTCAAACTTATCAAAAACGACTGAAGATCTTGCCAACGCAGATTTAAAGAAAACTATTACGAGTCTAGAAGCTACAATCTCAAATTTTAAAAGTATCAGCGAAAAAATTGAAAATGGAGAAGGCTCAATAGGTAAGCTATTAAAAGACGAAGGGCTTTATAATAATATTGAAGGGGCAAGTTTACAATTAGAACAATTACTTGAAGATATGAAGCTAAACCCTAAGCGTTATGTACATTTTTCTTTATTCGGAAAAAAACCGAAACAATATGACGCTGATGGTAACGAAATTAAAAACAACAATTAATCTGGTTTTTATATGAACTACTTGCCAAATATACTTTTTGCAATCCTATTGGTTCTTGGTCTTGGCTTTTTTGCTAAAAATGTAAAAAAACTAATCCGTAATATTAAGTTGGGTCAAAATGTTGATGTTAGTGATAACAAATCACAACGTTGGAAAAACATGGCGATGATAGCTTTAGGGCAAAGTAAAATAGTGCGTCGTCCAATTTCAGGATTCTTGCATGTTATCGTTTACTTAGGTTTTATCATTATTAATATTGAAGTCCTTGAAATTATAATTGATGGTATATTTGGTACACATAGAATTGGTTTGAAAATCTTACCACAATCCGTTTACGGGTTTTTAATTGGTGCTTTCGAGGTTCTTGCAGTTTTAGTATTTGTATCTGTAATTATATTTTGGATTCGTAGAAATATATTAAAGTTAGCACGTTTCTGGAAAAGTGAAATGACAAGTTGGCCAAAAAATGATGCTAATTTCATCCTGTATTTTGAAATGGTATTGATGACCTTGTTTTTGGTTATGAATGCTACCGACTTGAATTTTCAAGCTATGGAATCTGGAAATATCATTAGTCAATTTATCGCACCGTGGTTTTCAGGATTATCAGAAGGGACATTACACTTTATTGAAAGAGGTGCGTGGTGGGTGCACATTGTGGGCATATTAATATTTCTGAATTACTTATACTTTTCTAAACACCTTCATATTTTATTGGCGTTTCCAAACACCTATTTTGGGAATTTAAAACCAAAAGGGCAGTTTAATAACTTGGAGGCAGTTACTAATGAGGTGAAAATGATGATGGATCCTAACATCGATCCGTTTGCTGCAACACCAGAAGGGACTGAAGAAGAAGCACCAGCAAAGTTTGGAGCCAGCGATGTACAAGATTTAAATTGGGTACAATTATTAAACGCTTATACCTGTACTGAGTGTGGACGATGCACTAGCGAATGTCCTGCAAACCAAACAGGTAAAAAATTGTCGCCTCGTAAAATCATGATGGATACCAGAGACCGTTTGGAAGAAGTCGGTAAAAATATTGATGAAAATAAAGGAGAATTTAAAGATGATGGTAAGCAATTACTAGATGATTATATCACTAAAGAAGAGCTTTGGGCGTGTACAACTTGCAACGCATGCGTAGAAGCGTGTCCTGTAAGTATAGATCCGTTATCCATTATTCTAGAAATGCGTCGCTATTTGGTTATGGAACAGTCCGCTGCTCCAGTAGAATTAAATAACATGATGACCAATATAGAAAACAATGGTGCACCATGGCCATACAATCAAATGGACAGATTAAATTGGAAAAACGAATAATTAAATAATTTGGGCGTTACCCGAAAAGGGTCGGGCTTTCGGCAGTCGCTTCCCGATGAAAAATCGTGAGAGCTCCAACAAATGCCTCAATCCCTAACGCAAACCCTAACTTATAACGACCTTCCTGCGAGGTTTTAAAAACCTTGTAGGTATTAAACTTTTAAAACAATGAGCGAATTACTAAAAGTACCAACCATGGCAGAATTCATGGCTCAAGGAAAACAACCCGAAGTATTATTCTGGGTAGGTTGTGCTGGAAGTTTTGATGATAGAGCTAAAAAAATAACCAAAGCATTTGTTAAACTTTTAAACAAAGCTAATGTTGAATTTGCAGTTTTAGGTACTGAAGAAAGCTGTACAGGCGATCCTGCAAAACGTGCAGGAAACGAATTTTTATTTCAAATGCAAGCTGTTACAAACATAGAAGTTTTAAATGCTTATGAAATTAAAAAGATTGTTACGGCATGTCCACATTGTTTTAATACCATCAAAAATGAATATCCTGAGTTAGGTGGAAACTATGAAGTGATGCATCACACACAGTTTTTAAAAACACTCCTCGATGAAGGAAGATTGACCATTGAAGGCGGAAAATATAAAGGAAAACGTATCACATTTCATGATCCTTGTTATCTGGGGCGTGCAAACAGTGTTTATGAAGCACCTAGAGATTTAATAAGGAAGTTAGAAGCCGAATTAATTGAAATGAAAAACTGTAAACGCAACGGATTATGTTGTGGAGCAGGAGGCGCACAAATGTTTAAAGATGCAGAAAAAGGTGATAAAGAGGTTAATGTGGAGCGTACCGAACAAGCACTTGAGGTACAACCAGAAATTATAGCCGCAGGATGTCCATTCTGTAACACCATGATGACAGACGGAGTAAAAGCCAAAGAAAAAGAAAGTGACGTTACTGTTATGGATATTGCCGAACTTATTGCTAATGCACAGGATTTGTAAATCGTAAATCGTAATTTAAAAAAATGCTAGTAGAATTTAATACATTACCAGAAGAATCTCGAGTTTGGATTTACCAAGCAAATCGTTCGTTTTCAGATGATGAACTTAAAGACATTCAAGCCAAATTAGATATTTTTATTGAAAACTGGGCTGCTCATGGTAGCGATTTACAAGCAGGTTACACAATAAAATATAAACGTTTTATAGTTTTAGGGTTAAACCAAAACTTAAATGCTGCTACAGGATGTTCTATAGATGCGTCAGTTAATTTTATTCAACAATTAGAGAAAGATTACAATGTTGATTTAATGGATAAGATGAATGTATCTTACAAACAAGGGGAATATGTCGCTTACAAAACACTTACCGATTTCAAAAAAATGGCAAAAGATAGAGCGGTTTCTAAAAACACCATTGTTTTCAATAACTTAGTCAACACTATTGCTGAGTTTAAAGAAAATTGGGAAGTTCCAGCAAGTGAAAGCTGGCACAGTCGTTTTTTAAAGTAGAAACTGTTCACAAACTTCTTTATAAATCTATCTTAAAGTCTTTTCATCTTCTTCTCAAAAGTATTAATTTGGCACGTTTATTAGTATTTAATGTTATTACTAATAATTCGCCTTAATAAATCGTTTATGCGTCAAATCTATATTATACTAATTACTTTTTTATTTGCATTACCAGTAGTTGGTCAAATCACAAAAAACCCCTTGTTAACATCAGATGCTGAAGCTCAAAAAAAATGGGTTGATAGC
>TARA_R110002074_G_scaffold915_10_pt1 | contig 26510 bp, 23 predicted proteins | sample TARA_R110002074 | Tara Oceans TARA_R110002074 (sample SAMEA4397215) | marine metagenome | biome: Polar Biome; feature: [MIX] marine epipelagic wind mixed layer (ENVO:01000061); material: water (ENVO:00002006), including particulate matter (ENVO:01000060) such as... | depth 10-100 m | reverse complement strand
ATAGGCGCCTATAAACCCAGACCCTACTATTAAGAGGATGACCCAGTCCATTGTCCGGTTCAGTTTAAACAGCTGTATAAATTGTAAGGCCACTGCGAACAACAATAGCACTACGGGAAAATGTACGACCATAGGGTGCAGGTTGGGAAACGCATCAAAGTCTGCTTTTACAGAATCTGACTGCGCAACCGAAGTTGTGCTAGTTGAAAATTCAGTTTCATTGAGGTTATTTCGCTTTTCATTTAAGGCAAGGACATTGGTCAAACTACCTAAAAAGGCTAGGATCAAAATAGCTAAAAAAAATTGTTTTGTTTTCATTTCTTATGGTTTTAAATTAGTTTCCAGTTAATTGTAGCACCAATGCTCCTATAATTATAACAGCTATGATTACATACACTATATAGTTGAACCCCTTTTTGAGTGGGTTTTTGTTTTGCCCTTTATCATGACCTGTATTGCAACAATCTTTCATTAATTCTATCTTTTTTCAGCTTACCCTTTACCCTAAGGAAACTGAAATCCTAAATTTATACTTAAAAATAAGAGGCGAACCGGTATAACCAATAAACCATTTCAAATGTTCACCTCCCAAGATCAAGTACGCTTCACTAAACTTCTCTTTTTCAAAAACTTTCTATTTTGCCCGAGACAGGAAGAGCGTTACGATTATTCTAACGATTTAATATCTCTTCCTTGTTCAAGCTGCTATTAACCAAACCCATTCTTCTTTTATTGTGCCTAATTAAGAGAAAGGGCTTTACTAACCAACCAAAAATATGTGCCCTCTCTCTTATTAGGACTTAAACCTTTGCCTGACTTGGGAAGGAACAAACCATCAACTATTTATCCTTCCCAGGACAGGACTTAATAACTATTCGGATATCGCTAATAACCTATTCTGTGTTGCATTTTATTTCGTGCTCAATTATTTCCTTTCGCAATTAGGCTGTCCATTTCTATATACTTTTCTTTCATTAGGCTTAAAGCAAAAGCTCCAGCAGAAGCTGTAAAGACAGAAAAGTCAATTGCTCCTTTTATTCCAGTGGAAAATGTCATTGATAGAGCAAATATTAGCAATAAAAATCCGCTCAATTTTGCAAACAATTCTGTTTTAAACCCTATTATCAAGAAAAACGCAAAAATAATTTCAGCTGCGGTTGCAATAATTCCGATTGTTGAGATTAACGAGTTCGGAATCCAAGGATTTATCTGTTGCGTGTAGTTCAAGAAATTTTCCCAATTTCCCCACACAGAAACATCTTTATCCCACAATCCAAATCTGTCGGCTACTGCTGATAAAAATCCGAATGATATTGCAAGTCGCAAAAAGAGTTTGATTATTTTAGTATTCATCTTTTATTATTGCTCGTTACTTATTTCTCTTGATTTTGTTCAAATGCACTACAGCTTTACTGAATGGTCTTTTGAACTTTTCCGCATTTAAGCATTTTGCTTCCGTAATACGGATTTCTAACTTCGTTACTTGTACTTAACCAAGCACTACCTTTATCATACATGGGGCAGAACTGCTCGTATAACGTGTTTTTTGTTCCCGTAATGGCCACCAAATCCGTGATGTCCTTACTTAGGGTTTTAAAGTGCTCTCTCTGATGGTCCATAGCACTTTCAGCAATATGCTCAGCGTGTTCGGTAGCATCTTCTATGATATCGGCAAGCTCTTCTTGCTGTTCTTTAGTATAACCACTCATATCAAATGCTTTAAGAGAGGTTACCAATTTAGTACCTGATTGTGCCGCTTTTTTAGTATCATCTCCCACCAAAGCATCCTTTAATTTGAAGTAATCACTTAAAATGGCTTCTGCTTTTGCGTCACTATTTTTATTCATCATTTTGCTATGGTCCATTTTCATCTCTCCGTGATCGTGGTTCATTTTTTCCTTTTCCTGTGCATTGGTAAAAGAAACTGCAAACAAAAGCATTGCTGCTATACTTATTTTTAAATTTTTCATTTTAATTATTTTTAAATTATTGTTTATAAACTATCTTTTAATTGTGTGATAAAATTGATTAATTCTTCTGTTTCAGCTTCTGTAAATGTTGCCTCACTATGTATCAAAGTGTAAGAATCCAAAGGCATTTCGCCACTTTCTATCTGCTTTATAATAGACCTTAGCTTACTTTTCTTTCTTCTGGATGATAATGAATCCCATTCGTTAAAATTGAGTTCAGCCTTACCTTCTTTGATATGGTCTTCTAAAAACCAAGCCACGGGTTGAATTTTATTATACCAAGGATATTGTGTGTTATTACTGTGGCAATCATAGCAGGATACCTGTAACTTTTTTTGAATAGATTCCGGGACGTTATTGACCAGCATGAAATCGGTTAAAGGCACAGTGTTGCTTTGGTTGCGTGTTGTGGGAATAAATTGTATTCCCACAAATGCCAGCAGTACTATTACTGCTATGATCTTTACAATCTTCATTTAGTTGATTTCCTTTTGCACTTTTCCACAGGTTAACATTTTACTTCCGTAATACGGATTTTTAACGTCCTTGCTCATACTTAACCAAGCACTGCCACCATCGTACATCGGGCAAAACTGTTCGTATAGCGTGTTTTCTGTTCCTGTAATGGCTACCATATCGGTTACATCTTTGCTCAATATTTTAAAATGCTCTCGCTGGTGGGCTATATCGCTTTCTGAAATATGTTCTGCGTGCTCTACAGCATCTTCAATAATATCTTTTAAATCATTCTTTTGATTATCTGAAAAGTTTGATGATACATCAAGATTTCCTAAACTCGTTGCCAGAGTTGCACCAAGTTCTTTGGCTTTAGCATTATCATCTGCCACCAAGGCATTCTTTAAATTGAAATAGTCATTTAAAACCATTTGTGAATTACCATCTCCACTCATTGCCATTTCCTGTTTCCCACCATCGTGATGACCATCAGTGTTATCGTGTTCCATATTGGAATGGTCTTCTTCTGCATTCATTTCCGTATGATGGTCATCGGTGTTATCCTGTTCTTTTTTACTGTCTTTACAAGATACTGCTGTTAGGCCTATAAAAGCCATTACCAGAATTACTGTTGTTACCTTTAAATTTTTCATTGTTTTAGTGTTTTAGTGTTAATGTTAATGTAAGTTGAATTATTTTTTGTATTTGATTTAAGTTTGTATTTATTATTACTGATTTTTGATAAGTCCTTATAATTTTTCAATGACGTTTTCCAACATTGCAGTTATTTCACTAGCAATAACATTCAGTTTTTCGTTTTCCACAGCTTGCATTGATGCCATTGGGTTTACGGCTGCAACTTCAATGACCCCTGCTTCAATTTCCTGTACAATGACATTGCAGGGTAACATGGTTCCTATTTTATCTTCCGCAAGCAAAGCTTTGTGAGCATAAGGCGGATTACAAGCTCCTAAAATTCTATACTTTTTGAAATCTACATCCAGTTTTTTCTTTAAGGTTGCCGTTACATCTATTTCTGTAAGTATGCCAAAACCTTCTTCTTTTAGTTCTTTGGTGACTTTTTCGATAACCTCTTCAAAAGTTCCATTGACTGTTTTATTAAAATAATAGTTCATCTTTTTTTGTTTTTTTAATTCAACGTTCGTTTTTGTTCTTCGTATTCTTCTTTGGATATTTCGCCCTTGGCAAATCGGTTGTCCAGAATATCCATGGGATTTTCTCTTTGTACGTTATTTTGTTTATTTCTTCCATTGTAGAGAAATACACCCAATACAAGTACAACCGGTATCAGTATCCACCACCACATCATCATAATTTTTTAATTTTAATTGTTAAATAATTGTTTTTTTTAATAAAAGCTCATTCGCCTTTACTTTTCATTTTATCTTTCATTTTCTGCATCATTTCTGGATTTTTTTCCATCATTTTCTGCATCATTTCTTTCATCATTTCAGGGTTCTCATCCATCATTTGTGACATTCTTTTCTTCATTTCTTTTTTCATTTGTTCATTGCCGTGGATTTTTTCCATTAAGATCTTTCTTCCTTTTTCGCTCTGCATCATTTTGTTGAGCATCTTCTCTTGCATCTTCTCCTTCATTTCTGGGTTTTTATCCATCATCTTTTGCATTTGGGATTGCATTTTTTCTTTCATCTCAGGATTTTTCTGCATCATCATTTTCATATTACCGGATTCCATCTGTTCCATATGGGATTTCATCAATATCATTTTGGCTTCTTCATCTTTTCTAGCTTCACTGATCAACTTGGTAAACTGTACTGGATTTGAAATGATTTCCTGATAAATAGCTGTTCTGTTTTCTTCTTTCTGCAATGTTTCGTTTGCATTGAAAGTTGATTTGCAACTAATGAATGTTCCCAATATTCCTATTACGATTAAAAGTTTTACTGTTGTTTTCATTTTCTTATTTTTTAAAATTTATAAATCGTCTTTCGTGTTTTCTTTTTCTTCGCTTTTATTTTTCAGGAACCATTTTTCGCCCATAAAAATCAATACCATCAGTATTGTAGCTACAATTACGACCAGTATGTCACTAGAAGCCTTTATCCATAAGAATGCGGCCAAAACAATACTATCCAATATTATTGCAGTATATAGAATAGAGGCACGAGCTTTTATGTCTTCTCTCATATTTTTAAGTACGCCCCAATGGATTCCTATATCCATAATCAAATAGAAAATAGCGCCCAGTGATGCAATTCTTGTAAGGTCAAAAAGAATGGTCATTGTAAGCGCTAATACCACCGTGTAAATGAGCATATGCTTTCGTAATTTTCCTGGTAACCCAAAATGTTTATGGGGAATTAGATTCATCTGAGTTAACATTGTAGTCATCCTTGATACTGCAAAAATGCTTGCCACCACTCCTGAGATAGTGGCTATGATTGCAATGCCCACGGTGAACCATAATCCGTACTTTCCGAAAGCTGGTTTTGATGCCTCGGCCAATGAATAATCTTTTGCCTTGATAATTTCATCGATGGATAGGTTAGAAGAAACAGCAAATGCAACAAGTAGATATACCACGGTACAAATAACAAGTGATATTATAATTGCACGTCCTACATTTTTATTAGGATTTGTGATTTCCTCACCACTATTTGTAATCGTAGTAAAGCCCTTATAAGCTAAAATTGAAAGGGCCAAAGCTCCTAAATAATTAGTCATAGGGTATTCGGTCAAACTTTCTGAAGGAACAACTTCAGAAAATGAAAATCCTGCCGCCCATAATCCACCAATGGCAAAAATTGCAATACCTCCAATTTTTAAAATAGCCATTGCAAAAGAAGATTTGCCAATGATATTGTTTCCAGAAATATTGATTAAAAAAGCAACAATTAACAGCAGCGTCCCAAGAATGGGCACCCAAACACTATTGTCATTAATATCAAATAATTGAAGTGTATAAGAACCAAATGTACGTGCTACCAAACTTTCATTAATGACCATAGAGAGTGCCATTAGCAATGCTCCAGAAGCTGTTACCGCACCTTTGCCATATATCTTTTTTAGATAGGTTGCAATACCGCCTGCAGATGGATAAGCATTGGAAAGTTTTACATACGTATATGCACTAAATCCTGAAATTATGGCACCTACAAGAAAAGCGTAGGGGAACCATTGTCCAGATAATTCGGCTACCTGACCTAATAGTGCAAATATTCCTGCACCAATCATTACACCTGTACCTAATGATACTGCACCTGTTAAACTGAGACTATTTTTTTTATACTGTGACATATGATAAATCTTTCACGTAATTTTTTCTTGGTCTATACTATTTTAAAATTTCGCATCATGCCCATATCCTCGTGTTCAAGGTTGTGGCAATGGTAAAGGAACAATCCTTTAAAGTCCTCAAAGCGCATTATCAAATCCATATACATTCCCGGTAATAAATACACGCTATCCTGCCATCCTTCATCTATAAATCCATCTTTAACGTTCTCCCATAAATTCGGGTTTACGTTCTCACTATTTCGGCTTACAATATTGAACTGTAATTGGTGGATGTGCACAGGATGTGGCATCTGCATCATATTCCCCATACCTTGATTGTTTCCCATCATACCGCCATTACCGTGCATCCCCATCATACCACCTCCACTATTTTGGCTCTCGCGATTAATATTTCCTCCATTATTTATTCGCCAGATTTCGGTGGTATTGAGTTTTACGATTTCATCCTCGGCTACCTCAAATCCATCATAAGTCCTTCCATTGATCGTCCATTCCATCATTTTCTCCATTCCAAAATTGAATGTTCTTGGGTTGGCTCTGTTTATTGCGTCAGCTAGATTCAAAGCTGATGAACTCGATAAACTATTTGGTAGGCTAGCCTCATTATTTCGTGAAGACCCCACTGCAATATTGAGAATATCAAACTGGCTATTGTAAGGCAAAGCTGTATCACTAGGGCTTCCCATCATTCCACCACCCATCATACCTCCCATAATATTATCTAAGGGAATGGGAAGGTGTATTAATTTTAACTGCTCATTTTCAGATCGATTGGATAAATCTAACCATAAGTCCACGCGTTGTGCTGGACCCAAAATGAGATAGGGAAGTGTTTTTGGACTATCCAAAAGTCCTCCATCCACTCCAAAAATGGTGAGTGGTTCTCCTGTATCCCAAGCCAGTTTATAGGCACGTGAATTAGAACCGTTGAGCAATCGTAAACGATATTTCCCATCTTTATTTAGTGATAGCGTCTTATTGGTTTTACCATTAATAAGAATTTCATCACCTAAAAATCCACGCATTTGATTCATCCTTCCATTGGGTAAATAAATCAACTTACCATTTTCATCAAATGTCCTGTCCTGGATAACGATTGGAATATCGTAATCTCCTGTGGGAAGGTTTAAGGCTCCTTCCTCTTCATCCGAAACGATAAATAATCCTGCTAGTCCTTTATACACTTGCTCTCCTGTCTTACGATGCGGGTGTGGATGAAACCAATAGGTACCTGCACGATTCAAGACCTCAAATTCATAGAAATAGGTTTCTCCTGAATCAATCACGTATTCTGGATGACCGTCGTTCTCGTGTGAAACGTGCAGGCCGTGCCAATGAATTATAGATTCTTCTGGAATTTCGTTTTGAAATCGAATGCGAACCTTATCACCTTTATTCACCCTAATGATAGGGCCTAAAGTGCTTCCTTCTATTTTTGCTAAGGTGTCGTTTGTTCCCTTGATCTGGGAAGCCTTATAAGAATAGGTATCAGAAGTGCTGTCAGGCAAAATATTAGTCTTGGTCTGAATGGCTTGCAATTGAATATCTACATCTGCGTCAAAGTCTTCAGTCATCTTTTTCCCTGCATTTATGCTTTTTGAAGGTGTGTCTGATTTACAGGAAACAGCCAGTGGAAGTAAACATAGTCCACCAGTAGCAAGACCTAGGGTCCCTACAAAGTTTCTTCTGGTACAATGTGTTTTTTCTTTCATCTTCAGATTCATTTAATTAAAACCGGGCCAAGAGGCCACCACCCCAGCCATATCTATTATTATAATTTCCCTGTATTGAAAAATTTCTGGAAAGGATGTATGCAACTCCTACCAACCACTGGGTTTCACTTTCATAGGAAATGTTATTTTCCAACTCATTTACCCAACCAAAATCCGCTCTGTATTCGTATTCTCCCTCCAAGAAAATCCTTGGAAAAATCAATAACTCTCTGTCCAACCGTATTCTTGGGCGCAATTGATGGTCCATACTCACATCTACATTAAATCGGTAAGGCGTAAAGTATTTGACCCCGACCAGTCCAACCGTATTGAATTCATCGTACGAATTAGGAATTTCAGTTTCGGTATTAACACCTACATATAAGCGAACCCAACCATTCAGGTACCTGTTATAATTTACTTCTATTTCAGCATTTTGGTCATAGTCAAATTCAGCCCGTAAACCAAATTCATTTCTAATATTGCTAGATGTTAAAAAAAGTTCATTGAAGTTTGAGCCCACACGCGCAGCCCCCCACGAATAGTAGAGGTCAGTTTCATGTATAAGCTTTTGAACCGGAAATTCCGCCATCCGTTCATCTCTTGGTGTACCATAACTGAATACACGATTCATACCACTCATCAAATGGTACAATATGTGACAGTGAAAGAACCAATCCCCATACTCCTCGTTATAAAATTCGATGACCACTTTTTGCATCGGTGGCACATTAACGGTATGTTTTAATGGGGAACGCTCGCCATTTTTATTAATCACCCTGAAAAAATGCCCGTGAAGGTGCATAGGGTGGTGCATCATCGTCAAGTTGTTTAATGTTATTCTTGTCACCTCATCGCCTTTAATTTTAATATTATCGGTTTCGGACAATGGCACGCCGTTCATACTCCAGATATAACGTTGCATATTACCGGTTAGATTGAGTAAAATATCATTTACGGGCACATCTGCCTTATAAGCGGTATTTTCCTTTGCCTTTAAAAAATCATAGTTGAAATAGGTTTTACGTGTGCTGTAATCAAATGGAGTACTGTCTTTTTGCATCATTTGGTCACTATGGTTCATATGGCCATCCATTTTCATTTTATCATTCATTGCACCATCTTTCATAGGCATATTCATTTTCATCTGTCCATCTTCCATATCCATATCCATATCCATCTTCATCCCATACTTCTGCATTAAAAACTCCGGTGTTTTTTTCTTTTTGTTTCCTACCATAGCAGGTGCACCCATCTTCATATCCATTTGTGCCATTTGCTTCATCATTTCCACTTTGTCCGGCCTGTCAATTCTTTCTGCGGGATAAAGTGTTCCTTGTCCTAGCCGTAAAGAGGTATCCCCAGAGCCATCCTGTGCCGTGGCAATAATTTCTAAAGTACCTTCTGGAATGGTGACAATTACATCGTAGGTTTCAGCAATACCAAAAAGGAAACGACTTTTAGATACAGGTTCCACATCTATACCGTCACTTGAAACCACCATTGGGTTACCCCCACCAAAATCCACCCAATAATAAGATGAAGCCGATGCATTTATAAAGCGAAGCCTTACTTTTTCACCGGGTTTAAATTCGGGGTACGCTGCTAGTTTTTCACCATTGGTTAAAAATGAAGGGTAGTAGATATCCGCAATATCCGCACCTTCCATACGGTCGCGCCAAAATTTGAACTGTGCTCCCAACGCCCCTTCCTTAATGACCCTGCTCAACGGTACTGCTGTCCCTTTTTTTACCTGATACCATTCATTCCCTCTTTTAAGGTTGCGCAACACATTCATTGATTTTTCATTGGTCCAGTCAGAGAGAACAACGACCAAGTCTTTATCATAGTCCAATGTTCTTTCTTTGGGTTGAATGATTATGGAACCATACACCCCCTTTTGCTCCTGTAGCATGGTATGGGAATGGTACCAATACGTACCCGATTGGTTTATAGGTATTCTGTATTGGAATGTCTCACCTACCTCAATAGGCGGTGTGGTTAAATAAGGAACACCATCATAAAAATTGGGAAGTATCAAACCGTGCCAATGCACAGACGTTTCTTCATCCATTTTATTGGTTACGTTGATTATGGCAAGGTCTCCTTCGGTAAATTCCAAGACTGGCCCTGGAATACTGCCGTTGATGGTCATTCCATTGGTGGTTACTCCACCAAGGGTCATTTCCTTTTGTTCCAAGGTAAGGTTATACTCCTTAACGGGACGCCCTTCTTCTTTTCTGTCCTCACCATTTGTACCTACTTGGGCGAATGCCATTGAAGAGGTAAATAGTAATAGTGTGATAAATTTTAATGCTTTCATTTTTACTGTGTGTATTTTATATTTATCGTTCGATTTTAAATTAAACTTTACTTGGTTAAATATTGACTGTATCCATTTAAACCTTTGCTTATTTGGTTTAGAATGGCATTCCATTAAGAAATTGAACGCGTTACTTTTAAGGGTACAATCGTCATTCAATACTAATTATCCTTCTTCCCAATTCCTGTACCGGTGGGCCTTTTGACATCACAAACCTTTTCCACTTGTCAGTGGTCCAACCAATTCTTCTGTCTTCCCACTATCAATGACAGCACAAAAACCAAAATAGCTATACCCAATGCCCACCAATACATTTCCATCACTTCAATAATTTGTTTTCTTTTAACGTTATTTTGAAATCAATTTTACGATTATTTTTTGCATGTTTCCCTAAACCGGTAATAAAAATAATAGTTATCCATTTGCTGTAAAGACTTGTTTCAATGCGTAATTTAATTGCCTTTCTTGAACTTCATAAAATTGGCTTCTGATTCAAAATACGCCACATCCCCTTCTTTTTTCATCAATACAATATAGGCCTCTGTTTTGTCAACAGGTTTATTACTGAAAGGGTCGATACCGGTTCTGGCTGATTCCTTATCGTTCAACGTGCCTACACACATTTGGCAACAACCGTAATAAGTTTTGCCGTTAACAGGTACGGGTATCTGGGGCTTGGCCATATAGGCATCGTTTACCATACAGACCAACTCATTGGGCACTTGTGAGCCTACTTGATAGTTTTGTTGTGTATCTTCAACTACGGTTTGGGTGGTTGCAACAGGTTGTTTTTTAACTTCTTTTTTTTCTGTCTTCGAATTACAGGCAACCAGACCAATTGCCAATACAACAATGATAGATAGTTGCTTCGCTTTGTTTTTTATTGTTTTCATCGTTTTATTGATTTATTTAATGAGTTATTTCTTTCTTAGGGATTTCCCTATAATCTTACTTATCCAATGTTAGCTTCCTTAAGCGTAAGGCATTTGAAATCACGGAAAAAGAACTGAAAGCCATAGCTGCTGCAGCTATTATTGGCGAAAGCAACAGCCCAAATACAGGGTATAAAACACCTGCGGCCAACGGAACACCCAGCACATTATAGAAAAATGCAAAAAATAGATTTTGCTTAATGTTTCTCATAACGCCCGTGCTTAAGTTTTTGGCCTTTACAATGCCCATTAAATCGCCTTTTACCAACGTAACTTCAGAGCTTTCAATGGCCACATCCGTGCCTGTTCCCATGGCTATACCAATATCTGCCTGGGCCAGTGCCGGTGCATCATTTATACCATCGCCTGCCATGGCTACTATTTTCCCTTGTTTTTGCAAATCTTCAATGACCTTTAGTTTGTCTTCCGGTAAACAGTCTGCTTTAAAGCTCGATAAGTTAAGTTCAGCAGATACCGCTTTGGCTGTGTTTTCGTTATCGCCCGTCATCATGATCACTTCAATGCCCTGTTTTTGCAGTGCTGCGATGGCTTGTTTACTGGTTTCCTTGATGGCATCGGTGATGGATACATAACCAACGACTTCTTGGTTAACAGAAATGTAGGATACTGTTTTTCCCAATTTTTGTTCGTCAATAATTTTAGTATCAATGGCTTCAGGTATTTGCGCATTAACCGCATGCATTAATTTCTTATTACCAAGTGCAATTGTATTTGAGTTTACAGTACCAACTACACCTTTTCCGGTTACGGCCTGAAAATCTTTCACTTCTTCTAAAACCACTTTTTTGTCTTTGGCATATTTTACAACAGCTTCGGCAAGTGGATGTTCACTGTATTGGTTTACGGATGCAATATACTTGAGAAGTAATTTGGCATCGTTGGTTTTGGATAGATCCATAACTTTTTCTACCGATGGTTTGCCTTCGGTAATGGTGCCGGTCTTATCGGTAATCAATACATTGACCTTGTTTAAATGTTCTAGGGCTTCGGCATTTTTAATAAGTATGCCGTTTAAAGCCCCTTTGCCTACGCCTACCATTACGGACATTGGCGTTGCCAAACCAACGGCACAAGGGCAAGCAATGATCAATACGGCAATGGCATTTACAAATGCGTAAACCATGGCAGGTTCCGGGCCATAATAACGCCATATTAAAAAGGTGATTATGGCAACCACGATAACGATCTGAACAAAATATTTGGAAATTTTATCTGCCAGTTTCTGAATAGGGGCTTTAGATCTGCTGGCATTGTTCACCATTTGGATAATTTGCGACAATAAGGTTTCCGAGCCTACTTTTTCGGCCTCCATAATAAACGATCTGTTGCCATTTATCGTTCCGGAACTTACCGGTTCGCCTTCTTTTTTATCTACAGGAATGGGTTCTCCGGTAATCATGGATTCATCAATAACACCGTGGCCTTCATGTATTTTTCCATCAACCGGAATTTTATCTCCCGGTTTTACACGCAACAGATCACCTTTTTTAATATCGTGGATTGAGACTACCTTCTCTTCGCCATCAGCCGTTACCAAAATAGCTTCGCTTGGCGCCAATTTTAACAGTTCCTTAATGGCCCCACTGGTCTGGCTATGTGCCCTGGCTTCTAAAAGTTGTCCCAGCAGCACCAATGTTAAAATGACCGTGGTGGCTTCAAAATAGACAAAAACGGTGCCTGCTTCGGTCTTGAATTGTTCCGGGAACAATTCTGGGAATATCATACCGAAAACACTAAATAGAAAGGCCACGCCCGTACCAATGCCTATGAGTGTAAACATGTTGAGGTTCCAAGTTTTTATGGATTTATAGCAACGTACAAAAAACATCCAGCAGGCGTAAAATACCACAGGAAGCGACAGTACAAACTGCACCAAGTTCCAATTTTCCTGCGAGGTAATATCCAGCAAAAAGTTATTTGGAATAAAATCTGCCATGGCAATGAACAATATCGGAACCGTAAACAGGGTCGCTATTTTCATTTTTTTAAGCAGCATTTTATAGGTTTTGCTCTCTTCGCTTTCTGAGGGTTCCATGGGTATTAAATCCATACCGCAAATAGGGCAAGACCCAGGCGAGTCTTTAATGACTTCTGGGTGCATTGGGCAGGTATATTGCTCATCTTGGACCATTTTTGGCTGCTCGACCAAGTCCATACCACAAACCGGGCAACTTCCTGGTTCATTATAGGTTTTTTCGCCTTCGCAGTGCATGGGGCAATAAAACACACCGTTTCCATCTTTTACAGGTTCGTGTTTATGGTGTTGCTCTGCAGAATGCACATGGGCATGTTCGTTTTTATGGGAATCCTCAAGTTCCTTTTCTACCAAATTCATTTTACAGACCGGACATTTCCCAGGCGCATTGTATGTTTTATCGCCTTCGCAAAGCATGGGGCAATAATAGACACCACTTCCTTTTTTATGTTGCTCCGGATGATGTTGATGATGTGCATGCTTGCTTTCCTGTCCGCGCATTTCTATGGTATAGTGCAATCCGGATTTTATTAGCCTTTCCTGCAATGTGTTGAGGGGCACGTGGGAGGACATTTCAACTACAACCTCGTTGGTGTCTAAATTTGCATGGACTTTGGTCACCTCTTTTAAATTACTTAAAGAAGTTTCTACATTGGTTTTACAACCACTACATGTCATTCCAGTTACTTTATAGGTATGCTTCATCTGTTAATATTTAGTTGTTTTTATCAGTCATAACTTGTCCCGATAATTCGGGATATAATTATTCACATCTCATTTTATTGTTCTATAAGTGTTCATGAATCTGCGGTTTCGCCATTGAACATTTTGGTTGCTATCAATAATTGTTATGGCTCATTTCATGATGCTTATAAAATGGTTTGTGATTATGTTATGACTACTTTAATAATACAATATTTAAGCAGTAATGCAAATATCCCTGTTTCTTCAAACTATGTTGTATATTATTTTCTCTTAAATGTATCTAATTTGCAACACGTTGCGTTTAATTCCTTATTTCATATTTGTAATAGACATCTGTTTCATTACCCTTTTCTTTCCCCATCCCTAACACGGATTTGGCTATCAACATTGCTTACATAGATAAGGCCATCACCACTTTTACCGGTTCGAGCATGAGTTCTTATAGTGTCTATAATTTTATCGACATCTTCCTTATTACATATAATCTCTATTTTAACGATTTTATTATGTAAAAACGGAAATTTCAAGCTTGGGAATTGTGTGTCTTCATCTGAATAATCACCAACACCTTCGCCTTCAAATACTGTAAAACAGCAATAATGTTCTTTTTTAAGGTATTCCGCTACCGAATTCAACTTTTTCGGCCGTATAAATGCTTTTATTTCTTTCATGATCTTATTTTTTTTTGATTAATAAGCTGGCTTATTAAAAATACTGTTAAAGGCATTAATAAACCAGCTTCCGCTATTAATCACATAGATTTAAATGTTTCTTTTACACTGCCACAACTGGCCATGGCTTTGTCCATATAAGGATTTACAATGTTGCTGGAATTGGAAAACCAATAAGAGCCTTCTCCACTGTTCGCCATTGGGCAAAACGTTTTATAGATTTCGCCTTCAACAATATTTCCTTTTAATAAAGGCTCAAATGCTGTTGTAAGTTCCGCAAAAACAATGCGCTGGTCCATGATATTGGACTTTGACGCCATTTTTGAAGCAGTTTTTTCTGCTTTTGGTGCTTTACCGTACTTTTTTAATATGCCTACAAGCATTTTTGAGGCCTTTTGAGCTTTTTCTGAATTGGCTTCCACCAAGGCTTCCTTGATCATGGCATAATGCATATAAGCTTTAGTCAGGTTTTTATCGTTTAACTTTACCATAATATCATTATGGTCCATCATGCCATGATTGTCCTTTTTCATATTCATCTTACTATGATCATGCTGGGCATAAGTGACATTTGATACGCTTACCATAAAAACGATTATGGCTACTGATTTTAATTTTAAATTTTTCATTTATTTTTGTTTTTATAGTTCAAATAATTTTCTTTAGATTCGAAATACGCCACGGCCCCTTCTTCTTCCATCAACACAATGTAGGCCATTGTTTTATCTACTGGTTTATTACTGAAAGGATCAATACCGGTCCTTGCAGATTCCTTTTCGTTCAAAGTGCCTACACACATTTTGCAACAACCATAATAAGTCTTGCCGTTAACAGGGACAGGGATTTGGGGTATGCCCATATAGGCGTCGTTTACCATACAAACCAATTCATTGGGCACTTGTGAGCCTACAACATAATTTTCTTGCTCGGTTTTATTTTCTACCTGTGCCATATCCATTTTACTGTGATCATGCTGTGCATAAGTGAAATTTGATACGCTTACCATAAAAGCGATCATGACCACTGATTTTAATTTTAAATTTTTCATCTGTATTTATTTTTAAGGTTTTTATTATTTTATAATAACTGTTTTAGTATCTCCACAGGTTAACATTTTGGCCCCTAAATATGGGTTTTTAATAGGCTCGTTAAGGCTCAACCAATAAGCGCCATTATTATTGTCGGCCATTGGGCAAAATTGCTCATACACCTTTTGGTTAACCCCAAATAGCTTTACGCCTTTTGATAAATGAGCCGATAAGTGCTTGAAGTGGGCGCGTTGTTCTTCTATATCTGAAAGTTCTGAAATGGAGTTTGCCGATCCCGAAATCTCCTTTGAAATGGTCATCCAGTGGTTATGTGCTTCATGGTCGGTCAATTGCTTCATGTCCACCTTTTTCATGGCGCTCAATAACTCCTTCGCAGCAGCACTTGCAGCACTACTATCATCACCTACAAATCCATCTTTTAACTTGATGTATGCATTGAACACTTGTTCCAATTGGTTTTTAAAGGTGGGCGTTGTAGTGATACGCTGGTTCATATCTGTGTGGTCAGCATCATTTTCCATATTGGTGTGGTCTGTAGCATTATCCTTTTTTGCATCACTCATATCCATTTTAGAATGATCTACGCCATCTGCTTTTGTATCACCTCCCATATCCATTCCGGCATGACCTCCTAAACTAATTTTTCCACCTTCTGGGTTCATCATGCTTTTTTGGCCTAATAATTGTGCCGAGGCATCAATCCTGAACACGCCATTGGTGGCAACAACTTCGCCTTCTTCCAAACCTTCCTGAACACTGTAAAACTGTCCCATATCCTGTCCCAGTTCTATTTCCCTATATACAAACGAAATGGTTTTTTCGTGCGGTACTTTTACATAGACCACAGCGCGTTTTCCTGTCCAGAGTACCGCCGATTTTGGTATGACAATGGTATTCTCCATACCTTTCATTTTTGCCTGAATGATGCCGCTTGCATACATTTCGGGCAAGAGTTTGTTACCGGGGTTATTCACCTCAACACGTACTTTGGCAACCCGTGTGTTAGAGGACACAAAAGGATCGACGTAAGTAATTTTCCCTTTAAAGGTTTTGCTCGGAATGGCTTGTATTTTAAACTCAACCATATCGTTAACATGTATCCATGGGATATCGGCTTCATAGGCTTCAAACATGACCCAGACAGAGCTTAAATTTGCAATTTCGAATAAATTCTCGCCAGCCTTGATATAGTCCCCAACCTCAACGTTACGTTTCATGACATAACCAGAATGATCAGATAAAATATCGATTTGTTCCTGTACATTTCCGGTTGCTTCAATGGCATCAATTTGCTTATCGGATAGTTTCCATAGTTTTAATTTATTACGCGATGCAGTATAAAGCTGTGGGTAAATATCTTTAGATTTAATAGCTTCAAAAAGTTCTTTTTGGGCAGATATCAGTTCCGGCGAATAAATACGCACAATTTTTTGGCCATTATAAACTTTTTCCCCAGTAAAGTTTACATACAAGCGTTCTATACGTCCTGGTATGTGCGATACTTGAGAGTACAATCTGCGCTCGTCTGGTTTTACCCTGCCCAGCAATCGAATCTCTTTTTTAGCACTTGCTTTTTCAACCACAGTGGTTTGTATATTGGCCAATTGATAGGATTGCTCGTTCATTACAATTTCGTCAGCTGCAATGTTTTCTGAAGATTCATCGGTAGCTTCCAATGGAATTAGCTCCATCCCACATATTGGGCAATTTCCAGGTTCTTCCATGCGTATTTGCGGGTGCATGGAACAGGTCCATAATTGTGTTACAGGGTCTTGAACATATTCGTGTTCGCCATCTGCATGTGTCGTTTCTGAACTTCCGCCAGAAAACACGCTTCCTAAAATGATTCCGATAATTAAAATACCGGCTGCTATAATATAATTTTTATATTTTTTCATAATATATTTTATTTTCCTATTAAGTAATCCATAAATGCTGCTGCGGCATTTTTATCGGTTAATGCTTTTTGGTGTTCCAATTTGTATTTGAGCAATTGACGTTCTATACGCAGTACTTCTTCAAAGTCTTTAGCGTTTGTAGAGTACGATATAATTAAAATATCCAATACTTTTTTGGCAATTTCAGACTGCCGCAAGTTTAATGCAATACGGCGGTCGCCATCGCTAAAATCCTTATACGTGTTTTGGTAAACTGAAGTCAAGGTATTCTCTTTATCCTCTTTTCTGAAAATTTCAGCTTCTTGCCTGAATTGTGCTTCCTTAATCAAGGCTTTATATTTTTTACGATATAAAGGAATGGTCATACCTACCGACGGAAACATGAATGCATCTTTACCATTATCGGAAGCTGTTGACATGGGGTTATTTCCAACAACAGTATAGCCCAAGCCTACATTAAATTTTGGCAGGCCTTGTTTTTTTGCTACAATCTCCTGGTTTAAAAAGGCGTTAAGTTTATGCTCTATACTTTTTATTTGATGGTTTGACGCATAAATCTCATCGAGCATATTCAATTGACCCAAAGGAATCTCTTCCTGCCATAATACCTCCGGAACGATGATTTCTGAACTATCATCTATATCCAACAGGTTGTTGAATTTTACCTGCAAAGCATCCTTTGTGTCCAAAAACAGGGCCAATTGGTTCTCCAGATCATTCAACTCCAGTTCCACACGCAACTCATCAACAATAGATGCCGTTCCTGCTTCAATTTTAACCAATGATAAACGTTTAAAAACTTCGAGTATTTCAATATTCTCTCTTGTTATTTCTATGGCCTTTTCTATAAAATAATAATTGTAATAGGCCGTTTTTACTTCAAAGAAAATATTGGACTTTGTGTTTTCAAAGTCTTCATATATAGCTTTCGCCATTTCCGTAGCAACATCTTCCTGTGCGCTCAAGAGCCCAAACCATGGAAAGCTTTGTGCTAAATTAAAGGTCGCTCTCTGTGGTCCCACCCTGGTTTCTACGGGTTGGATAAAATACCCAAAAGCAACAGTTGGATCTGGCAAGGTACCTACTTGTGGTACTTTTTCCATGGCTGCCATATAATCGTTAAACTTTGCCTTTAGGGCAGGATTATTATTGGCTGCTATTTCCAGATAGTTATTTAAGTTTTCTTGACTGAAGCCACTTGCTGTAAGCAGCAACATCAGGCCTAAGAAAAGATATGTTTTAGTATTCGCTGTCATCTTTATAAATTTAAGCATTACTTTGTTTTAATTGTTTTTTCAACCCTTTTTCTTTCCACATACTGTATAGCACAGGTACAACAAACATGGTCATGACCTGTAAAAGCATGCCGCCAAAAGTAGGAATGGCCATTGGTATTAACACATCGGCACCTTTACCTGTTGCTGTTAAAACCGGTAACAAAGCAATAACAGCAACTGCGGCAGTCATCATTGCTGGTCTTACACGTTTTGTACCTGCATGTAGTACAGAGGTACGAACACCTTGAACTGTGGTTGGTTTTTCTTCATCGAAAACCTGTGTTAAATAGGTTCCCATAATAACCCCATCATCCGTGGCAATCCCAAATAGGGCAATAAAACCTACCCAGACCGCGACACTCAAATTAATGGTATGTAGCTGAAACAGGTCTCGCATATGAACACCTGCTACATCAAAATTCATGAACCAACCTTGACCATATAACCAAATCATGACAAAGCCACCGGCAAAGGCTACAAATATTCCAGAGAATACCATAAGCGAAGGTGCTATGGATTTAAATTGGAAATATAAAATGAGCAGGATCACGATCAATGAAATAGGCACAACGATCATCAATCGTTTTGACGCCCTGATCTGGTTTTCGTAATTCCCTGTAAAACGATAGGTCACTCCATCAGGTAAAGAAAATTCGCCGCTATCCATTTTTGCTTTAATAAGCGCTTGTGCATCTTCAACCACATTGGTTTCGGCATAGCCATCTTTCATATCAAAAATAACATAGCCCGTTAAAAAGGTGTCCTCGCTTTTAATCACTTGAGGGCCTCTAACATAAGTAACATCCGCTAATTCGCCCAATTCAACTTGAACACCTGCGGGCGTGGGTATTAATATCTTTTTAATATCGTCAGGATTATCCCTATACTCCCTGGCATAACGTACACGTACAGGGAAACGTTCCCTGCCTTCAACAGTCGTTGTTAATTGCTTTCCACCTATAGCTACCGACAATTGCATTTGCATATCCTTAACGGTCAATCCATATCGGGACATGGCTTGTCGGTTAAGTTTCATTTCTAAATAGGGCTTTCCAACCACCCTATCGGCAAATACTGTTGGTGGATTAACACTAGGAACCTCTTTTAATATGTTCTCCAATTCAAATCCTACTTTTTCAATAACTTCTAGTGTTGGCCCAAATACTTTAATACCCATTGGTGCACGCATCCCTGTTGCCAACATGATCAAGCGTGTTTGAATAGGTTGCAGTTTTGGTGCAGATGTTAATCCCGGGAATTTGGAATGTTTTATAATTTCTTGCCAAATATCATCCGGTTTTTTTATATGCTCGCGCCATTGCCTAAAGTTCTCTCCATCATCATCTTGAATCAAATCTTCTTCGGTTATTTTACGAAATTCGTCTGTACCATATTTATAAGTTGTACCATCTTTTAAAACGAATGCCTCATGTTTATTGACCCTAAATCGTTCCCTGTGGCCATCTTCATCCAAAATATATTCAGGAATATAGTTAATGGTGTTTTCGTACATGGACGTTGGTGCCGGATCTAAAGCCGAATTTACACGCCCCCATTTACCTACTGCCGATTCTATTTCTGGAATGGTTATTAAATGCTTATCTATACTAGCGATGACTTCCATGTTTTCAGAAATACTGGAGTGTGGCATTGTGGTTGGCATTAGCAAGAATGAGCCTTCATTTAAAGCTGGCATAAATTCTTTGCCAATACCCGGAAATGATTTTTCTATACTTGCAAATGCATTAGTATCTTTTACAAATTTTGGCATAAAGCCAAACACTTTGCCAAAGCCCATCCAAATAGTTATACCAAATAACAAAGCCAAGATTGGCAATGCCAGGAATTTCCATTTGTTATTTAAACACCAAGTTAATAACCTACTGTAAAAATGTACAATAGTCATTAATATTCCTAATATAATACTGATTATAGCGATTACAAAAACAAAGTTTACCAGAGTAGAATTTGTAGCGCCTAATGGCATCCACTCAATAGTTAAAAAGTACACTACAACTAAAATGGTAATGCCAATATTTATGTAATTGGCCAGTTTTTCGGAATATGGAAGTTTTAATCTACCTTTAAACAATTCTCTTTCGGGTACTTGTGTAAGCAGATTGTTAACCCCAAAAGCAACAAGGGACAACGCCATAATGCTGCCATAGGAAATAATAAAGATAACACCAAGAGCTATTAATGTGGCATTAAATGTTCGGCTTACACGTTTTTTATCAAACCTAATGGAAAATAAAACCTGTGCAATGGCAGGGATAAACATGATGCCTATAACCAACGAGGATACCAGTGCAAATGTTTTGGTCCAAGCCAGTGGCCTGAACAATTTACCTTCGGAAGCCTGCATAGCAAAAACAGGTAAAAAACTTACAATGGTTGTTGCCAGAGCTGTTACAATGGCCGAAGCTACCTCCACCGTTGCTATATATATAATCTGTACGAGTCGCTTGCCACGTGCACCTTCGTTTTCCGGCATTTCCAGGTGCCTAATAATGTTTTCGGTAAATACGATACCAACATCGACCATCACACCAATAGCGATAGCGATACCGGAAAGGGCGACAATATTTGCATCGACGTTAAAATATTTCATTAAAATAAAGGTCATCAATACGCCTACCGGTAATAGGGTAGAAATCAAAATAGATGCTCTTAAGTTTAATACGAGTACAATTACCACTAAAATACTGATCAATATTTCATGTGAAAGTGCCAACTCTAGCGTTCCCAAAGTTTCCTGGATCAATCCAGAACGATCATAAAACGGTACAATGGTTATTTTTGAAACGGTACCGTCTGCTAAAGTTTTTGATGGCAGCCCAGGGGCTACTTCTTCAATTTTAGCTTTAAGGTTATGAATGACCTCTTGTGGGTTTGCGCCATAACGTGCTACAACCACACCTCCAACAGCTTCTACACCGCTTTTATCAAGACCTCCTCTACGACCAGCTGGACCAAATTGTATTTTGGCAACATCTTTTAAGCGTATGGGCACATTGTCCCTTACGGTTACCACGCTTTCTTCAAGATCGCTCAGGTTTTTAATATAACCCAAGCCCCGGACCAAATATTCAACTTTGTTAAATTCTAAAGTACGTGCACCAATGTCGAGGTTACTGTTTTTAACGGCATTCATAATCATTCCAACATCCACATTGTTGGCTTTCATGGCATCGGGATCAATTTCAATCTGGTACTCTTTTAGGAAACCACCAATGGAGGCCACTTCTGCAACCCCACTAGCAGCCGTTAAATAATAACGTACATAAAAATCCTGAATGGTCCTCAATTCCTGTGGGTCCCAACCGCCTGTCGGCTTGCCTGTTTTAGGATCTCTACCTTCTAAGGTGTACCAATATACTTGCCCTAACGCTGTTGCATCTGGCCCAAGTGCTGGTGTCACATCGTTGGGTACTGTTCCAGGAGGTAGGGAGTTTAGTTTTTCGAGAATCCTAGTCCTACTCCAATAAAAATCGACATCATCTTCAAAAATGATATAAATACTGGAAAGCCCAAAAATAGAATTGCTACGTATGGTTTTTACGCTGGGAATACCAAGTAATGCTGTGGTTAATGGATAGGTTATTTGATCTTCAATATCTTGTGGCGATTGTCCCATCCATTCGGTAAAGACAATTTGTTGGTTTTCACCAATATCTGGTATGGCATCAACAGGCACGGGGTTTCGCTCTATTAAAGAGGTTTCCCAATTAAAAGGTGCAGTTACAATGCCTCCAACAATAAAGGCGGCGAGCAATAGAAATGTTATCAACTTGTTTTCAAGAAAATAACGGATAGTTTTATTTAACATAAATTTTGATAATTAAACAATTAAACATTGGTATTAAGAAAATACCGAATACAAAGAACTATCCTAATGGGTAAACATCCATTGGATAATAAAGTCTATGGTTTAAAAATCAAATTAAATAAGTCTCATCAAGCTTGTAAATAGTCTTGACAATAAGTGGTTGTGGGTATTGTAGAAATGAAGATGCTTTATTTTCTAAATCTTCAAAAAGGTTAATGTAAGCATATACAAATGAAGCAACAAAAACTTGCTGATCATTTGTAAGATTATCAAAAGAAACACTTAACTCACTTTGCCCATTTAAGGTGATTTGTTCATTATTACAACAATACTTTCCTTCAAGGGTCTCTTTTGAAGATTTAGTTTGTGCTAAATCCATACCGCAGCCTTCAACGGAACCAAACAATGAATAATCTACTAAAACATCTCCACAATAATGACTTTCAATAGTGAAAGACACTGTTGATAACATGACTAATAATGCCATTAAAAAGGATGATATTTTATAGAAAGTTTTTTTCATTAACGTTGCAAAGTTAAAAAAAATTGATTACAATTCATTTCTTTAACAAAAAATTAGATTTTTGTTTGAAACTAGTAGAGTTCTTTTGATACTTATATAATGTAATATTCATTTTAACTAACTCCATTTAATTATCTTTTGCAAATTAAAGACACCTATCCGCTTTATTTTATGATAATTATCATTGTTGCTTAAATAAACACCTTACGCTACCCTATAACATCACCAATTTATTCGATACTGCTTATGGAATTTCACGGGTCAAACGCGTTAAAAATATTAAGCCACGAATTCACGAATTTTAACTTCTCGAATTATCTGGATTGAAAAAATCTAAAGATTTTTTATTCGTGTAATTGATTTAAGATACTATTTTCACGAATTTTTAATGAGCTCAGCTCATATATTTGTGTATTCGTGGCGAAAAAATAGCGGCATTGATTTTAATGCGTTTGACCTGGAATTTCATGGGTATCCGCTTGATGATTAAAACAAGGCCTTACTTTTGCGATAAGCTTTTCTTGGGCTTATGGTTTTTATAAAGAACTCGTTCAAAGTGAGCAATCGCTAAAAACAATGACTTTTGTCAGTTTTTTGTTTAATCTTTAAAATTACATTTGTACCAATAGATTATTGTTTTTAATATAACATACTAATTATTTAGTACACTAAATGAATTTTGTTTAATTTCAGAAAAAAACTAAATGTTAAACAAAAATTTTTAACTTTATAACGTGAAATCTTATTTTGCTAAAATATCAGCCTTCTTTCTAGCAGTTTTTATACTGTTTTCCACCTCCTCATTTACGGTGAACATGCACTTTTGCTGTAACAAATTGGTGGATATGGCCATTCTGAGCAAAGCGGAAACATGTAAAGACAAAGTTCAAAAGAAAGATATGTCTAGCAAGACGTGCAAAACATTTCAAGAAAAAGATTGTTGTAGCAATAGATCATATTTAAAAACAGGAGATGATATTATCAAAAAAACCAACAATGAACTTCAGGCTGAAGACATCGTTTTCCTAAACCCTTTTTTTCACAGTTATATAAATCTTTTTGAAGGACTAAATGAACATGTTGTTCCTTTTAAACATTATAAACCGCCCTTGCTATTCAAGGACATACAAACTCTCCACGAGACTTATTTAATTTGATTTTCCACATCGCAGGTTAAATTTAACCTGCTTCTATCATAGCCATTATTTTACCTCTGGCTAGTAATGTTGCGCCCATTTCCCAACAACACTACTTATACCATTAATCTTGTAAAGGCTAGGTCTTTACGAACTATTAAGTTTAAAACTCAATAGTTATAAGTTAAAACACTATGAATGAACCAAAAGAATTTTGGGTTAAAAATATGGTCTGTAATCGCTGCTTGAAAGTCATCAAGCAAGAACTACAGGGGCTGGGAGTAACTGTACTCTCGGTAGAACTAGGTAGGCTTTCGGTAGAAGCACTTGGCAAAACCAATACTGAAATTATTGATATTGTAACAAATGTACTTCACGCCAATGACTTTGAAATCGTTCAGAACGAAGAAGAAATGCTTGTAGAAAGAATCAAGATTATTCTAATTGAGCAATTGCAAGAGTTGCCATTACATATAAAAGTTAAGACTTCTGAACTTTTAGCATCAACACTTCATCGTGATTACAAAACGTTGAGCAAATTGTTTTCTTCGTTAGAGAAAACAACCATAGAAAAATACTTTATCAAACTTAAAATTGAAAAAGTGAAAGAACTCATCCAACTCAAACAACACTCATTTTCCGACATAGGTTACTTGCTGGATTATAGTAGTGTAAACCACTTGTCAAGACAGTTTAAGGATATAGTGGGAATGAGTATGACGGACTATAAAAACACCAAAAACTGGAAACGTAATTTCTATGATGAAATTATATAAATAAGAGCGAAAGTTATGCAGATGAAAAATCTGCATAACAATTACATTTAAAAATTCTAAAAACCAATAATATGAAAACAAAAAAAATCTTAATCAGTATAACATTTACTGGCATCCTTTTTCTACTACTAGTTAGTTTTGTGAAAGCACCAAAAAATGATTACGTCATTGTACAACAAAAAAAATGGGTTGCACCCGCTAGTGCCGACAAGATAGTCAATCCCTTAAAAGGAGATGCCAATGCCGCTGCTTCTGGCAAAAAACTCTATAAGGTATTGTGCTTTGTATGCCATGGGCCAAAAGGCAAAGGAGATGGCATGGCAGGAGCAGGTTTAACCCCTAAACCAACAAATTTGACTACTGAAGAGTTTCAATCCCAATCTGATGGGGCCATTTTTTGGAAAATCACAGAAGGCAGAGCACCTATGGCATCCTACAAAACTTCTATACCAGAGAAAAAACGCTGGGAAATTGTTAACTACATAAGAACACTTAAATAATGAAAAAGCTAATCATATTAATACTAATCGTAGGATTTGGAAATACAATGTATGGCCAAACATACAATGATTTTGGGACAGACAGTACCAAAACCTCTGAACCTTTTAAGCCAAGTAAAACCCAGTTTATGATCAGGGGTTATGGCCATACGGGCCTAAATACATTAAGCAATGATGAAGGAACCGAATCATCTTATGTTGGTTCTGCTTTTGCACCTATTTTCCTGTTCAAGCATTCTGACAGGCTTATATTCGAGGCAGAGCTAGAGTTTGTATTAGAAGGCAATGAACTAGAAGTTGGCCTGGAATATGCTAATGTCATGTACGTTCTTAATAAAAACATGAACGTAAGAGCCGGAAGATTTTTGCTTCCTTTCGGTACCTTTATGGAACGGTTACACCCCTCTTGGATCAATAGGTTTTCAACAACACCTTTAGGTTATGGTCATGATGGCATTGCGCCATCATCAGGCATTGGTGTAGAATTAAGAGGTGCTTTTGATCTTGGAGGCCCAAAATTGAATTATTCTGTGTATTCAACCAATGGCCCACGGTTAAAAGATGGTAGTGAAGAACCGGAAGAAGCAGGTATGCTCTTATTTCAAAATTATGAAGACAACAACAACAGCAAAGCTTTTGGTGGCCGTATTGGGCTATTGCCCTTTGCAGATTCCTCAACAGAAATAGGCTTTTCTACTTATTCCACAAATAAAGCTGGATCAAGAGATTCAAATTACGAAAATGTAGGTGCTTTTCTTTATGCCTTAGATTTTTCATTTGTAAAACAAATACCTGCCATTGCTGGGTTTGTTGATGTTAAAGGCCAGTACAATAATTCTGATATTGATGATGCTACTTATATTGAGATAGAGGATGATGTAGAAGAAGAATATACTTTTGATAACAAGAGTAACTCTTTTTATGCGCAATTGAGCTATCGCCCAACAATGGCCAGCAGTGATTTTCTGAAAAAGTTAGAACTCGTTGGGAGATATTCAAATTTTAATGCGCCTGAAGGTGCCGAATGGGAAGAACAGTCTGATCAATATGCCTTCGGTCTAAATTATTGGCTAACATGGAGGTCGGTCATAAAAGTCGCGTACCAAACAACTGAGAGCGCCGGTGGCCATGACGGAGGTGGTACAACTGATGGCTTCTTTGTACACTGGGCCATTGGATTCTAATAAACATAAAATACAGAAATCATGAAAACAATACATAAAATACTTGCCGTGGCAATACTACTCTTCATTTCTGGAGGAACGATAGTTGGCTGTTCATCAACAAAAAACAATTATACAGCTGCAACAGATGTTGAAGAGGAATTCAAAATAGAAAAATCCGGTGCCCAAATGTGGGGAGAGGCCTGCAATAGATGCCATTTAGCACCCTCGCCTGCAGATTACAATGACACCGATTGGGAGACCATAAGTTTACATATGCGAATTCGGGCAAATTTAACAGAAAATGAAATT
>TARA_R110002074_G_scaffold125024_1_pt1 | contig 26557 bp, 30 predicted proteins | sample TARA_R110002074 | Tara Oceans TARA_R110002074 (sample SAMEA4397215) | marine metagenome | biome: Polar Biome; feature: [MIX] marine epipelagic wind mixed layer (ENVO:01000061); material: water (ENVO:00002006), including particulate matter (ENVO:01000060) such as... | depth 10-100 m | reverse complement strand
ATCGGCGGATGGGGTGTTTGGGCTGATGACGTAATCCCTCTTCTTGAACAGATTGACGGCGAGGGTAAAGAAATTGAAATCCGCCTTCAGACTAACGGCGGTGAAGTTTTTGAAGGTCAGGCAATTGCAGTAGCTATTAAGCGCATGAAAGCAAAAACTGTCGGTGTCGTTTACGGATACGCTGCATCAATGGGTTCGGTTATTCTCTCCGCATGTGATGAAAAAAAATGTTTCTCAAATAGCGCTGTTCACGTCCATGCGCCATCCGGCGGTATTTACGGAAACGCAGAACAGATACGCCAAGGCGCTGATGTTCTAGATAAAATCCGCGATATGTTTGCTGGGCTTTATGCAGCTGCAACAAACGGAAAAAAAACATCTGAGCAAGTTATGACTGAATGGCTCGCTTACGGAAAAGAAACCTGGTTCACGCCTCTAGAAGCAGTTGCCGAAGGCATCATTGATATCATCATCGACGAACAAGTTGAGATGAATGCAACAGCCAGTTTCGAAATGACACCACCAAAAGAAATTCAAGCTCTTTTTAAAGTGAAGGAAGACAACATGACCGACAAAACAACTCCAACAGCGAAAGCTGATGAAGCGACTACGGCACCTTCCGTAGCTGCAACACAAGCGGATGCAGATGCTACTGCGCTGGTTGAAGTCACTACTGCCGAAGATGGTGCAAAAGACGCCCCGAAGGCTCTGACACAAGAGCAGATGGGTTCACTAGTGACCGCTGCTGTTGCTGCAAAGATGCCAGAAGAGGCCGCTGTGATGATCTCAAAAGGTCTGACTGAACAGTCTGACATCGTTGCTCACTTGTTTGACGCTCGCGCAACACGCGACACACAAACGCCAGTCGATAACAAGTCACAAGCGCAAGAAGCCGCGCCTGTTGCATCACTCGCAAGCCGCCGTAGTGCGACCCGCAAAAACCAAATCGCTGCATTGAGCGGCACAAAAGCAAACTAAACCAAACGCTAAAAGAAATAGCACCCAATTTAACTGAACTGAGAAGGAAACACAGTTATGCCTAACGTCATTTTTGACCTGTTTACACAAGAAGATCCCGACGGAGACCTGGTTTCCTCACTCGAGGGTGTTGTTGAAAATATTCCACACAAGCCAAACCGCATTCGCCAGCTCGGTCTCTTCCGTTATGAGCCCCTGACCGGCACACGCGTTGATTTCGATGTCGTGATGAACGGAACAGGTCTTGCGCCTATCACCGCTCGCGACGCTGCGACAACATTTGTCGATGACGCGAACAGAAATCTTGTTGATTTCAGAGCCGTAAAAATCTCCAAGTCTGCGAAAATTGCTGAGGAAGATATCCGCGACGTTCGTGCAATTCTGCAAGCAACCAACGATCCAAGAATTGCGTATGAGACTGCTTCTGCTGCTCTTGCCCGTAGAGTTCGTATCGCGTCTGGATTTGTTCGTAACTCTTTCGAGTTGATGGAATTGAGCGCAATCCGCAATAAGCTGATTGACCACACTGGTGCCCCACTAGGCAGTGGTGATATGTATGTGAAGATGGGCGCTGTTGATCCAGGCACTGTTTATCTCGACATCGACAACCTGAGCGATGGTGAGTTCAACACAGCGATTTCTGAAATTGTTGATCGTATCGCGGATGCTCTCGGAGATCTGGCTTACACAAGCGTTCACTGTTTTGTTAACAGCAAGACGATGGCAAGAATTGCAAACATGCCTGAGAACCGTGAATCCTTCAAGCGTCAGCAAGAGTCCGCATTCCTTCGCGAAAAGAAGGGCTACGGCACGACTTTCGAAACTGCTGGTGTGACTTTCGAGACATATCGCGGCAAGATCGGTGGTGTTGACTTCGTCGGAGAAGGCGAGATGATCTTCTTCCCAGTCGGTGCTGATAACTTCTACTGCGGTCTGGCTCCTGCCACACGTCTGCGTAGCGATGTCGGCCAAGTTGAGTTCGCTCTTCCTTACGAAGATCCACGCGGCGAATTCTCCGAAGTCGAAGTCCAGTCTAACCCAGTGATCGCAAACCTGCGTCCACTTTCGACTGTCATCGCAAACATCGGTGTCGACCCAGGCGTATAAAAATAACCGGGTAATCTCCTGCCCTGTTGACCGAGCCCCGTCCCTTCTGGGGGCGGGGTTTCTTTTTAAAGGAACCCCCGATGCTTACTCCAATCCACGAATACGTAATGGAATCCTTGTCTCGCCCCGTTGCTTACACCGCACCGGGCGCGTCTGAGGCTGTGACCATCAAAGCCATCGTTCGTGATGTATCTCGTGAGCTGCGCCTGGGTGCAAACTCAACTCTGACTCACAATGCAGAAGCAACTGTTTACAAATCTGACGGCCTAAAACGCGGTGGAACGATAGAAGAGCAAGGTGTCCAATACATAATTCAAGGCACAAATAAATCACCTGTGCCTGGCATACTTAATCTATCCCTGCGGCGTGTCGGCCGCACAGGGACAGACTACTCAATAGAGGGCTATGGCGACCTTCTCCTGGGCGCTTTGGGCAACGAGCACGAGGTGGTATTTGACGGACAGAAAATCGAAGCTCACGTCAATCTGTCAACAACTGTTGTCGACAGCGAAGGGTTGCCGATTGAGGATTTCGTGTGCGTAATCGGCGTGCATGTCGATGTCGCTGACACGATGTCTGCTGGTGATCTGGTGCTCGTGAATAGCGAAGACTACCGCGTCCAGTTTGTGCGTCGTGATGGTCGTGGCCTGGCAAAGGTTATCCTGAGATGAGCGTAGAATTTAGACCCCTAAAAGACGAGTTTGAACGCAAGATAAAGACTGCGACAAAGCAGGCTGGCCGTGCCGCGCTCAAAGACATCAAAATTGCAAGAAAACGAAGCCTCGGAAAAACTTCTTCGCGTCGCAAAAAAGCTATAACTGGCGGCATCTCAAAAGACGGTGAAGCAATCATCATTCGTGATAGTGCGTCACTTGCGAAAGCACAGGAATATGGTGAGCGGGTATATCCGAAAAATGGAAAGTTTTTGCGGGTGCCTATCGCTAAATCCAAGGCGTCAAGTAGCGATGCGTTCATACGAAATGATAAGCGCGGAAACCCCCATATCTTCGAGAAGACGGCGGGTAACGAGCTCCGTCTAATCGCGACTCTAAAAAAGAGCGTAAAGATAACACCGCTCAAAAAGAAGTTGATTGATATCGCGAAAGAGCGCTTCCCGAAATACCTAGATGACATAGATAGGAATCTTACAAAATGAGCAAATTTACTCAAGTTATAGAACTGCTTTCACAACATTGCATGACGACTGGACTTCCAGTCGAAATTGACCGTCGCTTTATGGTTTCGCAAAACGATAATTTTCCGATGATCGTCGTGCGAACAGGTTCTCGTGTTAACGCTACGCCTGCCGGTTCAGGTCGTGCCAGGGCGCAGTTGTGGCGTATGAGGTGGGCTATGAGACCCGTCATTGAGGTCTATTTAGACAACAATGACGCAACCGCTCTGCGTGCAGAATATGAGCGGATATTCGAAGAAATATTAGACGCGTATGCGGACGGTCCTATCCCCGCAATGCTCGTTGAAGATGAGCCAATTGACATCGAAATGGAAGTCATCGAGCCCGGTGAAGTGTCTGATATCGGCCTTATGATAATCAGTTTTTCTTTGACCGTCGACCGGTGAAACAAAAGGGCGGGTTCTTTCGATATTAAAGGAAGCTCAGATAAAAGAGGATCTTATAATGTCTTTGAACTCGCCACAAAACTACTCAATTATGAAGGCCTATTTGGCGTTCAGACTTAAAGGAACTACGACTTTTTTGCCAATCGGCAACGCTCCGGCGTTCGTATATGAGCCGGAAGTTGAGAATACAGAACACTTCTCTTCGCAAGTGGGTCCAAAAGTTAAAGACGCTGATATTGTTTTGCAAGTCGGTGCGAATTTATCTTTGACGCTAGACGAAATAACTGCCCAGAACATTGCTCTTGTAGTAAACGGAACAATAGGTAGTCTAATTCAGCCTGCCGTCAGTGAAGCTGTAGTTAACGTTGGAGCTGTCATCTCGGAGCAGGTTATAGACATTGGTAGTCTAAATGTCACAGATATTTCGTTTGTAGATAACAATGATGTGACTCTGGTAGAAAACGTGGATTACAAAGTAATATCACATGAATCTGGTATCTATGTGTTTACTGCATCACAAAACGGCGTTGTCGCTACGGTTACCGCTGGTGCTATCGAAGAAAGCGAAAAACGCTCAATTATCTCAATTCTTTCTGCTCCCGAAGGAATCGAAGGGGAGTTCATGGTTGTTGGCACTGGAACGGGTCGGAGACTTAAAGGGACAGGTATTTATGCTAACCTTAAGTCTGCTAGTGGACTCGGTTTGATTTCAGAAGATATATCTCAGATTGAACTTACAGGTTCAGTTTTGAGACAGCCAGGACCTTATCCGTTCGGCAAGTTCGAACAAACAAACTAAACGATTAGCCCCCGTGTTTGAGCCGCTGCAAACGGGGGTTTTAGGCGGCTCATATGGCCCGCGCCTCGTGCGCGGGCTTCTTCATTTGGTGAAACAAAAACGCCCATTCTTTCGATATTACAGCATCCCTCGTTAATGAAAGAAATATATTATGTCCAAGACAATCAAACGCACTGATATCGTCGAAATCGACGGTGAAAAAGTTGAACTTCAAGCCATTCCGGTTCCAAGAATAATCTCAATTCTCGCAAGGAATAAGCAACTGGCAGGCGCAATCGGCGATGCTGTTGACGGTGATTTCACATCATTCGAGATTTTTGAGGACATGACAGAAGATCTGATGAACGAACTTATCGACGCGTCCGCAGGATGGAATTCTGGCAAGGCTCAATCAATGGAAATTGAGTCCACTGATCAGGCTCTTGCTGCTCTGACGGCGATAGAGCTCACAATTCCCGAAGGCGAAAAAAAAATTCTGGCGTTCAAAAAGGTGTTCAAAGCTCTAATGGCAAAAATGCACATGATGAACGCGATGGCTGGGGTCAGCTCCTAAACTTTCTCATCGTCAATGGACATCCGAATGCATTCGAATATTCGCCCCAGCAATGTCTCGCGTTTTCAAGACTTATTCGTGAAGAGAAAAACCAAGGCATGATGACAGACTTGGCTGTCCAAACAGTCGCACAGCACGGCGATAAAAAGACCCGCAAGAAATTCACAGAGGCACTCGAAAAATGAGCAGTAAAGACACAGTCAGCGCCAAGATTACCGCCGATACCGGTGCGGCCGAAGTCGGTGTTGAGCAGCTTGACCAGAAGCTTGTAGATCTGGTCGACTCTGCCGAAAAAGCACAAGAGGGCGTTGCTGGAATTGGTGACGGTGCTGATGCTGCTGCGAAAGAAGCAAAGAAAAGCACTGCGGAAGTTACGAAAGCATTTCGTGATTTAGGAATACGCTCTGATGCTGTTGCTGACAGACAACGGAAAAAATTCACTGACGCTTATGAGACAATCGCAAATAGCGGGGAATCTTCTGCTGAGGAAATAACTCGCGCACACAAAAAGCTAGAACAGCAGCTTGAACGCGTGGATAGAACTGTTGGTAAAACTGATAAGAACTTCAAGTCCTCTTTTCGAAATATCAAGAAGTTTTCGGGGCAGGCTGCCAAGGCTTTGAAAGCAGTTGCTGTTGCTGCGACTGCTGCGTTTGCTGCTGTCGGGACGTCGATAGCAAGTGTAAGTGAGCAGGCACAAAATGTTCAAATTGGTGCTCAAGTTGCGGGATTAGGAAACACTGAGAAAGATCTAGTTCGATTTCAAAGATTTGCTGCTGCAATAAGAGATGTCGGTTTTGATACGGATAAGGCTGGCGACATCCTAAAAGATTTTGATGACCGTGTCGGAGATCTTACAAACGCGGGTAGTGGTCCGCTTGTAGACTTTATGGAGACTGTTGCTCCCCGTCTCGGACTTGTTTCAAAAGGCATTATTGGCGATGCTGATAAAATGAAGGCTGCTGCAAGAAAGCTGTTTAGCGGTAAAGACAGTCTTGAAAATTTGATAGATCTTGTCGGGAGGCTTCAGGAGGCCGGTGCAACTGAGCAAGACTATGCATTCTTTTTAGAGTCGATGGCCGGAGACGGTAAAAGACTTCTTCCAATCATCAAAGACAATGCTGCGGAAATGAATAGGCTTGGCGATATAGCTCAGGGCACAGGTGCGTTTTTCGATAAAGAAGACCTCGCACGTCTGCGTGCTTATCGTGAAGATATTCGGACCCTCAAAGACTCGCTGCAAGCTCTTGGGCTGGCACTTGTCGACGCTGGTGTCCTAGATGCAATAAAGTCGATTGTGTCCGGACTGACAACCGTCGTCCAATATGTATCCGAAAATATGAACCAAACATTCTTGAAATGGGCTGCTATTGTCGGTGCTGTTGCTATTGCTCTGGTGCCGATAGTCACTGCATTGGGTTTGATGGTGATCGCTATTGGTGCGATAGGGCCGGCGTTTGCAACTATCGGCGCAATTGTAGCTGCGTTAGTGAGTGTTCCAGTATTGATCGGTGCCGCGTTGGTTGCTCTGGTTGCGCTTTCAATAGCATTCCGTGCTGAAATCGGAAACTTTCTTGGCGATTTGGGTCGTGGGTTCATCGCCTTGATTGGTGTCATCGGCAAAGGCATTGTCCAGATCTACAAGAATGTAGTGGAAGGGTCTGCGCTGTTTTTGAAGGGCGTCGGTATCAGCTTCATGCTGATGTGGAACAACATCAAAGATGGAGCTTTACTGTTCCTAAAAGGTCTCGGGATCGGTTTTATGCTGATGTGGGAGCGCGTTCGTGACAACTCACTGATGTTTCTGAGAAGCATAAAAGACGGATTTTTCTCACTATTCACATCTGTTCGAGACTTCGGAATAAACGCATTCAACTCTCTATTTCAATGGATAAGCAATAAGCTTCGTAGCATCGTCAATTTTATAAAATCTATACCGGGTCGCATTGCAAATGCGGTGCGCGGTGGCGGTGGTTCTAGCGAGAACGTTCCTCAGTTTAGATCTGGCGGATACACAGGTTCCGGAAACAAAGATGATGTCGCTGGCATCGTTCACTACGATGAAGTCGTCCTGCGTTCAGAAGCCGTTCGTAAATACGGACGTGGCTTCCTAGAAGGCCTGAATAACCTCGCTGTAAATTCGACGGCTCCGATGGTCCCTGCTGTTGCTGGCGGCTCACAGTCCGCCTCCGGTTCGTCTTTTGGCTCCGTTGTAAACATCACGATGGGCGGCGAAAGATTCGGCATGAGAACAGACGAAAACACCGCTCAACGGTTTGCACGTGCTGCTCGTGAAGAAGCCGCACGCCGGTCCTATCGTCAACCCCGTTATGTAGGAGGCATCTGATGAAGAACCGCAACTGGCGCACCAAACTCAAACTATTTCTCACTGAAACTGGGGAGGAAATTCCCATCCCTTCCGGCGCAGACGTAGGAATTCGTCAGTCTTTGAGCGTGCTACCGCAAGCTGGATCCGGCCGTCGGTCTGTAAACGGTGTGCGCATCTCACTAAAGAACCCACTTTTTCAGAAATTCATCACTGATATTTCGGCCAACGATAACCTGCCGGTCGCTCTAGCTGGCCTATGGCCCGAGGAACTGGTGACAGTCCACTCTGTGCATGTTCTACCCCAGCGGCCCAGCACTGCGACCCAGACCACGCTCATACGGCCTCCTGTGTCTGGTTCAGTGTATGCCGTCGATGACGATGGCAACTTGATGGATATCTCGATTGCAGGCGCTGTGGTGACCCATCCCGCGATAACAAAGATAATTTTTTTCAGTCCAATTTTGGAATGCGCATTAATTTCCCCATCTTCTGATAGAGACGATGACGCCGCAAGCGTGTCGTGGAATTTGACGTTTGAGGAAGTTTGATGAAGTGGTTTTTTGCGTATCTTGGTGACAACGAAGATTTTGATCCGGTCGCTCATGCCGTCGAAGATGAAATCATTTTTGGCGCAAGCATAGGACATGGTGAGGGAGAATTCTCTGTCGCCAAGATCGAGGTTGAAGCAAAAAGCGCTTCCTACATTTCACTGGGTCGTCGTGCGGCAATCGCGGTGGAGCCAACCGGCGGTCCAGTCACCCTCCTTTTTATTGGCAATATCACATCTGCGCCACGCGCGATCGAAGGCGAATATGTTGAACTGGAAATTCTATCAAGGATGGAAGACTGGGAAGCCGCTCAAGCTGCTCTCATTGACGCGATTGCAGAGACGCCTGGTTCGTTCGACCCTCTTTTTGCAGATGTCCAAGCGTTGCGTGACCCTGCCGAAGTCCTTTCTGGTGTAGGCGGCTTTGTAAATTGGGACCGCAAGACAGGGGCACCATCGCTCTCGATGCTGGACAGTGGCCCCAGGACTCTCACATTCAATCGAGTGGACCGTGATAGCGTATCGCTTGACGTCGAAGCCCCACCTCTGAAGCAGGTCGATATCGTCGTTCAAGCGTCGTGGTCGCAGGACGCGTCAGTAGAGTCCCAAGTCGTCTGGGACCATGGGCCCGCGTTCAGTGTCATTGCTCATGAAGCCCTTGCGGACGCTTGGCCGCCAGAAGGCGTTGATATCGGTGGGGGATGGGCTGTGAAAGAGTCTGTCCTGCAACTGAACCAGCCGCGCTTTCAAAGCCTCGGTGAAATATCCGGACAATACGATAGTGCCATCTACTCTGGTGACGTGCCTGTCTACACCGCACAGATTGCGCGTGTGTTGTTGCGCAATTCTCGTGCCCAGGCTCGTAGTGAAATTGCCCGGGTTCGTGTCGCCGCTGACGTCCAGAACTTGATTGAACCGGCCACCGAAGAGATATCTGTATCTTTGCAACGCCTGGTAGGCGAAGGTGATACGGTTGAGCCTTGGCAGCCCACATCATCCTACACCTTGGGCGATATCGTATTCTACTCCGGTGCTCTCTATGAGTGCTTGGAAGACCACGATGCGGGCCTGTATTTCGATGAGTCTGTTTGGACCCTGTTGCCTGATTTTCAGGGCCGTATAGGCACATCCTTCTTTGAGACGGATAGAGGGCAGCAAGCGCTGGACTACGCTATTGAGCGTGCCATTGCGAGGCTGCGGTATCGCGCCCGTGCTGTCCGTGTATCCTTCGATGTTCCGCTTGAAGACGCAATCGACATCAGCCTGGATGACATGGCGACATTCTCTGACCCGCGCTTGCCTGGTGGCACCGTCACCGGCAAGGTCATCAGCTACAACCTGTTCTTCGATAACGGGGATGCCTGGGCGACTGTTGAAATCGGTGTGTCGGTAGGGATGGGTTCCACTGATGAGCCTGTGCTTCCAGCATTTCCGGGTGAGGCTCCAAAACTTGGTCCGACTGAATATCCGTCGAAGGGCAAAGTTTCATTATTGGCCGCTCAACAGATTGCAGAACTTCGGCTGGCTCCCGACCTCCAATCTCTCGATGTTCGCGTTGAAATCGACGCGCCCGCCGTTCCATCTACATTTGAATTGACCCGTGACGCAGTTGTGAACTGCGGCAAAATCGGGCTCCCACAGGGGATTGTTTTGTCATGAATACACTTGCTGCTCTCATCCGTGCACACCAACAAGATCCAACAACTCTACATCAGGTTCCTGAAACTGCACGAGAAAGCACGCCCGGCCGCTATGATGCCAGTGGCTCGCAGCGGTCGCCTGCACTCGACCGTCGTGTCGAGCGTGAAGCTGCACGAGCCTTTGCCGCTGACAATTTCCCTGGCTTGGATCCAAGTGATATTGGTTCGTTTGAAGACATCCAAGACTTCCTTGATATCGACACTCCAGATCTCGATTTGGATAATACTGTTATCGAAGATTTGGACGATGTTCCGGCCGATGCTGAGGGCGTTGACGAGGAACCAATTCCGGCAGATGCAAACGCGCCCTTGGTAGGGGTCCTTGGTAGAGATGACATGATATTTGTGTCAGATGATGGGCTGTCAAAATACAGAAGATATTATATATATCCAGGAAATTATATCGGATTTGGGTTCTTCGCTGATCGTCCGACGCTTGTCGCCTATGATGACAGCGTGAAATACTCAACAGACATCGCCGAAGGGGTTTGGGAAGACATCGAGTTTCCGGCAAGCGTGATTGATATACCTCTTGTAAACGGCGATTTTGAAGCCGCTCCGACGTTCTCAGAATTTGCGCCCGGCTGGCAATACGTCTCTGGCGATAGCCCGCGTGTGCGTATGACGAACTCTCCTGCTCAAATGCCTGGTTCTACGCAGTATTTGACACGTGACTGGGTTGTTTCTGGGACCGGGGATTTTGAGGTATCGCAGACTGTTGATGTGCCGCAGGCTGCACAAGATGCACTGGGTGCTGGTGGCGAGCTCAAAATGAAGGCTGATGTATTTGTTGCCGATGGAGCGACTGCAAAAATTAGAGCGGTTTCTGGAACAAATATAGAATCTGATGGGTTTCCGATATTCGAAAATTCTCAAGGATTGCTTTACGGCTCGCCTCTGAAATTCTTAAGTGGATCTGGGGGAGTTGGTTCTGTTTTAACTTCTGATATTCCGTATATACAAACTCAAGATGGAAGATTACTCAATATCAGAATAACATTTATAGCTAGTTCGAACACAGTTATATCTCTGACTGGATCTGGAAATTTTGTATGTAAATATATTTCAGGTAATACAAATCCCGGATATGGAGTATTTGATTTTGAGTTTTTTGACTCAATAACCAACGAAGAATACACAGGCCCAATGGCGCTCAGCTTTTTATCAGTAGAGTCTTCTGGAGTATACCAAACACCCATGCATATGATATTTCAGAAATCCGATATCGCAAGCTATGATTTACTTACTTCTAATGCTATAGTTAGCACTGCTAATGCTTTTGGATTTAACGGAGAAGAAACAATATTTTTTTCAAAATCTGGAGACGTAAATACTAATTCATATACTAATATCTATTTGAATCCTATCTCTAGCGGAAAGTTTAGGGTAAGAATGAATGGATCTCAGGGACGAGTTAATCAATTAAGAGGCCCTTTAGATAATTTTGGCGACATATCGACTCCAAACCCGAATGTAAATATGACAAAAGCTCCGAATTACACACAAGCTGTCGAAGCAAGTGTCATTTTTGAAGAAACCATCACATCAACAAATGGCGAATGGTCACCCCTTTTATTGAACGAAACGGCTTCAATTCCTTACCCGGAGATATCTGTTCATCTGTCTGCGTCAGGCTCCCCCGCAGACGTATGGTTTGACAATGTTCAGCTCGAAGTTGTTGCACAGACTTCGCTCAATTTGAAAGCGTCTGCACGTGACGTGGAACGCAAGTCGCTTTGGGTCGCTGACAATGATCGTCTGTTTGAAATCAAGGGAACAGCACAAGAGCTCCGGCACGATTTTGACCTGGGCTTTGATATCCAGTTATTAGCAGTGAACAACGGTGAATTTGTTGCATCTAGTGGCAGCGAAGTCATCACGAAGGACATCCAACAAGATCTTGGTGCGAACGTGCGGCAGCTTTTCATAGTTGGATCCCCGATGGCGCTGTTGGTCGATGGTCGTCTGTTCCGGTTGAACTATGAGACAAAAGTGTTTGAGTTGGTTTCTCAACTGCCTGCGGCCTGCAAATTGTCATATTATAAGAGCGGCCAATCTTGGTCACGGTTTGACCAGGGTGGTCCAATCTACACCTCTACTGATCTGATTGCTTGGACATTCATAGAGCCGACACTTACACTGACAAGTCAGCGTGCCGGATCGGTTTTTGAAGAAATCCCTTACAGATACATATTTTGGTTTGAAGGGGACACTCCAATATTTCACAGATACTGGAACGGGACAGCTACAGAATGGAAATATGGCGGTTCATTCCCAAGTGACATCGTAGACATCCAAGTTGCTGTATAAAGAAAAGGGGGCCAGTGGCCCCCTTAATCAAGCGTCTGGTTCGCTGTCATCTTGTGAAGCATCTTCTGCCGCAAGCCGGAGCTCTTCGACTTCGGGTATAACGTAGTCTGGTGATTGCCAGTTTGACTCAATTTCGGCACATCGCTCTGGTGAAACCTCAAAAGATACAACCCGTGCATCTGTTACCTGCCAGCTGTCTATCATCGCGACGACATCAGTAAAGCCCAGCGTTGATGCTGACGCTTCATAGATGCATCCAAAGCCGTTAGCACCGACATCACAAGCCAACGCCAACTCCTCATTTATAAACAAAATCCATTTCATTTCTCAATTCCTTTTAATTGCGTAATAAAGAGATAGGCCTTTAATAATAAATAGAAAACTTTCTCCAATAATTTTGTTCAATAACTGAATTTACCTAACTCTTCTCCAACAAAGAGGCGAGTTTATGAACGAAATTCAAAAGGGCACTTTAACACGAAAAGAGGTTAATGATGCTATTCTTGCGCACCAAAACATGGCCGTCTCGGTGGCGCGTGGTTTTAAACGATCAAGTCCCGATATGGACATATCAGATTTAGAGGGTGTGGCTCTGTCTCTGCTTTGTGAAGCAATGAATTCATACCGTTCCAGCGGTCTAACTGTTGGAAAATATGCACTGAACAAGATAAAATTTGGGCTCAGAGATTTTGCAAAGAAAGAGCGGCTGCTTCGAGGTCGCTACGGTGTAGAACTTTTTGATATTCACGAAGCCGAAGCCGAAGACCTTGATGAGAAAATTGACATCAAACGGTTTTTGGAAAGCCTGGACGAAGAGCATCGGGACATTCTTATAGAGTCCTGCAAAGGAAAATCCACAAGAGAGATAGCTGAAGAAATTTCAAAAAGTCATGCGACTGTGTCACGAAGAATAAAATCCGCAATCGCGTCGTATTCAGATGCATAAATTTGAACCCATAATCGTCGGCGAAACAGCGGCAATCCTGGCGGACCCACATTTCAGATACGGTGAAATCCTCAACGACATCATAAGAATTGAAGCGTTCGCAAGGTTCTGTCTGAAAAACCGGATACCCCTGATAATATGCTTGGGAGATTGGTTCGACTTCCCATCGCTGGCTGACTATCTGAGCGCCAAGGGCCTACAAAACAAGACTGTCAGAAAAGATTTAGAAGCCGGTATCGCTGCGTTGAAGATGCTCCACAAAATCTGGGACGACTTCAACAAGAAGGAACGCAGAGCAGGTCGTTCACACAATCAATATAAGCCTCGCCTGGTTCTGGTGAAAGGAAATCACGATGTCAGGCCTGCCAAGATCGGCAATGAAAACATCAAACTCGCTGACGAATATACGGAACGCTATATTGATGAGGATTTTCTAGACCGTGGCTGGGAAGTCTACCAGTTTCTGGACATCTTCAAATGGCAAGGCATACGTTTCTCCCACTATTTCAAAAGCGGCTCAATGGGTAAGGCGTGCCCTTTAACACAAGCCAGCAAAAACATCGGTCGTTCAGCCGTTTGGGGACATTCTCACAAATTCGAAATGCTCAGACGCCAAGTCGCAAAAGATGATGAGCGCGATATCTGGGTGTCTGCTCCGGCATTTCTGCCAGAGTGGAGATTGCAAAAGAACGAGGATAACGGGTTCCTTGTTTTAAGCGATGCCGTTGAGGGCAATTTCGCGTTGAACCATGTGTCCTATAATTACCTGATTAACAACTATTCGCAAGACGTGAAACGCAACAGACGCGCTGCGTAGATACCCAGAATATCCTGATTTACTGAAACAAAACCTTCCTCTGTGTCGATATTATCGAAACAGAATAAGGACGCCCGATGTCTATTTCAGATGCACAAAACATTCTCAAAAGTAAAAACAAATATTCTGGCAAAGTTGACGGTCTGATTGGCCCTAAAAGCTTGGCCGGTGCCACCTCAATCCTTTCAAATGAAAAGGGTTCATTCTCTTCATTCAGTGATGAACGCAAAATCTTTGCAGCCGCTCAGGCGCTGCTGAACGCAGCGGGTTTTGAGGCTGGCTATACAGACGGATATTGGGGTCACAACACACAGAACGCATATGACGATTGGGAACGTGCGCACACGGGGAAACCTGCGCTTGATCTTGACCGTGATGCGCCCGCCGCGAGTGCGTCTAGTAAAACCGTATTCCCGCGTCAAAGGGATATTGTGTCGTTTTACGGTGCAGCCGGTTCTGCGGCCGCAACAGCTGGTAAGGTTCAGCTTCCAATTTCGTTTGTCATCGCTTGGAACACTGACCAGAAGGTCAGTCGGTTCAGCTGTCACAAGCTTATCGCGCCAACATTTCAAAAGGTCTTTGAAGAAGCTGTCGCACATTACGGTGAAAGTGAGTATCGTCGCCTGCGCCTGGATCAGTTCGGTGGCTGCTACAACAACCGCAAGATGCGTGGTGGCAAGTCTAAATCGACACACGCGTATGGCGTGGCCGTAGACCTTGACCCAACCAACAACCAGTTGCGCTGGAACAATCGGCAGGCATCCTTCGCACGCACTGAATTCATCCCTTTTTGGAACATCGTAGAAGCCCACGGCTTAGTGTCACTCGGTAGAGCACGCGACTTTGACTGGATGCACTTCCAAGGTGTTCGGCTGTGAGTGAGAAAAACCTTCTAAGCTTCATCATTGATGTCCTACCATCTGGCGCTGGTGCAGCAGGTATGGCTGGCGTGGCCGGTGGTATCGTGCACTGGATAACAAACAAGAAGAGCCCGAGAGAGGGTATGGCTGCTGTCATCGTCGGCTCTCTCACTGCTGTATACATCGGCCCCTTTGCTTCTCCGATTATTGGTTTTCCCGTGGTTCTTCTGAATAAAGTGACAGAAGGAGATGCGGATCCTGTGCTCTTTGGTGCATTCATTTGTGGACTTGCCGGGATCTCAATCGTCGGCCTCATCGCCGATCTCATTGAAAGAAGAAAGAAAGATATAGAAGACGGTAAGTCGCTGTTTGGTGATGATAATGGATAACAAAGAGCTTCTTCAAAAACGTGCAAAGGAAGATGGTCGGCTTTGGTTTGTAGGCATTATTATAGCACTTTTATATTTGGCCTTGTTTGGGGGTGCTGCATGATACAGTTCTCACTCAAAACCAAGCTCATCATAGCTGCATCGGCCATCGTGTTAAGCGTCGGCGGATATTTCCTCTATCAATACAAGACGGGGCAGGCGGCAAAGATTGAAGTCAAACGTATCGAGAAGTCTGTCGAAGTGCTTGATGACTTGAACACAAACCTCGATGTCATCAGAGAGCAAGACTTCATTGCGCGCGAAGTCATTCGTGCGGTGCCCGAGCGTCCTGGCTCCCTGACACAACAAGAGCAAGACGCTTTCCGGGAGATTTTCAAATGAATAGGATAGCAGCAATTCTTGTTCTACTAATGTTGTCCGCCTGCACGACGCCTTTGCCTGATGTCCTGTTACGTGAGTGTAAAGACTGGCCCGTCGCCGGTGCTGGTGATCTGGATGTGAAGAAGATCCTGACGCTCACACAAGACGGCAAACTTGCGCACGCAGACTGTCAGGCACGCTATGATGCGCTGCGTGCATATATAGAAGCCAACCAGGTCAAACCTTAATCTGGGCTTTTCTGTGTTCATTTCGTGAAATATTAGAGATGCCCCTTGTCAAAATCTGGATCGCACTTTTTTAATGAACACAGCGATAGTGCTGCAACAACTGAAAGAGACTGTCAACATGAAATTTGAAGACCAAGCATGGGAATTTAAAGAAGCCGTTAACAAGGGCCTTTTGGGATCTCCTGTGAAAATCGACGCAATGCATGAAGAGGACGGTGAGCTCAAAGTCACACTTCGACATCTGGGTTATGACGAGCTGCATCTCATCGACATTTTTGAAAAAGATGGTGAGCTCATGATCAGAGCTGAAGTTTTTGGAAGCGGCGAAAAACAGGGCGTCATCATTGCAGATACTGATTTTGAAAACGGGAAATATGAAGTCAATGATGAGCTCCTAAAATTTCAGGACGCATACATAAATACGCCGGAATCAATTGAACGTGAGAAAAAGAGAAAAAATACTTGAAAGATATGATGCTTAATAAACTTGAAAAAACTTACCAATTTTTAGCAGAGTGCGTTGTTCATGACGACGCATTCATGCCACTATTTTTGCGTGCAGAAGAAGAACTCACGAAAGAAAGACAGAAATCGGATGCGCTCAATCGTGCACGTCAAGCTGCTCTGAGTGTTCCAGTAATTTTAAAGGCTCAGGCACGAAAGCGATCTGCTGATGAAAGTCCAACTTCTCTTCTAATGTCAACTCATCGCCATAACGCTCACGCTGTCTTATTCTCTTGACAGAGTGCCCCATAAGTTCACCGCGGTCATCTGTGTCTACGCCTATTTTTTTGAGACGACTTTCGAAGCTGTGACGTAATCCGCCTATTGTTACGCCGTCGGGGAGCAGTCCGGCCGAGCGCAATGACTTATTCGCAATCGCTGAAAATGTGCCTTTTGCTGCATAGCGTGGGAAGCCGTCAGGGTGACGCTTCATAGCGTCAAGTGCGACTCCAACAAGCGGCACTTTTCTTTTTGTGCCTTTGTTCTTGATTTCTCGTGCAGCGTTGCCGGTCTCGTGTCGGATCCAGATATGCGGGATTTCATCTTCAAGAAAAATAGAACGCGCTGGAATGTCATATATTTCTGACTGACGTGCGCCTGTTTCGATAAGAACGAGAATGATATCTCGCAGCTGATCGTTCATGTGCGACATCGCACCAGGTGCAATTATTGCCTCTATGGACTTATTGTGAAGTTCGTCTTTCCGATTATCTTGATCAAGACGGGACAGGCCGTCAGATAACCCTCGAAATGGCGACGGTGGGATGTCAATTTCATCAATGCCAAGACTTTTGAAGAACTTCTGCCACATCAGATTAAGGTTTTGCAGCTCTTTTTGAGCGCTTGCACCCTTCATATCTTCGTCCAACACTCGGTCTTTCAAAGCGTCACGCAATGATACCGCGTCCGCACGTGTGATATCTTCAAAAACAGGGTCGTGTCCTAGTAGCTCCACAACTTTTGACGCTGGCCGTGTCCAACGCGCACGCCAAGTCTTTTGTTGACGCTCATTTTTGTCACGGATTTCTTCTTGATATCGCTCGTCCATGCTTTTTGCGACATCTGTAATTGTGATTTTGGGTCTATCTATACCCCCCAATAATGCAGTTGCCGCAACAGATCCGGGTGCATCTCCTGAAGTTAGAAGGGACTCAACGCGTTTGAGAATCTCTTCAAAGCTACCCTCTGAAAGCTCTTGTGCAGACTTGTATGAAAATCCTCGTGCGGTCGTTAGCCGTGCGATTGCGTCATAGTGTGACACATCGCCGGGTGTTGAGTGTCCTGCAAGTTTTGCGTCAAGATCTGCAATGATTTGACGCTCAACGACGGCCGCTGCAGCACGTGCCTCCTTCTCATCGCCAGTTTTGAGTGAGCGCAACAGGACAGGGCGGTCCTCTACATGCTTGTAGCGAACCGGCACACGCATACGGAAGTGATATATCTTACCTCGCTTTAATATGCCGCCCATCGAGTGCGATTCCCCTGTCTGTGTAGCAAGAGATGTAGCTGATGAGGAGAGAGGGATCAAGGCGTGGGTCATGACGTGCCTCTAAAAATATTCTTTGGAACAAGTGTATCGTTTGCAATGTTTTGAAAATGTCGATCTCTCATCTTTGTAAATTCTTCAATCCATGTGCTTTCGATAATCTCATACCCCTCTGCCATAGCAGCGAGTTTTTCGTGTGCAGTTCCTGTTTTGAGCTCTCGACGCTCATCATCTTTCACCGCAAAAAGCTTATTCTTTGGATTAAAACCCTCCTTGTTGACTTCATCAATTATAATGTATTTCATCCCTTCAACTCCTTTTCCTTAGCATATTTATGAAAGTATTCCCCGATATCATTCTCTTCAATAAGTCCGTCATGAACAAACTCACCGTTGAATCCTTGACCTGAAGTCATGAAACCCGCATAAAACGCATCTCTGACAAGTGCCTTTACCTGTTCTTTTGTTAGTTTGTTCATCGTTTGTTCTCCAATTCTTCAATTTGTCTTTTAAGCTTGCATTCCAAAACCGAGATTTCCTGGTCTGATCTACTCTTAAAATCGATAATTTCTTGACCTATTCTTGCTGCTTTTGAAAAATGATGCCTTGATAATTTTTCGAGTTTTGCAATATATGCCTCTGAATCACTATCAATCATGTGGATATGATAAAGAATTGGGCAAAGCATTATTGCTGTTATTATTATTACTGCTATAAACTCAATCATCACAAAACACCTCTCTAATTTTAGCCACAACTTCTTCAATTCTCATTTTCTCATGCGCGGAAAAATCATCAAGACATATTTCAGCTTTTCCAATCGTTCCCGATTTGTTCTTTTCATAACGAATATCACCGTCGTCATCGACTGAAGCCGTTCTATACTCCTGTTTATTATCATCGCCAAGGAATTTTATCTTTCTTGAATATGACGATTCTGGGTCTGCATTAAACGCTTTATTTACTGCGAGAATGGCGAGTGCATAAGATAGTGTGCGCCGGTTTTTCTCTTTCAAAAGACGCTGGATTGTTTCGTTCATGTCGTTGTTCCCGATTAGTGCTAGGATTTCATTGTCTCGGGGGATCATTGTGTGACCTCCTTTGATTGTGCGATTATTTTTATTCGCTCGTGGGCTGACATCTGGCTAAAGATTGTGTAACTAATCTTATTGTATGAATTTTCAATCAATAGCTTTAAACTTTCGGCCCCTTCGCCGACGTGATAAATATCCTGACTAAATATTTTATCGCCATGCACCGCCCAAACTTCTGTGTATTCGAGGCCGTTTAGCGAACCAGGGGTTTCGTTAATTTTAATGTTCATTGTCCTGCCTCCATATCTCTTAATTCTTCTTTCAACATGCGCAAATGTTCATGCGCGTGTCCTTCTCCGCCTCGATGATCATCTTGCCAGAGATCTGATTGGGCCTCGGAAATTGCGTCTATGAGCTCGTCTTCTGATAGAACTTCACTCATGACTAATCCGTGTTTAATCTTGTTCATTGTGCTGCCTCATTGTCATTGTAGGGTATTTTTAGAAATTCTTCTGTTACACCCATTTCTAGAAGTTTGTTAGAAATTCTTGTATTCTTATCATCAAGATTATTCATTAAAGAGCCAATTACCCAACCTTCTGCAGTTAAAGGATTAAATCCGTCCACTTCTCTTTTCGCTAAAATTGAATAAAATCTCTTTCTGGTTTCTTCTCTTATCTTTAAGAGTTTCTCTATTTCACTGAATGGATTATTTATATCAGCCATCATACTTTTCCCAATTCTTTAACGCGTTCTTTGAGCTCTTTTACTTCTTTTAGTATACTGATTAAATCTCCAGCTAATATTTCAATTGTTAAATCTTCTGCGTATATTTCTTGTGATTTGAGTTTCATTGTTTTATTCCCATCTTATCTGTTGAATCCGGCTTTACTGCCTGACTCTTTATATATACGTCCCTGCGTATACAGATCCAAACTTTGATGCACATTTTGATACACAAAAATAAAAGGCGGCACCGAAATAACGCCATTTGATTAATGAAAACAATCACTTAAAGAAAGAAAAAAAGTGGTTCGATTCCGCCCCCGGGCACCACTTTTTACCAAATTAAATCAATGCGATAGCTGATATTAATCTTAGTCTGGATAAGTGCCTAAAAGTGCTCCGGGTGTCATATGGGTGCCAAAATCCATCACTCGATCCAAAATCCATGCCCAATTGAGGTCTAAAACCGTTTGCAGACCTTCGTTTCTCGCGCAGCGAACGGCAGCAATGATGAAGGTTTTTCGATGCGGGCCATTGCACGAGTTTTCTGCGAGGGACTGACCTTGCCCCGCGTTGACAAACCTTCATCAGAGCCGCCACGCGGAGAGGCAGCGACGGATGGCGATCTGCCGTTCTGAGACCTATCGTTGGGCAAATTCACCGCTACCTTTGACAAGCGGACAAATAACCTAGGCTTTGCGGAAACAAGACTAAGTTCACCTGCAATTCCGTTTCAAACAGAGGGCGTTCCAGTTTTTCGTTGAACGCTCGCAGTGAGTCCATCGAACACTTTCAAAATGACACGCAGAGACACCAGAACTATTCTTCAGGGAGCCCAAGTTCGATCAAACTTTCGAGTAGTCGCTCAACTACATCACGGGATTCCCCCCACCACGGAAAGAACTCCCACTGCTTCAAAAGAACTGCAGCTGTCAGCTTCGGTGCCTTACTCATTGCCCTTTCAAGGTAATGCGCCGCGTCGTCCAACCTATCGAGTTCGACACAAGCTGCGGCCGCATTAACAAGAACCATTTCACTGGCATTGGGGTATCGGCATGCCATTTCAAACGCTTCTAACGAGGCTTCATTATGCCTTGATGAATTTCGGATCAATTGGACCGACCCAAGGAGATTATGGAAGGTGTAGGCTTGCGGATCATTTGGGCTCAAGCGCAATGCGTCGAGCGCGACAGCTTCCATAACATCAGAGTTGGGTTCAGCTTTGAGCATTTCGGCTACACCTCGCACTAAGCAAAGCACGACAGAGTTGGGATTTAGTCTTTCTGTTACATCAAATGCATCTTTTGCATCACCATGACGGCCACTAATTGCTAGGAACCCACCTCGCATCACATGGCCATAGTCCGATTTTGGATCAAGGTCGACCGCCTGATCGGCCAACTTCATCCCTTCGCGAAGATCCTGATCAAAGCTTTTGGTCCATCCAAGGACCAATCTGGCGAAATGCACGCGCGCAGCCAGACCATGAACGAAGGCAAATTGGGGATCAATTCCCATCGCTTGGTTGTAAAGATCCAGCGCACTATCAGAGCTTTGGGGAGTATATTCAAAAAACTTTGAATACCCTCTTTGTGCCAGCTCCCATGCAGTCAGATTTTCGGTTGGTTTCTTGCGCGACAAGGTGCGCTCATGTGCGCCAAGCTCAGGTTCAACACCTGTCACAATTGCGCTGGTCAATTCGTCCTGGACATCAAACAAATCGGCCATTGTTCGATCCCAGCGCTCGGCCCACAAATGACCACCGGTCTCAGCCTCGATAAGCTGAGCGGTGACACGCAACCTGTCCCCAGCTCTCCTAACAGAGCCTTCAACGACATATTTGACATCTAGTTCTTTTGCGATTTCCCGGACGTCTTTTGGCGTCCCTTTATAAGAAAAGGCTGAGTTTCGCGCGATGACTGTAAGCGTTCGAAACCTTGAAAGCTCGGTTGTAACATCCTCAACGATACCATCGGCCAAAAATTCCTGTTCTGGATCGGAGGACATGTTGTCGAACGGTAAAATGACAAGAGATGGAGCAACTGCAGATTGTTGTTGGACTGGCTCGACCTTGAGCCCATCGATCTCGACCCTCCAAACCTCAACCGGCTCAGGCATGTTTTTGACATCTTGTGGTCCAAGCGCGGTGAGAGCTGCAACTATTTTGCCGCGCAACTGCTCATGAATTGCCCTTGAGATGCAGATACCCTCAGGAGGGGCAAGGCTTTCCAAACGCGCTGCCACATTGACGCCGTCGCCCAAGATGTCATCGCCATCAATGATAACATCGCCCAGATTGATCCCAATTCGAAACTGAAGACGGCTTGCCTTTTCCTCGTTACGTTCCCGGTCCACCATGGAGTGCTGGATGGCGAGTGAGGCGCGGACGGCTGCAACCGGCGACGGAAATTCGACCAAAAGCCCGTCACCCATCGTCTTAATCAGACGGGCCTTTGCGGCCGTCAGTTCGGGTTGGATCAGCTCTTTGCGCACTTTGCGAAAACGCTCAACTGTGCCCTCTTCATCCGCTGCCATTAAACGGGAATAGCCGACCAAATCAGCAGCAACGATAGTGGTCAGTCGACGTTCCATACTTATCTGACCCAATTCGATTGGCTAAAACAAGCACTATGAAGGTTTCAAAAGAAGAAGCAACTAAGTGAATAGTCCCTAGACTTTTCTCGACGCTTGCGCTCAAAAATGATTGTCGCTCAGCAGAAAACAGGGAGCTGCGACAACAGCATCGTCCCGCTCCTTTCTGGTTTCGGCACCACGCAGCGAAGGAGCGGTTTGAGTTCGGCGTCTAGGCCTTCAGATGCCAGCGTTTGCACCAATGCTGCGAACATTCGTTTTTCTGAAAGCGCAAAATACCGAACGGCCCTCAATCCGGTGATCACCAAAATCCAGCCTGAACTGGTAATGTGCGGACAATTTCTACCGTTGGTTCGAACTCAAAATGGACAGCCTGTTTTGGTCTTGTCCCCTTCATTGTCGTCAGCTTGCTGCTCAATCTGCGGCAGTCAGCGAAGATACAAAAACTCGCAAAGCCACACGCCTGACCGAACTTTGAAAAGACCCGTTCGGGCTTCCTCAATCAGGCATCCCACCCTTGAGCAGCGCCTCTGCCAGATCGTCCCAGTCTTCAGGGTTCCTGAAGTTAAAAGTGTCGGACATGAAGCGCAGCCCAAGACCGGACGGATAGTCAGCTATGACACGCGCTGCGTCGTCAATTCGGTCAAGTCTGGCGTAGGTCGCAATCAACATCACCACTGCGAGAGAATCTTCCGGGTTTCTTGCATATGACCGTTCCAGATATTCCAGAGCGGAGTCATAGTCCTTTAACATGTGATAGGCTGTTCCCTTTGTCGCCAGATACGAAGGGTGATAGCTGGGGTTGAGCGCCATGGCTTTATCAATGGCCAGCAGTGCGTCCGCCGGTTGTCCGTTCATGATCAACGAAAGCGCAAGCACAGAATAGCTTTCAGGATCATTAGGCCCAAGACGAACGGCGTTGTTTGCCGCGCTCATCATTTCGTCGTATCTTCTGTACACGCGGTGTATCAACGATGCGGCTTGATACGCCCGCGCAGTGGGTCTCTCCAGCGCTTTTTCAAGGTATTCTTCAGCCGTTACGAGAGCTTCGCGAGGATAAACGAAGCCCACTGAGGCCTGTCGGTGCGTGAGATAGACCTCAAGATACAGCGCCGCCAAAGTTGCATATGCACTCCCATAGTCCGGATCCAGTTCAATCGCGCGTTCTAGGTGCGGCACCGCCGCGGCATAGCTTTCTGCCGTTCTGCGGTTAAGGGTCTCATTTCCCTGCAGATAGGCGTCAAATGCTCGGGGATTGTCGGTTTCAGCTGCCTGCAACAGCTCCTGCTGGCCCGGGTCCATCCGCAGTTGAAGGCTGGCGATGATACTTTCGATGATGCTGTCCTGAAACAACAGCACATCGTCGATGGAGCCGTCATAACGCTCCGCCCACAGGTTCGACCCGGTTTGCCCGTCGATCAGCTGAACATTGATGCGCAGCGTATCGCCGACCCGCTGCACGCTTCCGCCCAGAATATACTTCACGCCAAGCTCGTCAGCGATCTCGCGCGGATTGATACCCCTTTCGGCGTAGTCCGAGGCGGTGTTTCTGGCGATGACAAACAGATCCTGCAGCTGAGACAGGTCTGTGGTGATATCATCTGATAACCCGGCTGCGAAATAGTCCTGCGCCGGATCGCCGCTGAGGTTTTCCAGTGGCATCACGATGATCGACGGGGTGTCATCGCCTTGCGATGCCGCCTGTTCGACTGAAGCTGTTCCCGTGAACTGCGTATTAACCCACGCAACGCTTGCGATGATCAGAACCACTGCGGCGATTGCTGCGAGTACTCCGGTCCGCTTCTTCTTTGCCGGTGGCGGCGTAGGTTCATCGGTCACCTGATAGACGCGCACTGGCGTGGCGATGTTCTTCAGCTTCTTCTCGCCCAAAGCGCGGTAGCCGACATCTACATTGGATTTCAAAAGGTCAAAAGCGGTGCCGGATACAACGATGCCTCCGGGTTGGGCCAGCGCCTCTAGGCGGGCCGCGATGTTGACGCCATCGCCGAAAACATCGCCGTCCTCGAAAACCACATCACCCAGATTGACGGCAATGCGATACTGAATACGACGATCTTCGGGTTGATCCTCCTCGCGCGCCACCATTTCTTTCTGGATGGCGACGGCACATTGCACTGCCTCGACGACAGATCCGAATTCGACGATCATGCCATCACCGGTCAATTTGACGACGTGGCCGTTCATACGCTTGACCGTTGGGTCAATCAGTTCGAGCATGTGCTTGCGATGGCGGGCAAGCGTGCCACTCTCGTCGAGTTCAATCAAACGGCTATAACCGACCATGTCTCCAGCAAGGATCGCAGCAATTCGCCGTTCCAATCGCATTCCTCTCGGTTCACGCGTTTACACGAAGCTAACAAACTCTAAATATCAACCGTTTCGACATTTGGCACAACTATTCAAGTGAACAGCTCTAGCGTTGGGATATGTCAAATTACTACCATTGAAGACTAACACGTTGATTGCGCCCGCAGAAAAGCCTGAAATCAACAAGCGTTCTTCAGCTGCATCAGCCCAATGCAGATTGGTTCCTCGCCCGCCACATGAGCAATTCGCACGAGAGGCTTTGCGACTGTATCAGGATAAATTCCCGACAAACTTTGCAAGCGAAACACCGTGCTGATGGGCAATAATTTCAGCAGCCCTTTCACCAATCATGATGCACGCGGCATTTGTGTTGCCGCTGATAATATCGGGGAAAATACTGGCGTCCGCCACCCGTAAATTGCCAACGCCATTGACGCGCAGTTCCGGGTCGACCACATCCCCTATCCGGCAGGTACAGCACAGATGATAAACCGTTGTTGAAAAGTGCAGCGCCATGTTCTCCAGCAAAGCGTCGCTTGGTGGTTGCCCCACCACATATCCGTGTTTTTCGGCCAAGAAGGGTGGAACAATCCAGCCGCCGGGCTTCAAATCGCCGGGCCAATTCTCAACGATTTCGAGCACGCGACGCAGCACCGCAACCATGACTTTCAGATCATGAGGATCGGAAAAATAGTTCATTCGAATGTCAGGCGGTGTGTCTGGATCTGCGTTGGTCACCACAATTTCACCCACACTCCGTTGCAGCACGGGGTTGGCCAATACTGTGACGCGTTCGTTGTTTGGATCGGTATTTTTTTCAACATCATCGTAGTAGCGCGACAGGTCTATACGGAGTAACTCTTCTGCATCTGCGGTGTAACCGGCACCGTAAAATCCAATCTGAGCGTCATTGCTGTGCGGATCGCCGAGACCTGTCGAGTAGAAGGCCACGGCGTCGTAAATCGACGACGACGCGAGGCTTTGTCCGGTTTCTTGCCACTCTTTCAGACGTCTTTCGGCCTCTGCTTTCAAATCGGCGAGATCACCAGTCAGATGGACGTCATCAGTTGGATCCGCAGGAAGGGGCCCTGCGGGTGCACGCAGGGCGTCGGGACCGACGGAGATCCCAATTTCTGCAATGCTCTGGCCCAGACCCGGCGCATCGAACACCAAACCGCAATGCAGATGGTCTTTCAGATTTTTACCGACGCCGGACAGTTCGTGCAGACAGGGAATGTCTGCGGCCTCCAACTCGCGGCGGGGGCCAATGCCCGACAGCATCAATATCTGCGGCGAACCAATGGCACCTGCGGACAGAATGATCTCTTTTTGTGCCGAAATAACTTCTTTCTCACCTTCATTGGTACGGCACTCAACGCCGGTCGCAACGAAATCGCCGCCTCGCTTTTCGAGCAGGAGGCGGGTCACTTGATAGCCGGTCAGAATGGTAAGATTCGGGCGTTGCTCGGCTTCACCTTCCAAAAATGAATGATAGGTACTTTGACGTTTGCCGTTACGTGTTGTGGTCTGGAAGAGCGACGAAACACCCGACGGATTTTCGCGGTCGCGACCATTGTAGTCGCCGCGCGGAATTCCGGTTGCTTCGCAGGCATCAACGAACCCACGCGCAGCGCGAAGTGTTGGTCCACGAACCGACACACCTAATGGGCCGCCTTTGCCATGCGCCTCTGCATCAATCGAAATCTCGTTGCTAGGGGCAAGGTCTTCGCTTTTGCGAAAATAGGGCAGCACATCGTCGTACGCCCAGCCTTGCGCACCGCTTTCCGCCCAAGCGTCAAAATCGCCCGGATGGCCGCGAACGTATGCCATATAATTGATGCCGGACGAGCCACCCAGCATCTTACCACGCGGAACCATCATTCTTTGGTCAACCAGGCCCAGCCCACAATTTCCCGGGTCAGCAGTGAACATCCAGTCTGTTTCAGGGTCGTTTTGCAGGCTTCCTACAGCGGCTGGCATCAATTCGTGCGCAGGCGGATGCCCACCAGCTTCTATCAGTGCAACTTTGCAATTGGGGTCTTCAGAAAGCCGCGCGGCGATGACTGCACCAGCCGATCCGGCACCGATAATGACAAAATCGAACGGCATGCCGAGCTCCTAAAAATGAATAGTATGAATACCTCATAGTAGAATGTAGTTTTCTCAATTTGGCTATCGCTAGTTTTATGCTCTTTCTGCGGTCAGTGTTCAGTACCCCTTTATGCAACTGCATTCGGGGGTTTTGTCGGCGTTTCGGTTTGTGGGACAGACCGCAGCGAAGGGTCGGATTGCAATCAGGTAGTATTGGTCTGCTCCAACGACCTGTGTGGATAGCTGCTGCAAAGCAAGACAATTTTGAAACTG
>TARA_R110002074_G_scaffold8841_1_pt1 | contig 26627 bp, 42 predicted proteins | sample TARA_R110002074 | Tara Oceans TARA_R110002074 (sample SAMEA4397215) | marine metagenome | biome: Polar Biome; feature: [MIX] marine epipelagic wind mixed layer (ENVO:01000061); material: water (ENVO:00002006), including particulate matter (ENVO:01000060) such as... | depth 10-100 m | reverse complement strand
CGATAAACCAGATCTCACGAGTGTAAACGTAACTAACGATAAATCACCAATTCATTATTTCGGTAGAATTCTAACCACGGATTATACAGCCACGGCAGCAATGGGGGGTACTCCGTCATTAGCAACGATCGGTGGTAGCAACGTATTGGTAAATGGAACCAGTGGGTTTGGATCTGGTCTGGGAAAGAGTATAATTGATTTTAACGGAAACGATGACCCGGTCCGGCATAACTTCTACTCTGGGAACGTAAATTATATAAATAGTTTAAAGGTTGATTTCTATCTGAATAATTTCAATGAACTCTTGCCGTATGATTTTAAACTTAGGAATCATATCCTGAAATTTGAAATCACATGTTCCCTCGATAAACTGGCTGTTACCAGAGAAAATGAAAATGTAAATAAGATGGTGGATTTACCACAGAAACTCGATTTGGAACGTTTCAGAGATCCCTGGAGACCCCTGGGCGACAAACGAGTTTTGATGTACGGTGGTGCCGTGGTTGTATTTGTTATTGTTTTAATCATAATTTCTTCATCTAACCGCGTGCAATTGCATAAATAGGCTGATCGGGCTTCTTGGTGTCGGGCTGGGCCAGGTTGACAAGGGTGTATGCGACAACCGCCAGGAGTGTGGTGAAGAGGGCTGTGAGCACGTAGTATGCACCACCGTTCTTCTGGACCTTTACAATATTAGATATCAGCCAGCGAACGGCGTCCATCCACGCAATTGCGGCGGCAAAAGAAAATCCACCAACGATGGAAGTGAGCGACTGGGATTTAACCTGGTCTGTAATATTAAGTGCAAGGCCGAGAGACATTTAATAGTATTTTAGAAATTTATTTCGGCGAAATCAGTTTCTTCTTCTAAATTACTTTCCAGGTTCTTGTACTGGATATTAGTTGGTCCATCATTATCATCTGTAGAACATAGATCCGAATTAGATTCATCACTTGAATCATACCCAATTTCACTTTGATATTGGTTGTCGCCTGGGTAATCTATTTCAGATACATCTGTACCGTCATCACCCAACTCAGATAGATCTGCACCATCACCATCCTCCTGGTATGGTTCTGGGTATTTTAAATTTTCTTTTTTGAGTTTATACATATTTTAGAAATCGATTTTATTCACTGTGCTTGTGACGCGATTGCTCGCTTTATGAACACCTCCATGGGACTCTGGGGTTCCCACTGCTCCCATGTGTCCCAGCACTTATTTACTTTATTCATGAGTTCATCATCCCCCGAATAACGTGAAAAGGGAGTTTCGTCTTCTGTGTCTATCACGTCATACTCTTCGTCTTCGTCGCATTCATCTTCATAGATTTCTGGATACAAGGTACCGATTTGATTTCCAAGGACATTTCTTGCACAAAACTTCATCGCGTAGTTCAAATCCATGGGAGTTACACAGTCGCGGTCACATTTCTTACAATAATGGGAAGCAATAACGACCGCCGACTCCATAACTGGTCGAATAACATCACCTGCGGCCTGTAGCATATCATCATCCATTGTAGTTGAATAGCACGCCGGAGATTCCGGACTCTATTCTAAGAACGTTGTAGTTCTTTACGTAGATTCGCACAGATCTATCCTGTGCATTCGCTGCGTTCAGGTACATGTTGAACAAAACATCCTTTATTCTACTGAAATTCACCTGGCCCGTCGGTGCATAGTTCTCTGGGTCTATAGAAAATGAATAATTGTATATAAATCGCTTGGGGGTTTTCGTATGTGACTGTAGGGGCTGGACGGTACGTAGATAGAAACCATCAGCAACCTCCCTGGGTATACGCGGTTCGCCGTTAAAAAGTAATTCAAATGAATTTAAATTATCTAAATTTGTAGAAGATTTGTAATTAAAATAATTATTTGTGAGTGTCGATGCACTCTGGGGGTTCGGTTGTCGATTCACAGTCTCCTGGACTATCATGTAAAATTCCTTTACTGGGTTATTGAAATAGGTTCGTATCTGTTTGGGTAACTGTGTGAAATTCTGGTCACCGGGCGCTATCGTCTCTACACCCTGTATCTGTGTTATCACATAATCAAGACTGTTATTTTGAAAATAACTGACCTCTTCATCGGTGATAAATACATAATCAACCAGAAGACTCGCTGATTCTATTTTAAGAGGGGTACCACCCAACTGTGCGGTGGAATTCAAAAAATCTGAAATCGATACGTCGTTGCTCACGACGAGTCTCTCGATGTTTTCAAAATCAATATTAAGTTCTACCTCCTGGTATTTAAGTGCACTCAGGGGTATAGCAAGGTTTGGGTCCTGTGTAAACCAGAATCTCAGGGGTATCAGAAACGTGCGCGGGAATGCACCCACTGCGTCAAATCCATTATTCGTCCTGTACACCACATTAGATGCCGGTCCCAGGCCTGTCCTGATATACGTACGCCCCACCATCTCCTGGATGGCCAGGGATTGTGATTGGGGGGTAAACATGTCTTCATAAATATCCAAATAATCACCGTTGATTGTCTCGACGGTCTGGCCACCGATCCTGATATCAGCCTGACGAACCAGGGCGTGGCCTACAGAGTCGCAGTATGTTGGGTATGTATTTACTACTTCATTTTCTCCAGTGATTGGGTTATCTTGGGTAATTAAACTTTGATCTATTTCTGGTAAAGTTATTTTCAAATATATTTCTCTCATTAAGTCCCCGTTACGTGGGATTTCAGCACGAACTCTCCCACCAAATTTTGCTTCCTGTTCGAAAGGTACTTCCAGGGTCTGAATCGCAAACTGGCTGTGCCTCTTGTACCGTTTTACAAAGTACGTAGTTTCTGGGTTTGCTGTCAGGAAAATATCCTGTTCACCGACTGCGGCCAACTGTATTCTGCCTCCGCTTGACATCTACTATTTTAACATATAATAATTTGCGTATTTTATCACCCATAATAATAGAACAAAATACTAGTACACTATGAATATTCAATTAAAGAAATTTAATCCAGCCGGTATGGGGGATGATAAAGTGTGTGTATTCATCGGCAAGCGAGGTACAGGAAAGAGTACCCTGGTCGCTGATATCATGTATCATAAAAGACACCTCCCAATTGGCGTTGTTATGAGTGCGACAGAAGAGGGAAATCAATACTATCAGCAATTTGTACCTGATTCATTTGTATATTCGGACTATGATAAGGACGTTATAGAAAGGATTCTAGATAGACAAAAGCAGGTCGTAAGTAAGGGTAGTGCAAATCCCAACGCATTCTTGTTATTAGACGATTGTATGTATGACCGCAAGTTTATGAAAGATACATGTATCAGACAGTGCTTCATGAATGGAAGACACTGGAAATTATTCTTTCTGCTGACCATGCAGTACTGTATGGACCTGACCCCAGATCTACGTGCAAATGTAGACTACGTATTCATTCTAAGGGAAAACGTTCTTCAAAATCGTGAGAAATTATATAAATCATTCTTTGGAATTTTCCCGACACTGGACATGTTTAACCAGGTTATGACCAAATGCACTGAAAATTATGAGTGTCTGGTACTAGATAATACGAGTAAGTCCAACAAGATAGAAGACTGTGTATATTGGTACAAAGCCAATTTAAGAAAGAATTTTAGAATAGGTTCACCAGCCATATGGAAGGCCCACAAACAAAAATACAGACCCGATGGACCCGGGGTTGATGATAGAAATAACCCAAATAATGTACGGAAAAACAAGAACGCGCAGGAGATAAATGTTGTAAAAAAAAGATAGATATATTATAAATGAATAAAAACAAATATTTATTGATTGTTGTTGCCGTTATAATACTAATGTTATGTACCCAGGTTGAAAAATTCACAATAGACGATCTGGAATCTGGCGACACCGTCGATGGAACGGCACACATAGTAACCAGAAAGGATGGTAGCACCACAATAAAAGCCGGCGCGGTGCTTAGTAAACTCTGTCACAAAGAGAAAGATTATGAGGTAGGACATGAAATTATAAAAAAGTGTGAAAAACCAAAGAAAGACCCTTGTCTAGTTAAAGAGTGCACGATAATGTAAGACAAAAGTCCAGGACAGGGAGGGTCGCACTACAATATCCCCAGGGAATCTACTCACACTGCGTGGAGGAACGTTTTAAAGTTTCTCAACAAATTGTAGACATGTCTACAAAATTGGAAACACTTGATTTTAGCCAAAGTGCGAGTGATATGGTCGCACTGGATAAACCCGCTGGCCCCATGCCCGAAAGTTCCCGGGAAGCTGCAAATGTAAATTATCACGAACAACGGGAAAACTTTGAAAAAAATAATATAGATAAAGAACAAATGATGGAGCTTTCGACCCCGCTCAATGAAATTATGGATCAGCCGATGGATCAGCCGCCCCAGATGCCCCAGCCCCAGCAGATGATGGCCGCGACCCCACAGGAAATGGAATCTCCACCCCAGAACCATCAACAGCAGCGGGTTTCCCGCCAGAATCCCGGTGGTCTTTCGGATGAGCAGATGGATGCTCTCATTGTCGCTGCCGCGGCTGCCGTTGCATTTTCACCCCAGGTAAAGGAGCGCATGACTCAGTATGTGCCTTCCCTGTTCACGGAGGGTGGATCGCGCACCCTGGGTGGTACGGTCGCCACCGGTCTCGTGGCCGCCGGTGTGTTCTATGGCGTCAAGAAGTTCGTACTCAAGAACTAAATAAATATTATGAATTGTATTTTATACAATCGTTAATAATTAATGTTTTCAACATATTTTTTTCCTGGATAATCCGCTGATAGCTCGCGTGACCTAATTGTTGTGGGTGAAGTTGCATCATACGATGGCGAATTTTGAAGAACTTTGGAAAAATAAATATTCGCCCCCAATTTTAACATACCCAATAACCTATCACCAGTTGGTAAAGTAATATTATATTGCTTATACTTGTCATGGGAATAATAATCATTAGTAAATGATCTATGATCATTATATTTATTCACAAGACTATCCTTTATACATGCGACATCGGTTCCAAACTGGGCCTCGTCGTTAATAGTAACTTCCCCGGCAGTGTTTATATACTTATGTGAACCGGATATATTCGTTATCCTATTAGCGTTTTTGCATGCATCCGGGATTTTTGACTCTACATTATTATTACACTTTCCCACGTAATAACCCTCGGGGCATGTGCCGTCTGCTTCAAGACATTTGAATTTATCACACGTATGTGTTCGGTATGTGTTCTGACCAGTTACCCAATATGCTGCAATGTCCTCACCACCGTCATATGCATCTGCTGCTTCTGATGGTGATGGTACCGGTTCCGCTTCCGGTTCCGCTTCCGGTTCCGCTTCCGTCTCTGGTTCTGGACAATCGACCAGTTCAAGGTCACATCTTTTCCAGTATAGACTACCACCCGAACTGGACACAGCCAAAAAACAACACAATAGTGCTACAATTAATATACCCTTGTTCATTTACTATTTGTATATATTTTAATCATACATTGGTATGAATTTAGATGTCGCCACCATTGTAAGCATGAATACCAGGGCTGTTGTACCATACATCGTGGTCGACTTTGCCTTATGTTCCAGGGGGTTTTCGAATGCCTCCCTAACATCGGGGTTGAGACGTAACATCATCGTGTACGCGAAAGTAAGAATGGAAGCTACGACAATGACCGGCTGGTTAACGTAGAAGTAAGCAGTGTTGGGGAGAACGGACATTAATAAGGGGTAGATTATGGAAAAAATAACTTCCTTGTAAGGCATCAGGGGGAGGTACATCATAGATATACCTGCACCCATGATTAATGCCCACAGGCCGCCACCATACATAGAGTTCTTTAAAGAAAAATATACCATTTATAGTAGAATGATATTATTATTTGTAATTATGTTACTTCTTGCACTCATAGTACTTTATTTTCGTAAAAGAATGCCCCCTGGACCCGTTGTAGTTGTGGGAAACGGACCGTCCCTGCGCGGGAAAGATTTGGGATCCAGGATAGATTCATTTCCAAATGTTATAAGAATAAATAAGTTTAGAACAAAAGGTTACGAAAATGACGTTGGTTCTAAAACAACCGGCTGGCACATCAACGAGAACTTTGGACTGGACTGGGTCAAAAACAAGATGAAAGAGGATGATCTCAAACTGAATTGGATGGGTTCTAGACAAATTCACAAACTTATCTGGAGTTTTCCGTGGATCGAGAGATATAGTTTTAGGACCAAAGTAAACGGGTGTAAGAATTTCACGTCTGGGACATTAGCAATTTTACATATGGTTGAAAAGGGATATAGCCCTGTGTATATAGCTGGTATTTCCGGTACAAGTGGTGCGTATTATTTTGATCAGAGTCAAAAAACTATAGACCGAAATAAGAGAAACATTAAAAAGACGCACTGTGAGGACAGTGAACAACAGGTACTAGCTGATCTTTTAAGTAGTGGAAAGGTAGTAAAGATCGATTAATCTGAGATTTTTGTCTTTCCACAGAAATTCTTTGGGCTGGTTATGGGTACATATAAGTTAGCTTCGGTTGCAATAGCTTTCAACTCTTTTAAATTATTCCAAAATTCTGCAGAATGTTTATATTCATCGACCGTGCAGTGGGCAAGTTCATGCAACAAAACATGAACCATGGAATTCACGTCCTTGTCGTAGCATATGGCTATTTCATAACCCTTGTTTACACTGTACCCCGGCTCTCTCTTATTAGTCAGGCACGTCAGAATTGTTTTATTTTTGAGTTTTTCGAATTTTGGGGGGACGATATCTATAATCTTCTGATATCTTTCGCGCAGCTCCCTGAATTCTTTGGGTTCATGTGTAGTACAAACCAAGTACATTGATACGATTGCTAGAATAATATATAATATTATCATCTTACTTTAACAAAACAAAATTTTGAATACAAATCACTTATGGTATGTGTCTGTTCTGAACAAATTGGTTCCCATTCCACTAATATAAATCCATTGTTTTCTAGCCAGGTTATAAGTATATCTTTATATGCAATGGGTTCAGGTATAACTTTCCCACCGTAATATGGCGTATTAGCCAGCATTACATCCACAGTGTCGCCGACTTGACCAAACCTCTTGCGTTTGAAAAAATTTCCAAATGTATCTTTGAATTGGGGATTCATAAGAATAAATTCAGAATCTGGTATACATCCTATGAACTTACCACCTACACTTACCCTCTTTACTATTTCAGTCATAGATGCATGAAAATATCGCGTACTTTTGAAAATATACTGCAGTGCAAAATTATAACACACAACATCATACCTGTCCCTGGGTGCAGTGAATATATCACCGACCGATATGTTAAACTTTGTTCCTATCACATACTGCCGCTCATTGGCTTCCCGAATGGAAGCTATGTCGGGATCTATCATAGTAACATCGGCGCGGGCTAATTTCCACTTGTGTAAGTCGCCACCCCTACCACAGCCAACATCCAATACCCGGGCACCTTTTGAATATTTGAGTATTAAGTCCTTTTTGATTGTATTGTGGAATTTACGGAGTGATTCCATACTTAAAGATATTGTGCGCTTATCTTTTAAATGGCTTCACTCGAGCAAGATTACACCACCGTCCCCGGGCAAGTATTTGCATGCATTTCCCTCGTTGGTCCCGATTGCCCACAGAAGACAGACAAGTTTGGTATGAAGATTCGTGGATGTTTCGCGACTCGCGACGAGGCGTCCAACCACGCCAAGCGCCTGCAGAAGGATGATGCTACTTTTGATATTTATGTCGTGGATATGTACAAGTGGCTTCTGATCCCCCCCGATCGGGATCACATCGAGGATACTCATTATTCAGAGGATAAGTTGGAGGAGCTTATGCAGGGGTATAAGGAGAACCAGGCACAGGCTCACAGGATGTTCGAGCAGCGCAAGCGCGACATGGTCGAGAAGCCCATCGCCGAGGGTGAGGAGATGCCCTACGCCAAGGCCGGTGACGAGAACTCCAAGTACTATACCAAGGCAGAGGAGGCGCCTATTAGCCACCCCGCGGATGTTCTGGAACAACTCAAGAAGGACCACCCAGACAAGCCAATCGAAGAGCTTGTGAAGATGGCCGATGAGAAGGTGGCCGAACAGATGAAGGAGCGCCAGGCACAGCGCGCAGAGAGCGCCGAGCTGTCTGAGACTGCGGCTGCAGTGGCGGCGGTCGAGGCGAAGGTAGAGGCGGAGGCGGGTCCATCAGCGACCGCTGCGACTGGAATTTAATATGTAATTACTATAAGTATGATTGGGTTACTACTCAATATAATAACATTGCTCATTGTGGGTCTGTTTGTGTTCTTTATATACATAGCCTACAGGCAGAGACCAGAGCCAACTATAACACCGTTGGATGTTATGCGTGATATAGTTGGCGGTCAGGCGGGCCATTCGCGGATTTACAAGCTGCTTCCTAACAAACGTATTCTTTACGGACCTTCCGGTGAATTTGGAAATTACACAGACATTGATTACTCCAGGATTGAGGGTAATATGTATGATTATAAAGAAGGTACTAAACCATGGGAAGGTGTTGAAAATGTAAATTTCGGGTCATACACAGGTGTAACTAAAACAGAGATCGGAGATGTTCAGGAACTAACTACAAGACGTGAACTCTTGAAAAATGCCGAACAAAATGAAACGGATCCCAGAAAGAAAAGATTACTAGAAAATCTTTCACAAAATGACCCCAACTTTTACGATAAACTTGCATCCATACAGGAAATGTAAGTTCATAAATTTTAAAAATTTTCAATATTTTTAAAATTTAAGTATCTATTTGAATTTTCCGATAAAAAAACCAAGTGCGAATGCTAGTACTAGAATTACCCATGTACTTGTGCTTACGTTTTTAAAAGGATCCCATTGTTGTATCTCTGTTTGTGTTATTTGGGGCGGTGGTGGTTGCCAGTAATAGGGGTGTTGTTGTTGTTGTTGTTGTTGATGCATCATGGGATGATATTGTTCTTCATCCTGTATTTCGTTCATGGGTGTAAATTCCTGATCATGTTCCGGGGGTGATACGAAGTCAGGTGTGGTGGGGTGTGTATCTTCTTCAAACTTGGGTCTGGTGGGTACCTCCCCTTGTTCGGATTCTCTCACATCATTTTTAAAAATGGGAGTGATGTCTGTCTCCATTTATTACTTCCAATTTTATTGTTTTGCTAATTTTACTCACTTTCATCAGATTCACAGTATTCTACATCGTCCTCTTCATCTTCTTTAGTTCCACAGTATTCTACATCGTCCCCTTCATCGTCAACTATGAAACCTTCCAAATCTTCATCGCCGTCCTCCTCCTCGTCTGATATAGACAGGGTTGACGATACGTCAGACTCAGCGTCCGAATCATATTCATCTGGCTTGAAATCGTCTATGCACTCTTCCTGTGGGAACCAGCGCTCGGGGGGCTTCACGCTGCGTCCTGATCGTGTTGTACGAGTGTTTGTGTTACTCATTCTGTTCTTTATTTGTAATAAAATAATCATTTAAATACGCGGGATTAAAGCGTACACCCTGTTGGAGCGATTCCTGCATGATATAGGATTCAAAAAGCTTCCCTAGCTCCTTAGCGTGTTCAAAAAGTTCGTGGGGCACCCCCGAGTCGCCGCCTGGGATATTGAGCCCCACATTTCTAAGATCTTCCAGGGCTGCATAAAGGTATTGGGCCGATAGGGTGGGGTCTAGTCGTAGTATGTTCATTGCATTGTCCATATTAGTTATATAAGACATGTAACGATCTGGAGAAACTCCAGAATATTCGTGGATTTCCTTCTGGAGATCTTTAATATCTTTGAAATTAGAGCCACCTGTAATGTTTTCCATAAGAACTGGACTTCTTATGGCTATATAAAGAACGGCTACAACTATAATCACAAAGAATATCATTACTAATTTATTCATATAGTTTTTTCCACAACGGACCTGGTAACCTGTATATAGTTCCTTTGAAATCTGCACAGAACCCCTTCCGTCGTGATATATCACACCGGCAGAAACATTTATGGTACATCATACCACCTGAATTGACTACAAAATATATCCTATTACCATTATGAATACCGCCCTTATTTTCACAATAATGTGAATTTGTATCAATTATGAAATATTTATCTCTTTTCATGATATTTTTAACAATTGTCTTTTTATTGCCATGTACATTCAATCTGATAAACTTTTCATAATCCATGCAGGTGCTGATGTCTTGTATGGAATTTTCTACATCCTTTTTAGAAAATCTACCTTCCCTCTTTCCAGAGCTAGACATGCGAATACTGGACAGTTTTAAAAGAGCTTCATCTGGTGCCTGGTCGACCTCCCTTACACTGAACCGTTCTGTTACTATACACAGTGGTAGATATGCAACTTCTTCCTTCTCTGTTTTCCTGTTGTATTTCCACGACCAGGGCAGTCTGAGCCCACCCCTGTACACTGACGTATCTAGTATATTTTCCCAATCCTTTCCTGGGGGGAGATCCTGGACCAGTTTATTCCTAGCTTCCATGGCCTGGTCATAATCAACAACATATTCGTACCATATCATGTGAATGCCTGATTTCCACAAGTCGCCCTGTTGTTTTGGATTTGCAACTAAAATCAGACATTTTCCACCGTCAACCAGTTTACATATATCCATCGTAAGCTTTTCTACATCCGAAATTGTAAGTGCTTCCTGTGATTTGTAGTCAATATCCAAAAAGAATTTGAATTCGTTTGTATTGCATTGTTCCACCAGATGAAGTCTATTCCCTTGCCTTACTAAGTTGCAGTATAGCCTGAAAAAGTCAGATTCTCTATCTGGTGGGACATAATGAACCCCTCCTCTCATCGATACATGTGAGGTAGACTTACCCCTTTTTGGGGGGAATTCTAGAGTAAGTTCCATATTTATAATTAGGTTGTAATCTTTATGTATAACTCCCCACCCTGCTGAGAAATGTGGGTGCTGGATTTTCCCTGAGGTATTTGATCATAGTGAGAAGTTCTATTACTGTTTTGTTCTCAAGTTCTTCTATCATTCCAATGATTTCTGGTTCCTTGCTGTCCGAGTCTTCGCCCTGTAATTCGAGGATTTGTCTTATTGAGTATGCTTTGCTTTTGGTCATCACTAAAGAATGTTTCTAAAATTTTTTCGAATTCTGGATGCACTATGACTGCGTCATAAATAAATCCCCATATGGTCTTGGACATAAATTCACTAAAAGTATCAAATGCTACGAAATCATTCTCATCATTTGACTTTTTTATGGGTAATTTTCTTCTTTTTCTTTCTTCCATGATCTCCTTTTCTTTTTCAAAATTGTATACAATTTCACGTCTTTTCTCTTCTGTGTATTCCATTACAAAAATATAGACATGATAGACACAAGTCACATCCAAACCTTCTTTGCGATCTCTCTCCAATTCTTCTGGTGATCTCTTCTTGGTAACAAAATTGAAATATTTGTAGATGTCTTCTTTAATGTAAAACGTGCCTCTAGTTTCCTCTTCTAGTTCTCTCATTGCACATTTAATGGGATCTGAAATTTCCCTCTTCCGACATCCTCCTGTGATAAACGTCCATTCTTTGAAACGTTTATCACGGACGGTCAAAAATTTAGTAGACTTTCCGGTCCGCGTGATTGGTATTACAACACATTTATGTCGCTCTTCGCTTTTCATCCTACAATCCTAAAACAGTTTATTATTCTTCCTTTTCCTCAGTCTCTGGAATAGATTCGGGGACACCCTCCTGTTCCTTTGTCTTTGGTGGGCGGGCACAGGCCTGTGCGACGGGCTGCTGCGAGGACTCTATATAGCTCGCAACCTTCCCAGAGAAGTTCTTAAGGCCTTCAACCTCACCCTGTGTCTTCTTCACCTCGCGCCAAATAAAATAGCATACAAGCAACCCCACGACAATAGCACCGATAAACATCATGTTAGAATTCATTGCTATCATTTATATGTATTTACAAAACATTAGCGGCCAATTATCGCACCGTTGCGCAACACGGGGTGGCGGTCGGGACACCCATAGTCTGGGTTTGCGAACTGAACACCCTGGTAGTGTGGGGACTGGCACTGCACGCGGTGGGTGGCCATGTATTCGTTGTTGTTACAACAGGGCTCGGTAGTCTGTGGGGTTACAGTGTTCATAAACTGTTCAATGCGCTTAGAGTTGGGATCATACATCATTACAAATACGATAGCAATGATGGCTAAAATGTAAATTACCTTCATTTATTATTACTTATTATTTTAAACTGCATACAGTAAACCTCCCATACCATCCTCTATTCTGAGGATATTGAAGTTCCTAGCATAAATTGGCTTCGTGATTGTACTGGACGTGATGAACTTGGCCGAATCGATGCGACTGAAGTTACAGGACCCGTTGGGCTGAAGCTTGGAGCAATCCAGACAGAATGGGTATATAAAATTTGAATTCGTGGCTAACTGAGTAGTAACCTGGACATCATCAACCGTCGTGCCCGGTCCATTAAATGTTACGGCCACGTTCGATATAGGGGCGTCCTGGGCCCATCGGCCATACGTTGTGTGGTACATAGTGGGGATGATGTTATAGTGAGGAGTTACCTCTTTCTGAGAAACCACATCAGTTCCGTTTATCTGAAATTTCAGTGTATCGGTCACATTAGGTTGTGCCTTTCCGAACATATCAGTAGTACCCGATTTTGAAAAGATAAATGACACTGGGTTGTTGAAATTGAGATCGGTGGGCGACTTGGATTCCTGGTGCTGATAAATAAGCATGTCTCTCTTCTTGTTGGAAGAAACAAAAGACCTCTCGTCGTTGTCCAGGTATATGTAGTTTGCCCACATTTCATATACTGAGTTTGCAGATGCACCCGTACCCCATGTTATTCGGATCTCCACATTATGATACTGGAGAGCTATCAGGGGTATAGAGCACTGCCAATTTTCACAAAAGAAAAAGTTAAGTGGAAAGTGGTACATTCCGTAGAACCCCAGGTTTCCACCTTCTTCGGTACCCCTGAAAGTTTGGGGATATCTTGCCGAGAAATTTCGGAGAGACACCATCTGGTCTGTAGTAAGTTGGTCGATGACCTGCCCGCCGATCATGAATTCAACCTTTTCTATATCATCTGCAGTTATATCTGCCTGTAAAACACCATTTACCTTCTTAGTTAGGTACAAATAGTTGAGCAGATCACCCTTCTTTGTAAATGTTACTGTAGATACTGAACCAGGTTGTGGATTGCCGGTAATTACCTGTGATAGAGTGGCTTGTGAAAAGTTTACATGTCTCTTGAAATTTGTGCGAAAGAATGAAATTTCAGGATTAGATGTCAGGTGTGTATCCTCCTGCCCCTGTGCAACTAGTATGGGTAATGCCCCGGACATTATTACTTTAACATAAGTTTTTTCTATTACAAATAACCCGAAACGTGAAGTAGTTCTCACCCTGGTCGTCCAAGAGGAGTGTATTGTTATTGTAGAGTTTAATTGATAATTTCTCAAGTCGTCTCAGGGGATACATAAACTCTACCAGAATTGGGTACCTATTGTAATAAGTGATACGATCCTTTGTGCCTGTGTCGTCATTGTATACCACACCAAATACGTTCCTGAGGGGCGACGACACTGCAGCGCTTAATGTCCCTGCACTTGCATTTGAAAAGTCATTGAACTGAGATCTGAGTTCGTCTACCTCGATATACACAATGTTACTAGTACTGCACGGTATGCTTGCAGTTACTAACTCGACGCGCACGACATCCTTCAGGGGTGTATTGAAATTTATAACATAATTGTTATTCGCTGCAGAACCAGACGAAGATGTTTGTATGTTATATATTTCTTGCTGGCAGTTTGGGATAACCATTTATAATTATAATAGATTTATTTAATTGTCGAGAAGCGATCCACCGATACCACCTTCGATGGTATATTTGTGCATAACATCATTCACAAATTTCTGGGCGCCGCAAATACCACCGGGGGTAAGGTCCTTGCTGTAATAAGAACCATCCGGTGACAGGCCTGGGGTGCATTTCTTATCATATTTCAGATCAGAAATAGACTTTACACCCTCACCACCCTCATTGGTGGCGAGGGACCTGGGCATCAGCACGTAACGTTCACGGACTGGACTGGCCGAGTTACGACCCATGACCAGATACACGGCCACGGCCACCATGACTGAGATGAGGATACTACGCTGGGTACAATTGAGATTCATCATTTATATTAAGGTTATAAAATATTTGCGTTAAAGATTAGATAAATCTTTCTATTAGGAAGTAAAGAGACTCACTCATGTCTGAAATAGTGATCGATCGTAACGACCTTGAGATGGACCTAAATGACGATGAGATGGCTCTGCTGGAAGAAATCGAAATTGACCCCGCACCTGCAAAAAGTACCAGAGGACCTACCTCACGGGGGCGTCCTGGTAATGGCGCGGATCAGGTGGATACCATGAGTGCATTTATGAATCCAAATAAAATATCGGCCCCACCAGCACCGCCTGCTAATGAAGGGTTTATTGATCACGGTGAGATGGATGATATAGATGACGACGGTGATGTTGATTATGTGCGAGGTTCCCCGGGACCCGCCCCGTATGATTCGCAACCCACCGCTGGGTTTGCTTCTCTGGACGACGAAAAGGCCGACATTCTTAATAAGCTTACGAGACTTAATCAAAAGAAGGGAATTCACGTAAACAAACGTCTTAACATGTATTCAGGTATTGATGAACTTCGTTCTGAACTTAAGAGGGTCAAGTATAGTATTGACGCCGAACAGTCTGTAAAATTCTCCAGGAGAATGCTTATCGCATGTATTACTGGCCTGGAGTTTATGAATAAGCGTTACGACCCGTTTGATTTGAAACTTGAGGGATGGTCTGAATCAATTATGGAGAATGTAGAGGATTATGACGAGACATTTGAGGAACTCTATGTGAAGTACAAGTCTTCGGTCAATGTAGCACCAGAGATCAAGTTGATGATGATGGTTGGAGGTTCTGGTATGATGTTCCATCTCACAAATAGCATGTTCAAATCGGTCATGCCGAATGTGAACGATGTGATGAGGCAGAACCCCGACTTGATGCAGAGTATGATGGGTGCGGTTAAAAATACAATGCAGAATAAAGCCGGCGGGGCAACAACCCCACCGCGAGATCCAAATTCGGGGCGACGGGAGATGCAGGGACCGGGATTTGATCTGAGTTCTCTGATGGGTAATCTCTCAATGCCCATGCCGCCCCAACCCGTTAACACGTTTGCGGGTGATGCAGATGCAAATGAGGTGAATCAGGGAATGGACGATGATATATCGGATATTATATCGATCAATGGTTCAGAGGATGTAAGGGATATTAATCTGAGTGCACCCAAGAAGCGCAGGGGGGGTGGTCGCAAGAAGAAGACGGAAGTGTCCATGTAAAAAAATTGTTAATAGATTATAATGATATCATATGCACCCTTCGAAAATGAAAAACCGGTTGTGGTTCATAAACCCCAGCCGGTGCCCCAGCCGGCTCGAAGAAAGATAGTGAAGTCAAAAATACCAACAATGGAAGGCACGGAGTGTAACTACGTTGTGCTGGTATTTTTGATTGGTATTATATATTTACTTATAACCACTGCAGACTAATTATATATCTAAAAATATTTTAACCAGAATAATTTTAGGCATCCGTGGTGTTTGGGAACACCGTTTTAAGGTCAGCGTATGCAACTTCGTATACACCCTCTTCCAATTGTACAGAATTCAGTGTAATTGAACGAACTATATTTTTGAGACTACGTTTATTGGTCTCTCTATCTGTTTCATTATTCCAGATTGTGGTTATGTATAACAGTTTGTATTCAGTTCCATCCTTAGATACCTCTAGATTGTTCGTTGCAATAGACATGTAACTATCTGTTACGTCAATACCATATGGCGTACTAAAACTATCGTGATTTATAAGACCCATTATAGTATACTTTAAGAAAATAATACATATAATTGTACGATGGATTCACACGATAGATATTGGAATAAATTTTATCCAGAATTCTTTGAAGTATATTACCCCGAACAGGGTGTTTCTAATTCATTCACCATTAATATAGACACAATTCTAAGTACTATATCTAAAAAATACGAATTTAAGAATTATGGGACAGTGGACGCGAAAACCATGACCGATTGGTCCATACAATTGGAACCTCCCCGCAGACAGTTGCCCTTTCCACCACAATGTAAAAGTTGTGGCCTTCTTAGCCTCGACTTGCATTCTTCTGTTGGTGGCGGACACTGGGCGGCATGGATATATTTACCTACCTGTCGCTACCTGTATGTGTATGATTCCATGATGATTACGGGCAATTCGATTTTCATGCCCAGCTTTAGAAAGATTTTACAATTATTGTTTAAAAACCCAACAATATCATCGTCTGTGGGTGCAACATGCAGGGAATTGAAAAAGGTCAGATTGAAAAGTGAAAGTAGACAGCCGACCGGTGGATTCATTTATAATGAAGATACTATCATGAAAAGTGCAATAACCGAAGACAGGCTATTGGATTACCAAGAATATAACAGATTACTGGGGTATAAATCACAGCATCAATATTGTTTTGCAGAGGCTGTAATGTTCTTGGAAGATGTTATGAAAGGAAAAACCAACAGAAGGGCATGTAAAACAGGTCGTGTGGCTCTTATACAGATAAAACGTTTCATATATGATAAAATTAAGGATGATTATCCCACAAATGCAATTGCAAATTTCCTACAAATTTACAACCCAGATACATATGAGATTGAAGAAATTTAATCATGGCGTCACGAAGTTGTTATTTGTTAAAGACCTATTAAGGAGAAATGTTTTCACGGGGCTTTGAGGTGGACTTACATTTCGCGATTTGACTGATTTTCTAGCCATAAGGGCGGTCAGAGGTGCAAAATTTTTAATATAACGAATCTTTTCACGAGGTTTACATATCACAACCTCTCTATGAAATACGTTATTACTGTTGCCCTTTTTCATTTCTTTGGCTATGTACCCATCATACCCAATCGCACATATGTGTCTAGCCACAGTTCTGTTCAGATTAGCATTAGAATTTCGCTTAACATTCTTTGAATTGTTCACACGAAATGTCTCCATAATTGCATTCTTAATATTCTGATTATCCGTGGTATTTACGAGGGCCCGTACGGACTCTTTGTTATTCATCTTCACGAGATTCATATTTTTTTTGGTATTGTATTCATAAACCCGATTACCCTGATATTTTACGTATAAATCTTCGACCTTCTTGATCGCACCATTACCATAAATAAAGTACGAAATATTATTTGAATTATTTACAAGTTTACTAGACCCCCTGTAAAGTTTGGAATTTGCTGGAAACTGTTTGGTACTGATCATATTTAACATAAGCAACTAAATTTCTTGCACTTGGGCGGATTTTCAATCATCATAAATGCATCGACCATGCCGGGCATAAGTTTCTTGGCGATTGCGTCTAATTCTTCGTCATTGTCGCCCACGGTTGTATTATCTAATATATAGGTAAGAACCTCTATACAGTTAGTTCTGATATCATAATATTTAAGAGTCTTTGTGCGCGTGACTGTCTGATATACCTCGGCCATTATAATTGGGAAGCTTTCTGACGTGATACCATTGACCATAATCTTCGCAAATCTATCGAGTGTTTTGGCGTCGATCATTATATTAAAGACTAAGATTTATAATACATTAGAATGGCGGATACGGGACATACCATGAGTGTTGATGAACAGGCAGCTCTTGCCGCTGCTAACATGGGCGCACTTAAGAAGAAGATGAACGCCGACTCGTGGTCGGACCACATGGAGGATTTGATGAAGGCGTGGGGGGAGAAGGCCGCGGGTCTTCGATGGATCCATTCCAAGGATGCTGGTACTTGGAAGGGGTTTGCCGATAGGTTGTCGCTGTGGGGTATTGGTCTCACCACGATTGCATCTACCGCCGCAGTCGCCACCGCAAATATGGAAGTGCCCTCACCCGCCATCACCTACACCATCGGTGGTGTTGGTATGATCGCCACTCTGATCCAGTCCGTCAAGAAGTTCTACTCTGCCGAGGAAAAGGCGGCAGATCACGGCGCGGTGGCCAAGCAGTTCGGCTCCTTCTATCGCTACATTACCCTCCAGATGGCCATGGACCGCGCGGATCGCAAGCCGTCGGATACCCTGTCGGAGTGGGCACTGGGTGAGTATGAGCGGATGCAGCAGGAGGCGCCCAACGTGAGTGGTCCCACGGTTGCAGCGTTCCGCGCGGAGTTCGGCACAGACGGGAATATTCCAGACTGCGCCGAAGATGAGTTTGAGATTACGATTCAGGGTCGCGAAAGGGCTACTTCTTCTGGGGATGCTTACAAGGATTAAACGTAGCAAATGGACTAGTCGGTTTTTTACTACATCGCTTTTTACCATCTTTGGAAACAATGTAACCACCGATACCAGAGTTCTTATTTTCTGGTGAAATACCAAAAATATTTCCAATAAAGGTAGGGCTATTCATTACTTATTTACAATATTATTAATTTAAGTAATGAAAGCTTCGTTGGACTAATATTTTTTTATTATTATACAGTAAATGAATCCTCACCTCGAATCGTTTGCTCGTGCTCTCGGCGTGTTCATGGGTGTATTTTTTACCTCCAAGTGGGCGGATAAATCGGCACCCGTGTATGATACGTGGCTCGTGCTTATTGCGGGTGTCGTGGGTGTTATTCTCGCCCGTATGTAAAAACATGTTTTTTTATAGCTTAGGTGAGAGTCCACCCAGGGGTATGCAACCATGGCTTACTCTCACGAAATCACAGAAACTTTCAACTTTCTTACAAATATTCATGATACACGAAAGGGTGTAATCAAGTCTTATGATATGAACCCAAGTTGGGTTAAGGTTACTACGATTACTATCACCGCTAAACTTAACGCACCGTTGGACATAAAGCATATCAAGGAGTTCTTTGGTAATAAGGATACTATTTGTGTAAAATCTAACCATAGTAAGCATGTCGTCAAGTGGACAAGGAGTCAGACTACATTCTACAACCAGGTAAGCGTATTTTATGATGACCACAAAAGCAGGAAGTCGGTCAAACTGTTTCCTAATGGTGCAGTCCAGGTTGCCGGGTGTTCTGATCTCCCCGAGTGCAGGCGTGTGATTAAGCAGATTGCCTGTATAGTGTCCCACATTACCAAAAGAAAGATGAAAATTGAAGATTTCAGTGTCGCGATGATCAACACAAACTTCTCTTTTAATTTCAGTGTGAATTTATACGAGGTATTCGGTACTTTTCAGTCAGCAGGACACGATACATCCTACAACCCCGACAGGTACGCGGCAGTCAAGATCAAGGTGGAAGTAAACCCAGGTAGATTCGTAACTGCTAGTATTTTTGGTTCGGGTAAAGTAATAATGACAGGGGCACGTTGTCTGGAAGAAATTTCATCAACATATGGAACCATCATGAAGGTTGTTTGTGAGAATCAGTACTCTATTTTTGACGAAAAGTCAGAAAAACCAGACAAATTTGAATATTACAGGGGTGTTCCTATCCCCATGTGGCTGGAAAAAATATCCAAGATTACTATAAAGAACAATGTCTGAAAGACTTGGAATGGCCGACGGTAGATGCTTTACTATTAACACAGCTTCGACATTATTTAATGACCATGTCATGAAAACAAATGGAATCATGTTCCAGGACAATTACGGATTTCGCAAGCTTCTTCAGTCCAAGGGCCCAGCCCTTCTGGATCCCTACGCTAGAAAAGAAAAATGCCCACAGTGTAATCAGGCGCTGCTTGCCGTAAAAAATACGTATTAATATTAAGATCACAATGAACTCACAATTTATCCCAGCACAAGCTATTCCCAAAAAGGGCGGCAGTACAATGATAATTGTACTAGTAGTATGTGCATGTTGTTGTTTATCCAGTAGCAGTGCCGCAGGTGGGTTCTGGACAGGGTACATCCCGGGCACCGTCTTGTATCAGGTTAGAACAGCGGCGGATATACTTAACGATTATACTAACAGAAATGATTGTGACCATACAAAACTTCGCGCCGAGATAAAGAAAGAAGTCGGGGAAATAGAAAATAAGGATAACTACTATGGTATGTTAAAAAAACACTATCTATTCGAGGCCGCGCGAGATGCCGAGATGAAGCATATAGGTAAATGTGGCTTTGGTAGAACTTAAAATAATAAATACAGAATATAATAATGAAGATCGTCATCGATGGACTCATCGGTGCCGGCAAATCAACTCAAGTGGACATTATACACAAGAAACTGGGTATTCCTATAGTAAAGGAACCCATAGACGAGTGGCCACTTGAGCTGTTTTACAGTGATCCAACCAGATGGGGGTTTACGATGCAAATAGCTGTATTGAATTCATTTGTAAAATTTAGAGATGTAGAGGGTATTTTCGAACGTTCACCGGAGTCTACGCGCAGTGTATTCTGGCAAAACCTGGTTGATAGTAAAATAGTAACCGACAAGGAAAATGAAATATTTCAAAACTTGTACAATTATTTGGAATGGAAGCCGGAAATTACCATTCTGATAGACAAGGATCCGAAGTTGTGTTATGAACATATACAGAAGCGCAGTCAGAGTGGAGATGACGGAGTAACCATTGAATATCTGGAAAGATTGAATGTATACTATCAGAAGTTTAAAAGTAACAATGTAATAGTTATAAACGGAAACCAGTCCATCGAAGCTGTTTCTATAGACATTTTAAAAAGTATAGATACATTAAGAAATGGAGAATGACTGTTGTAAGTTTATTACGAAAGCGGGTACGAGATGTAAACATAAATCGAGAGTTAATGGACTTTGCACCATGCATAACAAAGACAACTGTCCTATTTGTTTTGAAATTGTCCATAGGCACGGCAAAGTTTTGAGTTGTTCGCATACTTTTCACGAAGAATGTATAATCCAATGGTACATAACATCTGATACCTGCCCCGTATGTAGAGTGGACCAGGGGCACGATAAGTATATAAAATTTAGAAACATGGTTGAAGACAATATGAGAGATAAATACAAAGATGCTATAAATTCAATGGAAGATGAGATTATAAGATTACGCCACAGCGTGAGAAACTTAAGGAGAAGACCAATAATAGTAGATTAGATGAGGGTATGCCTCGTAACCTTATGCATAGGGGATGAATACCTAAAACAATATAATATGATATTTCGACCAGGTCAAGAGGCTTATGCTCTCAGACATGGATATGATTTTAAACTTATCACAGAGTATATTTCTGAATCACACCCCAAGCTCATATCTATGAACAAAATCCTGGTATCTGATGAGCATTATGATTTTGTTATATTCGTCGATGCTGACGTTCTAATAAACCCAGATGCACCAGCCATCCATGATGCATACGAGTTTGGTGATAAAATAGGTGTTGTCAGTGAAAACCAGCCGAACAAAGCGAGTAAATATATGGTTCAGAAGGCCATGAACTGGGAACTTACGGCACAGGATTATTATTTACGTAAATCTGGTCATATATTGGGTACAGTAGATGTGATTAATACAGGGGTACTTGTTATACAACCACGGAAGCATAAGAAATTTCTTGAGGATATTTTCAAGAAATATTCTGAGAACCAAAAATGGTCGCCCCATGGTTTTCATTATGAGCAGTCAGTTGTAGGGTTTGAGTTACAGATAAACAATATGGCGTTCTACATGGATTACAAATGGAACGCCATATGGATGACTCATAAGATTTACAATACCCTTTCCAACAAAAATGTAAATCTGGTAGAATTTTACAAGGATAATTATTTCACACACTTAGCAGGTAAATGTGATATCAACGTCGCTTACACACAGATTTCACTCGGGCAGCAAGGTATTTATCCGCAGTCCTAGCCGTCTTTCCGCACAATAAGAATGAATGAACTCTTGCATGCCCCCATTGTTGTGCAGTAGCACCAGGGCGATGACCGGTTCTCCAGGCCGCCAAGCCCTTGTTATACACTTCTCTGATTATACCCAACGGCACTCCGGTGGCCTTGGATTTTTGAACCAGAGATTTGGCTCCAGGGTATTTCTTGTAAAATCTAGAAGTATAAGAACTAGGTCTGGTTTTCTTACCACTATCCGTCTTAAATGCACTAAAATTGGTCTTATTTTTTGATCCGGCCACAATTCGCTTGTATCTCTGATCAATCTCTTTAATATATTTGAGACCCTTGAAATATTTCATGGGCGTATAGACTCTATGTCGTTTGACTTTTTTGAGTCTATCACGAATCTTCTGTTCGCTCAACATTACCTGTGTGTTTAATAATAAACAATTTTTTATTTAAATATAGTATGGCCTTTTGTGGAGCACAAACCCCATCCGGGGTAGAATGTAGATGCAGGGTCCGGGGTGCCGGGGAAAGATGCCAGTGGCACAAACCCATCAGCGACTCGGATTCAAACTGTTCGGTATGTATGGAAGATATGACCACCAGGAATCACAGAGAACTCACGTGTGGTCATAAATTTCATAAGAAGTGCTTACAAAAATGGAAAATGGAAGGAAATAGGACATGCCCCCTGTGTCGAGAAGAATTCGACGAGCCACTGTTTAAAATAACCGTAAACATAGAATCTTTATCAGATACCTTTAGCTCTCATTCATTTGACGCATCTGATAGAACTGCAAATGTTTTTGATGCTCTTCGCATCGACGCCCACGGAATGCAGGGATTTTCCAGTGAACTTACCATGGAAGCAGAAGATCTGAGTACCCTTCAGAGCGTGCTACATAGAATAGGACTGGAGTTAGACAGGGCCGACCTTGACTCCCTTCTTACTCGAGACACAGAATGAGTTACAGTATTTACTATATACCAAGGTATATGACCTGCACGCCTTCCGTGGGTCCTTTATGATTTTACCACACGAATCAACCAACAGGGGGCCCGTAGCCCATCCCATTTTATGGCTAAACAGATTGCACTTTATAGTTAATATCTTACCAACCCGTGGGTTCTTACCCATGGCGAGCTGTATTCTACGCAAGGGTACATCGAAAAATTTCATCAAATTTTCCGCAGTATCTTGTTTACGCAGCTTGTATTTTACAATACCATGCTGTTTGTAAAAATGAAAATCACCCCCAGGTCGGCCATACTTGTCCTTGGGTGCAACCACCATCATGACCTTGTAATACCCCCTGGGACACTTCTGCTTGGCGTTGGCTATGAATACCTTTCCAGGGTTGTCTTGTACGATCTTTTTAGCTATACCCTTGCAGTTAGTAAATGAATGACTAATACCGTTGGTACGGTCCCCGGGAACACTCTTATGAGGCCTCCAGGTGCGCATGTCGTGGAAAGCATAAGCGTAACAGTTATTTGCTACCTTGAATTTGGTCCAGGGTTTGTGAACAAATGGATGTTCTGACCCAGATTTAGGGAGCCGTTTCTGAGACATTCTTACCATAAACAAATATTTTATATTATTAAATGTCTGGATCTTTAGTCCAGCTTGTGTCTCAGGGAATCCAGGATGTTCATCTTTTAACGGGTAATCTTGCTAACTCTATATTTACCGCACGGTATAAAAAACATACGCCATTTTCACAGAATGCAAAACAACTAGAAATTGTGGGGAATATAGCTCCAGGTGGGACTTCAGAAGTAGAGATTGTAAAATCCGGTGATATCGTGAATCATATGTGGCTAGAGGGGGAAAACCTGCTCGATTATATGGCTGGTACGGAGTTTGAACTGTACATGGGTGGAAAACTTATAGATACCCAGAGTTTCGAATATATTACCGAAATATGGCCAATCTATCTTGCAGAAACAAAGGTCAAATCTACATGCCTCAATAATCGCATTTCATCAACCGATAAGAACTTTTTCCCACTTCATTTTTTCTTTTGTGATAATGGAATGTTTCTACCCCTGGTGGGAATGCAATATCATAAGGTGGAGATTAGAATAAAATGGGGCCCAGTAGCCCCAGTCGGCGTCAAGGTGTATGGTAACTACATATTTCTGGATACACCCGAAAGGACCAAATTTGCAGAGTCTAATATGGACATGCTAATAACACAGGTTCAAAGCACACAGCACACAGCCACCGACAACACAAGTACCAAACTCGACATTTCCACAATAAACCACCCAGTGAAGGCGATGTGGTTCGGACAGCCTGCCCTTTCAGGAGCAGTCGCATCCGACTTCTTTACATTTGATAATCTCAGTATGTACCTGAATGGGCAGGTAAAAGTTGATACAATGTCGCCACATTATTTCCACACCGTCCAGGGATACTATCATACACAAAATGCACTTGTAAATTTTACAAATATTGAAAAAACACCATTTTATACTAGATTTTTCATGTACAGCTTCGCAGATGATGCATCTGAATACAACCCAACGGGGTCTTGTAACTTTAGTAGACTAGACACAGCTATACTCAATATTTCAAATATATCTAGGGCAGCAGCCAAACAAAATTTACCAATTTATGTGTATGCACTCAATTATAATATACTCAGAGTACGCGAAGGACTGACTGGAATTTTATTTAGTAATTAATATAAATGGCGAATGCCGGTGATGAAATTAAATTCAAGCAGGTGAGGTTTGAAACCATAATTAATGCACCTTCCACAACTGGTCTCGTGGTGGGTCAGACGGGTATGGCTCGTTCACTTTATCTAGATGGAACATTAATAGGTCCTAATGCTCCAACTATAGGATCACTACAACAGGCAGTGGATCAGGGAAACACATCCACAACAAGCACACTTTTTCTAGGACATCTCGAGGCATCCAATACATTTCACGCAAACACGGTTACTATGGGCCTGCTTACAACTGCAAATGGGGATAACTCACTAGCGACTGGCTCAGGAACCACTGCCGCTGGTGTGGCTTCACATGCAGAGGGTAGTGCGACCACATCTACTGGTGATAGTTCTCATTCAGAAGGCGATGCAACAGAATCGATCGGTATGTTTTCCCACGCAGAGGGTAGGAGTTCTAATTCCACGGGTCAGTATTCTCATGCAGAGGGATGGGAAACTGAATCATTCGGTATACATTCTCATTCTGAGGGCAAACAAAGTAACGCGTATGGATCCCATTCCCATGCGGGTGGCCAGAAAACCATTTCGTGGGGCGAGGGGTCGACCGCACTGGGCCTGGCGTCTAATTCTGCTATAGATTACTCGGTTTCAATGGGTAGATACAATACCGATAACCTCCCTTATAACACACACCTTGTTGTGGGTGATGGTGCATTCGGTGCACGATCAAACGTCATGGTAGTGGCTGAATCTAATATTATTATGCACGGGGATACCTATCTTCCATCTATAAGCACGGGTGCTACGGGGGATGCTATTTACATAAACTCGGACGGCAAGCTTTCAAAGGGAACTCCAGCCCCGGGAGCCACGGGTGTTACAGGTCCCGTGGGAGCCACGGGTGTTACAGGTCCCGTGGGAGCCACAGGAGTTACAGGTCCCGTGGGAGCCACGGGGGTTGGTGCGACGGGGGCTGGTGTTACGGGGGCTACGGGTGCGGAGGGTCCCCAGGGGCCTCAGGGACCTAACGGCGGGCCTGTCGGGCCAACGGGAGCTAGCGGGCCATTGGTGGGTCTCGACGCTATAACAGCCATAAGCAATGTTTCTTCGAACATTGTAGAGTTTTCGAATACTTCGGGGGTGAGTCTGTACACCCTGGGTGGTATAGAAACCGATTCCAATGTAATTATTGGACAGGTTGCGGGATTTACTGGGCTTGGTACTAATAGAGTTTCTATTGGAACTAGTGCGGGTAACTTATTACAACGAGGTTATTCTATTGCAGTCGGATACCAGGCAGGTGAATATTCCCAGGGTTCTGATATAAATGGGACTAGTACATATGGGCGTACCATCGCGATCGGTACCAGTGCTGGATATGGATACCAGTTGTCCAATGCTGTTGCTATAGGACACGGGGCGGGCAGAATGAACCAGTTTGCTGATGCAATTGCGATAGGAACTAGTGCGGGTGCAGACTCACATGGAGACAGGTGTATTGCAGTTGGCAAGAATACCGGAGTCGTGCAGCAGCAACCCGATTCGATAGCCATTGGTACCGAGGCGGGTAGTAACTATCAGAGACGTTACTCGGTCGCTATAGGTTATCAGGCAGGAAAAACGAGCCAGGGTATTGACGCCGGCGATACGATTTTTGGTTCAAATTGTATAGCCATTGGGTATCAGGCGGGACAAGAATACCAACTTTCGAATTCAATTGCAATAGGCCGGCAGTCCGGGCTTTCCAAACAATGGGCTGATTCGATCGCTATAGGAACGGCCGCTGGCTCTACTGGACAAAATGCCGCATCAATTGCAATAGGTTCCGGTGCGGGTAAGAATGGCCAGTACGCAAATACCATAGTTTTATTTGCAAACAGCCTGACCACGTCTACGCTAGATACCGGGGTCGAAAATGCATTTTACGTAAAACCCATTAGGGAGACTGCCTCTACTAATGCACTGAGTTATAATACCACAACCGGTGAAATAACATATCGTGAGTTCCCCGATGGGGGAGCTGATACCCTC
>TARA_R110002074_G_scaffold208880_3_pt1 | contig 26665 bp, 18 predicted proteins | sample TARA_R110002074 | Tara Oceans TARA_R110002074 (sample SAMEA4397215) | marine metagenome | biome: Polar Biome; feature: [MIX] marine epipelagic wind mixed layer (ENVO:01000061); material: water (ENVO:00002006), including particulate matter (ENVO:01000060) such as... | depth 10-100 m | reverse complement strand
TAGAAGTTAGAAGTTAGAAGTTAGAAGTTAGAAGTTAGAAAAATATAAAAAAATCTGAAGTTAATAGCTTCGGGTTTTTTTATTTCAAATAACTAATAAATTTACAAATTCAAACCGTACCAAACCGTCATCATCAATTTTGGTAAGTTCTACTTCATGCAACGTATTTACTAAATTTGGATTCCAAGGTGTTTTTACCTTTACATAATTCTCGGTAAATCCATGAATATAGCCTTCTTTATTTTCACTTTCAAACAAAACAGTTTTAGTACTCCCAATCTGACTTTCATAAAACGCACGGCGCTTTTTAACCGATAAACCACGTAACATTTTACTGCGCTTACTTCTAAGGTTTTTTGGAACAACATCTTCCATTTCAGCTGCCTCGGTATTATCACGCTCGGAATATGTAAACACATGTAAATACGAAATATCCAATTCGTTTAAAAAATTATACGTTTCTAAAAAATGCTCATCAGTTTCTCCCGGAAACCCAACAATAACATCAACGCCAATACAGGCATGCGGCATTACTTCCTTTATTTTCGAAACCCTATCTACATATAACTCCCGCATGTAGCGACGCTTCATTTTTTTAAGAATGGTATTATTTCCACTTTGTAAGGGGATATGGAAATGTGGCACAAAAGCTCTCGACTTTGAAACTAAATCAATGGTTTCATTTTTTAAAAGATTGGGTTCTATAGATGAAATTCGTAAACGCTCAATACCGTCAACTTTATCCAACTCGGTAACTAAATCCAAAAACGTATGTTCGTGCTTTTTATTACCAAATTCGCCTTTACCGTAATCGCCAATATTAACGCCTGTTAAAACAATTTCTTTTATATTTTGTTTTGAAATGTCGTGAGCATTTTTCAAAACATTTTCCATGGTATCACTACGGGAAACACCTCGTGCCAATGGAATTGTACAATAAGTACATTTATAATCACATCCATCTTGTACTTTTAAAAACGCTCTGGTTCTATCACCAATGGAATAACTACCTACATAAAAATCGGCATCTTCAATGTCACAGGAATGTATTTTTCCAAAATCATTTTTGGTAAGATCATTTAAATAATCTGTGATTTTAAATTTTTCGGTGGCACCGAGCACTAAATCTACCCCATTTACATCAGCTAATTCTTGCGGTTTTAATTGTGCATAACAACCAACCGCAGCCACAAATGCTTCTGGATTTCCTTTTTGTGCTTGCTTTACAATGGTTTTAAAACGCTTATCTGCGTTTTCGGTTACCGAACAGGTGTTAATCACATAAATATCAGCTTTTTCAGAAAAATCCACACGATCAAACCCTTCGCTGGTAAAATCTCTAGCAATAGTTGATGTTTCCGAAAAATTAAGCTTACAGCCCAACGTATAAAATGCGACTTTTTTGTTCATTATATTTTCATTTCCGTGAAGACGGAAATCTCATTATATTTACATTTGTTATCCTAAAAAGCATCAAGGTTTTTTTATTTGCACTTCGACTGCGCTCAGTGTGACACTCAAATTAATAATAGCTTGCAAATTTACAACTAATAAGTTATATGATAAAACATGTTTCACCACAAATAATTAACTACTTATCAATTAGTTGTATTGCATTATTCTTTTTTTCCTGCGGAAATAATTCAAGCTCCAACAAAGACCATTTAGTGTTTCGTTATAATGAATATGCCAACCTAAATACTTTAGATCCTGCTTTTTCAAGAACACTTCAGGATAATTCGGCATGTAATCAGTTGTTTAATGGATTGGTTCAGTTAGACAGTGCTTTAAATATTTTACCCTGTATTGCTAAAAGTTGGAATATTTCAGATGATGGCTTGTATTACAACTTCACATTACGAAATGACATCTATTTTCATAAGCATGAATTGTTTGGAAAAGATTCAACAAGAACCGTAGTCGCAAAAGATTTTGAATATAGCTTAAACCGATTAAGAGATAAAAAAATTGCTGCTCCAGGAAGTTGGGTGCTAAATAAAGTAAAAGATTTTAAAGCTATAAACGATTCCTTATTTCAGATTGAATTAGAACAACCGTTTCCAGCTTTTATTGGTTTGTTAACCATGAAATATACTTCGGTAGTTCCTCATGAAATTGTTGAGCATTATGGTACCGAATTTAGGTCGCATCCTATTGGTACCGGCCCTTTTAAATTTAAACGTTGGGAAGAAAATATTAAGCTGGTTTTTAGAAAAAATGAAACTTATTTTGAAACCGATAAAAACGGAAAACAATTACCTTATTTAGAAGCTGTTGCTATTACTTTTTTACCTGATAAACAAAGTGAATTTTTACAATTTGTACAAGGAAATCTTGATTTTTTAAATAGTTTGGATGCCTCTTATAAAGATGAATTATTAACCGCTGATGGACAACTTCGAGATTCTTATTCTAGCTCTGTAAACATGATTCGTGGTCCCTATTTAAATACGGAATATTTGGGCTTTTATTTAGATTCTGAAACACCGGAAATTCGGTCAGTACTTATCAGAAAAGCCATAAACTATGGTTTTGATAGAAAAAAAATGATGGTTTATTTAAGAAACGGCATAGGTAATCCCGCAAATGGTGGTTTTATTCCAATCGGGCTTCCAGGATATAATACATCTATTGGTTTTTCATATCAACCCAAAAAAGCTAAACAATTAGTTGAACAGTTTAAAAAAGAAAGCGGTATTGAAAATCCGGAAATCACGCTGACAACCACCAGCAACTATTTAAGTTTTTGCGAATTTATTCAACGGGAGCTTGAAAAAACAGGATTAACCATTAATGTTGATGTGATGCCTGAAGCTACTTTACGTTCGGCACGATCAAATGGAAAAGTAGATATGTTTAGGAGTTCTTGGATTGCCGATTATTTAGACGCTGAAAACTACCTCTCAATTTTCTACAGCAAAAATTTTGCGCCCAATGGCTCAAACTATTTTCATTTTAAAAATAAAATAGTTGATAGCCTTTACAATAAGGCCTTCTCTATTACTAATATTGAAGAACGCAAACATTTATACACCACTATAGATTCCTTGGCCATGGAAAACGCCATTATGGTGCCTTTATATTATGATGAAGTGATACGATTTACCAGAAAAAATGTAAAAGGTTTAGGTATTAATCCTATTAATATGTTGGATTTAAGATATGTTAGTAAAGACTAATTGAAATTCTTAATCTCTTCTAAATTTCTTTGTTTCTTCAAAAACATGTTTTAAAATAGCTTGGTCTTGTTGGGTAAATTCAATTTTACGTCTGGCCATAACCACCTTAGAAACCTCAAAAGCCTTTTTTGTTAAATACGTTGTAAACCCACTGTTGCCACCCCAACTAAAACTTGGCACAAAATTTCTGGGGAAACCACTACCAAAAATATTGGCACTAACGCCAACAACCGTGCCTGTATTAAACATGGTATTAATACCACATTTACTATGGTCACCCATCATGAGACCACAAAACTGAAGTCCTGTTTTTGCAAAACCTTCTGTTTGATAATCCCAAAGCCTTACCTCTGCGTAATTGTTTTTTAAATTGGAATTGTTAGTATCTGCACCTAAATTGCACCATTCACCCAAAACAGAGTTTCCTAAATAACCTTCGTGCCCTTTATTGGAGTTTCCGAAAATAACTGAATTATTAACCTCTCCGCCAATTTTGCTATGTGGCCCCACAGTAGTTGGCCCGTATATTTTTGCACCCATCTTCATTTTAGCCCCTTCGCATAGTGCCAAAGCACCTCGAATCATTGAACCTTCCATAATTTCAGCATCCTTCCCCACGTAAATAGGCCCGTTACTGGCATTTAGAGTCGTAAATTCTAATTTGGCGCCTTCTTCAATAAAAATATTTTCTGGAGCAATAACATTGTTACTTGGAGGAATAGGTTGAGATGTTCTGTTTTTTGTGATTACATTGAAATCATCCTGAATAGCTTCTCCGTTTTTTGAAAAAATATCCCAAGTATTTTCAACTTTTATAATATCTTCATTAAACTCAATGGCCTCATAAGTCTCAAAATTAATATCATCTTGAGCTTCTTTAGCAAAAAAAGCAATGACATCTTCACCTTTAAAAATAGCCTGGTTTTCATTGAGGTCTTTCACCATTTCAACCAGCTCCAAATTCGGGAGATACGATGCATTTATCATGACGTTCTCATCCATTTCAACCATTGGATATTTATCAGACAAATAATCTTCTGTAATGGTTGTAGTTGTAGATTCTAAAAAAGTTTCCCATTTTTCTCGAATAGTTAAAATACCAATTCTAATATCAGCAACGGGTCTTGTAAAAGTAAAAGGAAGCAAATTATTGCGTGCAGGTCCATCAAAAAGAATATAGTTCATCGAGAAGTTTAAAATTAAAAGTTAAAGTTAAAAGTTTTTTCACTCTTATCTTATAAACTAAAGTTTAAACAAAAATAGATGAATTGAATATAATAAAAAAGCCTTTCAAAAAATGAAAGGCTTTTAAATATAATTTGACGCTAAAATTATTTTTTAAATTTTGCGTATTTGTTTTTAAATTTATCAATACGTCCAGCTGTATCTACTAATTTAGATTTACCAGTGTAGTATGGGTGCGATGTTCTAGAAATTTCCATTTTAACTAATGGATACTCAACACCATCAACCTCTAAAGTTTCATTAGTGTCTGCCGTAGATTTTGTTAAGAACACATCATCGTTAGACATATCTTTAAATGCTACTACTCTATAATTTTCTGGGTGTATACCTTTTCTCATCGCTAAATGCTTTTTATTCTTTTCAATTTTGGAAGTGCAAATTTAAGTATTTTTTATAAAATCACAATATTTTTTTCAATTTTTATTTTACAACTATTATGTAACATTTTAGTATTTTTATATACTAATAAACAACTAACAAATTAATTATTAAACCATGGAAAAATCTTCAAAATCTATAGCTATTAATTATGGATTATATTTAGGCGCTATCCTTTCACTACTAACAGTAGTTGCCTATGCTATAAACCTAGATTTATTTACCCAAATATGGTTTGGAATCTCTATTTTAATTCTAATCATTGTTTTAGGTATAATTTCAATTTCAAAATCAAAAAAATTATTTGAAGGCTATATCAGTTTTAAAAATGCATTTACTTCATATTTTATAACCGTATTAATTGGCATTGTTATTAGCGCTTTGGTAAGTATTGTCGTTTTTAATTTTATTGATCCAGAAGCCGCTAACGTTTTACAAGAAAAAATAATTGATCTCCAGATGCAAAGACTTGAAAACTTTAATGTACCAACTGAAGCCATAGCTCAAGCTATGGAAAAAATGGAAGAACAAGGCAATATGTATTCTATTGCTAATGTTTTACAATCTATTATTTGGCAATTAGCTGGATTTAGTGTAGTCGGCCTCATAGTGGCAGCCATTATGAAAAAAAACAAACCAGACACCGAATAATTTCAGTATTTTTGAATATTATTTTTCAAAATATTTAAATGAATATTTCAGTAGTTATACCACTACTTAACGAACAAGATTCTTTAACTGAATTACATAATTGGATTGTAAACGTTATGCAGTCTCATGATTTTTCATACGAAATTATTTTTATTGATGATGGTAGCACCGATAAATCTTGGAAAACCATAACCCAACTTTCAGAAAAAAATAAGTATGTTAAAGGCATTCGGTTTTTGAATAACTTTGGAAAATCACAAGCGCTCCATGCTGGTTTTGAAAAAGCGCAAGGTAAAGTTGTTATTACTATGGATGCCGATTTACAAGACAATCCAGATGAAATACCAGAGCTTTACAGCATGATTAAGAATGACGGCTTCGATTTGGTTTCAGGTTGGAAAAAGAAACGTTATGATTCTGTTATTTCTAAAAACTTACCATCAAAACTTTTTAATTGGGCAGCACGAAAAACTTCGGGCGTAAAACTACATGATTTTAATTGCGGACTAAAAGCCTACAAAATTGATGTTGTTAAAAACATTGATGTTAATGGGGAAATGCATCGTTATATTCCTGTTTTATCAAAAAATGCTGGATTCACAAAAATTGGTGAAAAAATAGTGCAGCATCAAGCCAGAAAATACGGTGAAACTAAATTTGGGATGGATCGATTTATCCATGGTTTTCTCGATTTGGTAACTATTTGGTTTCTGTCACGTTTTGGCAGACGCCCCATGCATTTATTTGGTGCTTTAGGTTTTATTATGTTTACAATAGGATTGGGGTTTGCCCTTTATTTAGGTATAGACAAAATTTTTCTAAATCCTACTGGCAGACTTATTACCCAACGCCCCCAGTTTTATATAGCACTTTCTACCATGGTTATCGGTACACAATTCTTTGTTGCTGGTTTCTTAGGAGAAATTATTTTACGAAACAGACAAGACAAAAAAAGATATTTAATTAAAGACCAATTGAATTTAAACTAAACCACTTCACTTTTAAAATAATTCCATTCACTTCAAAATAGCAACTTTTTAAAAGTTATTCTTTTACAATTGTTTACTTTTGAAATATATTTATTTATGATATTATGATACACATAGAACCAAAGATTTTAGACCGAATAAACACATGGCTAACCCCTACTTTTGATGAGGAAACGCAAAAAACCATAAAAGAAAGTATTGCAAACAACCCAAAAGGTATTCAAGAAAGTTTTTATAAAGATTTAGAATTTGGTACTGGTGGTATGCGCGGTATTATGGGTGTTGGCACTAATCGCATCAATAAATATACACTTGGGAAAAGCACTCAGGGTTTAAGTGATTATTTACACAAACAATTCCCAAATGAAACCCCTAAAGCTGTAATTGCTTACGATTGCAGACATAACAGCAAAACTTTAGCTAAAGTAGTTGCCGATGTATTTTCGGCAAACGGGATTGAAGTCTATTTATTTGAAGATTTGCGCGCAACTCCTGAGCTATCATTCGCTGTAAAACATTTAAATTGCCATTGTGGTATTGTTTTAACGGCATCACATAACCCACCGGAATATAACGGTTACAAGGTATATTGGCAAGATGGCGGTCAATTAGTGCCTCCGCATGATGATGGTGTAATTGATTTAATAAATGCTTTAGATTATTCAAATATTAAATTTGAAGCTAATAATAGTTTAATTCACTACATAGGCAAAGGTATTGACAATATTTTTATTGATGCCTCAGTAAAAAACGGATCTGTTGGAGCAACCCAAGCCGCTAAAGATGATTTAACTATTGTATTTACATCGCTTCACGGAACATCAATTACGGCTGTTCCAGAAACCTTAAAACGTGCTGGATACAAAAATGTACATATAGTAAAAGAACAAGAAGTACCAAATGGAGATTTCCCAACGGTAAAATCGCCGAATCCAGAAGAACCGGCAGCATTAAAAATGGCTTTGGAACTAGCCGAAAAAGTAAGTGCGGATATTGTTATTGGTACCGATCCTGATTGCGACAGATTGGGTGTTGCAGTGCGTAATTCTGAAAATGAATTGCAACTGCTTAACGGAAACCAAACCATGTTAATGATGATAGATTTCTTATTGAAAAAATGGCAATCTGAAGGAAAAATTAAAGGAAAAGAATTTATTGCAACAACTATAGTTTCCACACCAATGCTTAATAATTTAGCTAAAGCTTATGGTGTGGATAATAAAATTGTATTAACAGGGTTTAAATGGATTGCTAAGTTGATTCATGACTTTCCTGAATTGGATTTTATAGGTGGTGGCGAAGAGAGTTTTGGTTTTATGGTAGGCGACTTTGTTCGCGATAAAGATGCTGTAACCTCAACCCTTTTAGCTTGTGAAATTGCTGCAATTACTAAATCCAACGGCAGTTCTTTCTTCGAAGAACTCATAAAACTTTATGTAAAGCATGGTTTCTACAAAGAAAAATTAGTGTCGTTGACTAAAAAAGGGATTGAAGGTGCGCAAGAAATTAAACAAATGATGATTGATGCACGCGAAAACCCACTTAAAATAGTTAATGGTTCAAAAGTTGTAAAAATTGAAGATTACGATTTATCTGTATCTAAAAACTTAATTACAGGAAAAGAGACCCCTATTGATATTCCAAAATCCAATGTTTTAATTTATTATACAGAAGATGGCAGTCAAGTGGCTTTGAGACCAAGCGGAACTGAACCAAAAATAAAGTTCTACGTCAGTGTTAATATGCCCTTAAAATCGATTGCTGCCTTTGGAGAAACAGAGGTATTATTAGATGCCAAAGCAGACGCTATTTTAAAAGACATGAAGCTTATTTAATGATAGATTTAGAACTTTCTTTTAACCAATTTAGAATGCCTATAAAAATGTTGCATCTAACTTTTAAAAACTACATAACTAACTAGATGAATCATTTTTTTAATATTTTAAAATATGCCAAACCTTATAAGAGTTATGCCATAGGTCATATTATATCAAACGTTTTTTATGCTTTGTTTGGTGCTTTATCGTTTATCGCTTTAATCCCCATGTTAGATGTTCTTTTTAAAGAAAACCCACGTAATGAGGTGGTGGAATCTTTAAAAAAACCAGTTTATGAAGGTATTACGCAACTAAATAGCTTTTATAAAGATTATATGGCATACCAGCTTGATTTGTACGCTCAAGATGATAAATCCAAGGCACTTCTATTAATTATTATTTTTATCATTACGCTATTCTTATTAAAAAATATATTTGGTTATTTGGCAAATTACTTCATGGTTTTTTTACGAAATGGCGTTGTTAGGGATTTAAGAAATGCGGTATACAAAAAAACAGTAGAACTCCCGCTTTCATATTTTTCTGAACAGCGAAAAGGCGATATTATGGCGCGTGCCACTAATGATGTATTAACGCTTCAATATTCATTCTTATCGGTTTTAGAACTTATTTTCAGAGAACCATTGAGCATTATTTTTACCATTATAATGATGTTAATTATAAGTTTAAAGCTCACTATATTTGTATTTATTTTCATTCCATTATCGGGAATTATAATTTCAAGAATAGGAAAAAGTCTTAAACGAAAATCTGATCGGGTTCAAAAAGAACAAGGGGTTATATTATCAACGCTCGAAGAAACACTAACAGGTTTAAGGATTATAAAAGGTTTTAACGGCGAAAATAGGTTCTTCGGAAAATTTAATGAATCAACGTCTAGGTTTTATAACTATTCCAATAAGTTATTGAACCGACAAAACCTAGCATCACCTGCCAGTGAGTTTTTGGGTATTTTAGTTATTTCAATACTTCTATGGTATGGGGGACAATTGGTGCTTGTAGATAAAACGCTCGATGGCAGCTCATTTATTGCCTATATGGGACTTGCATATAACATATTAGTTCCGGCTAAGGCTGTTTCTAGGGGGCTTTACAATATTAAGCAAGGTGGTGCTGCTGCGGAAAGAATTCAGGAGATTATCGATACTGAAAACCCTTTGAAAGACAAACCAAACGCGATTCATAAAGATAGTTTTGATTCTAAAATTGAATTTAAAAATATCTTTTTCAAATATCAAGATGATTACGTGTTAAAAGGTTTCTCTTTAATCATTCCTAAGGGAAAATCCGTTGCACTAGTTGGGCAATCTGGTAGTGGAAAATCTACTATCGCCAATTTAATTACCCGGTTTTATGATGTCAATAAAGGTGAAATCTTAATAGATGGTATTGATATTCGTGACTTGACAACTAAGTCCTTACGAAATCAATTAGGTATAGTTACCCAAGATGCTATACTTTTTAATGACAGCATTAAAAATAATTTGTTGCTTGGGAACGATAATGCTACCGACGAAGAAATTATTGACGCTTTAAAAGTCGCTAATGCCTGGGAATTTGTCAAAGATTTACCAGAAAAGATAAATACAAACATTGGTGATTCAGGGAACAAACTTTCTGGAGGCCAAAAACAACGTTTAAGCATTGCTAGAGCTGTTTTAAAAAGTCCACCCATCATGGTTTTAGACGAAGCAACATCTGCATTGGACACCGAAAGTGAGCGTTTAGTGCAAATAGCTTTAGAAAACATGATGAAAAACAGAACATCTATTGTAATTGCGCACAGGCTTTCTACTATTCAAAATGCAGATGAAATTGTAGTTTTAAACAAAGGAGAAATTGTAGAACAAGGTAAACACGATGAACTTATTGAGAAAAATGGCGTTTACAAAAAGCTTGTTGATATGCAGAGTTTTGAATAAAATCATTAGTGTCCGATTAAAGAATCAAGACCGCTTTGCTGTTAGAACAAAGACTTGATTGTAAATAATTGATAAACAGTAATCTTTAAATTCATAACTTTCTAAAAAATAAAATTTTTCTCCCGAGCTATCGGGACGCAAAAAGCAAGCCCTCTTTTTTATAAGTCTTGAAAACCCTGTGTAGGCAAAGGTTTTCTTTAAACGAACTATTTTTAATCGAATAACAATGAAATAAAATATAAAATTTTAAAAATAAAAAAGGATAGAGATTTGGGCTTCTATCCTTTTTCGTTTTTGTTAGACTTGGGGACGACTAACAACATAAGTAGGTTTCTGATACAAACATATAACATAAAAGTATTTCTCACAAGAAAAAATACATTTAATCGTATTTATTTACACTTTATCGATATTTAAAATTATAATAAATTGATTTACAGTATTTTAATTTCTAATAAATTTTATAAATAATAAGGATTAAACTTTTACTATATTTAAGGGTCTAATAACTAAAGTATTTTTGTGACCGACGAAGCACAGTTAGTAGAACAATTAAAATCAGACATTCATAAAGAACAAGCTTTTAGAGCATTAATAACGCTTTACAAAGAGCGCTTGTATTGGCATATTCGAAATATTGTAAAGTCCCACGAAGATACTGATGATGTATTACAAAACACATTTATAAAAATTTATAAAAATATTCATAACTTTAAAGGAGACAGTAAATTGTTTTCTTGGATGTATCGCATAGCCACTAATGAAGCAATAACTTTCATAAATAAAAAAGCAAAACGTTTACAAACTACAAATCGAGAAGTACAGCAATTAGCAATAAACAACTTGACTTCTGATGTGTATTTTGAAGGTGATGCTATTCAATTAAAATTACAAAAGGCCATTGCAACGTTACCCAAAAAACAGCAATTGGTTTTTAATATGAAATATTTTGAAGACATTAAATATAAAGATATGTCAGATATTTTAGAAACTAGCGAAGGTGCTTTAAAGGCATCATATCATATTGCAGTAAAAAAAATTGAAGGGTATTTAACTCAAGATTAAACTTTTAATAAAAATATCAGTCTTAATATTAAGATGCAAACAAATAAATTACATAACATAAAAGAAACAGGATTTAAAGTTCCAAAAGATTATTTTGATACTCTTGAAGACACTGTTTTAGATAATATTAAACTTAAAGAACAATCTAGCGAACCAGGTTTTAAAACACCCGATAATTATTTTGAAACGTTGGAAGATACTATTTTAAGTAAAGTCTCTGAAAAAGAAAGCCCTAAAGTCATTTCAATTTTCAGTAGAAGAAATCTTATTTATGCCTCTAGCATTGCAGCTGCGGTATTATTATTACTTAATCTTTCTATTTTTGAAAACGAATCAGGTTGGGAAGATATTGAAGCAGAAACCGTTGAAAATTACATTATAAATGAAAATATGGGATCTTACGAAATAGCTTCTTTATTAATTGATGAAGAACTAAACGAAGATAACCTTACAGATATTGAATTTTCCGATGACGCTTTAGAAAATTATTTTTTAGACCATACTACCGTAGAGGATTTAATTATAAATTAAAAACATGAAACATCCATAACTAAATCTTTATACCCAAGTGAAATGATTAAATGGATGCTACCCCGACAACAATCGGGGTGACCAATAAAAAACAATAATTATAAACACATGAAAACAAATATTATAGCCCTTTTTATATTTCTATTTACGCTTAATGCATTTTCGCAACATAAGGATAGAGAACGTATAAAAGCTCTAAAAATATCATTTATTACAAGTAAATTGGATTTAACTTCAAAAGAAGCTCAAGAATTTTGGCCTGTTTACAATGCTTACGATGAAGCTACGTTAAAAATCAAACATCAAGATATACGAAACATTCGGAGAGAAATTAAACAAAATTTAAATACACTTTCTGAAGATAAGGCAAAAGAGTTATTGAACAAATTAGTGATTGCAGAAAACAAACTACATGAAGAAAAAGTCAATCTCATTGAAAAATTGAAAAAAATTATTTCCCAAAAAAAAATAATAGTATTAAAAGCGGCTGAAGATGATTTTAACAGGCAGCTTTTCGATCAATACAAAAGAAAACGATTACAAAATAGAAATTAAAAAAATGGAGCTAAAAAAGCTCCTTTTTTTATTCTCTAAAAGTAAGTTTATAAATTCTGCACTGTCCCGCTGCATAAGCAACACTATCATTTAAAAACCGAATCGTATAAAAACCTTCATCACTTAAATGGTTCCAAGATTCACCAGAATCGTTACTAAAATCAATTCCCTTAAAACCTACTGCAACAAGCTCCCTACCTGCCCTATTAGGAATATACTGTACACAACTTCTAAAATTTGGTGTTTGTCCACTTGCCACTAACTCCCATGTTTTACCACCATCTGTTGTTTTAATTTTATTGTTAACGTTATCATCAGGTTTTGTGTAATCGCCACCAATGGCAAATCCATTTAGTTCATCGTAAAAATCAATCGAGTAAATACCTTCCGTTGGTTTTTCTTGTATTATGGGTGTTTTTATAACCTTCCAAGTCACTCCTTTATCTTCTGAATAATAAACATTTCCATGCGTAGTCGCTACCCAAGCTTTGTCACCAACAACAGCAATATTGGTATCACTTGCGGCAAACGCACCTTCACCTTCTTCAGCTTTTGGTAAGTTTTCACATAGAATCTTGGTCCAAGTTTTACCGCCATCTCGAGTGATTATTATAGATAAGCAACCATCTATACTATCACCTATGGCAATACCTTCTTTATCGTTCCAAAAAGTCATGGAATCGTAAAAAACATCTATTCCTTCTTCTTTATAAACAACTTCCATTTTTCCATCACTTCCCGTTTTATAAAGCAGTGCTGGGTTATCAATACTTAACATAAAAAAATCGCTACTTGTATGAGACACCGCTCTAAAATGCAAGTTCAAACTATCCTGTTTTTGAACCGATTTTTGCCACAATCCTGTTCTGGAATTAGATAAACCGAAAACACCGTTATTGGCTGCAAAAGCTAAACTTTTATCATTAAGAATTTCAATTGCCCTGATACTCAGTAAAGAATCTTCCAAAAGCGTTTCAATTTCAACTTTACTAAAATCTCTGGCAACAAACGTTTCCTTTTTTCCGCAAGAGAACAAAAAAGAAACAAACAAAATTATTAGACTAAACTGCTTCATGAATTTTAAGTTTCTATAAAAATAGAAAAGCGATATCAATAAACTAGTAAACACTTCAACAAATAAACATATTAAGCCTATCTTTGCATGCTTAAATTTTAGTCTCAATTCGTGAACTGCTTACTGAGACTGAAAACTGATTACTAAAAAAATGCGATTACACAGAAATTTATGCTTTGCCGTTATAGATGGGTTGACCCTAATCTTCAATGAAGGCAAGTATGCCGATAAAGTGATTCAACAATTATTAAAACGCGATAAACGCTGGGGCGCGCGCGATAGAGGTTTTGTTGCAGAAACCACTTATGATATGGTGCGCTGGAAACGCCTTTATGCTGAAATTGCTGAAGTTAAGGAACCTTTTGATCGTGATAATCTGTGGCGTATGTTTGCCGTTTGGGCAACCTTAAAAGGCATAAAATTGCCTGATTGGAAATATTTTGAAAACACACCATCCCGAAAAATTAAAGGCCGTTTTGACGAACTTTCTAAAATTAGAAAATTAAGGGAATCTATTCCAGATTGGATAGATCATGTAGGATTGGAAGAATTGGGCGAGACTATTTGGACTAAAGAAATAGCAAAGCTAAATGAACAAGCAGAAGTTATTTTAAGAACCAATACCCTAAAAACTACCAAAGAAGCATTACAAAATATTTTATCTGAGGAAAATATTGAAACCGATTTTATTGAAGGTTACAATGATGCGCTTAAATTAAGAGTTCGTGCTAACGTTTTTGTAACGGATGCTTTTAAAAATGGGCTTTTTGAAGTGCAAGATGCGTCATCACAATTGGTGGCTGATTTTCTTGATGTAAAACCAGGCATGAAAGTGGTTGATACTTGCGCAGGCGCAGGTGGAAAAACCCTACATATAGCATCCCTAATGGAAAACAAAGGGCAAATTATTGCTATGGATATTTACGAAAGTAAACTTAAAAAGCTAAAAGTAAGAGCTAGACGTAATGGCGTGCATAATGTGGAATTAAAAGTGATTGACTCTACAAAACCTATAAAAAAATTATACGATAAGGCAGACCGTGTTTTAATTGACGCACCGTGTTCTGGCTTAGGGGTTTTACGCAGAAACCCAGATGCTAAATGGAAGCTCGAACCTGAGTTTTTAGATAAAATTAGAGTGACTCAACAAGAGGTTTTACAACACTATTCCAGAATGGTAAAACCAGAAGGCAAGTTGGTTTACGCCACATGTTCGGTATTACCATCTGAAAACCAAAAGCAAGTGGCTACCTTTTTAAAATCGGAAGCTGGAGCTAATTTCACTCTGGTAAAAGACAAAAAGTTACTGGCACATAAATCTGGTTTTGATGGGTTTTATATGGCGTTGTTGAAACGGAAAGGATAAATTTTAGAACCTGGGTCATTTCAACAACAGGAGAAATCACATGACACGCAACATCATCAGATGTGATATCTCAATCGTTTCTCATTTCGTCATGACCAACGCTCAGGTATTTTTCTTGTTTCCCATAAAATTTGTATTTCTCTTTTTGTATTTTTAAATCATGAACAATGATTTAAAAAACTATTTATCATATTATCTGAAAGAAACCATAACCAATATGTCTTCAGTTCACGGTGGCGATATTTCAAAAGCATACCGTATTAACACCTCGAAAAACTCATACTTTCTAAAAGCAAATACTACTCCAACCGCATCAAATATGTTTCAAACTGAAGCTTATGGATTACAATTGATCAGAGAAACAAATACTATAAAAACACCAAAAGTAATAGCTTGCGATACATTTCGAAATTCAGCATTTCTACTTATGGAATTTATCGAAAATAAATCGCCTTCACTTAAAGATTTTAAAAACTTAGGGCATCAATTAGCCAAATTACATCAATGTACAACTGAAGATTTTGGACTAAATAAAGATAATTTTATTGGTAGTTTACCTCAAAGCAATACACAACATAAAACTTGGTTAGATTTTTATATTACTGAACGTTTACTACCCCAACTGGAATTAGCGAAACAAAAACGTCTGCTTTCAGAAAATGAATGTTCAAGTGAACGACAAATAAAAGATGGGTTAAAACTGCTTTTCAAAAACATAAAACCGTCTCTATTGCATGGCGATTTATGGAGTGGTAATTATTTAATTTCTAAAGATGGGATACCTTATCTTATTGACCCAGCAATTTATTACGGACATCATGAAGTAGATATTGCCATGAGTAAATTGTTTGGTGGTTTTGGTGATGCGTTTTATGAAGCTTATCACAATAACTTTCCTTTTGATGAAAACACGGCAGCTAGAATAGAAATCTATCAATTATATTACCTTTTAGTGCATTTGAATATGTTTGGAAGTTCTTATTATGGCTCGGTAATTTCTATTTTGAAAACCTATTTTTAAGTTTCTGTCATTCCTGCGAAGGCAGAAATCCACTTTTTAGTTTCAATTGTTAATGGATTCCGCATCAAGTACAGAATGACAAAACGTAGCACAGTAAAAAACTATCACTTCATTAATTTTTAAAGGTTATTTTTGTGAGATATTAAAAGAATCCTATCAAAAAAAGCAATTAGAGAATACTTAAGGTTGTCTTATATATTTCCAAAAAATAATCTTACTTTTATTCTTAACACATCCAAATTCTCATATCAAATAATATATGATTCAAAAAGGTAAGGAAGCAGAACGATTAGCAGTGTCCGATAATTACAAACACTGGAAAAAATGGGGGCCTTATTTGGCAGAAAGACAATGGGGAACAGTTAGGGAAGATTATAGCGAACATGGAGAATCTTGGGAATTTATAGACCATGAAAAAGCACGTAGCAATGCCTACCGCTGGGGAGAAGAAGGTATCGGCGGTTTTTGCGACGCCCGAGAAATATTGTGCTTAGCACCGGCGTTTTGGAATGGTAAAGATCCTATTTTAAAAGAACGCCTATTTGGGCTTACCAACAATCAAGGCAATCATGGTGAAGATGTTAAGGAACTTTATTTTCATCAAGTGTCTTCGCCAACACATTCCTATTCCAAATATCTATATAAGTACCCGCAGAATGAATTTCCGTATGGTGATTTGGTTAGAAAAAACCAGAAAAGTAGAGATGAATTTGAATACGAATTATTAGATACTGATGCCTTTAAAAACAATGCCTATTTTGATTGTTATATTGAATACGCCAAAGCCGATGTGGATGATATTCTAATGAAAGTTACCGTGATAAACAGAGGTTCTAAAGCTGCCGATATTCATGTGCTTCCACATCTTTGGTTTCGTAATTTCTGGAAACATAACAAACGGCATTCACGCCCGAATATGAAATCAGTTTCCAATGCTAGTGTACAATCCCGAAGTGCGAGAAATGGTAGATATTATTTTTATAATGAAGGTGGCGAGCAGTTATTTTGTGAAAACGAAACCAATAATAAGCGTATTTACAATTTTAAGAATGATGTTGATTATGTTAAAGATGGCATAAACGACCACGTTGTAAATGGAAAACCCACAGTGAATCCAGAAAAAAACGGATCGAAGTTAGCCATTTGGTATAAATTTACCCTAAAAGCAGGCGAAGAAAAAACGGTAAAAGTACGTTTGAGTAAAAGTAAATTAAAGACTCCTTGGTCAGATTTTGATACCGTATTTCATGAGCGAATTACCGAATGCGAAGCGTTCTACAATGAAACCATAAAAGCGGAAATTCCAGAAACCCATCAAGCCATAGCGAAAAGTGCATTTTATGGCTTATTATGGACCAAACAATTTTATTATAACGATGTTTTTAAATGGCTTTTTGGTGGCCCTGGAGAAGGGAAACCAAATAGATCCAATATGCGGAATTATAGTTGGCAGCACTTAACTAACAGGCATATTATTTCTATGCCAGACAAATGGGAATATCCTTGGTATGCTGCTTGGGATCTGGCTTTTCACATGGCGTCCTTTGTTGAAATAGACCCGTTTTTTGCAAAAGAACAGTTACTTTTAGTGCTAAAAGAAAATTACATGCATCCCAACGGACAAATTCCTGCTTATGAGTGGAATTTTAGCGATGTAAATCCGCCTGTACATTCTTATGCTGTTTGGAACGTTTACGAAAAAGATAAAAACTATACAGGCAAGGGCGATATCCCATTTTTAGAAAAAGCCTTTCAAAAACTGCTTATCAACTTTACGTGGTGGGTAAACCAAAAAGATTCAAATGGCACCGACCTTTTTGAAGGTGGCTTTTTAGGTTTGGATAATATTGGGGTGTTTGACCGTAACCACATGCCACCCGGGATAACAAGAATGCAACAAGCTGATGCGACCAGTTGGATGGCCATGTTTACCCTCAATATGTTACGCATGTCGCTGGAACTCTCAAAAACCAATAAAATATACGAAGAAGCTGCAGCTAAGTTTTTCAGGCATTTCCTGAATATTGCCTGGGCGATGCACCATATTGGGAAAAAAGATATTTCGCTTTGGGACGATGAAGATAATTTCTATTATGATGTTGTAGAAATGGCAAGTGGTGTAACCGACCGCTTAAAGGTACGCTCTTTAGTAGGCGTTATACCTATGTTTGCAGTCGAAATTATACACGAAGATCTTTTTGAAGAATTAAAGGAATTTAGGATTAGGGCAAATGAAATTATGAGAACCCGACCCGATTTAGCATCTCTAATAACCAATTTAGACGATACAAATTCCGATGGTAATTATCTGTTCGCTATTATGCGTGGTTTTAGGTTGGAGCACCTACTAAAACGCTTGTTGGATGAAGATGAGTTTTTATCTGATTACGGTATTCGGTCGCTTTCCAAATACCACGAAAAGCATCCCTTTGTATTTCAGCATCACGGGCATCATCAAATTCAGTACGAATCTGGTGAGAGTCGTTCCAATATGTTTGGGGGAAACTCCAATTGGCGCGGTCCTATCTGGATGCCTTTAAATTATATGATAATTCAATCGTTGCGGAAGTATTATACCTTTTATGGAGATAAATATCAATACGAATTTCCTACAGGTTCTGGTAAAAAGCTCAACCTAAACGAAATTGCTAACGCACTTACAAAACGATTAGTAAAACTGTTTGAAGCCAATGATGAAGGCAAATTTCAATACCACGCGGATGACCCAAATAAAATGTTTTCAAAAGATGAACACTTTAAAAACCAACATCTGTTTTACGAGTTTTTTGATGGTGATAACGGTAAAGGTTTAGGGGCGTCGCATCAAACAGGTTGGACAGCCTTAATAGCCAATTTGATTATGGAAATGGATGCGGAGAATCCTAAAATTCTATAACAATTTACAAGGCATTAAAAAACAACCAATGAAAAACACCTTTCTTGTACTATTACTTTTGAATTTCTTAACGGGATGCAACGAGCAGAAATTAACTCATCAAGAGACAGTCACTAAATATTATAATGTCAGAGATGTAGCTAACTATGATGAATTAAAAAAACTTATAAGCGATAGCATTACAATTACTGCGGGAGATTACGTCATGCCTTATAACCATGATAGTTTTTATGAACAATTTAAATGGGATTCCATATTTAATCCGTCTTATAAGATAGTTGAATTGAAAGAAAAAAATAATCAGATTATTGCCTCTGTGGCTTTAAATTCTGTTCGTAATGAGTTTTTAAAAAATAACGCTATGACGTGCCAATACAGAATCTCATTTAATTCTGGAAAAATCTCAAAAATTGAAGAATTGGAATGTCAAGGTGCTGATTGGAATATTTGGCAAAAAGAGAGAGATTCTTTAGTTAGTTGGATTAAAAAAAATCATCCTGAACTAGATGGCTTTGTTCATGATATGACAATGAATGGCGCAATAAATTATTTAAAGGCGATTGAATTATATAAAAATGGATTACCTACCCAAAATTGACAAAACCATTGGTTAAGCAACATCTTTGGCTAATGGGTGCGTTAGGGATTGAACGGTATGTTTGAAATCCCTGACGAAGGAAGGATTGAGTAGTGAAATATTTATATTCATGAGTTCATTGATTTAAAAATAGAAATCAACGAATAAAGCCCGACCCACAGGGTAACGCAAAAACATTTAAAATAGGTGTTGAAAATACTGTTGATAACCCCCTGTGGTTTGGTAAAAAAAGCAATCCTGAATCGTTAAAAAAGTGTAAATTTGCACTTTCTTTAAACATACACAAACTAATAGATAATGATTCATTTCTTTGGAAACGTAACCAGCAAAGTGTTTGCTGTTCAAACCTGCCTACCAGACAGGCAGGCAACAAAAGAATTATCAACGGAGACCATATCGAAATTAACGTGGCTTTTTGCTAGTCCTGAACTTGTTTCAGGAGCTCCGAAAATTGAACAAGCATCTTTGGATGCTTTTTTTGTTGGCCCGCGTGCAGCAATGATTACGCCTTGGAGTACCAATGCGGTTGAGATTACCCAAAATATGGGCATTCATAACATTATTAGAATTGAAGAATTTAAAGCGGTTTCTGAAGATTTTAAAGATTTTGACCCAATGATTTCGGAGAAATTTAATGGATTGAATCAAGAATCATTTACCATAAATATACAACCACAACCTATACTTAACATAGAAGATATTGCGGCCTACAACCAACAAGAAGGCTTATCATTAAGCGATGAAGAAGTTGAGTACTTGCAAGGTGTTACTAAGAAAATTGGACGCCCATTAACCGACTCAGAAGTGTTTGGGTTTTCACAAGTTAATAGTGAGCATTGTCGTCACAAAATTTTTAACGGAACGTTTGTTATTGATGGTGTTGAAAAACCGACCTCGTTATTCAAATTAATTAAAGAAACATCCAAACAACATCCAAACGATATTGTTTCGGCCTATAAAGATAATGTAGCTTTTATAAAAGGCCCAAAAGTGGAACAGTTTGCACCCAAACGTGCTGATATTCCTGATTATTACACCACTCAAGATTTTGAATCTGTTATTTCGCTTAAAGCGGAAACCCATAATTTCCCAACAACCGTTGAACCTTTTAATGGTGCTGCAACAGGTTCGGGTGGTGAAATTAGAGATAGACTTGCAGGCGGAAAAGGCTCATTACCATTAGCTGGAACAGCGGTGTATATGACTTCATATTCCCGTTTGGAAGACAATAGACCATGGGAAAAAGCATTTCCCGAACGCAAATGGTTGTACCAAACCCCAATGGATATTTTAATTAAAGCATCTAACGGCGCATCGGACTTTGGAAATAAATTCGGGCAACCGCTAATTTGCGGTTCGGTTTTAACTTTTGAACATAATGAATCCCCCTCCAACTCCCCCGAAGAGGGAGAGCTTTTTACTCGGTTGGACTCTCCCCCTTCGGGGGAGCCGGAGGGGGCTTTCCGAAAACTTGGTTACGACAAAGTGATTATGCAGGCTGGTGGTATTGGCTACGGAAAAGCTGACCAAGCTTTAAAAGACACCCCGAAAACGGGTAACAAAATCGTGATTCTTGGTGGTGAAAACTACCGAATTGGTATGGGTGGTGCTGCAGTATCTAGTGCTGACACTGGTGCGTTTGCATCGGGTATCGAATTAAATGCGGTACAACGTTCTAACCCGGAAATGCAAAAACGTGCTGCAAATGCGGTTCGTGGGATGGTTGAAAGCGAAGAAAATTTTATCGTTTCCATTCATGATCACGGTGCTGGTGGCCATTTAAATTGCCTTTCAGAATTAGTAGAAGATACGGGCGGAAAAATAGATTTAGATGCACTTCCCGTGGGCGACCCAACCTTATCTGATAAAGAAATTATTGGTAACGAATCTCAAGAACGTATGGGATTGGTTATTTCTGAAAACCATATAGACATTTTACAACGCATTGCAGAACGCGAGCGTTCACCCATGTACACGGTTGGCGATGTTACTGGTGATAACCGTTTTACGTTTCAATCTAAAACCAAAGGCAACAAACCTATGGATTTAGCTATGGAAGACATGTTTGGCAGTTCGCCTAAAACTATTATGACTGATAAAAAGGTTATACGACATTATAGTGATGTAAGCTATATTTCTGATAATTTCCATGATTATTTAGAGCAAGTATTGCAATTGGAAGCGGTAGCTTGTAAAGATTGGTTAACAAATAAAGTGGACCGTTGTGTTGGTGGAAAAGTGGCAAAGCAACAATGTGTTGGTCCTTTACAAATCCCTTTGAACAATGTGGGTGTTATGGCATTGGATTTTAAAGGAAAAGAAGGCATTGCAACATCCATTGGGCACTCGCCTATTTCTGGATTGATCAATCCTGTTTCTGGAAGCAGAAACTCCATAACCGAAGCACTTACCAACATTATTTGGGCACCTTTAAAAGATGGTTTACGTTCGGTTTCATTATCTGCAAACTGGATGTGGCCTTGTAAAAACGAAGGCGAAGATGCCCGTTTATATGAAGCCGTTGAAGCCGTTTCAGAATTTGCTATTGATTTAGGTATTAATGTACCAACTGGGAAAGATTCACTTTCCATGAAACAGAAATATCCCGATGGTGATGTGATTTCCCCAGGTACGGTTATCATATCTGCGGCTGGAAATTGTAATGATATTAGTAATGTTATTGAGCCTGTTTTTAAGAAAAACGGTGGAGACATTTATTATATCAACATCTCTCAAGATGACTTTAGACTAGGCGGAAGTTCATTTGCTCAAATCCTCAATAAAATAGGAAATGAGGCACCAACGGTTAAAGACGCTACTTATGTTAAAACCGTTTTTAACACCATTCAAAAGCTCATAAAAGACCATCAAATTGTAGCTGGACACGATGTAGCTTCGGGCGGCTTAATCACGACGCTTTTAGAACTTTGTTTTGCTGACACTAATTTGGGTGCTGAATTGGATTTATCTGGATTGAATGAAAAAGATTCTCATAAATTATTATTTGCTGAAAATGCTGGAATCGTTATTCAAGCTAAAGACAATTCGATTGAAACCATTTTATCAGAAGCAAACATTGAATGCTTCAACATTGGAAAAGTAACCGAAAGCGATACGTTAAGTATCATTAATAATAGTGAAGTATTTACTTTAACTGTTTCAAGGCTTCGTGATGTTTGGTATAAAACATCTTTTTTATTAGACCAAAAGCAAACCGCTAATAATTTAGCCAAAGATAGATTCGACAATTATAAAAATCAAGCTTTACAATATACCTTTCCAAAACATTTTACAGGCCTCACCCCCAACCCCTCTCCAAAGGAAAGGGGAGCTCGTCCGAAAGCTGCTATTCTCAGAGAAAAAGGCTCAAACTCAGAACGCGAAATGGCAAATGCCATGTATTTAGCTGGTTTTGATGTTAAAGATGTTCACATGACGGATTTAATTTCTGGTCGTGAAACTTTAGAAGATATTCAGTTTTTAGGTGCCGTTGGCGGTTTTAGTAACTCCGATGTTTTAGGATCTGCAAAAGGTTGGGCTGGAGCTATTAAATACAACGAAAAAGCAAATAAAGCCATTCAGAATTTCTTTGAAAGAGAAGATACACTTTCGGTTGGTATTTGTAACGGATGCCAGTTATTTATGGAATTGGAAGAAATTAATCCAGACCACGAGGTTCATGGAAAAATGACTTACAATGATTCACATAAACATGAAAGTTCATTTACCTCTGTAAAAATTCAAGAAAATCATTCAGTGATGCTTTCCACATTAGCGGGAAGCACTTTAGGGGTTTGGATTTCGCATGGTGAAGGTAAATTCAAATTTCCATATACTGAAGACAACTATCATATTGTGGCAAAATATGGTTATGCAGGCTATCCGCATAACCCAAATGGTTCTGATTTTAACACCGCTATGCTATGTGATAAAACGGGGCGTCATTTAGTAACGATGCCTCATATTGAACGTTCTACTTTTCAATGGAATTGGGCTAATTATCCTGTAGGACGACAAGACGACGTTTCGCCTTGGTTGGAAGCATTTGTGAATGCAAGATTATGGTTAGAAAAGCATTAGTCTGCTTATCTAACCATATTATTTTGTTTTACTTAACAATCATTTTTGAAACCCCTTGAACTTTCACAATATAAGTTCCATTGGTAAGGCTATTTATGTTTATCTGACCTTTAGGTGCATTAATAGTCGAATTGATTACAGTTCTGCCTAACATATCAATAATTTGAACTTGTCCTAAATTTAGATTTTCCAAAGCAAGATTTAAAAAATCTCCAGTTACTGGAACAGGATAAATTCGAAGATTATTTCCCAGTTTAGTATTGTAACCAACACTCAATGTACCGCTACCTCCAAAACCAATTGTTACACCTACATCAGATTGTTTGTAAGGCCTTCTTGCTCCTCCAGCATTAAACTCTTCGGCTCCAGCATCAAAATTTGCAGGTCTTGTGCCTCCTATAATATCTTCGGTTAAAAAAGAATAGGATCCCACCCCATAATCTATGGCTGCACTTCCGGTAACAATTCTATAAAAATCCGTACCAGTAGCTAACAAACCAGAAGTAACGTTGATATTACCCGTAGCCGTTACAGCTCCAAACGAATCGAATGTGCCATTTTGTTTTATATTATTCTCATACTTTGAAGACGTTCCCGTTAGCTGCGTAGTAACCTGAATCGCTTTATTAGTGTTTTCATACATGATATTGTTGCCAATCACGACATCTTGAGGCGGCTGATTTTGAGTACCACTACTAAATGTAGCTCCAACTCTTATACCTAAATCGCAATTTACAAAGGTGTTATTTACAATGGTTGCGTTTTTTACTTGATAATATCCACTTAAAGGGCTATTTAATATCCCATTATGAATATTAATTCCTGCAAGACCGTTAGTTGACGAATTATTCGGGTATTTAGCTACGGTGCCTTCCATATAATTATTGTAAACTTTATGGTTTTCACCCATCATACGAATGCCTCCGCTAAATGATTGACCATTTGCTAAAAAGAAGTTATTATAAACTTCACAATTATCGCCATGCCTCAAAGTTAATGCGCCTGAGTAATCTTCAAATGTATTATTGTAGTACTTATTGCTTCCACTTTTGTTAGAAATAACTTCAATTTCACCGACAAAATTGTAAAAATAATTGTCATAAACTTCAGTAAAGGAATCTGATAATGATGTTGAACTGCTTCCAATTCTAATGGCATCTTGATCATTTAAATCATTAACGACCCCTACTGGAGTTCTGTCAGCAAAATAATTATGATGTATTTTATGATAGTTTGCAATAGTTGAACTCCTATTATCATTTATAATACTTCCAACGCCATTCTTCCCAATAAAAGAAGAATAGCTTACTTCGTTGTTAGCGCCTCTTAATAATATCCATTTATATACACTTGTTTCTTGTGCAGCTGTTCCGTTATAAGCATCTATTTTTATGTTAGTTACCGTGCAATTATTACAATCATTGGAAGCCTTAAAATCTATTACTGGTGTACCTGTAGAAAGGTTGGACGGGTTTTGGAATACAACCCCGCTAAAAACAATATAAGCTCCCCCCATTTTTACGTAACATTTCCCTTCAAAAAACACACTACCAGGTGTTTGGGCCTGAATAGTTATAGGGTTCGACATCGTTCCAGTTTTTTGAATACTTATTTGAACGTCCGTCCAAGTTCCATTAGCCAATATTATGGTTGTACCTGGAACCGCGTTGCTAATTGCCGTATTTAACTCGGAGTTTGTGCTAACAGTTTGCGCCCCAAGAAGTCCTCCTAAAAAGAGCAAAAAATAAAAAAAGAAAGGAACTGATAATTTTTTCATAACAATTAAGGTTACACTTATTTAAATTAAATCGAATTGGTTTACCAAATTGGCAAACCAAATATATGAAATAAAACATGTGATATTACAAAACACAATAAATTAAGGGACAAATATTAAAATAATTTTTTTTAGACCATTTGATTAAATCTATACTAAATGATTGATTAAAAACATATTACAAGTCAATGAAAAAAGATAAGATTAACTCCTGTTTTCGTTCAGCAATTCAATTATTCCATGTCCTTAATATGTTTTTAAGTTAAAGGCTTATATGCGAGACTTTGGATTGAAAACAGTTAAAGCAAAAAAATAAAAGCTAAGATTTTCTATAACAATATTGTGACAGTTTCAATTGAAAAGCAATAGCATCTATACAAAACAAAAAAACTGGGATAAATTAATTTACCTCAGGCTTTTCACATAAAAAATTAGAAAAAATATTACATAGTTACTCATTTTTCCGTAACGAAATCATACACAAAACTGTTTGCAACTAGCTGTAAAATGTATCAATTCAATAAAAATGATAACTGAATTGGTATTTTTGTACCTTTGATAAAAAGCTTAACAAAATGAATTTAGAAACCCAAAAAATAGACGTTCTGGAGGGGTTTTTAAAATTTTAAAGTGAAGAAGCGGTTTCTCGTCTTAAAAAAATATTGAAAAAAGAGAAAAATCCTTTTTAGGCGATTTGACAGAACAATGACAAACAAACCTTCAAATACCAAATTCTATTCCCAAATTGTAGATTTATTGCAGTCTGCAAGAAATAAAGTGGTGCGTACTGTTAATCAAACAATGGTATTGACCTATTTTGAAATTGGTAAAATGTTGGTAGAGGAAGAACAAGGTGGAAAAGAACGAGCTGAATATGGTAAAGAAGTCGTAAAGAAACTATCAAAAGTATTGACTAAAGAATTCGGAAAAGGTTTTTCAGAAAGAAATATTGAACAAATGAGGCAGTTTTACCTCTTTTACTCAAAACCGCAAACAGTGTCTGCGGAATCTGAAAATCAAAAATCGCATACACTGTCTGCGGAATCAATTTCCAAAACAATGTATAGGGAATTGACAAAAAACGAATTTATTTTAAGTTGGTCACATTATTTAAAATTGATGCGAATAGATGATGAGAATGAGCGTAAGTTCTACGAAATAGAGTCATCTAAGAATAATTGGAGCGTAAGGGAATTACAGCGTCAATATGATTCGGCTTTATATACAAGATTGGTTTTAAGCAGAGATAAAGACAAAGTAAAAGAACTTTCGGAGAAAGGGCTTGTCATTGAAAAACCAAAAGATGCCATTAAAGACCCTTACATTTTAGAATTCATTGGACTACCTGAACAATCACAATATTCGGAAAGTCAGCTTGAACAAGAAATAATTGATAAATTAGAACACTTTTTACTGGAACTTGGCAATGGATTTACATTTGTTGCGAGGCAAAAAAGGATTTCATTTGATGACAAACATTTTAGAATTGATTTAGTATT
>TARA_R110002074_G_scaffold323894_2_pt1 | contig 26790 bp, 24 predicted proteins | sample TARA_R110002074 | Tara Oceans TARA_R110002074 (sample SAMEA4397215) | marine metagenome | biome: Polar Biome; feature: [MIX] marine epipelagic wind mixed layer (ENVO:01000061); material: water (ENVO:00002006), including particulate matter (ENVO:01000060) such as... | depth 10-100 m | reverse complement strand
AGCATACAACTTGCCAAACCAGTAGCAACCGTATCTGTCGGTGAGAATGCCTGACCTAGGCCATTGTTATCTAAAGGGGCATCAGTTACAAAAGAATCATTCGATTTAAGATGAACGCATTCGGTTCTTAATTCTCCGTTATAGGTGACTTTTGATGTCATTTTATTCTAGTTCTTTAATTCTTAAATCATCAATCATCATTATGTAAGATGATTGATTATAGTAACCAGCAACGCCTTTTCTCTCGTAATTGAACTTATTACCATTATATTCTGTTTCACCAATAAATCTTGAAACATCAATTAAATCGTTTTTATAAGCCAACTTCAACAACAAATCATACGTTATATCAAATCCTCTAACTGCATATCTATCTGGATCATCACCAAAACGTTTTCTATAACGCTCAACAAATGAATTGTTCGCTACTTGACGATTTACCGATGGATACGTAAATTTTAAATTTGATAGGTGCGTATTCGATATTACCTCATTCTCAAAAGCTGAATTCATATCTGTAGTAAACATACGAACGCTAACTTTATCTTTACCTAACACAGCATCAAAAGCAGTATTGTTGAACGAATTTAAAATTGACACTACACTTGCAATCAATTTATAATTGTCAGATTCAACGAATACCCAGTTAGGAACTTTATCTGAAAGCAAGGTCTGTAACTTATCTCTATTAATACCTATATTTTTTTCTTCTTCTTTTACCAAAACTACTTTAGCAGTCGGGAATCTTTTTAAAATTGCTTCTTGTTCTGCTTTATTATCCTCATCTGCAATTACTAATAACGTTTCATCATTATGATTGGTTTCAACGTAATCTAACATATGCTTCCATAACATTTCCTCATCAGTATATGAAAAGAAAACATTATTTAAACTGATATCACTTTTTGCAGGTATAGGCGCTATCACAGGAATATTAAATTTAGCAGCTTGTACGGCAGCCTCCTTTAACGAAGGAATATCTAAAGGACCAAAAATGGCACTATACCCACCTAACTGCTCGCCTTGCAAAATCTGCTTGGTTTTAACTAAATCTAATTGATTATCAAACGTTTTCACATTGATTGAAACGCCTAAAGATTTCAATGAATCTATTGCTACTAATGCACCTGAATACAACCCTAAACTATATTTTATATCTTTTCTAGAATCAATGGTCTTTTCAACTGTTTCCTTATCACTTAAATTCAATTTATCTAATCGAAAAGGCAATAAGAATAATATTTTAGGAACCATGGCAACATTAATACTATCAATTAAGTTTACCTTATCTAGTACCAAAGAATTCTTCACTTCAAAATCACCTACATTATCTATTGGTAATTTAAGTACCATGCCTGCTTTTAAACCATCTTTTAAATCTGGATTCAATTGAACCAACTCTGCCCAGGTCATACCAAATTTTCTAGTTAACCTAAACTCATTCTGCTTCGGCTTAACTTCATAGAAAATATAATTATCTGTATTAATAACCCCCGTTTCTACTTTCTGCTCAGGAATACGAATTACCATTCCTTCTTTTAAACCACCACGTTCGGTAATTTCAGGATTCAAACGAACAATTTCACCTGACTTTACACCGAAGTCCTGCTCTAAGCGATAAAAATTCATCTTAGCTGGTACCGTATATGAAGTATAAATTTGTGTTACTTGATTTTGCACACTGCTACCAGCAATTTTAGGCATCAAAAGCTCATATCCTTCAGAAAGATAATTTGTGGTTTTAGATAAACCCGGGTTCAGCACCAACATACTATCAATAGTAATTCCATATTTATGAGCAATACTCCATCGCGTTTCTTTTGAGGCGACGATATATTTTTCAAAATCATTTTCATTCAAACCAAATTCTTCCTTTTTAGGAGCTCTATACTTCGGTATACGTAACTCCATCTTTTTCTGTAATGCGGAGGCATATAACTGGGTATTATATTTTTTAAGCTCTTCTTCGGTAATTTTATATTGTTGCGTTATACCGAAAATTGTTTCCTTTTTCCTTACTCTATGGGTGGTATAACCTATTGGTTCTCTGGCAACAATAGAATCTTGCATCCTATTGTTAGCAATACCTGAAACTGAAGTAGCAGGCCTAGCAGAAATTTTAGCTCCTGGTACCACCAAAATAGTATTAGGTCTTAATTGCTGACCTTCTTTTATCTCTTTATTATACTGAAGTATATTGGCAGGTGTAACTCCGTACATTTTAGAAATGCTTTCTAAAGTTTCGCCCGGCTTTACTTCATGAGTGTTGAACTTTTGAGCTATGGCCGTGCAGGAGACCAATAAGCAAAATGCCCCAATAATGTAAACTTGATTAAATATATATTTCATATTATTCCCATTCTATTGTTGCTGGAGGTTTTGAACTTATATCATATACGACACGATTTACTCCAGGGACTTTATTAATGATATCATTTGACGTTTTTTGTAAAAATTCATAAGGTAAATTCACCCAATCAGCAGTCATACCGTCAGTACTTTCAACAGCCCTTAAAGCTACACATTTTTCATAAGTACGTTCGTCGCCCATTACCCCTACACTATTTACAGGTAGAAGCATTGCGCCAGCTTGCCACACTTTATCGTATAAATCCCACTTTTTTAATCCGTCTATAAAAATTGCATCTACTTCTTGCAAAATGGCTACTTTTTCTGGAGTGATATCACCAAGAATTCTAATTGCCAAACCTGGACCTGGAAAAGGATGTCTACCTAACAAGGCCTTGTCAATGCCTAAACTTGCCCCTACTCTTCTAACTTCATCTTTAAATAACATTTTCAAAGGCTCCACAACTTTTAATTTCATAAAATCAGGCAAACCACCAACATTGTGATGACTCTTTATTGTTTGTGATGGACCACCTGTAGCTGATACAGACTCAATTACATCAGGATATATTGTACCCTGTGCCAACCATTTTGCACCTTCTACTAAATGAGATTCATCATCAAAAACTTCTATAAATACGCGACCTATTATTTTTCTCTTAGTTTCTGGATCACTCTCCCCTACCAATTCATTCAAAAAACGTGCCGAAGCATCGACTCCTTTTACGTTAAGTCCCATACCTTCATATTGTTTCAATACCTCAGTATATTCGTTTTTTCTAAGAAGTCCGTTATTTACGAAAATACAATGAAGGTTCTTACCGATAGCCTTATGCAATAATACCGCAGCAACTGAAGAATCTACACCACCAGAAAGTCCTAATATTACTTTTTCATCGCCAATTTTCTCTTTTAATTCTGCTACTGTCTTATCTACAAAAGCATCCGGAGTCCATGACTGTTCCATCTTGGCTATCTTAACCAAGAAGTTTTCTAAGAGTTGTTTTCCATCTGTTGAATGATATACCTCTGGGTGAAATTGAATAGCATAAGTTTCCTCACCGTTAAATTTAAAAGCAGCATTCTCAACATCATGGGTACTTGCTAATAATGTGGTGTTCTCTGGCAGGTGCTTAATAGTATCTGCATGGCTCATCCAAACTTGACTGCCTGTACTTATTTTATCTAAAAACGGATCATTATCTACAACAAAACTAAGATTTGCTCTACCATATTCTCTGGTATTAGATTTTTCTACACTACCACCGTTAAAATGTGCTAGGTATTGCGCACCATAACAAACACCCAATAAAGGTTTTTTACCACGAATTTCAGATAAATCAGGATGGACCGCATCGTCTCCCCTAACTGACAAAGGCGATCCTGAAAGAATCACTGCTTTATATTCAGAAAGGTCTTTTGGTAATTTATTATAGGGTTTAATTTCAGAGAAAATATTTAGTTCACGTACACGTCTACCAATCAATTGTGTGTATTGTGAACCAAAATCTAATATTAGGACTTTATTTTGCATGGGCAAAAATAGCAAATTGACTGTTCTTGAAAAGTATCTTTTAGTTATATTTAAACTGGATTTCAATATTTTTTATGAAACATGTAAGTGCAATTATTTTTGGAGCATCAATTATCATTGCTGCCTATTTTTTGGGAAATGCTTATGTACAAAGAGCTAGCCCGCCACAAATCATATCGGTAACCGGTTTAGGCAATGAAAATTTCACTTCTGACCTTATTGTTTGGGAAGGTCAATTTTCTACCAATAGCACGGTTCTGAAAACAGCTTTCGACCAATTAAATAATGATAAAGAGATTGTACGCCAATATTTAGTTACAAAAGGAATTGAATCGGGCAGTATTATCTTTAATAGTGTTCAAACTACTGAAATGCGTGATAACCAATATGAAAATGGTAATTACGTTGGAAGTATTTTTCGTGGGTATCAATTAATTCAGACACTAAATATTGAATCTGAAAACGTTGCTTTAATTGAAAAAGTTTCTCGCGAAATAACAGAATTATTAAATAAAGGAGTACAATTCAACTCTTCTCCGCCAAGATACTACTACACGAAACTTGCTGATTTAAAAATTGAAATGATTTCTAAAGCTACCGAAGATGCACGAATACGTGCCGAGAAAATAGCTGAAAATGCAGGTAGTCATTTAGGTGATTTAGTTTCTGCAAATATGGGCATGTTTCAGATTACAGGTCAAAACTCTGGAGAAGATTACAGTTGGGGAGGTGCCTATAACACCTCTTCTAAAAACAAAACTGCATCAATTACTATGCGTCTAGAATATAAAGTGAAGTGATAATTCTACTTTAATCCATTGGTTTTATTGATCTGGTAAAGAATTAGTTATATGACCACTTACACATCTTAATGGCTTATATTTTAAAACAAAAAAAGCCCGGGAATCACCCGGGCTTTCTATTCAACCAACCATTAAATCGAATACTTTAAAAAAAAATCTTTCTCATAACAACTTGTATTCAAAAGCTAAGTCGAGATACTTTCAATAACCTTACAATTTAAAAAAAGAAAGCTCAGGAACCACCCTGAGCTTTCAACTAAATCAAAAACCAACTTTAAACCAAAATCGAAAAATTGAATTAATTCAATTTCTTTTTCATAGCTCTTTATTATATAACAACCAACACAGCTTTTACCCTACTTTTAAATCCTATTATTTTTACCTTTAGAAAAACTTATGTAATGACAGATTCCTTTTTTGAAGAGCTAAGCAAGGAAATTTTGAATGGAGTTGAAGAAAAAGGTCATCCATTTAGGTTCATTACCATGGCAACTGTTGGCAATGAAACTATTGCCAGACTACGGACGGTAGTTTTAAGACACGTTTCGAAAGACCTTCAATTAACGATTTACACCGATAGTCGTTCTCAAAAAATAAATCATATTAAAGAGAATAACCAAGTAAGCCTACTGCTGTATCATCCTGAAAAATTATTACAACTTAAAATAGAGGGGGTTGCTAAAATTGTTTCTGATACCAAAAAACTAAAATCATATTGGACTGCTATTCCTGAAAACAATAGAAAAGATTATATCACTACTATTAGCCCTGGAAGCAACATTACTAATCATGACCAAATTGAATATATAAAAGATGAAAACTATTTTGTAATGATAGATATTACACCTACCAAAATTGAATATTTAAAACTGAAGAGACCCAATCATATTCGTATAGAATTCAATAAAGCAAATGATACTTGGAAAGCTTCTTTTCTAGTTCCTTAGTCTACCAAAAAGTATAAGTTTACTTTTTCCTTGCTATAACCAATAATACTGTCAATAGTTACATCCTTTTTGTTCGCGGACTCAATAATAAAAATTTGTATTGATTTCATTTATATCCTGTACTCACAACGAATAATCTTCAGAAGAAAAGATAGTTGACTTAGGATGTAATAACCGTAAAATTCAATTCTAAAGGGTTCAGCGCCTTGAACAATATAGGCAGTAACTCTTTACCATATTCTAAATAAAATTCAGAAAAATTGAGCTGGCGTTCTTGTAAAGATAGATTAGGGAAAAGTTCGTTCTGAATATCTGTTAAGCGAACTACCTGATCCTTCAGCTTTCTTTTTTGTGCTTTCAATAAGCGCTTTTCTAAGGCATCTAATCCTTTTTTCTGCTTCACTTCTTGAGCCTTAACTGCACCTAAAAACGACTTATCTGTTTTTTCAGTAAGCGTGTACATTTCTTTAAACTGATTTTCAAGTAGCTTTTTCTGAGGACCAAAATCGATGTCGATATTTGAAATTTCTCGAATCTTTTTATTTATTAAACTACTCTGTTTTAAAAATATATCTGAAGTTGATATATTCATTCGCTTTAATTTATCTGCTTGCTTTTCGGTGATAATCAAAGCCGAATTTCTAACTAACAAAATTGGAAAAGGCACATTCATTGCATCGAAGGTAGCCTTGAGCTCTAACCAATAAGCAATTTCACCACCACCACCTATATAACATAGATTTGGTAGTATTACTTCTTGATATAAAGGTCTAGCTATTACATTCGGAGAAAACCGTTCAGGATAAGTTTCCATCTCACCAATCAATTCATCTTTTGAAAAGGAAATTGAAGTATCATTAACAACATACTTGCCTTTACTCTCTATAATTCGTTCGCGAATACCATCGTTTAAATAAAAATAATTGATTTCACGCGGGTTTACTTGCACCGAATAATCAGTTGAAATTTGCTGCATTTCTTCAATTGTTTTCGTTACATACTCAAATGCAGTCTGATCAAAAACATCTTTCTTAATGTAAGGAACAAGCAATTTTTTCAAGTTCTTATCATCACCATCAACAATAACTAGTCCGTAATCCTTAAAAAATTCATTTGCCAAATACCGAGTTGCATCTGTAAGATTCCCATGCTTTAAATATGCATTTTCAAACAACTGTTTCAATTCTTTGGCATTATTACTATTGCCTAATGCATTTGCAAATAATGTAAAAACCTCATCTAACCCTTCTGTTGCTAAATGCCCTACTGCCCCAGATGCTTGCTTATTCCATTGAAACTTCAATCCTTTGAAATTGAAATAATTAATTTCGTCAAAATCATGATCCTCAGTGGCCATCCAATAAATCGGTACAAAATTATTTTCTGGATACTCCTTCTTAAGTTGCTTTGTCAGATTAATCGTAGAAATAATTTTATATAAAAAATATAAAGGTCCCGTAAACAAATTTAATTGATGGCCTGTTACGATTGTAAACGTATTATGCTCTTTTAAAAGTTCAATATTAGAAGATGTACTTTTAGATTGATTGGTGATTTTGTATTGATTCAACATTGAATTATACAGCACATTTCTATGTTCTTCTGTGAAGTGTTTTCTCTTCTCTTCTATTTGTCCTTTAAAACTTTCTATATCGGGAAACCGATTATATAAAGGTCTTAGGTTAGAATCTGCAGCAATATAATCGCAAATCAGTTTTGAAAAATAACCGGTCTTTTCTAAAGGCAAACAATCAATATCCATATAAAAATTAAAACTAGGTAAATATAAAACCCTTTCGTTTTACATTTCCTAAATATAAGTTAATTACAACAAGTATTAAATACTTAATTACTCGGCGAAATACCTGTTTTATACAGCAAAATTTACATAATATTTAATAGATTTGGCTAGAGCAGATAACAAACCATCTTATGAAACAAATTTTACACTTCTTACTTCTATTTATACCTTTATTCTGTTTAGCCCAATTAAAATCGCCTTCTGAGTTTTTAGGCTATGAACTAGGAACACAGTTTACTAGACATCATGAGGTTGTTGATTATTATAAATACGTATCGCAGGCCGAGCCAAATCGTATGAATCTTATCGAATACGGTAAAACCAATGAACGTAGACCGTTACTATTAGCTACTATTTCTACCAAGGCAAATATGGATAACCTTGAAGAACTTAGGTTAGAACATATGAAAGGTATTAAAGGCGAAGGCACTTCTGAAAAGGCAATTGTTTGGCTTAGTTACAATGTTCACGGTAATGAAAGTGTTAGTACCGAAGCCTCAATGCAAACCATTTACGATTTATTGACCACTAAAAGCAGTTACCTCGAAGATGTAGTTGTATTAATTGATCCATGTATTAACCCAGATGGTCGTGATCGCTATGTAAACTGGTACAACCAATTTAAAAATTCACCGAACCAAGTAGACCCAAATAGCAAAGAGCATCATGAAAATTGGTGGAGTGGTCGTAGTAATCATTACATGTTCGATTTAAATCGTGATTGGGCTTGGCTAACACAGGTTGAAAGCCAGCAACGCTTAAAACAATTTAATAAATGGCTACCTCATGTACATGTAGATTTTCATGAACAAGGCGTTGATAACCCATATTATTTTGCTCCTGCCGCAGAGCCGTTTCATGAAGTTATTACTGGCTTTCAAAGAGAATTTCAAAAAACTATAGGCAAAAACCATGCGAAGTATTTTGATGAGAATGGATGGTTTTATTTCACAAAAGAGGTTTTCGACCTTCTTTATCCAAGTTATGGAGACACCTACCCAACTTACAACGGGGGTATTGGTATGACCTATGAACAAGGTGGTGGTGGCCGAGCCGGATTAGGAATTATCACTGGTATTGGAGACACCCTAACTTTAAAAGACCGTATTGCACATCATCACACAACTGGTTTGTCGACTGTAGAAGTCGCCTCAAAAAATATTAATAAGTTGAATGATGAATTTAAAAAGTTTCATATAAAAAAGGATTATAAGTACAAAAGTTATGTACTAAATGGCAATCCTGATAAATTAGAGGCATTAACTGATTTATTAAGTCAACATGAAATAGAATATCAGGTTGGTGAAAACACTACCGTTAAAGGTTACAACTACAATACAGGAAAATCGGGAACTTTAAAAAGTACTAATAACAGCATAGTTATTTCTTTAGACCAACCCAAAAGCACTTTGGTTAAAGTATTATTTGAACCAATGACAAAATTAAGTGATTCTGTTACTTATGATATTACTGCATGGTCATTGCCATATGCTTATGGCTTAGACGCTATTGCAAGTGAGAATAATGTAAGTAAAACATATCCACCACATAATGGCACTGAATACGGAGTTATTAAACCCCATAGCTATGCTTATTTAGCAGATTGGAACAGTATGAAAGATGCTAGATTTTTAGCCGAACTATTGCGCAATAATATTCGAGTTCGTTACGCCCACAAACCTTTTACGTTAGATGGTATTTCTTATGAGCGCGGAACACTTATTATTACTGATAGCGATAATAAGAATCTAAAAAATTTCAATACCATATTAACTTACGCCTCTAAAAATCATTATAAAAACCTAACCTCAACCAACACAGGCTTTGTAGAAAGCGGTAAAGACTTTGGTTCTGGCTATGTTGATGTCATTCAGAATTTGAATATTGCGGTACTTTCAGGTGAGCCTACATCGACCTTGCGTTTTGGAGAAATATGGAACTTTTTTGAGCAACAATTAAATTACCCTATTTCTGTACTGAGTGAGGACTATTTCAGTAGAGTTGATTTAACTACATATGATATTCTAATTCTACCTGATGGGTGGGGCTATAAAAGCTTTTTTTCAACTCATATCAAAGAAAAAATCAAGGATTGGGTAAAACGCGGAGGAAAACTAATTGTAATGGGTGGTGCTATTGATGCACTTACAGCATCAGATAAAGATTTTACCATTAAGGAAAAAGAAATCAAGAAAGATTCATCTAATACCATTTCATCTTTTGAAGTTTCTGAACGCGAGCAGATTAAATCTGCCATTACCGGCGCCATTTTTAAAGCTACGGTAGACAATACGAATCCTTTAGCTTACGGTTACGACGACACTTATTTCACGTTAAAATTAGGAGATAGAGCATACAAGTATTTAGAAAATGGTAGTGCTGTTTATCTTAGTGAGGGCGCCAACCAACCTGTATCTGGTTTTGCTGGCAGCGAAGCAAAAAAGAAAATTGCAGAAACACTAATTTTCGGAACAGAAGAAATGGGTAGTGGTCAAGTAATTTATATGATTGACAATCCACTTTTTAGAGGTTTTTGGGAAAATGGAAAGCTCTTTTTTGCCAACGCACTTTTTATGGTTAAATAAAAATATCTATGAAAGAATACAAAGTTGAAACCCTTATTTATTATTCTAAATTAACTTTTGATAAAAATCATATTGTCAATTCGTCGAACAAGGAAATTCAAGAAAAATTGAATAGTTACGCAAAAGAAGGCTGGCGTTTGGTTTCTACTGATGCCTCAAACTTTGGAGCAGCAATGTACATCTATTTATATTTTGAAAAATAGCCGCCAAGCATAGATTTTAATTTCATTCAAATATCCCTGAAATACTTTAACCTATTTCAGGGATATAATATTTACGATAGGGTGTGCGCAATAGCCAACATATTTAAATATTTTACGTTTATCTTGAGGTAACTTTCTATTAAAGCTTCAATAAACTAACCCTTATGGCTAACGACCAACATCAGATTAATCAGCTTTTACAAAAACTTGAACTTCTTCTTAAGAAGCAACAAGATTTTAATATTGAGGTCAATGAAATTCGTAGAGATATTCAAATACTAAGAAATACTCAAGCAATTAAGTTTAATCAAGTACAAGAAGAACCAACCATTGAGCCTGAAAAGGAACGTGTTATAGAACCTAATGCTTTCAATGAACCTAAATTAGTACAAACACAAAGCGAAGCAATTGATACTCCGATGGCGGTTCATGAAAAACCTACTCATAATCTAGTTAAGAATATTACCCCTCCTAAAGGAAAATCAAACCTTGAAAAGTTTATAGGTGAAAACCTCATCAATAAAATTGGAATTTTAATTACTGTAATCGGTGTTGTCATTGGTGCAAAATATTCTATAGAAAATAATTTAATAAGTCCGCTTACTAGAATAATTCTTGGTTACTTAATGGGGTTAGGGTTATTAGGTTTTGCTTTTAAATTAAAAGCAAAATATGAAAGTTACAGTGCTGTTTTAGTAAGTGGCGCATTGGCCATCTTATATTTTATCACATTTGCAGCTTATGACCTTTATGGCCTTTTTCCTCAACTATTCGCATTCGGCATTTTGCTATTATGTACCGTTTTCGGAGTCGTAGCGGCACTTAACTACAATAAACAAGTAATAGCGCATATTGGTTTAGCTGGTGCATATGGCGTACCATTTTTACTGAGCAATAATTCTGGAAACGCCTCAGTATTATTTAGCTACATGGCCCTTATAAATATTGGAATACTTGTCATCTCTTTAAAAAAATATTGGAAAGCGCTTTATTATGTCTCATTTGCCTTTACTTGGTTGATATATGGAGCTTGGTATTCGTTTAATAGTATAGCCGCAGACTTTTATATGGGCTTTACTTTTCTCACAGTCTTCTTTCTCAGCTTTTATGTAACATTTTTAGCCTTCAAATTGTTAAAATCTGAACAATTTAAGATTGGTGATATCATTTTAATTTTATTTAATTCATTCATTTTTTATGGATTTGGTATTGCTTGGTTATACGATTTTGATAATGGAGAGTCATTTTTAGGACTCTTTACTTTAGCTAATGCATTAATACATTTTTTGGTAACCTTATTCATTTTTAAGAAAAAATTAGCAGACCGAAAATTATTCTTTTTAACCTCTGGCTTTGTACTTACATTTATTACTATTGCTATACCGGTGCAATTAGACGGCAACTGGGTAACCCTCATTTGGGCCTTTGAAGCTGCGGTTCTTTTTTGGATAGGGCGAACTAAAAAGGTTTCGTTCTACGAACATTTATCTTACATAATGGTGGCACTTGCCATTTTAAGTTTGATTATGGATTGGACATATACCTATCAACAATATGGTATATATGATAGTTTAGCAACCTCGAAACCTTTTTTAAACATCAGCTTATTAACCTCGTTACTTTGCGTTTCCGCTTTTGGGTTTATGACCTGGATTCAAACAAAATTTTATCTTGAAAAGAAAACTATAGCCAATAAACTAATGGAAGTTGGTCTGCCTGTTATACTAATTCTAACTCTTTATTTCTCCTTTTATTTAGAAATTGATTATTATTGGAACAATGCTTTAGAAGCATCTAAAATACAGCTTTCAGAAACTTATGGTTATTATCCTTATTACAATTACAACCTAAGCGATTTAGGTACGGTATGGAAACTCTTGTACACAATGCTGTTCGTTAGTATGCTTAGCCTACTCAATTCATATAAAATTAAAAGTAAAGCTTTGGGCATAGTCGCTACTTGTTCTGGCTTATTAATTGTACTTGCATTTCTTAGTATCGGTCTTTATACACTTAGTGAGCTTAGAGAAAATTTTCTGTCGCCAGAGGTTTCTAAAAATTTTGAAATAAGTATTAACAACATATATATACGATATATATGTTTTGGTTTTTTTGCATTTTTATTATTTGCAATTCGCACTTTAGTTCGACAAGACTTTATGAAAATCAATTATAAAGTACCGTTCGAAATTGTAATGCACACTTCTATTATCTGGATATTGAGTAGTGAACTATTAAATTGGATGGACTTATCTGGTTCAGAGCAATCGTATAAACTAGGCTTGAGTATTTTATGGGGTCTTTATGCGCTTTTACTAATTGTCTTAGGCATCTGGAAAAAGAAAAAGCACATACGTATTGGTGCGATAATTCTATTCTCTTTCACTTTGATAAAGTTATTTTTCTATGATATCTCATCATTGAATACTATTTCTAAAACTATAGTATTCGTCTCGCTCGGAGTTTTATTACTTATCATTTCATTTCTTTATAATAAATACAAACACATCATAGCAGATGAAACCAAATTATAATCTATTCTTATTTTTTATCATTCTTACCACCTCATTTTGTTTTGGTCAGATGAAATCTTATTTAAAGAAAATAGAGCTAAAAGGAATAGAGAACCAATGGCATACTATTCAATTACCTAATGAAGTGTTTCAAAATATGAATTCGCATTTAACCGATATTCGAGTTTATGGAGTTACAGCAACAGATACTATCGAAGCTCCCTATATTCATAATGTTTCAAAAGCGGTAGATGCAAATTCATTCTCTCCTTTTAATTTATTGAACACTGTCAATAATTCTAAAGGATATTTCTACACTTATGAATTAAAAGAAAATGAAACAATAAATGAAATAAAATTAAGTTTTAAAGACCAAAATTTTAATTGGCTAATAACTCTTGAAGGAAGTCAAAATCAACAAGAATGGTTTAGAGTTTTAGATGATTACCGCATTCTTTCTATTATGAATAATCAAACAGATTATTCATTTACTACTTTGAATTTTTCTGAGGCAAATTTCAAATTTTACAGATTACTGATTAAAAGTGCTGAAAAGCCAAATTTAGAATCTGTAAGAATTTTAAAGAAAGCGAAAAAAGCCCCTCAATATCGCGAATACCCCGTTAGGTCGTTTAACGTTTCTCAAGAAGAAAAAAACACTATAATAAATGTCGATTTAAAAAGTAGAGCTCCACTAAATTTATTAGAACTTTCTGTCGAGGATAAAATTGACTATTACAGACCTATTGCTATACAATACCTTGCAGATAGCATTATGACTGATAAAGGATATCATTATAATTATAGAACAATGGCAACAAGAACTCTTTCTTCTATCGAAGAAAATAGTTTTCAGTTACCAGGTAACGTGGCTCAAAAACTTCGCATTATTGTTTCTAATAATGATAATCAGCCTTTAAATTTTTCTAATATAAAACTTAAAGGATACATACATAGTCTTACTACCCGTTTTACAGAACCTGCAACGTATTTTCTTGTTTACGGTAAAACAAATGATAAAGCGCCTAATTATGATCTAGCGAAGACTTCTATTTCTTATCCAGAAAACATTTCAAGTCTTCAATTCGGAGATACGACCAACATTCCTAAACCGAAAATTGAAACCACAACACCACTCTTCGAAAATCAATTGTGGCTATGGTCTATTCTTGCTGTCATTATTTTATTATTGGGTTACTTCACCATTAAAATGATGAAGAAAGAGATTTAGAAAATCGAGCATAGTATTTAATTAAATTTGACTTTAAGACCTTTTTTTCCATTCCGTCCTAAATTTATTCCCAAATTAATTTCTAGTCTATATTTCTTTAGCTGTACTCTGTTGATCTTAGCCTCAACAAGTAAGCATATTTTATTTGAACGAAAATTCAATATAAAATATCCTATATTTAGCGCACTATAAATAACACAAAACCATAAATTTAAAATGAAAAAATTAATCTTAAAGTCAGCCTTGTGCTTCGCTTTTTTTATTGCCAACGGTCAAGTATTTGCTCAATCAACCAATATCACCGCAATAGATAGTTTGGCAACCGTAAAACCTACGACAACTCTTGATAGTTTGGCAACCACAGAAACTAGTTTAAAAATGGATAGTTTAACAACTACAGAACCTCGTTTAAAATTCGGTTGTGGTTTCGGACTCAACTTTTTAGGCGGAACCAATATTACCTTATCACCTAACTTAATGTACTCCGTAAGTGAAAAAGTAAGTTTAGGGGCAGGTATGCAGGGTAGTTATACCTCAATAAAAGATGTTCAAAAAACAACCACATTTGGCGTTAACGTAATTGGAGTTTATAATCTTTCTAGAAAAATAACTACGCTTTTAGAATTTGCCGAATTAAAAGTCAATACCAAGAAAGAAACTCCAACAGGTGAAGTAGAAAATGATTTTTGGGAATCTGCCTTATTTGTTGGTGCAGGTTACAATATCAGTAATAAAATCGCTATAGGTGCAAAATATAACGTACTCTACGATAGTGACGAAAGTGTATATTCTAGTCCAATCATACCTTTTGTAAACATCACTTTTTAGGTTAACGTTTACACTCTAAAAAAAACCTAGCTCCAAATAAAATAGGGCTAGGTTTTTAGATTTATTACAAATCATAATTACTTAAAACCTATTCAAACTTTTCTCGTAAGTAGTTTGATGAAGTTAATTACATTCCTTTTATTTTTTTTACCGACGTTACTTTTAAGTCAAAAAATAGACAACGTCTCTTCTTACAGAGATATGGGTAGTGAAACCTATTTTCGCTTTTATTATGATAATGATTTTTTTGCTGCTACAGATAAGAATTATACCCAGGGCTATAACTTTGAATTTGCAAATCCCGTCTTTAAGAAAAACCCAGTAAATCATATTTTTATTAAATTGAAAGGACAATCAAATACTTTTGGAGTAGCCATTGAACATATCGGATTCACTCCTAGTAATTTTGTAAGCCCAGACATCCAAACAGGAGATAGACCATTTGCTGCTGCAATTTATTTTAAGAGTTTTGCTACTTCAATAGATACACTTAAAAAGAGACGATTATCTCAATCACTTAGCATAGGGTTTATTGGCCCCGGTGCATTTGGTAAAGAAATGCAGACAGAAATTCACAAACTTACAGGAAACAAAACTCCTGGTGGTTGGGATAATCAAATTCAAAATGACCTAGTCTTAAATTTCAAATTCGATTACGAAAAGCAGCTATTTAGTTACAATGAGCTGTTCTCGTTACAATCTGTTACGGCGTTTCAGGTAGGAACTTTATTTACGAATGCTTCAGTAGGAATTAATACTACTTTCGGACTTTTAGACCAACCCTTTTCCGAATCTCGTCATTCCTCAGATTTTAGACTATTTGCTTATGCCCAGCCGATAGTTTCATATATTGGATACGATGCAACCTTGCAAGGTGGAATTTTCACCAATGACAATACTTATGAAATATCATCAAAAAATATAGAAAGAATTACCGCACAAATAGATTTCGGCCTCGTTTTAAAATATAAAAGACTCTATTTAGAATACACCAGAACATCTATTACCCGAGAATTTAAATCAGGTTACGCTGCAAAATGGGGCGGATTTAGAGTTGGGTACCTTTTCCTTTAAATACTAAAAAGCGTTTATTGATAACTTTATCAATAAACGCTTTTCTAAGTAAGATTTATGATTAATACAAAACCTATACTGGCTCACCGTAAAGGTCAAAATCTGCAGCTTCGGTAATTTTAACATTTACGAACTCGCCTTGTTTCACATAATGCTTTGCAGCATCAATAAGCACCTCGTTATCAACATCTGGTGAATCAAATTCGGTTCTACCAATAAAATAGTTTCCTTCTTTACGGTCAATTATACAACGAAAAGTTTCTCCTACTTTCTTTTGGTTCAGCTCCCAAGATATTTGTGATTGAATTTCCATGATAATATTGGCTCGTTCTTGCTTTGTTTCCTCTGGCACATCATCTTCTAGAGAAAAAGCATGTGTATTTTCTTCATGGCTATACGTAAAACAACCTAACCGCTCAAAACGCATTGCAACAACCCAATTCTTCAGAGTTTCGAAGTCTTCTTCGGTCTCGCCTGGGTAGCCAACAATTAAAGTAGTTCTTATAGTCATTTCTGGAACAGCTGCTCTAAACTCTTGTAATAACTTAGTAGTCTTAGCTTCTGTTGTTCCACGTCGCATGCTCTTTAAAATACGGTCAGAAATATGTTGTAAAGGGATATCCAAATAGTTACAAACTTTTGGCTCTCTATTCATAACATCTAACACATCCATTGGAAATCCTGCCGGAAATGCGTAATGTAAACGTATCCATTCAATTCCCTCTATCTTCACTAATGCTTCTAAAAGTTCAGCAAGGTTTCTTTTCTTGTAAAGATCCAAGCCGTAATACGTAAGGTCTTGTGCAATTAGAATTAATTCTTTAACCCCTTTAGCGGCCAGCTTTTCAGATTCAGTCACTAAATCTTCGATAGATTTACTTTTGTGCTTACCACGCATTATAGGAATTGCACAGAACGAACAAGGCCTATCACACCCTTCAGCTATTTTAAGATAAGCATAGTTCTTTGGTGTAGTCGTTAATCGCTCGCCTATTAATTCATGCTTATAGTCAGCACCTAAAGCTTTTAACAAACCAGGTAATTCACTGGTTCCGAAGTACTCATCAACATTCGGTATTTCTTTTTGCAAATCTGGCTTATAGCGTTCACTTAGACATCCGGTTACAAAAACCTTATCCACTACTCCATCTTCTTTCTTTTGAACATATTCCAAAATAGTATTAACACTCTCTTCTTTAGCATTCGCAATGAAGCCACAAGTATTAATGACTACTATGTTTCCTTCCTCCTCATGTACAACTTCTTTGTTGTTGGCTTTTAACTGCCCCATGAGTACTTCAGAATCATAAACATTCTTTGAACAACCTAGTGTTACTACGTTGATTTTGTTCTTCTTAAGAGTTTTTGTCCTCATAATTTAAATTGGGGTGCAAAAATACGATTTGGGTCTTTAAAAACGTTAGATATGGACAAAATTACTAGTAATCTTTAACTGATTATTGAAAATAACGTCCCAAACTAAAACTTGAACATGAAATTTCCCCAATATTTCAGTATACTTATAGTGTCTTTATTACTTTTTTCTTGTTCAAGTGAAACTGATTCTGATACCGAAAAAAGCGAAACACCAGCTGTTATTACTCCAATACCACTTGAAAGCTATTTTCCGCCAATAACTAGAACAGACGAATGGGAAACCGTTTCAATTGAAACTCTAGGATGGAATGAAAATCAAATAGATAATTTATATACGTATTTAGATGAAAACAATACTGATGCTTTCATAATCTTAAAAAATGGTAGAATCGTCATTGAGAAATATTTTGGAGATTTCACGAAAGATGATAATCATGCTTGGAATTCTGCCGGAAAAAACCTGACTTCAATGCTGACAGGTATTGCCCAACAAGAAGAATTTCTTAGCGTTACCGACGCTACTTCGAACTATTTAGGTGAAGGTTGGTCAAGTTTGACAATCGACCAAGAATTAAGCATTACGATAGAGAATCAACTAACCATGACTACTGGTTTAGATTATAATGTAGAAGATGCTTTTTGCACCGATCCTGAATGTTTAATTTATTTAAATAGTCCTGGTACAACATGGTACTATCATAATGCGCCGTACACCTTACTTGACGAAGTAATCGCCAATGCCACCAACACAGATTTTAATTCATATTTCTCGGAAAAAATTAAAGAGCCAATTGGTATGCAAGGTTTGTTTATAAAAGTTGGATACAATAATGTTTTCTTTAGCACCGCTAGAAGCATGGCTCGATTCGGAATATTAAATTTGAATCAAGGTGACTGGAATGGTACGCCGATACTAATGGACACAGGATATTTTAATTCAATGACCAATTCCTCTCAAGACTTAAATCTTTCATACGGTTATTTGTATTGGTTAAATGGAAAAAGCAGTTATCGATTACCTGGCTCTGAAGCTGAATTCACAGGAAGCTTGATACCTAATGCACCTGCAGACCTATACGCTGGCTTAGGAAAAAACGATCAGAAGTTATATATGGTGCCAAGTTTAGATTTGGTAGTGGTTCGAATGGGCGGCGCTAGTAGTGAAATTCTATTAGGCCCATCAGGTTTTGACAATGAACTTTGGGGATTAATTAACCTGATTATTCAATAAGTACATTCTTGATTTAATTTATTTTACAAATAACTTAAGAAGGTTGCTTAATTTTAACAAGTAACAATTCTTATTTTTGTTAAAAAAATTGATGGATTTTAGAAAATTAGCTGAAAAAAGATACACCACAAAAAAGTACGATGCTTCGAAGAAAATTTCAGAAGCACATATTGAAGATTTAAAGCATATTTTAAAGCTTAGTCCTTCCTCAATTAATAGTCAGCCATGGTTATTTACTTTCGTTTCTCATAAAGAAACAAAAGATGCATTAGCTGAAGCATCTTTCTTTAACGCTCCTAAAATAAACAACGCAAGTCATTTAGTCGTTTTTAGCGTTCAAGACAATCTTGAGCAATTTGAACGCCATGTAGAAGAAAATTTAGCTGAGGGTTCCATAAACTACTATAAGCAATTTCTTAAGGGCCAACCAGCTGAAAAAACCATTAATTGGCTGACTCAGCAAGTTTATTTATCTCTAGGTTTTTTCTTAGCTGCCTGTGCTGCTATGGAAATAGATTCTACGCCAATGGAAGGTATAGAACCGGAAAAATATAAGAAGATTCTAAAAATAAAAGACCACAAGGTGCTATTTTCTGTCGCCATAGGGTATCGTGATTCCGAAGACGGTAATCAACCCAGTATAAACGGCAAGTCTAGATTAGCAATTAATAAGGTTATACATTCTATTGAATAGATAGGAGGTATTTATTCTTCCCTTACTAGTTCAAACAAAGTTATTTCTGGCCTTACGTTAAACCGAACTTGAAGAAGGCAACCTAAAGCACTATTTATATAAAGTGTTCTACCATCTTCCAAATCAATTTCTCCTGAATCATATTTTTTATTTTTAACAGGAAGCATTGGCGCAGGTAAAAAGGGTGGTTTTACTTGCCCACCATGAGTATGCCCAGAAAGAATCCAGCCTTTAAAATTATTCCAAACTGGAAGGTCGCATACATCTGGATTATGACATAGAGTAATATTTGCTTTTGTAGCGTCATATTTCTTTGTCGCTTTTTCAGGATGAAAATTAATTCCCCAAATGTCATCTATGCCTATGAAATTTATACCATTTAATTCTATGGCATCATTTCTCAAAATAGTAATACCAGCGGATTCAAGACTTTTAATAATACTCTTTGCTACAGGTTCTTCAGCGTAATCGATACCATAATCATGATTACCAAGAATGCCAATAGTTCCTAAACTTCCTTTGACTACGTATTTAAGCACTTCTTGCAATTGTGAAATTTGCTTATTATCATCATAACTCACATAATCCCCAGTATATACCACAAAATCTGGTTTTAGTAACTGAGCTTCCTTAAATGAATCTATGATGTATTGATAATCAAAACTATTTCCAATATGTATATCGCTTATCTGCATTAAAGTTTTACCTACAAGCTCTTTTGGTAAATTTTTCAATGGCATTTTCACATGAACAAATTCCATCCAAAAAGGTTCAATCTGCCAACTATATAATCCGGTTAAAATACCTAAGCCAGCTCCCCACCTAAAAGTTTTGTTTATAAACTTTCTCCTTTTCATTATTAACTAACTATTTTAATTTTTTAACCAATAAACATTACTAGATATTACGATTGTAGGAACACCTATCCACAATCAAATTACTTTTAAAACTGCTCCCATTTTAATTTCTAAGTAAGCCCTCTTTATCTTACCTAGTCATTTTTAATCAATTTACTTTTCCAATCTTTTATATTGTTTGCATTCGATCTAACAAACTCATCTTTATTTTCTTTAATAGCTAATTGCGATGACATTTCTGCCGCTTCAATAGCATCTGAATATTGGTTTAAATCAGCTAAAATCAAAGACTTAACTCGATGAAAATAATAAGTATCACCTCCCATATTTAAAGCCATTTCAATATAGCTAAGTGATTCAACCTGCAGAATTCCTTGTTCTTGATAATACCTTGCAATTTCGTAGTACGTTTGAGCAGTAGGTGAGTTTAATAGTTTTTCCTTAACCTGAGCCTGCATAATTGACCCTGTATCAACCTGAATAGGAATAGAAACTTTCGTATTACCCCATTTCCAAATCATACTAATTTCGTTGTGATTTATTTCATCAAAAGAAATCAAAAAATTCTCTTGAAACTCTAACGTTTTCATTGGAATTACTGTTATCCTCAAAGCGTCTTCTTGAGAATTATAATCGAACCTACCATCGCCCCAATGTGTCGTATTTTTGTGAAAAACAATTTTCCATTCATCCTTTTCAGGAAAAGCGTATAAGGCATATTTACCTTTTTGAAGGTCTTGCCCGTCAATGACAACATCAGAAAGGAGTGTTATTTTCGTAGATTCATTGGCACCTACACGCCATATACGACCGTAAGGCACTAATGCTGACTTTCCATTTAATTTCTCACCAAATAATAGGCGGCCTTTAGCAGATGGCCTAGAATATTCTAAAGTGATTTTTGATAACCCGAATTCTTGTTCTATTGTAGTAAAAGGGCTGGCCTTCGGATGATTGATTTGTGCCCAGCAAAAACTAGATGCAAAAAAACAAAATATAAAACCAGCCTGCCTCAATTTTAAATTTTAAAGAAAGAATCTACAAACTCATATTTATTAAACACTTGTAAATCTTCAATACCCTCACCTACACCTATGTACTTAACCGGTATTTTAAACTGATCAGAAATACCGATAACCACACCACCTTTTGCAGTACCGTCTAACTTTGTAATAGCCAAAGCTGTCACCTCAGTAGCCTTTGTAAATTGTTTTGCCTGTTCAAAAGCATTCTGACCAGTAGAACCATCAAGAACCAATAATACTTCGTGAGGTGTGTTTTCTATAACTTTTTGCATTACACGTTTTACCTTGGTCAACTCATTCATTAAATTAACCTTATTATGCAAACGCCCAGCCGTATCAATAATGACAACATCTGCATCTTGGGTAACGGCAGAACTTAAAGTATCAAAAGCCACAGAAGCAGGATCACTTCCCATTTGTTGCTTAACAATTGGTACACCTACCCTATCGGCCCAAACCTGTAATTGGTCTATTGCCGCAGCCCTAAACGTATCAGCAGCGCCTAGTACTACTTTTAATCCTTGTTTTTTATATTGATATGCAAGCTTACCTATAGTTGTTGTCTTACCCACACCATTTACACCAACTACCATAATCACATATGGTTTTTTGTCACTTGGTATATGTAAACCTGAATATTCACCTTGGTTAGTTTCAGATAATAAACCCGCAATCTCTTCACGTAAAATACCATTGAGCTCATCTGTACCTACATACTTATCTCGCGCAACCCTAGCTTCAATTCTAGTTATTATTTTCAAAGTAGTATCTACTCCAACGTCAGAAGAAACTAAAACTTCTTCTAAATTATCAAGTACATCTTCATCAACTTTAGACTTACCGGCTACTGCCTTTCCCAACTTTGAAAAAAAGTTGGTTTTAGTCTTTTCCAAACCTTTATCTAAGGTTTCTTTTTTCTGTGTAGAAAATATTTTTTTAAATAAGCTCATTGTTAAAACTATGGTTATTCAAATATAAAAATTAAAAAGCCCCTTTCGTAGGAAAGGGGCTCAATAACTACTAAAAGTTAGTTTTCTTATTTCTTGGCAATCCAAGCATCAACCAATTCTGGTGGCATAACTTGCTCAACAAAAACGTAAGCACCTGATTTTGGTGACTTAACCATTTTTATAGCCTTTGTCAATCTTTTAGAACTTGTCTGTAAACTTGCTACGGTCTTCTTAGCCATGACTTATATTTTTTTGTGATTTTCTTAAATCGAAAATCTATTTAATTTCTTTATGAACGGTCATTCTCTTAAGAATAGGATTGAATTTTTTAATTTCCAATCTCTCAGGAGTGTTCTTTTTATTCTTCGTAGTGATATATCTTGAAGTACCTGGTTGACCAGATTCTTTATGCTCAGTGCATTCTAATATAACTTGTATTCTATTACCTTTCTTTGCCATCTTACGCTCTATTTTCCAGATTACTTAATAACTAATCCTTTTGCTTTTGCTTCTTTCAAAACAGCAGATATACCTTTCTTATTGATACTCTTTAAAGCTCTTGTAGATACTTTAAGAGTTATCCAACGGTCTTCTTCTGGGATGAAAAAACGTTTTTTAGATAGATTTACATCAAATCTTCTTCTCGTCTTATTAATCGAAAACGAAACATTGTTTCCGAACATCGCCTTCTTTCCCGTAATTTCACAAACTTTTGACATCGTGCTGGTTTTTTCTTTTAAACAGGGTGCAAATTTATATCATTTTTATCGTTCAGACAACAATAAGGATCACATTTTTAAAATTTCTTTTTGAAGTAGCTCAAATGCCTTATTTACAGCCTTTTCTACAATACGTTCTCGAGTGCTTCCCATTTGAAATTTTTGAACTAAATGCACCTCGGGACCATCAATCGCGATAAATATAGTTCCTACCTCTGCATTTGAATCTCCTTTTGATGGGCCAGCATTACCAGTTGTCGCAATTGCAAAATCTGTTTTCATCAGTTTTCGCACTCCTTTCGCCATGGCACTTGCTACCTCAGCGCTAACCACAGAATGCTTATCGATAATTTCTTGAGGCACCTTAAGTACATTTACCTTAGTTTCTGTAGCGTAGCTCACAACACTTCCTTTGAAGTAATTTGAAGCCCCTGGTATAGAAGTCATACTTTCTGCGATTTTACCACCTGTGAAGCTTTCGGCAGTAGCTACTGTCAAGTTTCTTTTTGTAAGTAATTTTGCAATTATCTCTTCAATAGACTCATCATCTTCTAAACCAAACATAATATCATTGATTAGCGGATAGAGTTTTTCACATTCAGCATCAATTAATGCACCCAATTTAGTGTAGTCAGATCCTTTACCTGACAAACGCAATCTAACTTTTCCTAAATTAGGTAAATAAGCAAATTTTATGGAAGATGGTAGATTTTCTTCCCAAGATTCTATTCGATTCGCAATAGAACTTTCACCCAAACCATACGTAACTATAGTTCTATGGATAATATGTGGTCTCTTGTAAAAAGCAGTTAATTTAGGTATGACCGATTCAATCATCAAATGTTTCATTTCAAAGGGCACACCTGGCATTGAAATGAATGTTACTCCGTCTTGATGCATCCACATTCCTGGAGCTGTACCATTTGCATTGTGTAATACTTCAGCCCTACTCGGAACCAATGCTTGTTTTCGATTGATATCCGATATAGATGTACTTGAAATATACTTAGCGAACAACTCCTCAACATGCGCTAGGACCGCACCATTCTCTACAAGCTCATCATTAAAAAACTCGCAAAAGGTATGTTTAGTAATATCGTCTTTAGTAGGTCCAAGTCCACCAGTTACCAATACCACATCTACACGTTTTGCAGCATCGCTAAATGCATTTAAAATATGTGCCTTATCGTCTTGAATAGAGGTGATTTGATAAACTGAAATTCCGATTTTATTAAGTTCTTTAGCTATAAAAGCGGAATTAGTGTCCACTATTTGGCCGATGAGAATTTCATCACCAATAGTTATAATTTCTGCAAGCATTATAAATGAAAGTCTTTTTTTAATTCTGAAACCACCTGATTAATATCGGTTTTAAGCAATGGAAATTTCTTTTGCATTTCCTCCATATTGCCTTCTTCTTTTCCTAATGTTTCCAATTCTAAGGCAATTGCACGAGTCTGCTCCATTCCCAACAAATCAACATTAGGCTTTATTTTATGAGCCAGCTGATATACTTGACCATAGTCTTGGGCAGTTAGCGCCTTTTCTAATAAATCTAAATCTTCAGGAACTTCTTCCAAAAAAACAGATATTACAGAATTTATAAAATCCTGATCCCCCTCTGCCATCTCATTAATCTTATCCAGGTTATAAATCATTATTTAATTTTTAAGGTAAAAAGCTCTATATTTTCTAAGCTACCCGAAAGATAGTCATTTGGACTTATTTTCCCAACACCGGCAGGAGTACCTGTGAAAATTATATCTCCTTTTTTAAGCATAAAAAATGTTGAAACATATGCTATAATTTCATCAATTTTCCAAAGCATTAAACTTGTATTGCCTTCTTGTACAACAACATCATTCTTTACAAGTTTAAAATTTAAATCGTTAAGGTTTTTAAATTGTGTTTTTGGCAGCCACTCTCCTATCACAGCCGCACCATCAAAACCTTTTGCCTTTTCCCACGGTAAACCTTTTTCCTTTAGTTTAGATTGCAAATCTCGAGCAGTAAAATCAATTCCTAACCCGATTTCATCATAATAAGAAGATGCAAATTCCTCACCAATATGCTTACCAACCTTCTTAATTTTAACCAAAACCTCAACTTCATAATGAATATCATTAGAAAACTCAGGGATATAAAAATCTTGTTGTTTTGGTAAAACCGCAGAATCGGGTTTTATAAAAACTACAGGTTCTTCTGGCTTTTCATTCTGAAGTTCCTCAATATGCGCAGTATAGTTTCTGCCGATGCAAATAATTTTCATTACACGCTATTATACTATTTAACTTAGTTTATTGTTCAATTTGCTCAGTTTTATTTGAGTTAGAATTTTTTTGGTATATAATGGAAAATCTGCATTTAACATCCACCCAAAATAGCCTGGTTCGTTTTCCAATACTGCATGTACTTTTTTTCCTTTGTGTTTTCCAAACGAAAACACTTCTTCTCCCTCTTCATCCATAGCAATGAAACCTGCAAAATCTACCGACTGCTTTCTTCTTGAAAATTCAGAGAGTTTTTTGATATTATTTTCCAAATCTGGATATCTATCTAACTGAGAAAGCAATACTTCATATGTTGCATTGGTATCTGCAGCAGCACTATGAGCATTTAATAAATCTTTATCGCAATAGAACTTATATGCAGCCTCTAACGTTCGTTTTTCCATCTTATGAAAAATGGTTTGAACATCTACAGAAACAGTATTTTTCATATCAAAATCTATATCTGCACGTAATAATTCTTCTGCAAGTAACGGAATGTCGAAACGGTCAGAATTAAATCCTCCTAAATCACTGTCCTTTATAATCTTGTAAATTTCTTTAGAAAGTTCTTTAAAAGTTGGCTCATTCGCCACCTTTTCATTGGTTATGCCATGTACCGCAATAACCTCATCTGGTATGACCATTTCTGGATTAACGAGCCATGTTTTACTTTCCTTATTCCCATTAGGAAATACCTTTAGTATTGCGATTTCCACAATACGATCCTTTGCTACATTGATACCAGTAGTTTCTAAATCAAAGAAACAAATCGGTCTGGTAAGCTTTAATTCCATACGAGTTTAACTTTTAACAAAGATACCCTTTCGTTCTTTTAACGCTTTATGATACCGGTGTTTATATTTATTCTAAAATATATTTATAAATATCTTGTGATTTGCTATCATGCCGTTAAACTAAAAATCAAATCAATATAAATTTAAACTATATATCTACTAATTAAAAAAGAAACGATTCTAAAAACATAAATCAATTAATAAGCTAAAGCAAGATATACCTTGTTCAGCTTATTAATTGATTCTTATTAGTATTATTAAAATTAGCAACAAAACATGTCGCTTATTAGAAGATTAAAATTCACGATTTGGATCCCAAGCTTCCAAGTAATCAGCAATTGCCTTAGCAAACATACTGCCCAATGCGCCATTTACAACCCTATGGTCATAACTATGAGAAAGGTACATTTTGCTTCGAATACCAATAAAATCTCCTTCAGGTGTTTCAATTACAGAAGGCATTTTTCTGATAGCGCCTAGGGCTAAAATACCAACCTGTGGCTGATTAATAATTGGCGTACCAAATACACTGCCAAAAGTACCTACATTGGTTACTGTATACGTACCACCCTGAACCTCATCTGGTTTCAAAGCATTATTTCTAGAACGGTTGGCCAAGTCATTTATAACCTTCGCCATACCTACCAAATTTAATTGATCTGCATTCTTAATTACCGGAACAATAAGATTACCATCTGGTAATGCGGCTGCCATACCTATATTAATATTTTTCTTTTTAATAACGCTATCTCCATCAACAGAGATGTTCATCATCGGATATTTCTTTAAAGCCTTAGCAACGGCCTCCATGAAAATTGGAGTAAAAGTTAATTTTTCACCTTCTCTTTTAAAGAAAGCATCTTTCATCTTGTTACGCCAATTTACAATATTGGTAACATCAACTTCAATAAAACTTTGTACATGTGCAGATGTCGATACACTATCGGTCATATGCTTGGCAATCAATTTGCCCATTCTAGTCATTGCAATAACTTCATCGCCACC